>CEQW01028575.1_pt1 | contig 29677 bp, 25 predicted proteins | sample 530891 | NCBI WGS metagenome assembly CEQW01 (sample SAMEA2621066, study PRJEB7988) | marine metagenome | biome: marine biome (ENVO:00000447); feature: surface water layer (ENVO:00002042); material: "saline water (ENVO:00002010), including plankton (ENVO:xxxxxxxx)" | depth 5 m
GAATTGATTCGGGTTGTATTGGAAGTGCACGATGGGGGTCGCAAAAACAACGTTTTGCACATCACCGAAGTGATGGTTCGACCATCGTCAGCCGGTCCTGAATGGATTGAGGTCAGCAATCCAAACGACTTTGCCATCGCCCTCAAGGGATGGTCGTTCAACCACACCTCTGGGTCGACGGCGAGCAACCTTTTGCTTCAATCCGGGGTTGTTTCGGGTCAATCGCTCTCGCTCCTCACAGGCGATCCTTCCTCCCAGGTCGTTGGCAACGCCACCCATGTCATCGACCTTGGAGCTCTTGGTTTCCTCGGCGTCGGCCAATTGAACGGGCTTTCGGATGGGCGCGGCACGCTGAGTCTTCGCTACACTCAACTGGACGAAATCACACCCGCGGACGTTGTTCGGGTTGAATGGGGCGGCGACACGCAGTTGTTCATGGTCACGGGTCAATCCTTGGTTTGGGACGGCTCGGACCGATTCAGTGCTGCGGCATGGGCTCTTGAAGACACACCAACTCCGGGCGAACACGGTTCGTGATTCATCACCCGAACAGCCCGTTCTGTCCAAACACTTCATCAACCCGGGGCTTTTCCTTCCGCATGGTCCCATGCAACCTACAAGCGTATACACCCGAGACCGTTGCGTGACTGGCATCCACGGTTTGGACGAAATTCTCCGTGGAGGCATCCCCTACGGTTCAACGGTTCTGGCTGCCGGAACATGTGGGTCCGGAAAGACCACGCTCGGAATGGAATTCCTCGTGCGTGGTGCACTTGCTGGCGAGGCTTGCGCCCATTTTACGGCAACAGAGCCGTCGGTGAAGTTGCTCGAAAACATCCGCCAGTATGCCTTCTTTGACATGAACATGGTCGACTCCGGCCTCATCAACGTCTTTGACATGGACGTGCTCTATTCCTGGCTTGGTTTGGAAAAGGCCTCGTTTGACCTTGACGACGTTCACGCCCTCATCAAGTCCATCGTTGACATCGTGAACACCATTGGTGTGACTCGTCTGGTCATCGATTCGGTCACAACGCTGTGTTACAAAATCAAGTCGGAACAATTGATTCGTGATTTCTTGTTCACGCTGGGCAAGAAATTGGCCACACTTGGTTGCACCACGATCCTCATTTCGGAGATTACTTCAGCCACGGAAAACGCCCACTGGTCTTCGTTCGGTGTGGAAGAAGCCATCGCTGACGGCATCATCGTCATGGGCGACTCCGAACGCATGGGGCACTTGCTTCGCTTCCTTCAGGTCGTCAAAATGCGAGGCACTTCGCATAGCCGTGCCAAACACGCCATTGAACTCACGCCGCTTGGCGTTATGTTGATTCCAATGCTCAAATGGGGTGCATCAAGCGACAACTCATCACGGTGGGGGGCATAGACATGTTTGAACTCGACCAACGCATTGCAGAGCAATTGACTCAGGTGTCGCTGGGCAGTTCCGTTCAGGTTCGAATGAGCTCAGCCAATTCCTTTGCCGTCACGGCCAGCACCATGGTTCCCCTCATGCAAATGTTTGAGATGGGAGGCGTGTACATTTCAGCCAGCCGTGGAGCCGTTGAGATCATCCAAGCCTTCGAAGCCATTGGAATTGATGTTTCAAACATCCAGTTCCTTGACCTTGTCTCTTCTGGGGTGCTGGGTGGAACGGATGTCCCCTATTCCAACATCACCTTCATTGACAGCCCCATCATGTTGGAGAGCATCATGCTTCGTACCCTTTACACCCTTCGTACGGTCAACAACCAACGTAATTTTGTGTTCCTCGACAGCGTGAATGCGTTGGCCATCTACAACGATGACCGGATGTTGGCGGAGTACCTTCACACCTTCATCAACACCTTCCGTCAGCGGGAGGTGCTCTCTGTTATCCTCAATGTACCAGACCAAACGCCCCCCTTGGTCTTGGCCAATCTCGATACCTACTGTACCGATCTAATCGACCGTGGACAGGTGGTCCTTCTCTGAGGTGATGTGTGATGGCCAGAAAAGTGACATTCGACCCAGAAGATGAGGAATTTTTTGGTTCCGTAGGCTCCTTTGGAGTGCCGAAGTTCGACAACGAAATGCGTGGCGGTGTTCCCCGAGGCTTCACCATGGTTGCCTTTACCGAGACCGGTTCGGGAAGCGAACTTTTCGCCAAACAATTCACGTCTCCCGCCGAAGAGCCCGAGAACACGCTCTACATCGCCACCGATGAGGGGCAACAAGAAATCATTCGAATTTTCAAGAAATACAACTGGCCTCTTGACATCAACGTTCGAACCATTGGAGAGGAATACAACGCCAACGTATTGGAGCGAGAACTCCTCGCCAGCCGATACCGACTCGAAGGTTTTCAATTGGACGACATCCAGCGTTTGGCTCAAACCCGCTTTGTGGACGACAGCAGCCAAGATTACTTGACGGAGGTCACCAATGAAATCATGGGTCTCGGGCCCTACTTCAGGGCTGTTTTGGACAACTTGGATTTCTTCCTTCAACGAGAAGACCCAGCCCGCGTGATCTCAATGGTTCGTATGCTTCAGGCTCATGCTCAAATGGTCCGTGGATTGCTCATGATTTCCGTTTCCACCGATGGTCTTGACCCCTCGGTGAAGCAGGAACTTTCCTCCATCGCCGACATGGTGCTCTCGTTCAAGGTGCGCACCATCGGTACCGATTTTGAAAATTCAATGATCGTATCGAAATTCAGAAACGCTCCTGAGAACCTCAAGATTCTCGTTTTCCGTGTCACCCCCGAAGAGGGTATTACCCCCGAAACCGTGGAACGTATCGCTTGAAGCGGTTCATGGACCAAACGACATGTCCAAAACAGTCGGGGGCTCGCCATCATTCATGGGGAAGCGAGCAGCCACTGGCGGGTTCGACGCATCGGGCATTGATGCTGAGGCCTGGGAAGTGCTCGAGGGCCAGCTTGAAGCGACCATTCCAAACTACGACCGTGTCAACACATGGATGACGTTCGGGCAAGATAAGCGCTGGCGGCGAAATGTGAGGAACCATGCAACGCCTGGGATGAACGTACTCGAGGTCGGATGCGGTCCCGGTTCGTTTGCCGAAGATTTGGTCGGCATGGACTTGACCTGTCTAGACCCCTCGCCAGAAATGCTTGCTACCGCTCAACCTCGTGTGGACTCGGCCCGTGCTGCCCGAGGAGAAGGCCCCGCCGAATACGTCCAAGCGATTGCGGAGAACATACCTCTTCCAGATGACACCTTTGACATGGTTTTCTGCTTGTTCTCATTCCGGGATTTCCAAGACAAAGCACAAGGTTTGAGGGAAATTTACCGCGTGCTCAAACCAGGCGGCCAGTTGGTCATTTGCGATGCAGGAAAAGCCAACAAATTGCACGGCTTCTTTGGCTACTTGTGGATGAACAGCGTTGTGCAGGTCATGGCGCGCATCATCACCAAAGAAAAGAACCATCCTTGGAAAGGGTTGGCTGCGAGTTACACTCACTACGGTACAAATGGATACTATCGAAAAATGCTGAAGGATGTAGGTTTTCAAGGCGTTCAAGGGCGCTTGCTCTATCCGTTTGGCATGGCAAGTCGCTTTCGGGGCACAAAGCCGGAAAATGCAGTCCAGCAACCTACCCCGTTAGACTCTTAAACCCCCTTTCGCTGGGATTTTCAATAGGTGTTCTTCATGGGTATGTCAGAGGTTCTCCGAAGCATTAAAACCGCAGAGCAAGATGCCGAAAAGCGTCTTGCTGAGGCTCAAGAAGAAGCCTCAAAAATTGTCTCAGACGCCCGTAGAAAGTCCTCAGAAATGGTCCAAAATGCAGCCGATGAGACGGTGGCCATGACTCAAAAAATCCTCGACGAGGCACGCAGCAAAGCCCAAGGGGAAGCCGATCAAGTCAAAGCAACCGGTGCTGGAGAAGTTTCCAACATCGAATCAAATTCAGCAAGCAATCAAGACGCAGCCGTGCAGATGGTTGTCGATGCACTTTCATCCGAGTGAGGCGATTTAATGTTTGACACGGTGGCCATGTCCCGACTGACCGTCGCTGCGCCCGTTGGTCGCATGGCGGACGTCTTGAGGACCTGCACCGAACTTGGGTGCGTCCACATTGAATCCTACACCAACTTCGAAGACGGCGTCAAAGTCGGCCAAGCCAGTTCCTCGGACGAAGCGAACCACGTCAGCTCTCTCCTTGCGAAGGTGAGGGCAGCCATTTCTGCCTTCAAACCCGTCAACGCGGATGGCCCGGTGTCGCTGCGCCGAGTGAAAGAACTCCTCGAGGGCTCCTTTGGCGATGAACTTCAAACTGGCCTCGACCTCCTCGACACGCACCGTGATGCCGAAGCCGAGTTGGAAGTTTTGGACGAACAGATTCATCTTTTGCGCCGCCTCGCTCCACTCAACATGGATTTGGAACTCTTGGCCGGCTCCGACCGAGTCGAGGTCTATGTTGCTGAAACCAAGAAAGCCAGCAAAGCAGCGAGCACCTTCGGAACCTTGCTCAACAAGGTCGAACTCGCTTCGGCGCCCGGGATTGTGGCGGTGGCGTGCATGCCCTCGGAAGGCGCAGAGGTGCAGATGGCGATCGGCGAATTGGGCGGCAAACCGGTTCAAATCCCAAACATGAGCGGCACCCCAGATGAAGCCCTCAAAATCCTCCTCGCTCAGCGCGCCAAGGTGGAAGGCACAATGTTTTCTGCTTCAGAAGACTCACAGCGCTGGGCCAGAAACAACGGCCGAAACATTCTGGCCGTTCACGAATACCTCTCCAAAGAGGATGAAATCCACACTGCGCCAACTCAGTTGGCCGTTTCGGGACAGGCTTTCGCCCTGGATGCATGGGTTCCAAGCAACAAGTCAGACAAGGTAAAGTCGGCCCTCAAGGACATGGCCTCTCACGTTGAAATTGAGGCATTCGTGAACGACCATCACGGGCACGACGACCACGACGACCACGATGCGCACCACCACGAGCCCACGCCGCCCGTTGCGCTTGAGAACGATGCGGTGTCCCGTCCCTTCGAATTGATGGTGGGCCTCGTTGGCCGGCCGACCTACGGTACCTTCGACCCTACCTTCTTCCTCATGCTCACCTTCCCGATGATTTACGGTCTTATTCTGGGCGACTTTGGTTATGGTTTCATCATCTTCCTCCTCGGTCTCTGGCTTGGGACACTGCCTTTCGCCGCCGACCCTGTCGCCAAGAATGGCATCACCATCCTGAAATGGATGGGCGTTTGGTGCATGATTTGGGGCTTCTTGTTCGCTGAAGGTTTCGGCTTCGTTTGGGATGATACCGGCCAGATGGGCGATGCCTCACCGCTTGCAGGCCTCTATGCATGGACCTACGACAACATCACCTTCCCCGCCTTTGTAACGGACACCCTCAACATGAGCTACATGCACATCCCATTCCACCGCGCCACCTCTTCCTTGAACGAGTACGTTCTGCTTTCGGTCTACCTTGGCGTGGCCCACCTCATGTTTGGTTTCATTCTGGGCTTCATCAACGTCGCCCGTGCGCACGGTCTCGTCGCAGCTTTCTTTGAGAAAGGCAGTTGGATCATCATCCTCGCTGCAGGAACCCTCCACATCTACGGCTTTTTGACCACCGAACAAGGTGTCTTTGATGCCACGCCATACGCCATCGCTACGTTGGTTGGTGTTGTTTGCCTCATCATCGGCTTGGCCGTTTTCGAGAAATTTGGTCTGGCAGGAGGCCTCATCATGGGCCCCATCGAAACCTTTGGCCTCCTGGCCAACACGCTGTCCTACCTTCGTGTGATGGGCGTCGGTGTTGCTGGCGTCAAAATCGCCGAGGTTTCCATCACCATGGGTTGGGATTTGATGTGGTCCGGCGGTGGCGTTCTGTCCATCGTTCTCGGGCTTGTCCTCTTCATCTTCATTCAAGCCTTTGCACTCGCGCTTGGATTGCTCTCACCGAGCATCCACGCTGCCCGTCTCCACTTCGTGGAATGGATGGGCAAGTTCTACGACGGCTCCGGTCGGGTTTTTACCCCGATTGGCGGTCGTACCCTCCACACGGAGGGGCAATCATAGTCCCATGGACAACAAACTGGAGGTAGAAAAATGAACAAGAATACCCTAAAAATGAGCCTACGCACGCTGATCGTTTTGGCAACGCTCGCCTTGGTCGCCCAAGGCGTTGCTGCTGCTGAAGAAACGACCGATTCGGGTGCAACTGACGGAATGACTGGCGACGTTGGTGTCGGACTTGCCCTTGGCCTCGCTGCCATCGGTGCAGGTTTCTCCCAAGCCGCCATCGGCAGCGCTGCTGTCGGCATGCTCGCCGAAGACGGCAGCAAGTTCGGTGTTGCTTTGATCTTCACCGCTCTCCCAGAATCCATCGTGATTCTTGGTGCCCTTCCGCTCTTCCTCAACTGAGGACGACGGTTGACCGTTGGGCTCTGCCCAAACCTGAACGAAGAACAATGGAGACGATACGATGACCCTAGAAACACTTGCCAACGACATCGCTGCGGCCGCTGAAAGCGACGCAAAGGCGCTGATTACCGAAGCCAAAGCCGAAGCCAAGCAATTGCTTGCCGACGCCGAGGCGAAAGCCACAGCCCTTCGAGAAGAAGCTCAGCAGCGTGCAGAAAAAGAAGCCGAGCAAATTGCACGAGAAACCGTTGCAAGCGCTCGCCAATCCAATCAGAAGGACGTTTTGATTGCCCGGCGCAAAGTCCTCGACGCCACCCTTGCGGCGGCACGAGAACACATTGCTGACCCAGGCATGAAAGGACGCGCTGCTGTGCTGAAATCACTTCTTGCCGACTCGAAGAAGTTGGCCAAGGGCAAGTACATCATCCGCCCCGTGGAAGTCGACCGAGCCGCCATCTCAAAAGAGGCAGGCGACCGCAAGGTTGGCGAAAGCGTGGACGGTCTTGGAGGATTCATCCTCGAAGCCGAAGACGGGTCGGTCTCCTTTGACATGCGATTTGACAACATGCTCGAGCGAGCTTGGTCCAACCAACTCGCCGCCGTGAACGAAACACTGTTTGGATGAAGAAGGTGAAGATATGATGCTCGGAAATACCCCCTATGTCGTCTCTCGTGCCAAGGCACGACGGCAGAAGTTGGTCGACCGAGCACGTCTTCGACAACTCATCAATCAATCCGTTGACCAGTTGACCGTGGCCGTTGGTGACATCGGCTACCGCACTGAAATTGACCTCTATGCTGGCAAACTGTCCGGCGGAGACTTGGTTGAGGCTGCGCTCACGCATAACCTCGAAAGTGAGTTAACGGAAATGGTGAACATGGCGAACAAAACGATTCGACCGTTGATTGAGATTTACACTTCTCGGTTTGAGTATCAGAACGCCAAAGCGGTGTTCCGTGCCATTCACAACGAAGTCTCAGTGGATGAAGTTGGAAACAGCATCTTGCCTGAAATCAACGATGTGAACACGCCATGGCTCAAAGTGGTTGAAAGTTGTGATGACATGAAGTCTGCTGCTGCTTTGATGCGACGGAAATCGTTCGGTTCTGCCCTTGCTAAGGTACCAGAAGATGGCTCCCTCGCTGATTATGAAGACGCTCTTGACCGGCACTACTACGCCGCCTCACAGCGCTCTCTTCTCCAATCAAAGGGAGCACCCGCACGGTTTTTGTCTCGTCTTTTCGCTGCCGAAATCGACCATAAGAACATCGTGAACATCCTCGAAGCCAGCGCTGTTGGGATCTCCAATGAACAACTCGTCACGCTGCTCATCCCTGGCGGTCGCTTGGTGCCCAAGCGAGCCTTCTCGGCCATCGCCGCCAACGGAAAAGAGGCCATGCTCGACATGCTTCGTTCGGGAGACCGATTTGATTACGGCGCCTTTGAGACCGTTCTTGAAGAATCTGAAGCCAGCCGCAGCCTCGACCCAGTCGTGACGTGGATGAAATCCCGTGAATACGCCATGATGCAAAGGATGAGCTACCTCCATCCAGTATCGGCGCTCCCCATCATCCACTACATCGCCATGAAAGTTCAAGAAGTCGCAGATTTGCGACTTATCGTTCGAGGACGCCTCGCTGGTTTGTCCGCTGAAGTGCTTGAGGCGCACGTTCTCTGAGGTGATATCATGGAGATTGCAGTCGTTGGTTCACCTGCCTTTACCCTGGGCTTCCAGCTTGCTGGACTCTCCAGTCTTTACAATCCAGATGGCGAAGAGGAGTTGCATTCCACGCTCCGTTCGCTACTCAACAACAAATCCGTTGGTATCATGGTGGTCGACTCCGCCGTGATGGCCACGGTGCCCGACCGATTGCGAGATCAATTGTCGGCGTCCGTCTCCCCCACCGTGCTCGGCATCGGAACGGAGGAAGACACCACCTTGCGAGACACCATTCGCAAGGCCATAGGAGTCGATTTGTGGAAGTAATGTTCCAACCCAAAACAGGAGAATGAAAAAAATGAGCAATGAAGGAGTAATTTACCGAATTTCGGGACCTGTCGTAACCGCTACAGGCATGAATGCTGCAATGTATGACGTTGTACGTGTTGGCCATGAAGGTTTGATGGGTGAAGTGATTGAACTGCACGGTGATAAAGCCGTGATTCAGGTTTACGAAGACACCTCAGGTATTCGTCCTGGAGAACCCGTGTTGAACACTGAAGAAACGCTGTCTGTTTCCTTGGGCCCCGGCCTCTTGACCCAGATTTATGACGGTATTCAGCGGCCACTCGCCACCCTCGAGGAAGTCATGGGTGTCTTCATCACCCGTGGTGTGGACGCTGACGCTTTCGACATGGAAAAGACCTGGACCTTTGAACCTCAAGTTGCCAAGGGCGACGACGTGGTCAGCGGGCAAGTGATTGGCCACGTCCAAGAGACCGAAACCATCGTTCACAAAATCATGATTCCACCCGGAAAGGGCGGGAAAGTCAAGAGCATTGAATCCGGTGATTTCAACGTCACACAAACGGTCTGCGTTCTCGATGACGGAACCGAACTCCAAATGATGCAAAAGTGGCCGGTCCGAACCCCCCGACCTTACACTCAGAAGTACGCTCCCGACACCCCTCTTGTGACGGGGATGCGCATCCTTGACTTCTTGTTCCCCTTGGCCAAGGGTGGTGCTGCAGGAATTCCTGGACCGTTCGGTTCAGGAAAGACCGTCACCCAACAATCCCTCGCCAAGTATTCCGACGCCCAACTCGTGGTCTACATTGGCTGCGGTGAGCGTGGAAACGAGATGACCGAAGTGTTGGACGAGTTCCCTCACTTGATTGACCCAAACACCGGGAAACCACTCATGAACCGAACGGTCATGATCGCCAACACGTCCAACATGCCTGTGGCCGCTCGAGAAGCATCGGTGTACACAGGAATCACCATCGCCGAGTACTTCCGAGACATGGGGTACGATGTGGCACTCATGGCCGACTCAACCTCTCGTTGGGCTGAAGCCATGCGTGAAATTTCATCCCGTCTTGAGGAGATGCCCGGTGAGGAAGGGTACCCCGCTTACCTCTCATCGAGAATCGCCGAGTTCTACGAACGCGCTGGCCGTGTTGAAACCCTGAATGGCGACGATGGCTCAGTCACCGTTATCGGTGCAGTGTCTCCACCTGGTGGGGACATTTCAGAACCGGTCTCTCAAGGTACGCTTCGTATCGTGAAGGTGTTCTGGGGTCTTGACGCAGGACTGGCCCGACAACGCCACTTCCCTGCCATCAACTGGCTCAATTCGTACTCGTTGTACCCACAGAGCCTCGACCAATGGTTCCGCGACAACATCGCTCAAGATTTCCCTGAGATTCGAACGCAGATCAGTGGTCTTCTTCAGATTGAGGCTGAGTTGCAAGAAATCGTTCAACTGGTCGGTTCCGATGCCCTTCCTGTTGACCAACAGTTGACCTTGGAAGTCGCCCGTATGATTCGTGAGTTCTTCCTTCAACAAAACGGGTTCCACGATGTTGACGCCTACTGCGACATCCATCTGCAGTATCAGATGGCCAAGGCCATTCTTTCCTTCCAAGAAGCTGCCAAAGGCGCCATGGCTGACGGTGCACTGCTCAACGACGTTGTTAACGTGCCTGCCCGCTCAGATTTGATGCGTGGTCGGTTCGAGAAGGGCTACATCGACCGTATTGAAGCCATGGTCAAAGAGATGACCGAACAAATCGCCAACGCCGTGGAGGCCAACTGAGGAGAGGATGAAGATGACTGGAAAAGAATACCGAACCATTACCGACGTGAAAGGCCCTCTGGTCTTTTTGAACAAAACCGAGCCTGTTGCGTTTGGTGAAATCGTTACCCTCCGCCTCGCCAACGGCGACATCAAGAACGGACAGGTGCTCGACACCTCCGACGACTTGGTGATCGTCCAAGTGTTTGAAGGAACAGCCAAGATCAACCGAGAAACCGGTGTCACGTTCATGGGCGATGTGTTCAAACTCCCCGTGAGCACCGACCTTATCGGGCGAATTTTGGACGGTGCAGGCCGCCCTCGTGATGGTGGACCTGAAATTGTCGCCGATGAGAAAGCAGACATCATCGGTGCGGCCATCAACCCGTACAGCCGACAATCACCCCACGATTTCATTCAAACAGGTATCTCAGCCATTGACTGCTGTACGACCCTCGTTCGTGGACAAAAACTCCCGATCTTTTCGGCTTCGGGTCTCCCCCACAACGACATTGCCTTGCAAATCGCTCGGCAAGCCAAGTTGAAGGGTTCCGATGAAGAGTTCATTGTGGTGTTCTGCGCCATGGGTATCACCGCTGAAGAATACAACTTCTTCCGTTCCGATTTGGAGCGTACCGGTGCGCTTGAGAACGCTGTGTTGTTCGTTAACCTTGCAGACGACCCAGCCGTTGAGCGAATCATCACCCCTCGTCTTGCCTTGACCGCTGCAGAATACCTGGCCTTTGAGAAAGACTACCACGTTCTCGTGATTTACACGGACATGACCAACTATTGCGACGCCCTACGTCAAATCGGTGCAGCTCGTGAAGAAGTTCCTGGCCGACGTGGATATCCCGGATACATGTACACTGACCTCGCCATGCTTTACGAGCGTGCAGGTATCGTGAAGGGCAAGAAGGGTTCCATTACCCAATTCCCAATTTTGACGATGCCCGGTGACGACATCACTCACCCCATTCCCGACTTGTCTGGATACATTACTGAAGGACAAATCGTGATTAGCCGTGAATTGCATCAACAAGGTATCTATCCACCGATCAACGTTCTTCCCTCGTTGTCCCGTCTGATGGGTTCCTGCATCGGTGCAGAAACCACCCGTGAGGACCACAAGTCGGTCTCCGACCAAATGTACGCTGCCTATGCTCAAGGTCGAGAACTTCGTGGGCTCGTCGCCATCGTCGGTGAAGACGCCCTCAATGAACGTGATAAGCAACTTCTTGACTTCTCTGGTGTCTTTGAAGACCGCTTCCTGCGCCAATCCCGTGATGAAGACCGGTCCATTGACGAGACCCTCGATTTGTGCTGGACGCTCATGTCATCCATTGACACGAAGTACCTCGTTCGTCTTGACCAAAAGTGGATTGAGAAGTACCACCCCGACAACCGAGAGTGAACTTGAGGCAACCCAAGAGAAGGAGGTGAGGATGCATGGCACTGGACATCAAACCAACCCGCAGCGAACTCATCAAACTCAAGGCTCGCATCAAGCAAACCAAGAACGGTTACAAGCTCTTGAAAATGAAGCGTGACGGTCTCTTCCATGAGTTCCGAACCCTGCTTTCTGAGATGATCAAGGCCAAGCGAGACTTGACCGATGCTTACCGGCTGGCCAAGACTCGGATCGATTTGGCCAACGCCATTGAAGGAGGGCTCGCTGTTCGGGCGGCTGCCATTGCGAACTCGGCTCACCCCGAGGTCGAAGTTGAGCGCCGCAACATCATGGGTGTCGTGGTTCCCAGCGTAACTGGAAGCAACCTCAAGTCGACCTTTACGGAGCGAGGCATCGGTTTCATCGGTTCCTCGCCCTACATCGACGAAGCCAGCGATTCCTTCAGCGAATTGATTGAAAAAATTGTCAAGGCATCTGAAATGGAAGCCACGCTCAAGCGCCTGCTGGCTGAAATTGAAGCAACCAAGCGCCGTGTCAATGCCCTCGAGTTCAAAGTGATCCCTGAGTTGGAAGAAGCCAAGGTCTTCATTCAACTGCGGTTGGAAGAGATGGAACGTGAAGAAACCTTCCGTCTCAAGCGATTCAAGAACAAGTGAGACCTAGAATTCCCTAACGAGGGATTCATGGAGGATGGGCCGCACAGACGCAACAAGGGGGCCATGTCTTGGACGATTCATCCGTTGAGATTGAAACCGGCTTGCCTCACCACAAGAAGGCATGGTCTCAACACGATTTGCTGGCTTCAACGCTGAGCGAATACGTCAATGTACTGAGTAAAAATGGAGGCCGATGGCCTGCTTGGCAGGTTGCCTCCTCCGACGAAACCATCCACGATGACTTGATCCAACTCAACGCTCATCTTGAGAAGTTGGGCTGGATGGGGAAACTCACCAAGGACGAAGAATGGGTTATCACGGTCTTTCCCGCACCTGAGCGTCAATTCCCAAGGGTGAACACCGTTCTGGTGTTTTGGGGGCTGTCTTTGCTCACCCTTACCCTTGCAGGCGACCAATGGATGTCCAATGCCCGTCCTTCCGAAGGTTGGTTTCACTCATCTTCCCTCGTCGATGCCCTTCTCGGGTATACCCTTCCTGTCCTCATCGTTCTTCTCATTGCGAGCCAGATTCAACGCTACGTTGCCTCCCAGTACGGCGTACGCAGCGGTCATCTTATGCCCGTTCCAGATTTCACCATCGCCCTCTACGCTCTTGGTTTGTTTCCTTCATCCTGGTTGTTTTGGCCTTTTGGATTGCTCCTGATTCCGACCATGCCTCGTATGGATGCAAGGCCTTGGCCTGACCGAGCATCCATCGGATTCACCGCCCTCACCGTCCCACTTGTGTTGGGATTCGCTGGCGTCCTCATGATGCTGATGGGGTTGTCCATGACGCCGGAATACCTCACCTCAAACGCCATGCCGTTGGTCTCTGTTCCACCGCTTTTCATCTCGCTGTTTGCAGAACCGCTCCTCGGAAACGATGCCTTCATCCGTCTGCTCTGGGCTCATCCTTGGGTGCATGCAGGTGGAATGCTGATGCTTTTCGCATGGGTCTCCATGCTCCCTATCCCAACTTTCCCCGGCGGTCGTCTGCTCATCGCTCGTATGGGGCTCTTGGATGCACGCAGTTCAAGCACCCAAAGTCTGATTCTTGTTGCGACCCTGTTCTGCGCCTATGTGTTTGGCGTGTTTGAGCAATTTTCCTTGTGGTTTCTTGTCTTCGCTTTGGTGCTCCCGCTCCTCTTTTTCTTTGGAAATGACCTCCGAATCCCTCTGCTCCTTGACGAAACGAATGGGCTGTCTGAGGCGGACCATGGCCGCATGGGTCTCCTGCTTCTCCTCGTTTTCCTCTTGCTTCTCCCGGCCGCCCAGCCTGTTCTCCACGAATCCACCTGGGATGACCCTTTGACCCACGAGCTTGCTGCCCCCGAAGTGGCGCTTCTGCAAGAAGACGGCACCTGGCTCTCCTCCACTGAAATTCGTATCACAAACCCTTCAGCCTTGGCCAAACCTTTCGCTGTGGGGGCCTACCTTGAACGGCCCGGTCAAGGGTGGACTGTTTCGTGGGACTGTGATGGGGAGACCACGTACACCCTCGACGACCAAGGGTGCGGCTCCGACCTTCTTCCAAAACGAACGGCCTTTTTCTGGATGAACCTCACCTGGAACGCTCCAACTCAACCCACGCTCGCCAACCTCAGTTATGTTGTCTCGATGAACGGCGATTATCAAGTGGTTGAAACCGATGTACGGCCTTCCCTCGAGGTCGTCCCCTCGACGCACTGGTACGATGTGCCGGCCGGCGCCTACGTCCATCGCTGCATTGACTTGCATGGCACGATGCTCAACTCATCGTTCCTCGAGATCAGCGTTGACCCAACAAACATTGATGGTCTTCAAACCCAATTGGTCAACGTCGTGAACGGTGTTGGATTGGAACAAAACGTGACCGATGTTCCCGAAACATTCTGCCTTCAAGGATTGGACCCCTTGGTCTTTGCATCTTCCATGGGCGAATTGACCATCAACAACGACACCTTCCTTCCCCAGTTGCCCGAACGTCGGCCACTGGTAGCTCACGTACCCGAAGAGGGCTGGTTCATTCATGCTGAAGGCGGTCAGTCCTGGGAGGCACTCCTTGGTGAAGGCGGCGTTCTTTCCATGGATGCCGAGCATTGCTCCATCAATTCAAGCATCAGTACCCCAGCTCGCCCACAAGACGGCAGTGCTTGGATTTGGGACACCAAGGTTCGGGCTGCGGGCGACATTCCTTTGATTGAATCCAATCAAAACCTGACCTTGCGTATGCCCGAAGGTGCCAACATGACACTGTGCAAGGAGTTGTTCAACCCTTACCCCAGTCTCTCGTTCACCGTGGTTGAGGGGCCGGAGTTGCTGGTTTCATGGATGGGGACGACCTCTCGGTTTTGGACCACGCCTTGGGCCATTGCCGCCAACGGGACGGTGCTCAACACCGGCATGACATCGTTTACCGTTCACAATCCAAACAACAACAGCGTCCCGTTCCGTCTGGACCGTGGTGGCAGTTTTGGAGAGGATTGGGGGCACAACTGGGATGGAAATGCCCTTGCTCCGGGAGACACATCCTTTGAATTGACGCCACCAAATGCCTCGCTGGCAACCATGTGGCTCACGTATGAGGCAGGAGCGGTGGTGCTCCATCTTTCCAGTTATCAGTGAGGGATTGGTATACGAATTTCAGTGCTTGGGGTCGGAGCCGTCGGTTCGGTGGTCGCAGCCTCCTTGGCCGGCACAGAGGCCGAAGTCCACCTCCATGTCCGCGGTGAACGAGGTGCCATTCAGATGCTCCAAGGCCTCACCTTGCAGGGCCACAGAACCATCGAATGTGAAGCCGAACGTTTCTTGTTTTCCTGTGAAGAACTCCCGGTAGACCAGGGTTTGCTTCACGGTTCAGACGTGGTCATTCTTGCATGCAAATCCCACGCCGTGAACCATCTTGCCAAATCAGCAGCAACTTTCCTGAAACCGGATGGTTTGGTGATGGCTCTGTCAAACGGACTGGGGCATGTTTCAGCGCTTCGCCGCGTGCATCATTCCCGTTGTGTGCTGGCTTCCATCACCACCCATGGTGCCTACATCGAGGACGGTACCACCGTTTGGGCGGGTTTTGGAGGGATTGGTCTTGCTCTTCCACCCATGGGGCCGACGACAGATGGCTTGCAAAAAGTGGTCGCCTTGTTTCACGATGCAGGGTTGAATCCATGGATCCATGAGGATGCATCGGCCTTGGTTTGGCAGAAGGTGTTGTTGAACCTCGCCATCAATCCAATCGCCGCCCTTGGGGGTCTGAAAAACGGAGAGATGCTCCAACCTGCCCTGTTTAATGCCTGCATGATGGTCTACAGGGAGGCAGCTCAAGTGGCTGCCATGGAACGGGTTGCCCTTCCCAACGAGGAAGAGTTTGAGACCCATCTTCGAGAGGTGTTGGAGTCGACCAAGGACAACACGTGCAGCATGCTTCAAGATATCAAAGCCGGCAGGGCAACCGAAATTGAGTCGTTGAATCAGGCTCTTGTCGTCCTTGCAGAAGAGCATGGAATAGCGGTTCCAATCAATCAGACCTTGGTGGCATTGGTTCGTGCTTGCCATCCTTGAGCAGGTCGACATTGTAATGCAGACCTCGGTTCGCTTGGCGAGCCAGCGCATCTTCGACGACCAAATGGCCGATCAAGCACAAGTTGCGCAGTTCTACGATTTCACGGGTCGGTAGGGAGGTTTTCCACATCAAGTCGATCTCTGAGTGAAGAAGTTCAAGACGCCGTTTGGCTCGGCTTAGTCGCTGGTTGGAGCGCACGATCCCCACCTCTTCCGACATGGTCGTCACCAGGCTCGTGCGGTCGTGAATGATGGGTGCATGTTCTTTGAACGCTCCAAGCCCTTCAGCACGCCATTGAGGGTGATCGCCTTCGTACGGGGATGGAGGATGTTCAATCAGATGTTGAGCCACTCGCTCGGCATACACCACGGCTTCGAGTAAACTGTTCGAGGCCAATCGATTGGCTCCATGCATGCCCGTGCATGCCACTTCTCCGATGGCGTACAGGTGGGGCATTGGCTGGTCGGTATGGCGAAGATGTGCTCGACCGATTTCGTCCACACGGATGCCCCCTACCATGTAATGGGCGGCTGGGACCACCGGAATCGGATCTTTTCCAAGAATCAATCCTTCCTCTTCCAAACGGCGAGCGATGGTAGGGAACTTTTCCGTCCATGGGAGGTCAAGGTGAGCCGTGATCAAGTAAACGTGAGCGGTGCCGAGGGTTTTCATTTGCTGGTCAATGGCCCTTGCTACGATGTCCCGCGTGGCCATGGAACCCTCGGGCGTATAGTCCAGGGTAAACGAGTAAGGGTCAGGTGATGGCCGTGAATCGCCGACCTCCATGGCTGCCTCACAGGCATTTTGCCAGTCCTTCAGCCCCTTGTCATCCAGGAGGACAGCCCCTACGCCTCGAACCGCTTCGGAAACCAAGAACGGACGGGGTGAGGATGATGCTAGGGCGGTGGGGTGGAATTGAATGTAGGCCATGTCATCCACGCAAGCCCCTGTTCTATAGGCCATGGCCAAACCGTCTCCAGTGGCTACATCGGGGTTGGTGGTTTGTTTCCACAACCGCCCCACTCCTCCCGTGGCGAGAATGATGGCATCGGCCTCAAGCGTCACCACCTGTTTGGAGTCTTGGTCAAGGCACCACACTCCTGCAATACCGTGCTCGGGATGGCCATGTTGGCGTTGAATCAGGTCAATGGCAAGGGTGTTGGGTTTGAGCGTGATGCGCTCGTGGTCCCTTGCATAGGACGTCAATGCACGTTCAATTTCCTTTCCCGTGGCATCTTTGGCGTGGAGAATTCGCTTGGTCGAATGTCCGCCTTCTCGAATAAATGAGTAGTTCCCGTTTCCTTCTTTTTCGAATTCAACACCGATTTGAATCAAATCCCGGATGCGCTCTCCTGCTTCATGGATGATCGAGCGAACCACCGCCTCATCGCATGCCCCGTCTCCGGACCGTAGGGTGTCTTGAACATGGGATTCCATGCCTTCGTGGTTGGTCTTGTCAAGGATGGCCGCAATGCCGCCCTGGGCCCAATTTGTTGAGGAGTCCTTTGGTCGCTTTTTTGTGACCACGGTTACTTGGTGGCCTGCATCTGCCAGTTTACTCGCCGCAAACAAGCCGGCAATGCCGCTGCCAATGATGGCGATGTGGGCCATGGTTCATCCCTCCTTGCCGTTCCCTCTCCATCCCCCTTCTTGACGGTGATGGCGGGGCAACATTCCTTGGGCGCTCGCAATCCCTATGAATCGGAGGCTGTTAGGAGCCATGAGGTCCCTCTCGTGTTTGGTTTGTCAATGAGAAAAATCCTCACCATCTTCGGGGCATTGATGATGCTCTTCGTGGTCGTCAATGTGCAGTTTGGGAGCGTCGCTCCCAGGGTTATTGACGGGGCGGAAGGGTACAAATTGGATGCTTTTCTGATGTTTGAGCCAAGTTGTTCCTTTGACGCCGTCGAGGAGGAACTCCGGTCGAGCGGCACCTCGTATTGTTTGGGTGAGGTGGGGCAGTGGTCAGGCGCCGATGTGCTCATGCTGATGGAGGGCTTGTTCTTGTTCGTCTACGGCTTTGAATTGCCACAAAACAAAGGCTGGGCAAGGCGCCTGCGCAAAGTTGGTTTCATCATGGGTGCCACCTTGTGTTCGCTCGCCGTTTTGGACCGTTTTTCCTTGTTGCCCTCCTCGGCCAGCTCCGAGGGTCTTGCCACGCTCTTTCCGTTTCCTGTTCAACCCTGGGTCGTCCAAATCATGTTCGCCGTTTTCGGTGTCATCATGATGAGGGGGCCAAAATACTGGGAAGCAGAAGCTGTCTCCCAAACACGGGACAAGCTGGAACGAAGAAGGGAAAAGGCCGGCGCTTTCCGTTCCTCCTTCTTCAATTCAGAAAAGCACAATAAAAAGACGCTTGAACGCACCGATCGGTCGCGGTTCTTGCGCTCCGACAAGGACCTTGCCATGAGCCGTCGTCGAAGCAAATTGCTCGTCATGGCCACTTGCCCTTATTGTGGAGGCGCCGGTTGTAAAAAATGCAACAATCAAGGTGTTTTCTAACCCCCCTCGGCGATGAATTTTGACCCCTGAAAACCGGGGTACTGAGCCGTGATTCTTCGGATTGTTTAAAACCCCTAATGAACGCGTGCTGTGAAAGTGATGAGAACAAAGTTCCATCACAAGAGGGATAGGGATGTACCTAAAATCACTTGAAGTGCTCAATTTCAAATCATTCAAGGGTGAAGTAACCGTTCCCCTCGACCGAGGATTTACGGCCATCACTGGTCCAAACGGTTCGGGGAAATCAAACTGTGGAGATGCCATTCAATTCGTTCTCGGCCCCAAATCAAACCGTGTGATTCGGGCCCAAAATTCAACCGATCTTATCTTCAATGGAGGGAAGAATTCCAAACCAGCACGAGAGTGCTCCGTCACCCTTGTTTTTGCCAATCCGGTCATGAACAATGGCCGGCGCCGTCTTCCTTTGAACAAAGAAGAAATCCGAATGTCCCGCAGCATCCGACTCACGGCTTCAAACAACCCGGTCACGACCTACAAGCTCAACGGTGAAGACAGCACGCAGAAGGTGTTTCACCGCTTGTTGGGGGCTGCGAACGCTCGACCTGATGGCTACAACATCGTGCTTCAAGGCGACGTTACGAGTTTGGCCAAGATGACGGCCAATGAACGCCGAAAGGTGCTTGACAACGTCGCAGGCGTGACGTCCTACGATGATGAAATTCGCAAAGCCAACAAACAGAAGGACATGGTTGAGAATTACCTCGACCGCATCGGGTTGCTCGAAAAGGAGCAACTCGAACGGCTCTCAACCCTGGCCAAAGAGCGGCATGTCGCTCAAAAAGCCAAGGAGGTGAGCGACGCCATTCACGTCACCAACGCCATGCTGCTTCAGTCTCGTTATGCTACCCTGAAGAATGAGTTGGCCTTCCACATCGAGGAGCGTCAGAAGTACCTCGCTCAAAGTCAAACGCTTCTTGATGAACACAAAGCCACCGAGAAAGCCCTCATCGAATTGGATGACAAAATAGCGGAAATACAGCGTGAAATCAATCAACTCACCGGCGGGGAGACCTCCGAGCTCGGTCTGGCCATCCAAGCCCTTCAAGTAGCCATAGAACTCAACAATGACCGTTTGTCGGAAGCAGCCAAGGAAGATGAAGATGAGGCCGAGGAAGCGGTCCAAATCTCTGAACAATTGTCTGAGGCATCAGAAGAACTCTCAGCCTTTGTTTCGAATCTGCAATCGGCCAACTCAGCCCTTGCTGAGGCGCTTGAGCAATTGAAGGAAGCCCAAGATGAAGAGGGTCGCGTTCGTCAGGCGCTGGCGACCGCCGGAGAACAAAATCAGCACCTTACCGAGGCGTTGGTCGCCGCAGAAGGCCTCGTTGAGGAACAAGAGAAACAGCGCAGCGAAGCTCAAAGCGAAGTTGACAAGTTAGCCGTTGAAGCGGATTTGATCGGACAACAGTTGGCCACGGCTCAAGAGGAAAGTGAGGAACTACGCCTCGCCCTTGGCGAACTTGGAATTCGCTTGGAAGAGCTTTCCGATGAGGCTCCTGAATACGACCGCAATGCGCTTGCCCAACAACTCACCGACGCCCAGCGGGCTGAGTCTCAACTCGCAGAGGACCGAACTCGAATCGAGGTCAAACTCCGTGAGGCGGAGCGTGCTCTCAATTTGGCCAAGGCCGAGATGGAGCAAAAATCCGGAGCGAAAGGGTTGGCGGGTGGAGCGAGTGCCGTTCTTGCTGCGCGAGACAATCAAGAATTACGCGGCATCATCGGCACCGTGGCTGAACTTTGCGCTCCAAAAGACAGCGCCCACGAGGTTGCTTTGGCGACCGCCATCGGAGCCGGTATGGCTTCCGTTGTTGTCGAAACCGACCAAGATGCAGCCAATGCCATCCGTTGGCTTGCCGAAAACCGAGCAGGCCGGGCCACGTTCTTGCCGATCAACAAACTGAGCAGTTCGAGGGCGGGTGGAAAGACAGTCATGACCTCTCGAAAGGAGGGTGTCCTCGGATTCGCCCATGAAATGCTTGATTATGACCCCAGAATCGATGTAGCCGTTCGCTTTGCTTTGCGAAACACACTCATCGTGGAAAACCTGAGCATCGCCCGACAATACATGGGTGGGACTCGCTTTGTGACGCTTCGTGGCGATGTGATTGAATCGGGCGGAGCCATGGTGGGTGGGTCCAAGCGAAAGATGAACATCGCCTTCGGCGGAAGAATCCAGGGTGCTTCGGAGGTTGAGAAGTACACCGCAGAGGTGGACAAGTACCATCTGATGGAACGCACCGTCAATGAAGCGCTTCGAGAGGCACGGTCCAATCAACAACTGATTCGAAACAAAATCAACGCCATGGTTGACGATTCTCATGCCACCGAAGTGCGTGAGGTGAAAGCCGAACAAAAACAGACGGGCCAAGCGCACAAGAAGGCCTTGGACGTTGTTTCCGGTTTGGAAGGAAAATTGGACGAAGTTCGCCAAAATGCTCAGGATGCCTTGCGAGGCTTGGATGCGGCTGACCGAACCCTCTCGAGTGCAAAAGATGCCCACCAAACAGCCAAAGAGGCCCTGGAGGCGGCCAGCCCCGAGCATTTGCGTGAACGCATGCATGCAGCCAACCTGCTCCGAGTGAGTGCTCAGGGGGACAAAGAAAAAGCCGAGGAAACCTTGAGCAGCGGTGCGAGTCACCAAACGGTGCTGCAACGGCGTGTTGACGAGATTCAGGCACGTCTTCGTGACTTGGACGAGAGCAAAGAATCCAGACTGGTCCGAATCGATGAACTTGAAGCAAACCTGGCGACCGATCGCCTCGCTCTCAAGGCAAAGAAAGACGAACAAGCCGTCTACCTTGAGGAAAATCAAGGACTTGAAACCGAGCGGCAAGAATTGACTGACCAACGAGCTACGCTTCGTGTTCGAAACGAGGAACGCTTGACTCAAGCCCAGAACAACCGCCGGCTGGCCGAGGAACTGATGCGCACCATCGCCGAAAAAGAAGGCGAGGTTCAACTCATGGGTCAGGAATTGATCGATGCGAATCTTTCGCTCAATGATCTGCCAGATGGCCTGAAGAACGTGGGGGAGTTGGAACGAGAACTTCGAAACCTCCAACGTCGTATGGACAACTTCGGAAACGTCAACATGATGGCGATTGAACAGTACGACGAGTGCCAAGCTCGCCTCGATTTGATGAAGGATGAATTCGCCACACTGCAGGCTCGTCGCAAGCACCTCATCGAGGTGACAGAACAACTCGAATCCCAGCGTAAGGAGCGCTTGGTGGATGTCTTGGAAAAGGTCAATGAGAACTTCAAGAAGTCCTACAATGAACTCTCCGACGGTGGTCGCGGTGAACTCTTCCTCGAGAACCCCGAAGAGCCGTTCAAAGGAGGTCTTGAACTGTGGGCTCAACCACGCGGAAAATCGTCAAAGGTCAGCCGTCAACAACTCTCTGGTGGAGAGCAATCAATGGCTGCGCTGGCTCTGATTTTTGCCATTCAAGATTACGATCCAAGTCCCTTTTACTACTTTGACGAGGTTGACCAAAACCTCGACGCCTACAACGCAGAGCGAATTGCGAAGATGTGCCGAAAACGAAGCCAGCGTGCCCAATTCATCATGGTCACCTTGCGAAAAGTCTCCCTCAAGTTGGCTGACCATCACATTGGCATCACGCACGGTGGAGACGGTTGTAGCCGCCGCATTCTCGACTTTGACCGTGAGCGAGCCATCGCTCTTGGTGAGGCTGCGCTCAAGGAGGCCCAGAAGGACGCCGATAAGAACGAGAGTCGAATTCTTGATGCGGTGGCAGCGGCAGAAGACATGCCGGTTGTTCCAGATGCCCTCGAAGTTCCCAAGAGTTTGGGAGGCCTGCTTGCGCACATGCACGACGATGGCGAACAAGAACCGCCACAGGAATCCACCATGGGTGGTTTGATGGAGCGGACACAGGAGTTTACTGAAGACATCAACGAGCGAGCCGAAGTTGCTGCCAAGGTTGCTGAAGCAAGTGAACCTGAGGTGGATGAAGCACATTCTTTGTCCGAAAGCGTGGTTGAATCTGAAGAGCAGTGAGGTGGTTTCATGGCTGAAGAACAAAGCATGCTCGACCGTTGGTTTCTCCAGCAGGAGATCATTGACCAACTTCTCGGACAAGGGGAAGAGAGGGAGGATGCAGAATCCTTCGGTCAGCGCATTGCAGCCATCGCTGCCACTGAAGAGGCAGAACATCAAAGCCTGCATGACCCGTTTGACCGATCTGTAGCGCTGGTGCTCTCCCTCGTTCGGGAGGAAGAATTCAATCCGTGGGACGTTGACCTCTCGGCGTTCCTCAATGTCTTTGCCCAGCGTGTGAAGGACGGAGAAAACCTTGACTTGGCGGCGTGTGGGCGATTGATACGTCTTTCTTGGGAAGTTCTTCATCATCAATCCGCTGTTCTTTTTGAGAAAATCCAACCCGTTGAAGAAGAAGAATGGGAAGATGAACATGCCTTTGGATGGGAGAGTGAATACGACGATGAGGCGTTTTTCTTTACGCAATCGGTTCTTGATGGCGATGCGGATGAGATGTTAACGAATTTCTTTGACGAACGTGTGCGGCGGGATGAAGGTCGACCCGTGACCTTGGCTGAATTGCTTTCGGCGTTCAAGGACGCCGCTGACGATGCGGAAACCCTCAAGCAACGTGAAATCAATCGCCTTGAGCATGAGCAAGAATTGAGCGAGTACCTCGAGAACGTGGGTGGCAGAATGCATAATGAAGACCTTGAAGGTGACATTGAGCGATGTTGGAACGCCTTGAAATCGACCTGCAGTGAAGCCCAATCCACGGTTGTACCTCTTGTGAAGGTCATTGCGAAACTCAAGCCACTGCTGCTCTCTACGTTTGGTTCATCCCTTGAAGACCCGGAAAGCGAAGCCTTTGTGGCTTCATTCATCGCAGGTTTGTTCTTGACACACCGCCGAATGGCCAGCATTTCCCAGGAAGGGGAAGAGGTTGCAAACATCATGATCGAAGACCTCTGGCCTGATCTTACGTCTTTCAACGAGGTTCTCGAAGCAGTCGAGGCCCTCATGGCTGAGGATGCTGAGGCCCTTGGGGGCCAAACCACGGGTTCAGAGCACCGCATGGAGGCCATCGCTGAGCGTGCCCGTGTCGCCGAGGAACGCGAGGCGAGAAGGCAAGCGAAAATCGAAGCCAAAGCCGCCAAGGAAGCGGCGGCCTTGTCGTCAGAGGCCTCGCAGGAGTCAATTCAGGCCGAAACGACCGATGCGATGTTGAACGAGCACGATTGGTTGGTGGAGTAGAGGTGAGTGCATGACCGAGTTACCGTTGGAGTCCTTGATTGAAGCCACGTTGTTCAGTTCGGGCAAATCCATGTCCGTGGCGGAACTCTCCAAGGTACTTGGTTACGATGAAGACGAGATGTTGGATTGCCTCGGCTCCCTCCAAGCGACACTCAAGCGACGGAAGGGAGGGGTGCTCCAACTGGCAGAGGTGGGCGACCGTTGGGCGCTTGAAGTCAAACCCGCCATCGCCTCACACCTGCCACGGGAGACCAAAACCGACATGCCGCCAAAGTTGTTGAAGGCGGCAGCGCTCATCGCCTACCATCAACCCATGCCACAATCCCGTTTGGTGGAACTTCTTGGACAGAAGGCCTACGACTACGTTCGGGAGCTTGCACAGCACGGCATGATTGACCGCCGAAAAGATGGGAACACCCGCCGTTTGGCCACCACGAGAAGGTTTTCTGAGGCCTTCGGTTGCCCCCATACGGACCGAAAGAAGGTCAAAGCCTGGTTCAGAGAGCAGGTACAATCAAGCGGCCTTCTTGACGAACTCGGAGATCGAAAAGAGATTCTTCGAGAGGAATCCGATGAAACAGGGACGGTCCAAGCCTCGCTTCCAGTTTCACAGGAAGAATGAGCTTCAACCTTGGCGCATTTCAGCCAACCACGTTTCGACCAAACTTTGCGTACGATGCCCTTCATGGGCGTGCAAACGAGCAGCCAAAGCCTCAACTTCATCCCCAACAGCGCCAGCACTCACGGCCATGTTTTTGGCATGAAGTTTCATGTGGCCGGCTTGGATTCCCTTGGTCGACAACGCACGCAAGGCTCCAAGGTTTTGCGCCAGTCCAGCGCAAAGAATGATGCCAGCGAGTTCTTGAGCAGTCTCAACGCCCAAAATGGCCAGGTTTGCGCGAGCAGCTGGGTGGACTTTGGAGGCCCCTCCTACGATGCCAACGGCCATGGGGAGTTCCATTGAGCCCACCAAATTCCCTTCGCTGTCTTTGGTCCATTGTGACATTGAAGTGTATCGGCCATCGGTCAGCGTGGGCCAAGCATGGCAACCCGCTTCAATGGCCCTCCAGTCCTGTCCACACGCAAGAGCAACGCTGCTAATGGCGTTCATTATGCCCTTGTTATGGGTGGCCGCTCGGTAAGGGTCTTCCACGGCGAATGCGTGGGCTTCCAAGATGCCTTCAATAACGGCCTCCCCCTCTTCCTTGGCCCCATTGGTCGCCATTTCTTCGGGCGTGAACACTCCAGAGACTCGAGCAAGGCGGTGGCCTGCCAAATTGGAAAGGATTCGTAGGTGGGCTCTCCCACCCGTCAAGGCTTCAATTCGAGGGGCCACCCGTTCAGCCATGGTGTTCACAGCGTTTGCCCCCATGGCGTCTCGACAGTCAACCAGTAGGTGAACGATGAGCATGGTGCCAATGGGCGTTGGAAGTTGGCGAACTTGGATGTCTTTGCATCCGCCTCCAAGCGCAATCATGCGGGAGGGTACGTCGTTGCAAAATTCAATCAGTTCATCCTTTGCGTTGAGGATGTGGGTGGTTGCTTGCTCAACATCTCCCACCTCAAGCATTTGGATTTGTCCAATCATGATGGGGTCGTCGTTGTTGGTGGAAAAACCTCCGTGGCCCAAACACCGCTTGGCCATGTTGGATGCGGCTGCCACCACGCTTGATTCTTCCAGGCAAAAAGGAATCAAGTAGTGCTTACCGTCAATGACAAAGTTGGTGGCAACGCCGACGGGGAGGGACATGGTCCCAATGACGTTCTCGATCATTCGGTCTGCAGCGGTTTCATCCAGTTCTCCATGGGCGGCAAGAGCGTCAACATGCTCATCGCTGAGTTGGGCTGCTTTGGCAACCAATTCACGTCGTTCTTGGACGCTGAGTTTGTACAATCCTTTGACTCGACTGTTGTCAACCGGCATGGCGCTCCCATGCTGAGGCTGGGGGATTCGTTCCTTGAATCAATCGCTGCTTGGGCGTGTTTTCTCATCAGGATTAACGGGTTTAACGCTTTGATTAACGCGTTAATTATACGTTAATTGTGCGTTAGTGCGGTACATTTCCTCACCCCCGTTGCCCGACTAACGCTTCGTAACGGCACGGTCATACCGGTGAGTTTCGTCAAACATCATATACTTGGATGGAGTTGTGCGTCCATGGTTCGAGAAACGCATGCCTATGGCCTGCCGTATTTGGATGAAAACCCATTTTCCATTCGCCCGCTTGAAGCAGGAGAATCTGGAAAGCTGGTTGGGCGTGAAGACGCCTTCAATCGCCTCCAGGGCTTCTTGAGAATTCGCTCAGCACGCCGAATCATGTTACTGGGGCCATTGGGTTCAGGGAGGACATCGCTTGTGCGATGCCTGAAGCCCTATGCTGGCGCCTCAGCCACCATCGATCACCTGCCCGCTCATTCCCCTGCAACCTCTCTCCTCAACATGTGTTACCGTCAGATGATCGGGGTTGAGCCTCCCCTTGACCGAACTGAACTGGTGAATGATTTGGTCAATGAGATGTACAGTTTTAACGACAAACTTCCCATGATTGTCATTGACGTACCTGCCAGTGATCTATCGGTGCTTGAAGTGGCGTTGCGGGACGCTCATTCTTCCCTCGAGCGATTAAATGCCCTCTTGGTGCTCGTTTGCGATGTCAAGGAGCGGCATCAACTTCCTTCAACGGTGGTTGAGGGATTCGAGATTCTTCGGCTTTCCCCGTTTTCTGCAGGCGATGTGATGACCCTTGTACGTCAACGATTAGCATCGGTCGGCGTGGTTGACAGTGAGTTTTCAATGAATGATGCGACGGCTCTCCTCGATGATTGCGACGGCTACCCTGCATCGGTCATCACGCTCTTGAGGGATGCTGTGGACAGCATCCGCATGGGCCAATCTCAGGGCTCATCGACGCCCTTCGTTGACACCTCTGCAAAGATTCAACCGAGGGATGAGCCTGAATCGCTGCATCGTTTGATGGGTGAACGCACGGACACAACGGAGGCCAAGGGCGCACAATCCGCCGTACCGGAGTCCAATGAAGAGGCCAAAAAGACCGCAGAGGCACCATCCTCAGACGTGATTGATGCTTCAATGCCTTGGGACCAGAGGGCCGACCTTTTGGACCAGCCGTTGTCAATTTTTGACGAACTAGAAGAATCAACTTCCATTGGATTTGAATTGGACATGGGGAAATTGTCGGAGGCTCAAGACAACGATGAACCGCTTCAAGCCACGCCTTTCAACACCCCAATCATCGATGCAGATGCCATGAGTGGTGGGCCTTCAACCCCCGTGCAAGGGATGTTCAAGAACCTCGCTCGGCGCAACAAGGATGCGAATTTGGCAAAGTCCAACAACACGGAGGATGAACAGGTCACACAGAATGAATTGGTTGATGCATCCAACGAGCACCAGTATTGGGTCAGCGAGACGCTGATGCCATCTCCCTCCGAAGAACCCATTCCCGAGGAAGAATCAGCAATGTTGCTCCATGACGAAGTTGGGTTTGTTGACGATCCATCGCTGTCCGATGCACCGGTGAGTGCAGACCTTGGTCAGCCTTTTTCCAACAGTGGCGAAGCGTCTCAACCGTTGCCCGACGTCGCCATGCTTGAGGCGTTGAATGGGTTGATGGCCCTGCTGCAACCAACTCCGAGCCCAACGCTCCATCATCAGGGCCTGCTGTCCTTTTTGCAGCAACGGTATCGGGAGCGTGAAGGACCACGGGAAGCTTATGCCCTTGACAAACACGCCCTGAGTTCGTTGAACCCGTCCGAGAGTTACGTGGTTTCTGTTGCTCATCAACGGAATTATTCCCCCTCCGATGAATCCATTTTGGCGTTTTTGAGCATCAAGCGGGCGCGCCTCTCTCAAATCAGCAATCGTCTTCTCAAGCATGGGATCTTGCAAGTGCAGCAGGTTGGGCGCTCTCGCAAGTTTTCCCTTACTCAAGCCGCGAGGGCCCAACTTATGGCGTGGGGCGCCGTAGGAGGTGATGTTTGATGGCTTGGAACATTGCATGGTCATGGCAGGCTGACGGGCGAATTGCTACCGTCGCTGCCGTTGAAGGAGGCCTCCTCGTGAGTTCGGGTCTACAACTCGAATTGCTCGAAGCCAATGGGCAGAGTCGGTGGAAGGTGGATGTACCGTTCAAAGTCCATGCAGCTCAGGCCACGCAGGGAACGGTTGGCCTGCTGGCGGCCCATGGCTTCTATCTGATCAACACCAGTGACGGCTCCATGATCAACGAGGGCCGCAGTGCTCCTGGAGGATTCAGCGACCTTTCTCCTCGTCCAGGTGGAGGGTGGGCCTTGGCCGGACGAAAAGGCGAAATTCACCTGTTTTCTCAACACGGGAGAGGTATTCGTCGCGTCGATAGTGGACCAGTCCGCCGCTTGGTTGGGTGGTTGGACCGAGAACACCTTCTCTGGCAAGACCCCGAAGGTCACCTTTGGTGTGGACGGCTGACTGGAGAGGATCGCAAACGTAAGTTGGAAGAACGGTCTTGGAGTTGGTGTTCCACACTTTCCCAAGGGCGCCTGCTCTTGCAAAGCAGCGACGGTGGACTTTGGGAAGGCGTTCCACATCCATTTGGTTGGGACATGCTCAATCATCTTGAACACGGCAGTTTAGAGCCCATGAGTGCTGTTCGAAGCGGCGATGGATGGTGGGTTCTTGGAATTGAAGGCCATCTCATCTCCATGACCGACGGGCCAGCTGAATCAAGTGAAGACCTCCCGCTGACCCAAGGAATGAACCTCGGAGACCTGCTTGTATTGTGCACGCCCGATGCGATGGCAACCGCCACACGTGATGGCTTAGTACGTCGGTGGACAGCGCCTCATCTTGCCGACGCTGAGCGTGAGGGTCGCTACAAGGCGGCAGCCGAAGCGGCAATGGCAAGAAATTGGGAGGAACGCCGTCAGATGTTCCTGCGGGCTCAGGAAGCGGAGGAACATGGGAAACTTTCGTTGGCGATTGAACTCTACGAGGCCTTGGGTCGCACAGAGGATGCTCGTGATTTGCTCAAACGCCAAAAGGAGGGAGGGGAATGACCGATGAAGGCACCACCCTTACCGTTGAGCGCGTGGAGTCGTACCTTGACATCACCAGGCGGGCCAGAGCAAAAGCGACACCGTCCGTGGTGGAGGGTTCTTCTGAAGCGGCTCACTTGTCCATCATGCTCCGCATGGCCGATGATTACGCCTCGGATGCACGTCATTTCTTGACAACGGGCGACCTTGTTCGAGCGTTTGGAGCCATCAATTATGCGCATGCTTGGATTGATGCTGGTGTCAAGATCGGTTGGCTTGACGGGCACGGTGACGACGTCTTATTCACGCTACCTTGATTGTTCTATAGCGAATCTACAAGGTAGAGATGGGTGTTTTGACGCACCTCAACCACCCGAAGGTTGGCTTCGTAGAGTCGGTGTTTTAGAGCCGTATCAACCGTGAGGGTGGCCCAGTCCATCTCAAGGGCACAGGCATAGATTTCATCGTCGGTGTGCCCTTCAATGTCCGGGACATAGCGTTCTGCTCTGGACCGGAGAAGGCTCAGCAAGAGGGGGTTCTTTTTCGAGCTTTGAGCCTCAAGGCGGACCAATTCCTGTTCAACGCTTGGAAGCAGAACCCAGGTGCACGGCCCCAGCAAGGCTTCAAGGTCGCGTTCAACGTTGAGTTGGGCGTTCATGCAAGCGACCCATCCACATGCATCAATGAGCACGTGCTGCATCGGCTACACCTCAAACGATGGTTCCGTACCCGATCAGGCGCCACCTGGATCCGATCCGACGAGAAAGCGAGATTCGTTGGCCCTTGTCAGCACAAATTGGCAACCGCAATTCGAGGTTTGTTCGTCCTTTTTCTGCGTTCCTCGTCACGCCCACCGAGGTCGCAGTGGCAACGTTTAGCATCAACATCTCGTTGTTTCGCAGGGGTTGAATTTTTTCGTTGGATGAGAGGTCGCCCGAGACCATGTGTTCCATCAAGTTCACTTCAACGGCGACGTTGTTGCGGATTTCGGGGAGGTCTCCTTTTCTCGCCACAACTTGTCCAGAGAGGTTATCGGAGGTGGTGATGGACGGATCGAGGAAGGTCGCCATGCCGCACAGGCCTCCGGCGTGCATGGTATCGAGGTTCAAACCGCCGCCTTGCATGCTGCTG
>CEQW01015581.1_pt1 | contig 28322 bp, 28 predicted proteins | sample 530891 | NCBI WGS metagenome assembly CEQW01 (sample SAMEA2621066, study PRJEB7988) | marine metagenome | biome: marine biome (ENVO:00000447); feature: surface water layer (ENVO:00002042); material: "saline water (ENVO:00002010), including plankton (ENVO:xxxxxxxx)" | depth 5 m
GAGTTTCACACCATTCCTTAGTGACATGGTCAATACGCGTCTTGAAAACGGCTCGCGTATCTCAATCGATGTCGAAAAGCCGCCACGAAACCCCGTTCCTCCGAAGCCAGCGAACATGGGATTGGCAGACGTGAACGAGCAACTTCGAAAGGATTTGGAGGCCACAGGTGCCACTGCTGACCTCATCAGCGCGGAAATTGAATCAACCGGCCTCACCGGCGGACTCATGGACATCAACGACTGGATTGACCAGACTCTTGCAGTCAAGGGTTACATCCAAGCGCAAGAAGATCGCGAAGATTTCATTCTCCGGACCGGAGCGGGTGCGACCAAGTTCAACAAATGGATGAAGAAGGCGGGCCTGTTCTTCAACAAGCAAACGGGTCGTTGGACACGAAACAAGCCGGGCCGATGAGGTGGAATCATCACTCAACCAGCCGTGGTGCGATTTTTCCGTGGCGTCCAACTGCTTGGACAAGCGATCATCAAACCAGATGTTCCACTTGCTGAACTTGCTGAGGATGCTGGTGTTGTCATTCCAACAAACTGCACGTCGGGCACATGCGGAACGTGCATGATTACATTGCTGAAGGGCGAAGTACCACTTCCAGAAGTACTTCCTCCAGGGCTTGATGAAGACATGGTAGAAGAACAGGCTCGGCTTGGTTGCATCGGCTGTCCATCCGGAGATGTTGATGTTGACGTTCGGCCTCCGCTATGAGGTGATGAGATGTTCGAAGAATGGGGAGGAGTCGAATGGGTTCTTCTCGTTGTCAATGTTGTCGCATTGTTCATTGCAGGGAGGTTCCTCGTACGTAAACTCAAGAAGAAATTCGAAGAGGTTGAAAAGCGACAAGCCTTTCATCGGCGAGTAAACAAACCCTGAGTTGTCTTCAAGAACCTTGGACACTAAGCAAGAGCATGGACGAGATTGAACCAACGCCAGTTGGCAAGTTTGTCCAAGCATTACGCGCTCGGTTGCGATCCGATGACCGCAACCAACACTGCCTTCTCAAGGGTGAAATCAGTCAATGGAAACCCTATGCATCTGGGCATACCTACTTCAGTCTCCGAGATGATAATGGGCAGATAAGTGCTGTAATTTGGAAAGGGCGTTGTCGGGTTCCTGACGGTATTAAGGATGGTCAAGAAGTTCTGGTCATTGGGAGTGTTGACCTCTATCCAGCACGAGGACAATTGCAAATCGTTGTTGAGCGAATTGAACCCATTCAGAGGATTGGAGCCCTTGAGCAACAAAAACAGGAACTTCTGACTCAATTGCGTCAGGAAGGCATTCTTGACCGGCCGAGGAAAACATTGCCATTGTTTCCAAAACATTTGGTGATCGTAACAGGGAAGGATTCTGCAGCCTTAGCAGACATGCTGCAGTTGTCTCAATCGAGATGGCCGGGGATACGTACGACTGTGGTTGGTGTTACTGTTCAGGGAGATCGAGCTGTTCAAGAAATCGTTCGAGGCCTTGCTGTAGCCCGGAACCTTCACCGACAAGAGATCGCCCAATCGCTCAACGTTCCCCCCTGTGACGTTGTGATTGTAGGAAGAGGTGGTGGCTCACCGGAGGATTTGTGGGCGTTCAATCTCGAAGCAGTCGCTCGCTCAATCGCAGCAATGCCAGTGCCTGTAATCTCTGCGGTTGGGCATGAATCAGATATTCTTGTCAGCGACCTTGTTGCTGACGTTCGCGCCTCAACTCCGAGCCATGCTGTCGAATGTTGTATACCGTTGGTCGATGACTACCTCGCTTATCTTACGGATTGTGAGGATCGGATGATGCAAGGTTCTCTTCGTCAATTCAACGATACACGTCAGAAATTGCAACAACTAACACTTCGTCTCCAACTTGCTCCAAGCAAAGGTCTTGCCCAAGCCGTTCGCCACCTTGAACGTCTCGGGAATGATCTTCAACAAAAAACAACATCTGCTTTGCAGCACCATCAGCAGCGGCTTGCAGTGCTTGGGCAAGCCCTGCACATTTCCCACCCAAAGCGAGTCCTAGAACGCGGTTACATGATGGGTATTGACAACAAAGGGAAGGTGATTTCAAGTGTTCGTGGATTGAGCCAAGGACAGACCGTTTCACTCCAGTTTGTGGATGGAGAAGCCGACGCAAACATTGACAATATACGACAACGCGAGGAGAAAACATGACCGAAGAGAGATATTCTGATGCATTACGACGACTTGAAGCAATCGTTGCTGAACTTGAACGAGGTGGAATGGACCTTGAAGCAACACTCGAACGATTTGAAGAGGGTTCGAAACTCCTACAACGATGTCAGTCTGAGTTGAAAGAGGCAGAAGGTCGACTCGAGAACCTACGGCTACCAGAAGCCGAAGCGATGGTTGATGAGGCGAAAAAAGAATGAATCGTTTGCAGAAATTGAAAGATGTGTATTCACTTCAATTGGATATCGTTGATGGTCCCACATCAGAGCGTTGATCGAGACTCGTGAACGACTGACGCCATTGCAGGTAGAAGTATGCGGGAATGGTCCATCCGATGATCGATATCAACCAGGTTACAATCGTACCCCATATCGGCCCGAACAGTGGAAACAGTACGATTGCGAGCACAGCAAAAACTCCAACGCTTGCTCCACCAAGCATCATTGGCCCTGCTGCACCTTGAGGCACATCCTGGCCTTGAGCAAGCCATAATGCGATCATCGAAGTGAGGAAAATGGCGGGGAACGTACTGACCAACCCCGAAATAAACGGATAAGAAAGACTGGAAAACCACACAGCAATTCCAATGGCGAAAGCCGCTGCTCCACCTCGAAGAATCAAAACGAATGGGCGGACTGAGCGGCTCCCTTTTGGTGCTGGACGTGTGGTCCACGTGGCCAATAATCCGAGAACAATTAACAATCCTAAACCACTCAATGCAAAGGTCAATACATCAAAACCAGATGATTGCAACTCGCTGGAGAGGGCAAGCACGAGACTTCCAATTACGAGCCAAACAATCAGCGAAAGAATTGTGGTGCCAAGAAGAGAGAGGTTCAATTTCTGTGGAGCATAAATCCAAACCAAAAGGAACATTGCATTCACCATCATTCCCAACGGAACAATCGACATCGATTGTGCGAAATTTGTTTCTCCAGAAGTACTGTACATCCCGATTGCTGCAGGAACGATGGTCGTTGGAATCGTCGCTAAAACGCCTCCAGTTCGTCCTCCAAATTTCTCTATGGCAATCGTAACCAATGTTGCAACGATTCCTGCGAACAGTGCAGAGAGGAGAATCGAAGCAAGCAACATGGTCATTCAAACGGATCAATGTGGACAATTTGTTCAATGTCAATTCGCGAGTAACCACGTTCTCGAGCATTGTCCGCCGCCTTCATCAACATCCGACGAATCCACCCAAACGCCATCAATGCGCTTAATCGGTTTACTGAGTCGATGAAATACATTGGGTCCCGGCCAAGATTTGCATGCTGGCGAATATCGTTTTCGAGTTCTGAGACCATGTCTCCATACGTCAAGAGAAGGTCCTCAGCGGCATCATCCGTAATGGCCATTTTCGCATGCGTTCTTGACATGGATTTCACGTGTGTGATCGTGATTATACCTCCACCTCGAACTTCAACACCTTCCTCCTCATGTTGCTCTTCATCTGAATCCTCAGATGCTGCTCCTTTGCCCATTGAATGGAGGGCAATCTCAAGGTGGCGTGGTTTAATTGTCGAGACCCGATCACGACTTGCAGCCTCTTCACAATGACGGATGATACGGGCAAGGAATTTTTCAAGATGTTCAATTCCCCCTTGGACAGCTGCTGAGCCAACAGATTCAACCTGTTTAATCCGATCAATCATGAGTTCACGGGTCCGATTGTAATTCAATCGAGTTCGTTGAGCATCATCCAAGGTTTTACGCTCAGCATCATTGTCGAGAGTGGCTTCTTCCATCATTGGCACAAGTCGGTCCAGTTCTTGACATACCAACGTGACGAGTTCGCCCTTGACTGCTCCAGCGATTCTCATTGAAGTGTAGGTCGAGGCTACTGAACCTATGTGGCTTGGAGCATATGGCTTTGCGGGCATAAAGGACGCTCGCATTCCACCTCTTTGAACACACCGAGGTGTGATGTTCCTACCATTCTGTAAGCCATGGCCATGCACCACCGGCTGTGACTGGGCGCATCCCTTCCTCATCTCGAATCCAAGTATCCTCTGAACCAATGCTTCCATCAGCATAGACCAGTTTGGGCTCAATTGCCATTGTTCCACCTACGGGAAGCGACCGATCAAATCCTGCAGCAACAACAGGTGATTCATCGAGTTGCAATCCTACCGAGTGACCGAGGAACTTCGACTGGTCGGGTTGCATTCCCATGAGGTGTTGTTCATAGCCCAGTTCGTGAGCAAGGGCTTGACCTTCAATCCAGGCCTGGCTGCATGAGCCTACTTCATCAAGAACACCAACAACTGTATCCTTTACAGCGATCATATCCTCAAGTCGCTGATGCCATTCGGCCGATAGTGAACCCAACGAGAACATTCTCGTCATATCAACAACATATCCTCGATGGACGTGAACCAAATCAGCAAGCACAGGCTCATGCGGTTTGATTTTATTGAATCCTGAACCCATCCCTGCAAGTGAATGCGGCCCTGAACCACCAACGGCTGAGTCGAAGAAGGATGGAACTCCTCCTGCCCGTCCAGACACAATGACACCTCGGTTGCATTGCAACGGAAATCGACGCATCTGTACCTGCCCACTGAAACCTTCACTTCGACTGATGGCTTCCGCAGCAGCAACAAGATCGAGTTCGGTTACACCTTCGCTTCCAAGTTGAGATACAGCCTCAAACATTCGGTATTGAACCTCTGCACCTTGAGCCATTTGTTCTTGTTCCCAAGGCGACTTGACTTCCCTCAATCGATGAATGATTGCAGTGACATCCTTGCACTCTCCTAACGAAGAAAGTGCAGAGGAAAACCGTTGTGCAAACGATGCTGGAAGTGCTCCAAATTGTAAGCTTGGGGCTCCTAATGCCCCTCTTGCCTTGAGTACATCAGCAAATTCACGAAGTCGAGGAAACGGTTCGAGTTGAAACGGTGCGTTATCGCCCCCGGCCTCGTATCGGGCTCGTTCAAGTGAACGGCGGACGAAGAAAACTGGACCATCCCCTTCTGAACCTTCAGCTGGAACAAACAACGAACCATCCTGCCTGCCTCCGGCGAAATAATACAAATCAACAGGATGTTGAATTAGAGCACATGGAAGTGCTGCAACCCGTAGTGCTCGTGCGAGCTGTTGAAGGCGTGATTCGAGTTCAGATACTGGAACTCGCCAGTCCTCACCCTCGGGACCGAATATCATCGTAGAATCCCAATCGCCCATGATGTACCTCCAACGTTGTTATTGAAAATCACTACGCTTGCTGCGGCATCAAGAGGCGGATTTGGTTTGCGCCAATTCGAATGCATCGGTTTGTGCTAATCGTTCTTCAGCAATTTGACAATATTCTGAGGATAAATCGACGCCAATGTAAGTCCGCCCTGTTAGTTTGGATGCAACACATGTAGTACCTGAACCATTGAACGGATCAAGTACGGCGTCACCTGCAAATGTGTACAATTCAATGCACCTTCTTGGCAATTCGACTGGGAACGGGGCAGGGTGATTGACTCGACTTGCGCGTTCTGTAGCAAACCTCCAGATTGACTTTGTATGGTCGATGAATTCCTGTTTGTCAATCGTATCAATCCGGCCTTCTTCGCGCTCTTTCTTCGTACGTGGCAATTTATAGTCGCCCTTTGAAAAGACGAGAAGATATTCGTGAATGTCTCGTAAACATGGATTCGATGCGCTTTGGAAGGATCCCCAAGCGCAAGATGACCCAGCGCTTGCAGATTTGTCCCAAATAATCTCTCCACGCATCAGAAATCCGAGATTGAGCATGATGTTGTTGATGTGTGTTGAGAGAGGAATGTATGGTTTACGCCCAAGGTTGGCAACATTCACAACCATTCGCCCACCTGGTGAAAGAACACGATAGCATTCAGAAAACACCTCTTCGAGCAACTGAAGATATTCTTGCAGGGATAGGTCATCATCGTAGATCTTCGAAGCGTTGTATGGAGGAGAGGTAACAACCAGTTGTACACAATTCTCAGGCAATGGAAGCGAACGGGCATCCTGGGTAAGTATGACATTCTCATACTTGCTTGGAAGAGCTTGAGCAGAACCAACATCACGACTTGAGGCAAGATTTGCATTCATTCGACTGTTGTAATATGTCGACGAATCGTGGCTTTCTCGCTTGGATACACCGAAGGCAGAAGTTGCAGTACTCGCACGTTGTCGAGCACCTCCAAGCGATGATTCATCGCTAGTGCGCTTTGCCATAGAAAACAACAACGTTGACTGACTTATCACCTTTCGCGCTCAGGTTCTGCCTCGTGTGGCTATTTTGTGACCCACAAGAACTTCCCACGGACCGTATGGGCGAGCAATCAAAAACTCCCTTCCTCTGGACGAATCAATGGCGAACGTCCTCACCTTGGACAACATCAACGTCGATGGCAAGACCGTCTTGGTTCGCATTGACATCAACAGTCCATTGGACCCGTCCACGAGAGCATTTCTTGACGATACTCGAATCCGCGCTATCCTTCCGACCATAAATCGCCTCTCAAAAGCAAAAACGGTGCTCATTGCGCATCAATCTCGACCAGGAAAGAACGATTTCACCAGCACCTTAGGCCATGCTCGTGAACTTGGACGTCTTCTTGGTCGTTCCATCAAGTGGGTTCAAGATATTCACGGTGAGAAAGCAATGAAGGCCATTGAAGCGATGGAAGACGGCGACATCCTCATGCTGAACAACATTCGAATGGACCCTGAAGAGGTAGGTTCGAAAGGTGATTCTCTTGCACTTTCAGAAACAACATTGATTCAAGATTTGGCCAGTGTTGCCGATGTCTTTGTCAACGATGCGTTTGCGTGCGCTCACCGAAATGTACCGAGCGTCGTTGGTTTCGCTCATCACCTTCCGTGCGTTGCAGGTGAATTGATGGCTCATGAGATTCGTCAAATCGATCATGCTCTGGAAACACCGTCTCGGCCCTGTATTGCTGTACTTGGCGGAATCAAGGTTGACGATAGCATCGATGTTGCGATCAACATGCTCAACAACAACATTGCTGATGAAGTCTGGCTTACTGGAGGGGTTGCAAATCTTGCGATTCATCTTTCTGGGAACGATATTGGCGACAGCAACGTTGAATTCCTCAAAAACGAGCTTAAAGACGCATGGGGATCAACCGTAGAGGCTGCAAGTTCATTGCTTTCTTCTCACAAAGAAAGGATTGTCCTTCCGGTGGATGTGGCAGCGAATGTCGAAGGAAATCGAATCGATTTGAATGTTGATCAATTACCCATTCATGCCCCGCTATTCGACCTTGGATTGCAGTCGATTCGATCTTTATCAACTCGAATTAAAGAAGCAGGAACCGTCATTCTCAATGGGCCAGCGGGTGTCTTTGAACTTCCAGATTTTGCTCTTGGAACCATTGAGATGCTCAGCGCTTGTGCTGAAACGAGCGGATACTCGCTAATGGGCGGGGGTCACACGGCTACACTGGTGAGTCAACGAGGTATAGCACAAAAAATGGGTCACGTTTCAACTGGCGGAGGTGCTTGCTTGGATTACATAGCAGGACGAACACTCCCCGGAATTCATGCGCTCGAAATGAGCGCCCAGCAATATCAATTGGAAATCACTCCTGTTCTGCATGACGAATAAGGAGCCACAGGGGAGACTCGAACTCCCGACCTTCTGATTACGAATCAGACGCTCTACCAACTAAGCCACAGTGGCGCAGATTGAGGGCATAAGCCTACGGTCATAATTCCACCGATTCGAGCACTATGCTCTTGAAGAAGCAGAAGTAGGCACCCTCATGGGCGATGATACTGCGGTACGCTATACCAACACCGTCCTATACGACGACCACTTCAAAAAAGTCGTCGGAGACGTACTCCTACACAAGAATGGATCGTGGTCAACATCCAATGGCGACGAAGACGTAGTGGACGAGATCGATGGTTCGAATCGTGTACTTACTCGGTCTTTGCAAAATTGGCACACACATCTAGCCATGCAGCTCAATGCCCGAGATTTTAGCGACGGTTATCCTCTGCATCGATGGTTAAATGAAGCGATTTTTCCAACAGAAGCACGCATCACTCCCGAATATGTTCGGATTGGTACACGTGCAGCCGCTGCTGAAATGATTCGAACTGGTTCGACGTTTGCAGCGGACATGTACTTCTTTCCTGCGGTTACTGGAAAGGTTCTCACCGATGCTGGGATTCGAGGACTTATCGGTGGTCCAGTAAGCGATGCTGCCTTGCCATCGCATGATGATGCTGAATCTGCTCTTGCTGAACTCGATCAATTGCTTTCTCAGAACAACCAAGATGATTTGGTCCAGTATGCAATTGCAACACATTCGGTCTATCTTTGCTCACAAGAAACATTGCAGCAAGCAAGTGATTTAGCTCAACGAAGGAAAGGGCGTCTTCACATACACGTAAGCGAAACACGGAAGGAAGTTGCAGAGTGCAAAGAAGCCAACGGATTGTACCCTGTTGAATATCTTGATTCAATTGGCTTTATTCAACCAGGAACAATCTTTGCCCACGCATCGTGGGTAAAGAAAAACGAAATTCGAATGATGGCTGAGCACAATGTCACCGCTGTTCATTGTCCTTCATCAAACATGAAATTAGCATGTGGCGGTACACTTTCCTATCCGCCGTATCGTGATGCTGGAGTTGACATTCGTATTGGGACCGATGGGGCTGCGTCGAGTGGAAACGGGTTGAATCTGTTGCATGAGGCGCGACTTGCAAGTCTCGTTCAACGGCACGATCATTGGGAATCAACACTCCTACCTGCCCAAGACATCTTCAAAATTGCAACGAAGGAAAGCAAGGATTGGGTTGCTTGGAATCTTGACGATATCAGAATGCGTCCTCTCGGGCGGTCAAACAATCGTCACCTTGCGAATTTGGTTTACAATGGTGGCGATTGTCTCGATGTGTTGGTCAACGGACAATTTTTACGCAAGAACGGGACAACATTAACCCTTAATGAACAACAAATTATTGATGAATTGGATAATGCAGTGCACTCATATTATGATGGAGTGGAGTAATCACTCACGCCCATAGAAAATGAGGACTGCACCGGAGAGGATTGCTCCGAACGACACCAGAAGGCTGAGTAAAGAATGCCCAAGATGAACTTCATAGAAAACCACAACCTCAGTGCCTGATGGTAATGCGCCATCCTTTGCTCCCAAAGCAGCAAAATAGGTTCCTGATTCCATCTCCCAAGTGAACCCTTCTTCTGCCGTCGCTCCTGGATTTCCGGCAACGAAGTCCATCGAACTTCCATCACAGTCAAGACCGTTGGAAAAGAAGGTTGGAACGTCTTCACAGCGTTTCTTTTCGTCCTCATCGACAAGGCCAATCCAGACATCGTCCCGATCCCACGTGATGGTTACCTCTGCAGCCACAAATGCAGAGAGAGCATTTCCTGGCAACGGATCTCCCGAAAAGAAGGCCTTGTTGGGAGCATTCGGCGTAGGAATGTCTTCGACCTCGCCAGTCAAGGTGTATCCGATGATTCCAGCCAAGAGCAGAATCGTACCAAAACCTGCAAAAAAAAGCCCTGCCTTCCCTCGTGAAGTGAACGAATCAAGCATAATCAGGCCCCAAAGAATGAGAGTGCGAGAATCGTGTAACAGGCAAGCAACATTACGCCTTCCAACCAATTGGTTTTCCCATCATTAAGAATAAAATTCGCAACGAGAACCGACATGAATGTTGCAGCGGTTTCAAGGATTCCGAATTCAAGTGAAAGATCGACCTTCATCACCCAAGCGAAGGCGACCATGAGCGGTGCGACGAAAACGGCAATTTGGACACTCGAACCAATGGCGATTGCCAATGAAAGGTCCATCTTGTTTTTTCCAGCAACGAGAACTGCAGTGAAATGTTCAGCCGCATTTCCGAAAAATGGGAGAAGAATGACTCCAATGAACAGAGTCGGTAAGCCCCAACCTTCTGCAGCAGCATCAACGCTGTGAACGAGAATTTCAGCCATCCATCCAACCAGGACGGTAGCGAGAAGAAGCAGAATCCATGCATTCTTCGTTGTCATCTTTGGTTCTTCTTTGTCTTCGGCTTCAGAAGAGACGTCAAACAAGTGTGAATGCGTTTTGAATTGAAAGAACAGTGACAGTCCATACATGAGCAGAAGTACAAGCGAAGCGTACCTTGACAACTCCAGTATACTATCTGTCGTTACATTCGAGCCAGTATGATGCGCAGCGGCAGGAATAATCAATGCGAGAACTGCGAGGAGTAACAAACTCCCATTCATTGAGAGGGCTTCTTGATTGAAGGATTGGGTTTGATGCTTGTAACCTCCCCAAAGAAGTGCAAGTCCAAGAACGAGGAGGAGATTTCCGAGTATGCTGCCGATCAGGCTTGCTTGGACAAGCTGGATCATAACAACCGCTTGGTCTGGATTACGTGCGGCGGTCCAAATGGCAAGACCCGCAATAATGATTTCAACAGCATTTCCAAACGTTGCATTGAGCAAACCTCCAAGATTCTCACCAGCTCTTAGAGCGATCTCCTCGGTTGCGTGACCCATCAAAAATGCCAATGGCATGATGGCGATCATCGAAAAAAGAAACGTCATCTCAACATTATGTTGAAGATTAAAATAAATCGTTATGGGGACGGCGAGAAGCAACCAATTCAAGTGATTGTGTAGAGGGTTAAAGGCATCCAAGACGGAGTGATGATGATGTTCAATGTGTTCAGCCATTCGACCACATCTAACGATTAATCATCACTCTTCTTTCGACGGACTGGACGCTTTCTGGTTGGTGCTGCTTTTCGAGCTGGTCGTTTCCGAGTCGGACGCTTCCGAGGCGTGACCTCTTCATCATCGTCATCGTCATCGTCGTCATCATCGTCGTCATCGTCGTCGTCATCAAGCCCCGCCCAAGAAAGATCGTCGTCGTCGTCATCGTCGTCGTCTTCTTCTTCCTCGGCCTTCTTTTTTCGTCGAGTCTTGCGTTGCACCGTATTGACTGCGAACGGATCGTCTTCTTCCTCAGGTTCAGAAGCGGATCCAGATTTCGATTCCTCTTCCTTCTTTCCTTCCGCTGCAGACCCAGTTCCAGTGATGTCGTCCATGTCCAAATCTTGGGTAGTACCGATAAATTCGGACATCCAATCGTCGTCTTCATCATCGTCGCCACTCTTTTTCTTTCTCTTAGGACCGGACAAACTGACTTGCACAACCAACAGGGCTGCAATAAAGATCACGACGTTCACAGCAACTGCAATCCAAACCAGAACGTATGGCGGTTCACTCATTGACGGCGTAATGACTTCAGGTTCTGGTTCTGGTTTGAGATCTTCTTCGAATGTACAGACTGTTTCGCCCTCGAGGTTGTTTCGGCAGAAGTCAACCACAAAGACGACCTGTGCCGTCTTCTGGTTTCCAGCAGTATCGAGAGCTCGAACGGTGATTGCATGCTGTCCGGCATCGAAGGTACCTGCTGAGAACTCCATGTCGCTCACAAGCGACGTACCGTCTCCATCGACATCGGTAATGCCTTCAGCATTCGCCCAAGGTGAAGTACTGGGCGAGCCAGTCAATCCACCGTGGTTGAAGGTAAATCGGTACTGAAGATCTGCAATTTGAACGTCATCTTCAGCAGCAAACATGAGATTGATTTTATTTCCGTAAAGATACTTCGAACCTTCTGCGGATGGGGATGGTGCATATACTGCAATCGTTGGCGTCTGAGCATCGATCTTGAATGATGTGTTGGTAATGACGCCCTGATTATCAGCGAGGTCAATAAGCGTCATGCGGATGAACAAATCGCTCGCTTTTTCAGTGCCCGAAATCCTGAACTCAAAACTGTATTCAGGACCTTTCTCCGGGTTCAGTTGATTGTCTGCGGTTTGAGTCATGAGGGCTCCTCCAGCTGTTTCGTTGTACCCCTCGGAAGAGAAGACCTCAATACTTGGAGTTGTTTTGAGGTATTCACTCGATTCAATCTTCACGGTGTAAAGACCAGGCACGAGTGATGGACTCGTATATGGAATCCCATCTTCATCGACCAATTCCATTTGAATGGTTGGTGCACGAGCATCTTCTCGAATCAAGCGAGTGTTGGAGGTCATACCATCAATGATTTCCTGATTGCAATTCTGGTATTGATCGCATACAGTAATTGCATAGTATGCGTCCTGCTCAGAGCCACTTGGGATTGGTACATTTCGAATGATGGTGGATGAGGATTGCAGCCCGACATTGATATCGTCAAGAACAAGTTCCCAGCCGTCTTCATCGGCGACGCTGATCGAGCTATCTTCGAACGGGTTACCGTTGTGACGCCAAATTTGGTAAACCTCGTTCAATTCTTGCATGTTCCCCCATTCCATGGCTACAAAACCAAGGTCACCACGGCTTTCCGCTGTAACGATTTGCGGCCATGTTGGGCTCGTAATATCAATTTCAACGGGGCCGTCATAATTCTGATCCAGTCCGATGTACTCGAATGATCCATTCGTATGGATGTACTGCGCTTCGCTTGTCACGTAGATGTACCAATTAAGAACAGCGCCCGTTTCAGAAACAACATCGGGTCCAATGACGATATCATACACTTGCGTGTTGTCGTTGACAAATCCGTGATAGGTTGTCTGTGTTGCAAATTGTTGCGAATTTGTTGGCACCCCGTTGCTGGAATAGATGTGGTAACGTTCACCCTCAACGCCCAGTTGATCGGTCCATGTGACTCGAATGGTTCGGTCTCCGATAAATTCTGCTTGGACATTGGTTGGTTCTTTTTGCCAGTTGCTGAATGCATCTTCTTGGATTGCATCGCACGAACCACCGCTTGTAAGCTCGTTGAACAATCCGATGGCATCAACTGTAACAACGCAATAATATGCCCACCCAAGCGTTCCTACTGGAAGTTGGCGAGTGTATTTGTATGGAGCATTCGAATCTTCAAGCGTTTGGTTTTCGTACACAGAAGCAAGGAATGTGACGCCAGTATTGTAGATGGACGAAAATGGAACCCCTGACACGTACAGATCGTAACGTTCTCCGAATTCACCAGGAACGCCAAACCATGTCAATTCTGTTTCACCAAATCCTTGTTCATCGGATGTTGTGCTCACGGAAAAGACGTTCACGTGGGTGGGTGGTCTGTTGTCCTCAAGAATTGGTTGGCTCAGAGCGTTGTTTGACAAGAATCGAAGATCAACAAAATCCTCACCGGGTCCTGTTTTGTTTGGTACAAAGTACGTGATTGCATAATACGCCTCCTCGTTGGTGTTTGGAGGTACGGCGTGGACGTAGGACTCAAGTTCGGAACTGATGTTTGCAATTGGCGTCAATTGATTGTACACCTGTCCGCCATTGCTTCTCGAAATCTCAGTCGTCGAACGCCAAATCAGAATTGTTGTGTTTGGGAGCGCAGGGTTCGTGTTTGGTAGCAACGGAGAGTGATAATTAATCCATGTCAACGTTGTTTCACTGTCTGCAAGAGAGTACGATGCTTGGAAGTACAAAGGAGTCTCAATCGATGAGGTAGTCTCCTCGACGCCAATTGTCAAGGTTGAGACATCTGGATCGAGTTCTTGGTGGGAAACTGTTGTTCCATCTTCGTCCCACTCAATGGTGACCGCATAGTAAAATGTACTATTTGTGCCTGCAGCAACAAGGTAAGAGACACTGTGACCTGGATGTTGACCTCCATTGCCACCTGCAGAACTTAGACACCATGCGTACTGAACATAGACGTTTGCTTGACAGGCTGCAACCGAATCAACGACTTGTGCCGAGTCAATGTTTGATTGTGTAATTGGTTCGGTGAAACGATGGACAAAATACGTAGCAGAATGATAGTATGGCACATTTCCGTTGTAAGTATCGATGTTCTGCCAAGTGATCGTTGTTGTTTCAGAAACAGGGTCGAACGTTGCAGCGATGTGTTGTGCTTGCAGGTTGCTTGGATTTGTGTCCGCCGCAGTCGAAACTGGCGTCAGTGGAACAAGCATCAGCATCATGAGCAAGACCATGATGACGGCTTTCGGTTGGAGACTACGGTTCAGCGTGTTCGCACCCATCACTCAATACGTCACCGCCGCCTGTTAAGAGCATAACGCATGATGTGAGGAACAACAACGACATTTCTTTGTCTTCTTTTCACTCCGATTCATCGTGATGTTGTTGAGCGAGTGGTTGTTCTTTATCGAGGGCAATAATCTCTTTCCGTGCTTGAAAGAATCGCATAAAGAACGTGTACAGCCCTCCCAATCCTGAAATGAGGACCACTGCTAGGAGTGGATTCAATTCAAGATGATTTAGCGGTCCTGGCGCTGATGAGAAGTCTTCTACGCCAATCATCCAGAAAATTCCAGTCAGCGCAAGGGCGGCAATGGTGAGAATCGTTCGATCTGCACGAGAGAATCCACGATAATTACGTCCACCACTAACAGCTTGGGCTTGTGTACCCATGTAAGATCCGAGAAGAGTGAACCATGCTGCGGCCCATCCCAACGCAGGGTCATTTACCCACGCAGGACTCGAAGCAATAGCGATCACCCACATCGCGTCGAGAAGTCTGTCAAGACTGTGATCGAGATAATCTCCCCAGCGAGAAACTTGCCCTGTTTGTCGAGCGAGTTGGCCATCAAGCCCATCAAGAATCATAGAGAAAGCAATGAGCAACGCTGAGCCGATGAGCATCAGCGCTCCAGCATCACTCTTTGGCGCTGTGAACACCAGTAAACTGGCTGCAATGCCAACTGGGAGCGCAAGCCAAGTCAAAATAGCGGGGTTGGTACGACCCAAGCTCAAAACCAAGGGTGATGCGATGGCTTCCCATCGCTTTCTGAGCTGCTCTAACGCCATCTCTATCGTTATGTCGAAAGAGTGAAGGGTCATATGCTTATCCAGTCGATTGAATCCTGAATCAAGTTCTCTACGGATTCATTCGTGTCTGGATTTGAAAGAAATTCAAGTACCGATTCGAGATTAATTTGTTGCACTGATGTATCGATTTCAATGGCATTTACATTTGGATGTAGTTCGAGAAGTTCTGACCAAACCCCGCCAAGGAGTTCCCACTCGACATTCGATTCAATCTTTTTCAGATCATACCCACTTCGCTTGGACAGACGAGTACGTAGAATGGAAGGATTGCATCTGAGAACGATGACAGCATCGATGGAACAGTGATGAGAAAGGTGCCCATCAACAATGCATACTTCAGTTCCATTCCACGCCCATGTCATGAGTTTGGCAGTATCAATTTCGTTCAACCCATGGTGTTGAGTCAACGCATTGACTTGTTGGGCCACGCGTTCAACCGTTACGACATGGAAACCCTGTTCGTTCAATAATGCTGCAAGCGTTGATTTTCCTGTTCCAGGAGAGCCGGTAAGTGCAACAATCTTTGGACACATCGTCTTCGATTCAACCAAAAGACATGAAGAATTAAACATAAGGTTCGGAATGGTTCATTATGGCCGCTATCGCGTTGGTGTTGCTCTCCACCGAACCGGGCCAGGAGCAACAGGTTGTTGTTGCACTCAACAACATGCCGGAGGTAACCGAAGCGCTGGTCCTTTTTGGCGAGTACGATGTATACTGCAAAGTGGTCGTTGATGATTTTTCACAACTCTCATCGCTTATTCTACAAAACATTCGCACGCTGAATGGCGTCGTTGAAACAACAACATTGACTGCCGCAACGAATTGATTGTGAGGCTGTAGCATGTTTGGAATGTCCGACCCAAATCAAACACTTTCTCAAATGGTACGTTATTTCGAAGAAGAGCGTTTTGAGATGGTCGAAGTTATGGCGAGTGAGTTTACTTCCATGCTCCTAACCAACAAGCAGCGGGACGGTGCAATGCAGACCTTACTGGTAAAGGGAGTTCGAATTCTTGCAGAGGTACTTTCGATTCGCGGTAAGCATAAACTGGCAACTCAAGCAACATCTGTGTTGCTACGAGAGCGGAAAAAATTGGAAAAAATTCTCACCCAAACAGCCCCGGAACTTCTTTCAAAATTGACACCCAAGGAACAGGATTATCGAACCGTTGGACATGTGTACGCGAAAGCAGGGAAAAAATCCAAGGCTCGGAAATTTTTCCAAAAAGCGAGCAAGGAAATACAGTACAATCTTGCAGCACTTCTTGCCTTGTGTCAAGTCGATGGAACGAAAACGAAACACGCTCACCTCCTCGCAAGTGCTGTGCAGGCAGCAGGACCAGTTCTCCTCGAGAATGGAGCGTATTATATTCGTCCTGAACAATCATTGGGCTGTCAAATCGATCCGATTTTGGTGGTTCTCGAAACGTGCGAACGCCAGCATCCCTCGTGCTTGGAACAAGCCAGCCGCATCCGAAAAGAGTGTGAGGAAATTGCGAGCGGGGTTCGAGCAGGCAACGAGCGGCTCCAATCTGCAATGGATTCGTTACAACCAAAACACGATTACCATGAATATTCTTGATTGGTAGCGAGGGATGGATTTGAACCATCGATCTCCGGGTTATGAGCCCGACGGGATATCCAGACTACCCCACCTCGCTGACCTCAACGCCACAGTCCTTCCCTTTGAAACCACCGATGTGGTATTTTTTTCATCCTCTTTCGGCACTGTCTTCATCAAGGATGACATCCAAGAACTACCATGAGCGGGCGATTAAGCGTTCTTTTGCTGTCTTCCTTGCTCGCGTGCTCAGCCCTGTCTGGATGCTTGGGAGATAACGATACTGAGGAAGATGTTCTTATCGATCTCGTCGTTCATTACGATACAACAAATGGAACAATTCAGCAATCCTTTATCGGAGGGTCACAAATCTCATTCTCTGGTGTCACGTTCACCTTCGATTTTGCTCGAACAACCTCCGATTATGGCTTGGAGACCTTTTCCTTGCTTCCAGGCGACGGACGTGATGCGATTACAATCGATGCTTCTGAGTCTGCAAGCATCGATGTTGAGTACCAATTGCATGGGCTGTATTCTGTTCTGTTGGAAGCTGAAGACATCAACGGAAACACGGCCAATCAGACAGTGACGTTGCGTGTTGAACACTTCATTGAATGGAGTGAAGCAAACTCCGCTGATCCTGACACGATGGAGATCAATACAACTCCAGGAAGCGACAATTCGTCTCCTAAGCAACTTTCCATAATGTCTACTGTGGAAAATCCGAGTATTACCAACTTGCCAGGAAGTCCTGTAACCGTTACATGGGAATTGCTCGATCCTGATTCGAACAGCAAGGGAACAAAAACAGATCAAATTGTCGATGGTGAAGAAAAAACATGGAACTTCAATTTGAATCTTCCAATCGAGGGCCTTCATGATTTGACTGTGAACATCGACCAAGGACAGGATCGAATCAACATCAACCACCTTGTCGAAATTCAGTACGCGCAAGAAGAGACCTCTCCAAATCCCTACACCTCAAGTGAAACTGGAGAAGGAAATTCTGAAAGTGAATGAAAAGTGAAAATCGTCAATGGTGGCCTTTTTCGATGTTGTTGTTCAGATTTTGTTGTCCGCTTGTCTCGTTTTTTGATTGATATACCCTCAGCCATTGGTTTGGCATGAGTGATACAATGAGTACGAAAACAAAGAAGAAGACAACAAGTAAGAAGAATGAAGTTCCGACTGAGGATGAAGTGAATTCAATGGATACCCCAGACGAAGAAGCTCCGGAGGTCAAAATCGAAGACCTACCCGGAGTTGGACCAGCAACCGCAGAGAAACTTCGTGAGGCTGGTTTTGACGAACTTCTCGCACTAGCAGTCATGTCGCCTGCGGACCTTGCAGAACAAGCTGAACTTGGTGAAGCAGTTGCTGGAAAAATAATCAATGCTGCCAAGAAGATGGCAAACATTGGAGGTTTCGTTTCTGGTGTAGCCCTACTTGATCGTCGCCGAGAAGTCCAGAAACTTTCATCGAAGGTCCAATCCATTGATGACCTCCTCGGTGGCGGATTTGAAACCCAAGCGCTAGTCGAAGTGTACGGTGCTTTCGGTTCAGGGAAAACCCAGATTGGGCACCAACTCGCAGTCAACTGTACCATGCCAATCGAAGATGGAGGATTTGATGGCGACGTTTTCTATATCGATACAGAAGATACGTTCCGACCTGAGCGAATTACTCAGATGGCAAGAGGACACGGCCTTGACCCCGACGCTGTGTTGAGCCGTATCCATGTTGCTCGTGCATACAATTCAGCACACCAAATGCTCCTTGCGGAAGAGATCAAGCGTATGAGCAAAGGACTCAACGTCAAAATGATCATAGTCGATTCGCTAACGAGCCACTTCCGTGCTGAATTCATTGGACGTGGAATGCTCGCAAATCGTCAACAAAAGCTGAATCGCCATTTGAAGGATTTGAAGCAACTCGCGGACGTCAACAATGCACTGGTACTCGTTACCAACCAGGTGCATTCCAAACCAGATGCAATGTGGGGTGATCCAACCAAGCCAATTGGAGGTCACGTCCTCGCACACGCATCGACCTTCCGACTTTATCTCCGTAAGGCAAAGGGTGGTCGACGCATTGCCCGTCTGGTTGACTCTCCAAACCTACCTGACGGTGAATGTGTCTACCAAGTCACACAAGAAGGCCTCCGTGATTGAGGGCCTGTACGCAAATCACGTCCGTGATGGAAGTTCATGGCAATACATTCAAGTTAGGATGAACCAAGATAAGGCACATGCGCCATTTGATTGAACGAGTTCTAGAACTGTCTGACGACGAGATTGTACCTCAACTCGATCCACAACCAAGTGGTCAAGGAACAGATGAGGAGTTGCGAGCTCTTCTCGAATCCCTCCAGCCAAGGATACGTGTGTATGGAGTTGGGGGTGCGGGCTGCAATGCTGTAGGCCGACTTGATTCGGAAGGGTTGTTCGAGAATTCCTTTGTCACGGGGTATGCCATCAACACAGATGCACAGGCACTTCTTATGTCGCCGCTTGAGCACAAAGTGCTCATTGGACGAACCGCTCGTGGCAGAGGGGCAGGGGGAGACCCAACCAAAGGAGAAGCTGCCGCACTGGAATCAGAAATGGCGCTGCGTGGAATTACAACCGATACTCAGCTTGCCATAATTGCTGCTGGAATGGGCGGTGGTTCTGGAACAGGTGCGGCTGGACACATCGCTCGTCTCGCTAAGGAACAGGGAGCAATGACAATTGCTGTCGTCACCTATCCATTTCGGTCTGAAGGGGCCACTCGTCGAGAGAATGCTGAGTGGGGACTTGAACGATTGCGAGAATATTGCGATACGATTTTGGTTATTCCAAATGAGCGATTGCTTGAGATTGAAGGCGTGAAAGATCTACCTTTGGCAAGTGCATTCAGAGTTGGAGACGAACTGCTTGTTCGCTCGATTATCGGCGTTACCGAACTGCTGACTCGTGATGGAATGGTCAATCTCGACTTTGAGGATTTGAAAGCAGTCATCCATTCTGGTGCAGGCGTTGCCATGATTGGCCTTGGCGCTGGATCAGGCCCAGGACGAGCAGAGGAAGCTACGTTGGAAGCGCTCCATTCACCGCTTCTCGACCTTGACTTCAGTGACGCTCGTGGTGCGCTCATCAATGTTGTCGGTGGGAATAATCTGACACTTGGAGAAGCCGAACGTTGTGCTCAAATCATTACTGAACGGATATCCCCTCATGCGAAAATCATCTGGGGAACTGCAGTGGATGAGGAACTCGATGATGAGATACGAGTTATGCTTGTTTTGACCGGCGTGAAAAGTGAACAAATACACGGATCGTCCGAACGACGGCAACTCAAAGCCCTTCGAAGCAGTACAATCGAGTTTGTGAATTGATTAGTTTCTCAACGTTCGTATCAAAAGATAACTTAAGAGAACAAGCGAAACAAGACCAACTGAGTAATCCATTGGACTGAATTGATTTGCATCGTTGCTCGGCAATTCGCCCTCATACGAACTCCCCGGTAACCTGAATAAGACACTGTTCCATTGATCTCCACTGCTCGCTTGATTTGCATTGACTGCGTTACCATAAACAGTAAAATCAACATATGAAGCATTGTCATCCGGACTCACGAACGTGAGGTTCCAACTTCGTACGGCATTCCCGGCTTCAGTGTGTGTCCATCCTTTGTCCAATTTCTGAACTTGTCCTTCTGATGCATTGAATTCGATGGTTCCATCTGTAATGAGCAGACGAAATCCTCCCTGTTCCCCACCCTCAACAGGGGGTATTTTTACTGAGATAACTTCAATGGAAAACGCATATGTTGTGTTTGATTCGAAAGCCTCGGGCAACCCTTCGATCTCGATTTGAGTATTCGTATTTAGTTCACCATGGCAAAGACACCCAGCATTTGCTGACGTTCCAATTCCGCGTGGTGCTGATGTAGCAACTGGGATGACGAGTGCGAGAACAACCAACAGCAGCAATGTACGCAGATGTATCCCCTAATTTTACCAAAAAACCCCTCCATTTGAACCTTTCATGTTCAAAGCAATTTGAACAATACTTCAAAAGCGGAACAGAACCAATGATTACACGATAGCATGGATTTTGAGCAACCGATTACCCCTGATTTTGATGTTGATGACATCGATATTTTCGCAGAACTGAGTGCCCCTTCAATCGAGAAGGTCGTAACTCAAAATCCGTTACAGAGCATTCTACTTGAAGAGGAAGAGGTCCCCGAAGTGAATCCAAAACTCGTCGCTGAGTTGCTTCAAGTACTTGCACAACACTCGATCAATCAACATTCTGACAACGCAATGAATGTTCTCCCAGAAAACGCACAGCACGTTGACTTGAACTCTGCTCGTGTTACCATCAACGATGATGAGTACCGTCTTTCGCTTCTTGTTGAGCTCCAAGGCAACCACCAAATCCGCCCTTGCGTTCGTGCACAGAGGAACTCGGGGAAACTTGACTTGGTCGATGAACAGAACATTCCATCCGTTTGGAAGCCACTTTACGATCTCCTTGAGAACGCCTTCAAGCAGGCCATCCAATCTCTCAAAACCACAACTTACTTGTCGTGAAGAACCAAGTCCCAACTGATTTCAATATCAGGATGAAGAGAATTGGAGACTGAACAATACTTCTCGTGGGATTTCTCGATGGTTCGTCGAATCAATTTTTCAGGAACATCGCCTTCAACATGATACACCATTCTGACCTTCGTGAACGAACGAGGGTATTCTGTCCTTCGATCTGCATCCAAATCGACCCATACGTCACCGAAGTCGCGATTCTTCAATCCAACCACAACATCAACAATTGAACACGCTCCAATCATCTGAAGAAAGATCTGCATTGGAGATGGGCCCTCTTCCCAATCAACATCAATCGATTGACCACCCTCATTTTGACAGTCAAGTTTCGTTTCGCCGGACCAATGCACCTTTGCTCTCATAGAAACTATCGCATCGGTTGGTTCTTGAAGTGGTTATTGGTGGAGCCGTTTGAGAACTATGAGCGGCGAGCCTGTTATCATGCAAAATGGAAAACTACACATCCCAAATAACCCAATTATTCACTACATCGAAGGTGATGGGATTGGTATCGACATTAGCCCAGTGATGATTTCGGTGGTTGATGCTGCTGTTGAAAAAGCATACAACGGAACAAAAAAGATCGCCTGGAACGAAGTTCTTGCTGGTGAAAAAGCATTCAATGCAACAGGGGAATGGCTTCCTGAAGCAACGCTTGATGCGATGCGTTCAGGCCTTGTCTCCATTAAGGGGCCGCTCACAACCCCAGTTGGAGGAGGAATTCGCTCACTCAACGTAGCCTTGCGACAAAAATTGGATCTCTTTGCTTGTGTTCGACCAGTACGATGGTACGATGGTACTCCTTCTCCCGTGAAAACTCCGGACGATGTCGATATGATCATCTTCCGTGAAAACAGCGAAGACGTCTATGCAGGGATTGAATGGGAAGCAGGATCTGATGGTGTCAAGAAACTCATTGATTTCTTGACCAATGAAATGGGCGTGGATAAGATTCGATTTCCAAACACTTCGGGGATTGGTATCAAGCCGATCAGTCAAGAAGGGACAAATCGAATCGTACGAGCAGCCCTCCAATATGCCATTGATAATGACAAGGACAGTGTCACCTTAGTACACAAAGGAAACATCATGAAATTTACCGAGGGAGGATTCCGAGATTGGGGATACCAACTGGCTCAGGAAGAATTCGGAGCTGTTGAATTGGATGGAGGCCCATGGTGCACAATGAAGAATCCGTCTACGGGTAATGAAATCATCATCAAGGATGTTATTGCTGACGCGATGCTCCAACAAATCATTACACGACCTGCTGAATACAGCGTTCTTGCAACCATGAACTTGAACGGAGATTACATCTCTGATGCTCTTGCTGCACAGGTCGGCGGAATCGGAATCGCTCCTGGTGCGAACATCAACTACGACACGGGTATTTCCATCTTTGAAGCAACACATGGTACTGCTCCAAAATACGCAGGACAAGACAAAGTGAATCCTGGCTCTCTCATCCTTTCTGCTGAGATGATGCTTCGACATATGGGATGGAGCGAAGCTGCGGACTTAATCGTCAAGGGAATGGAAGGTGCAATCAGCGCCAAAACCGTCACGTATGATTTTGAACGACTCATGGACGATGCAACCTTACTTTCCTGCTCAGCATTTGGAAAGGCGCTCATTGCACACATGTGAGACGAAAAGACGCTCAAGCTTCACGGAGCCACTGCTTCAATGTTCGACTGTTCTTTGCAATTCCAAAGCCGAATCGTTCCTCAAATGCACGTGCTACGACCGTGAAATCGCCATCATGTGTAGCGACGACGATTGATCCAATATCGTCGATAGGACGTTGTGAAAGAGCTGCCGCATACTGCATGATTTTGCGATCTGCGTTTTGCGGATAGATTTTCTTCCCATCAATCTGGGTACGCACGGTTTTACGATCGTAATGTTGTCGCATTTTTGTTAATTCATCGTATATCTCGCTGTGCTCAGTAAGGAATCCATCCATTGAATGCTTGACCTCTTCGCTTACAGCCTCTGCTTCGAACTCACTGGAATTGCCTTCCCAAGTACTGAATTCGGAAATGATTTCATCGACGATTCGCTTCATGTTTTCAGCAGATATTGTCGACTCAAGAACCTCGTTATCCACCAAGGCATTCTCAAATCGTGTGCGGATATCACCAATAGAGCGGGCAATGTTTTCAATCTCACTTCGGACAACTTTCGGAAGCCACAGATCGACCTTCTTGTTTGCAGCCAAATAGAGGAGATAGCCTGCGAAATGGGAACGTTGATTCGCAGTATCTTCAAAGTGATTCGATCGATTCAGCATTTGCTGAATTCGTTGGTAGAGCGCATCAATGACGATGTTTGTATCAACCAAAACCAGAGGTTTCAGCGATAGGTTCCTGAGGTAACGTCGATCACACGTCCGAATTTCTGATTGGTGGCGGCGGAACAACATTTGTTCCAAATTTGCGAGGGATGCGTTTCGGTCTTGGAAGCGTCCAGACAATTGTGCCCGCTCAAGAATTCGGAGGGCGTCGAGGGGCGCCGTTTCGCTCGCTTGCTGAGCCAGGGTATGGATCTCCATCGCTTCTGGATTTCGCATCATCATAATGTCACGATACCGGCGATCGAAGGACTTCGAACTCTGTGTCCTGTAATCGCGACGCAATGCAGTTGTTGCTGCTAAGAGTCGTCCAGTGAACGGCTCCTTTGGAAGTGGTTTTGGATGTTCATCGGGGTAGGTATGAAGCATGTCAAGCTCATCTTCTTGAAAGACTGTTCTGGTTCGTGTTCTCGGTCCTTCGTCGGTTTCCTCAACATAGGTTTCTTGCTTTTTCGTGAAGTTTTTGAGAAGTGATGTTGCTTGTGAAGTCTCTTGAATGGATGCTTTATGAGACACATCCAGATAAAGTTGGAAACGTTTTGTAATGGCAGCACGTAGATGTGGGTGTTCTGCGAGAAGTTGTTTCGCTTCTCCCCATTTTTGATCAAAGGCGAAATGAATTAACGCCTTTCTGTACAGCATGATTTCTTCATCATAATCGAATACATCAGAGTCTGCTGTTCGTTTAAACAACCTTGCTGCGGAAAGATTGTTGCCTTTGGAGGCTTCAAGCGTTGCTTGGGCGAGTAATGCCCAAATCGACCGTTGGTGGTGGTGCTGATACCAGTGAACAAGAGCTTCAATTCCCAGATCGAATTCATACATCAGTTGTCGGACTCCGTGGATAATTGGGTATGGAATGGATGGTTGTCCAATAACGGTTTCAAGCGTGGAGATCACTTGACTTGAGTCATCACCACGCTCCAATGATAATCTCACATTGTTCAGACGAAGTTTGGAAACAATGGTCCGTAGAAGGGCTTCACCCATGACCGTCATTTCTCCGCCTTCCAGTGATTCAATGAGGTTGCTGAGATGCTTTTCATCCACAAGATGTGATCCGCCTGATGAAAGGGCTTTCACAATCTGATTGATGGCCAGGATTCCTTTTTTGGGCAATGTGTCTGTAAAACTGAGTTTGCTAACTGATTCTTCGATTTGACCTTCAAGCAGCAACAGAAGTTTGTATTCATCATCTCCAATGGAGTCTGGAACATCGGTTGATTGAACCATCTGTAATGCCTTCTTTCGAGCGGTTCGGGCGGCCTCCCAACTCATTTCATCATGATGAGCGCTCAAGAGATGAGAGAGAATCAACGTTTCATGCGGATAGGTTGGAACGGCCAAATCATCATGAAGAAGTATTTTCGATAACTCATCCAAATTCAATGTTTGAACAAACACATACACTGCGAGGCTTTGAACCTGGCTCCAGCCCTCACCGCCTTGGGCTTTGAGTAAAATGAGTGCTTGTGCACGGAGTGCGATTGGAAATCGATCTTCTTTGGCAATGGAAACCAAACCTCCCTCGTCGATGTTGTTTATGTTTCGCTCAAGCCATGAATAAGCCTCAGAGCTGTCAAGTCGAACCAAGAGGGGAAGCAGTTCAGAGCCGTCAGAGTCGTGTTCCAATGAAATCGATTGAATAATCTCAAGTGCATCGTCACTACGTTCTTCCTCAACATAGCATTGGAGCATTTTCCATCGCACAATGTCCACACGATTTGTTGGAGCCTGTTCGTTGGTAAGCAGAGTCAACCCTGTTTCCAATTGTGCAGTCGTCGGGTTCATTTGCTCTAAAGGACCGTTCAGCCAGACCAGTTTGATGAGAGCTTTACCGAGTTCGTCATCTTCCTGTGAAAGGTAGGCGTCGTTCCATTCAATCGAACCTGCATTGAAAATCAAAGCCAGTTCGTATCGTTGCGCGAGAGGTTTGTTCGCTTGACGCAGGCGGGTGAGGATTGCTTCTGTTGGAGCGTTTGTGTTGAGGGCGATGAGGAAGGAAATGAGCGAGAGGTTGCCCTTAAACTCAAGAAGATGGGATTCAACATTTGGCCACTTGCCTGAAGAAAGTCGCTTGACCAAACGCTTCATGGAAACAAGTTGTTCCGGACTGTATTGATCGTCAGGGATTGAGTTGAAGACTTCGAGACAGGATTGAACATTGTATGGGTCGATCGCGACTTCTGAAAGATCAATTTTTGTTTGCGCCGATTTGGTCTTTGATTCAGAAATCGGACATGCGGAAAATTGCCCAAACAAATCGCAGCGTTTTGCCATGTCATGCCAGACCGAATGAACGCCTTGATTAAGACAAATCGTGCGCATCTCGTTTTCATAGGTCCCGTGTTCATCGTCGGACCATCGATCGGTGTGAAGGAACTTGTTCACAAGAAGGAGCGCAAAACGCAACGCTGGCGTTGCATCGTCCATTGACATGATTTCTTCAGGAGAAGGGAGGGGGGATTGTTGCCGTCCTCGTCTGCGTCCTCGTCGGAATCGTGGCGCCGGAGCAATGGCTTCACCATCCTCATCTTGGCCTGGTATCTCTGTCTCAAGAACAGCGAGTTTGACCAATTCTTTCCATGGCTTCTTCATCAAAGTAAATTCGGGACACTTGCCGACAGCATTCAGCCGCCGACTCTTTACTGTCTTGAATCCTGCTTCAAGACAGGCCGCGAGATACGATTCCTGCATAGCGCCCCCAACGTTCCCTCGCTATCCCACCTTTGAACTCACCGCAGAAGTCACAAGAACAAGAGAAACCCATTCAAGTCAGCCATACATCGGTCAACACAAGGGGCAGATGGTATGATAGCCAGAACAATCATCATGCTCATCCACCCCACTCTCGCTGCAGTGTTCGTTTTTTGGCTTGTGAGGCAATATGGTTGGAGAAAGAAAGGAATGTCTCTCAGAGGAGATGAACGCAAGAAAGCGCTCGCCCGCCATCAGCGACACGGAGAGTGGTTGCTATGGGCTGGAATTACACTCGTTTTCATCGCATTCCTGGCAAGAGCGATTTCAGGCATTTTGGTTAACGGTGATTGGACCTCTGATTTACTTCCACAAAGCATCCATGGTTTTTCTGGCCCAATTGGCTTGGTACTTCTTTGGCTGGTTGTCAGACGTGGGCGTGCAACGGCTAAGAAAAAGGAGGAAAATGAATCATTTAAGACTGAACGAACCAAACACGGTCGAGCATCTGATATCGTGATGGCTTTGGTAATGATTCACGCATTTCTTGGCCTGATTTACACATTTCAAGTCATCTAAGATCGATATTGCGATTGTTCCACATCGCCATCCAACCGTCGAGATTTGATTCAAGGCCTGGGGGTTGAATTCGGCAACCACAAGCATTGGCATGTCCGCCGCCGTGGGGGTCATATCGAGTGGCTAATCTGGACAAATCGTATCGGTTTTGACCATCTTCAAGAAATGAATTTGCGTAGAAACTTGCAGAGAGTGGGGGGCGCGTAGCATTCCCAATCTCCCCGTCCGAGTAACCATGAATAATGCAACAAGCATCTGCTTTTTCACCAGCAAAAGCGGTAATGAGGTACCCATTGGAGCGATGCCCGGTATTCTCTAAGCGGCAAATTGCAAGTCGATCGATGATGGTTGTTTTTTGTTCTACGATTTTCAACAAATCCTTCCGTGTGGTTCGAGCTTCATTCATCCGTTGTTTTACAATACCATCAGAATAAATCTGGTCCATGGATGTACACGACTCAAACAACGAGAGAAGATGGTGCATGTACCTAACATCGTTGTAGTTCAACGTTCGAGACAATTGCAGAAGAGGGCCGTCTTCCAGAAATGTTGCGAGAGAAATTCCACCTGAATCCAGGGCATCGACGAGGGGCATGATGTCCTCTAAGTGAGGGAAACTAAATTGATCTCGAAACAAATCAAACGCAAGCCGAGCGGCAGAGGGCGTGTGATCCCAATGGACCATTCCCCCCTTATTGGTAAAAGCAGAATATTCTGCATCGGTGGGTTTGTTGGTAAGGTGATGATCGAGATACCACCCGCTCTCCGGATGGAACGGCAAATCTACCGTCACAGTTTGATCATCAATCAAGTCATCAAGAATACCCGAACGAATCAAGGCTGCATGAGCAAAATGGACTTCTGCGTTAGGATACGCTTTCTTCAAAACTACTGCGGCACACATTCCATCCAAGTCCGAATCCGCAATGATTCGGTGAACATCTGGAAACGGTGCCTTGGAGGCCATATTGGTACCTCCAAATTCAACGTGTAATGAACCTATTGGGGAAATACAACTCGCGAAGATATCAAACCATATCCCTTGCAGGGGCAACTGGAGGGGATGAGTTGGAGACTTCCTGTGGCGTAGTCTTGGTGAATATTGACAGTGTTCTTTTGCTTCAATACCCGCAAGGTCATTGGGATTTACCCAAGGGACACGTTGAACCAACGGATGTCGATCACATCGCAACCGTACGTAGGGAGTTAGAGGAAGAAACAGGAATTACCGAACTCACCTTCGATCAAGAATTCGTTGAACGTACTGCTTACACATATCGGCATAAAGGTCGAAAACGAGAGAAAGAGGTGTTCTGGTTCCTTGCCGAAACCAACTCATTGGATGTTACGCTTTCGCATGAACATCGAGGCCACCTTTGGTTGGATTGGGAACAAGCACTTGCTCAGTTGACACACAATGAGACCCGAGAAGTTGTACGACGCGCTTGGGACAAGGCCAAATCTACCCTTTGATGACCCATCTGAGCAAAGGGTACCCACTGCCAATCCATTG
>CEQW01000532.1_pt1 | contig 27745 bp, 20 predicted proteins | sample 530891 | NCBI WGS metagenome assembly CEQW01 (sample SAMEA2621066, study PRJEB7988) | marine metagenome | biome: marine biome (ENVO:00000447); feature: surface water layer (ENVO:00002042); material: "saline water (ENVO:00002010), including plankton (ENVO:xxxxxxxx)" | depth 5 m
TGGAATCTGTGCAGGGCACCAATTTATGGCAAGACATTACGGCGGTGATGCAAGGGAATCCCCTATTCCTGAATTTGGTGCAATGGAAATAGAATTACAAAATCAAGGGGGCAAAATATTCCAAAACACCTCACTGACTCAAACGGTTTGGGAATCACACAATGATGAGGTACATGAAGTGCCAGATGGCTTTTTTATTACCGCCAGTAGCCCATCGTGTAAGGTACAAGGCATGGAAAATGAAGCCGGGGATCGGTTTGGATTACAATTTCATCCGGAGGTCAATGATTCCGAATTTGGTAAGGAAATGTTCGAAAATTTTGTTGAAATATGCCGAATTTCTCGAGATTCGAAGGTTTAAATTAAAACACGAATATAAAAGTTGAGCAACTAAGTCAAGCCCATGACAGAATCCTACCTAGTGGTCGGTGGCAGCAGCGATATTGCCCAATTATTAGTCTCACAACTACTTGAACAAGGCAAACAGGTTACTGTTTTAGCACGCGATAGTTCTAGAGTTGAACATTTGTCAGACAGTGGTGTAAGCGTAATTATTGGCGATGCTCTGGATTCTACTGTTCTCCAATCGGCAATTGAAACTGCCAAAGAAAACGGCAATGGAAGTATTGCTGGAGCGGCTCACTTGGTTGGCTCAATTCTAGTAAAGCCACCCCATGCACTCAAGTTGAACGATTTCGAGGAAGTTATTCGCACAAACTTAACCAGTGCCTTTTTGTCATTATCTCTGATATGCAAGGCAATGCTGCGTTCCGGCGGCGGACGATTGGTTTTCACCTCCAGCGTTGCAGGAAGTTTGGGATTAGTTAATCATGAAGCAATTGCAGCAGCAAAAGGCGGAATTGAGTCAATGGTTAGGTCAGCAGCGGCGACATATGCCCAACGCAATATTAGAGTTAATGCAGTTGCACCGGGGCTGACCGAAACTAGACTTGGTAGTACATTCTTGAGGTCTGATGCGATTCGAGAAGCAGCGGTATCTATGATTCCAATGAAACGAATCAACCAGCCAGAAGAAGTTGCCACCTCTATGCGATGGCTATTGACCGAAGCACCAGACAACTTTACCGGACAAGTGCTTAATTTAGACGGAGGTATGGCAAATGTCAGAAACTGAGGAACTAAATTGGCACGACGCAACAAAAGTGTCAAAGTTGAAAAATGGCAAAAAGAAAATGTTAACAGTCAAAGGTAAAATGATTTTGTTAGGCATGCATGATGGCGCTTATTTTGCTACTGAAGCATTGTGCAGGCACATGAGATGGCCACTTTCCTGGGGCGGCAAAGTGAAAGATGATTGTATCCGATGTCCTTTGCACCAAACCACACACAAGCTTAGCGACGGCGAGTTAGTAGAGTGGTCACCATTCCCGCTATTCCCTCCTTATGGTAGGTTACTCGGTAAAATGTCTCGGAAAAAAGATCTCAAAGTTTACAACACAAGAGTACTAGACTCCAAAATACAGGTCCAATTTTAATCAAACCTTGAGGTTGGCTTGTCTGGCTAGCATAACAATCTTCATGCTATGTTCTAGCATTGCGGCATTTGCCCAAGCTTGATCCAAATCTGCACCGACTGCATAAGAGCCCTTACCTCTAACTACCACACAACGCATACCGCCTTGTTGCAGTGCCTCAGCAACTTGTCTAAGGAATTCTTCAGGATTTTCAGGGTCAGGATCGACAATGATAATTTTACCAATATGTTCTTTGCCAATCTCGTCTATTGGCTGCATTAGAACTAGATCTCTCTCACAACTTACCGCTGTTGTGTAAGGTCCATGTGCATGAATTACCGCTGCAGGGCCGCCGGTTACCAAACTAGCAGACGCCAGTAACACTTCGAGAACTCGCCAATCTTCGGGAGCACCTCTAGGGGATTTGCCACCTAATTTACCAGCACAAATGTCTTTTTCATTCATCCTAGGCAACATTGCGCTGTGTTTTGTTGAAATTAAGACTTCAGGACTTTCTGGATGTAGCATTGCAATAGCGCCCATGGAAGCCCTCACTAGTTCGTCACGATCTAATTGCCGAGCCATTCTTGCTATATCTGCAACAGTGTGTGCGGCAATTACTACATCTTCTTCGACAATCGGCGGCATAGGTGGATTTTCTAATTCTTCAATAACTTCAGCCGCTCCAACCATCGAGCTTCTAAGACGCTCTACTTCAGCAGCAAGTCTAGCAATTTCAGCCTCTTTTAGTAGGATGTCTTCCTCACCATCAAGATTAGAATTTTCTTCTAGGATCATCGGTTCTTCAATAGGAGTTTCATCTGATTCACCCTCCGTCTCCACATCATCTGCTTGTTCAATGGGTGCTTCATCAGGCTTGATTTCTTCAACGGTTTCGGATTGCTTAACATCATTAGGCAGTTCATCAGGAACAGACTCTTCAGAATCGTCTTTTTCCTCGAGTTTTTGTTTAGACTCTTGTACATCAGTGTCTTCAGCCACGGTTTCACCATCAGATGGGCTGGATGTAGTTTCCTCGTCCTTATCACTTGGCGGCCCTGCTGGTGGTTTTGAAGGAGGTCCTTTGCTCGGTGGCCCGCTAGGCACATCACTTGGTGGCCCTACTGGCGGTTTTGAAGGAGGTCCTTTACTCGGTGGGCCGCTAGGAACATTACTTGGTGGCCCTGCCGGTGGTTTTGAAGGAGGTCCTTTGCTTGGAGGGCCAGATGGAGGCCCCTTGCTTGGAGGGCCTGATGGGGGTCCCGAAGGGGGCCCCGTGGGAGGACTTGATGGCGATTCGACGGCTAGAACATTATCTGGATTTTCTGATTCAGCAGGAAGATCAGTTATTTCAGCCCCGGAATCGTTACTTTCTTGTTCTGAATCATTTGTATCGATACTTTCACTGATTTCGTCACCCTCGCCGTCAGTTTCATGCAAAACAGGCGCTTCAAATTCAGCAGTAATCTCTTCAGTAGTTGATTGTTCAAGGCCGCCTAAGTCACCAAAAGCATCACCCAGCATGCCTTCTACTTTAGCAAGTTCAGATTGTTCTCGAGCCATTTCAGCCGAGGTTTTTTTCTTCGCCATCTAGGTGCTCCCCGTTCAACCCACATGGCGCGGCTTAAATAGCGGTTGCGCTCCGGATGCTATGAACACGCCCGCTTGGTGTAGAGGTTATCATGCAGGATTGTCATTCCTGCGACCCGGGTTCAATTCCCGGAGTGGGCGCCAAACCTCCCAAAATGCTGATTTTTTAACACCCAGTTTTCTAATCTCGCGACAAACAGGTTAAGAAAGGAAGACTATTGGGGTGGCTTGAGTTGAGTACCATGGTTGAACTAGTTGACTACAAATGTGCAGTATGTGGCAGTATCGAATCTTTTCACAGAGAGCGCAATGGAATTAGTTGCAAAGCGTGTGGTTCAAGGATTTTCATGAAGCTTCGTAGAACCGGTACTAAGAAACTAATAGCCGAGTGAAGACAACGCGGATAATTGAATAACCGCCGTCCAATAAATTGTTTCATGACGTCGTGGTTAGAGTCAAAGGCCCCGACTAAGTTTTCTGATTTACTGCTAACTGCAAATATCATAGACACACTGGAAACTGCTTCAACAGGAACCAACCCCCCTCACCTACTTCTTTCAGGACCTAGTGGTGTTGGAAAAACCGCGGTAATGCGCTTAGTGGCTAGACAGTTATTAGGCCCAGGTTGGAAGGCGACAACACATATTCTCAACGCGAAAGATCTCTCAAGAATGCCTGGTGCAATGAAGAAGTTTGAGGAGTTTCTAAGGCCAAGCGGTTCAAGTAACACATTGGCAGGTTTAACAAGCTTAGACATCTTCACAGAATCACTAGTTGATGTGCCAAACGATCCGGGACCTCCATGTGGCAGGGAGACGTTTAACGCCAAAAGGGATGGCAAAATTCAATTATCGAGAATCATAGTGATTGAAGATGCAGATTACCTGGGTAATTTACGCCAAGCATATTTACGAAGGATGATGGAGCAAAGCAGCTTAACTTCGCGTTTTATTTTCACCACAAAAACCCCTTCAAGATTAATTGAGGCCTTACGAAGCCGTACTCAACACATCCGTTTTTCTAGATATTCGTCCAAACAGATTGAGGCCAAATTACAGGACTTTGTTGAACAGGAAAATTTGCAGTGTGCTAGAGGAGTTGTAGGCGACATATCGCATGTCAGCAACGGTAATTTGCGCAAAGCGGTATTCATTCTTGAATTGATGGGGAAGAGAGATTTGTTAGGCAATCGCCATAATCTGCAAGAATTGGTTGCCTCTACCAAGATTAGAGAAATTCAACTTATGCTTGAAGAGGCAATGCGAGGTAAAGTCCATGATTGGCGCTGGGAAAAGACCAATGGAAGAAATGTTAGAACCCTGAAAGGTGCGATGGGGTTACTTGATCAAATCATGGATAAGCAAAATCTAGAAGCTGAGGATATAGTCAAACACTTACACATATTACTTACCGAAGGACGTATGAATGTCGGTGAAAACTTACTGTCAGAAATTATGATTAGTCTGGCCAAATGTGAGGTTTCCGTATTCAAGACTGCACAACCAAGAGTTGTATTGGAACGGTTTTTGTTAGATGTTGCTCAGATATCTCAGTTAGCAAATTAATAGCAATACTCATGATGAGAATGCAACTGGAAAGGTTGGGCGCGTAGCACAGCTGGATAATGCGTCGGCCTCCTAAGCCGAAGATCGCGGGTTCGAATCCTGCCGCGCCCGCTCAAACAGGCTCAAGAATCGGACAATATGGGCAATTAGTAAAATGTAAGCATGTACAGGACACGGTAGGATGGCCAAGAAACAACCCAAGGATTCCGAGGCCGCTCTAGAGTTGCCTGACCCATATGGCCATGGCTTTGAAAGAATCGAGAATCCTTTAGAGAAGACTAGAGTTCAGTGGGCGCAATTAGAAAATCGGCGCAAATTAGTGGGCAACATTGCTCGCAACCGGTTTTTGATATATTGGCGTTCAATTGTTGGCTTATTGTTGTCTTTTATTGCAATGCTAGGTGTGTTTTTCCCTTCTCAAATCTCTGACATGAATTGGTTCGTTATACTATTACCAATTCCCGTATTACTTGCTATACTACCCAATATTATTGCTGTTGAATCTGCTTGGCACGCAATGCAAGCCCGACTTTCACTGCGCGAACAAGGCGGTTTTTCAGATGGAAACCGGCATACCTTACGAGTTCAGCCTGGAATTGATCGTATTATCGATGGCCTAAGAGACCATCGAAGATATAATTTGATTAGCACTGTATTAATCGGTGTATCCTTCTCAATGATCATACTCGCTACGGCAACTAAATCCGGTTCTGTGGCATGGAATTTGGCATTGATGGTTTCAATAATTACCGGTTTTGTCTATACTTTACATGCTCAATATACTAATCTAAACATAAGACAACTTGGTGATAGATTTCCTAATTTGGTATTACACGCACCCACTCATCACCAAACGCAATTAGGCAGCATTCTAAGCGATTTAGTATCTTCACATTTGGATCCAGATCTACAACTTGACTGGGCGGAATGGAAAAAGAAATTTCATGCAGTACTAATGCCAGGATACGATAAACGTCAAGCACTAGAAAGATTGCTATATCTGCTATACCTCCATGACTTAGGCGAATTATCAACAGAAGAAACATCAAAAGAGTTTTCGACATTTATTACCAAAGGTAAACTGGAGGCAATTTTGTATGATTCGGACAAAGATTTCAATTGGCGTACTATTCAAAGATTAATCTCTCATGCTAAAGCATGGCAACCAAGTGCGTTTAACCTGTTAGATCGTCTGCAAATCGATCTATTAAGCGGCAGGCCCGAAATCTCTCGGGCCAAATGGCGAATGGACGTGGCGCTTGACGATGTTTGCGTAGAAGGGGCAACAAATCTGTTTATTGTTTTGAATAACCAAACCTTCGAAAAGCGTAATGTTAGAGTCGAGGTTTTAGTACCAAACGGCGAACCCCTATCTCGAACTCATCGGTTTGAATTAGAGGCCTGCCCTCCACCTAGAAATGCGTTGAAATTATCTGCGCCAAAAGATGAGGACAGCCTTGATTGGCTACCAAGATATCTTCACAAGGGGGTTGTTCTGTGGATGAATGTTGCGTGGAACCGTGATTTTTTTGGTGAGACTAATCTTCAAGTTGTCCTAAGAGATGACGAAGGAGTAGTTCTAGAATCTAAAATTCTGACAACGAAGGTTAGTAGATCATCCTCAGGGGTTGTAAGAAAGCGTATGTTAAGGTTAGAAAAAGCTAGAAAAATTGGAGAAATGGACTTACCGACTTTTACCTGACCCAAGTGACTTTTTCTGGGCTTCATGCGGTTTGCTTATTTCCCAGTCGCTCCTCGCATAGTTCACTGGGTGATGAACTATGGAAGCATGGGATATTATTGTAATCGGTGATGGTCCCGCAGCACTGCGTTCTGCGGCTCAATCTGCCAAACATGGGGCGAAAACTCTACTAATTTCTTCTTCTGCTTTGGGCGGCGGAGATAATTCCGCCTTGGATGGCCTTGCCGCACCAATTCAGGAAATGAATAACCGGGGTCACCGCGAGGATACTATCAAGTCAGGATACTTTCTATGTGACCAAGATATTGTTGCCAGCAAGACAAGTAGCGCAATAGATGAAATGAACCATCTAGAAAAATCGGGTGTTGTCTTCAGTAGAGATTCTAAAGGCCTTCCTTCAACTCACAAAGGAATAGGGCATAATAGCCCTAGGCTAGTAGATGCAGGCGACGCATCGATTCGAGACATACAACAAGTTTTGGAAGAACAATGCATGAAACATGGCGTAGTAAGGCGCAGCGATCAATTACCAGTAATGCTGGTAGAAACTAATCAAAAAGTCGATGGCATAGTAACTCTAGACATGATAAATGGTCAATTTGTGGCTATTCAAACCAAGGCATTAATTATCGCCGATGGTGGCTTTGAAGGGCTTTTCCAAGGAACTAGCATTGGTTTTGGCATGGATTTGGCTTTACAGGCTGGTATGCCCCTTAGAGGGATGGAGTTTATTGCTAAAACTCCGCTAGGCGTGGCAAACTCAAAATTAACCATCTCCTCATCAATTCTTGGTTATGGGGCAAGTCTCTGCAATGCTTCTGGCGACGCTCTTTCTGCAGATACAATGACCGATCTTTGCGAGGTTGTTTTGGAATCCGGTCCTGCGGTACTAGATGGCCGTGACATGGGTGACAACAAAACATGGTGGAGTTCAGTATTTAGAACAGTAAAAAGCGCGACTGGCGTAGACATGGATAAATTCACCATAGGACTTGAAAATAGAGTCAACCAAACAATTGGCGGCATCCCAACAGATGAGCACGGTAGAGCCGTTGTTGGAAGTTGGGCAAGATGGTTCACTGGATTGTATGCCGCAGGCGACTCAGCATGTTCTGGCCTAAATGGGGCTGGAACTTTGCCAGGAAATAGGCTGCTAGATAGTTTATCAGGGGGAAATAATGCCGGAACTCATGCTGCCCAGTGGGTCAAAACTCAATCATTTGCTAACACCGAAAACATAGTCAATATGTTACAAAGTTGTGTTGATAATCACCACATCACCGGCGATCAAGAGTCAGCAGAAACGGTAAGAAGAATAGGTTCAATCAATTCAAAACTGCTTGACATTGCTACTAAATTTACTTCAGGACCTAATAGCGCAGAAGAATTATCTAATTATCTAGCCGAATTGTCAACTGCTGCTGAAGTGGCACAGACCATCCATCTAGACCAAACATCGCTTGTTGCAAATACGAATTTGGTTGCTAAATATCGAATGCAAGCAGGAATTCGATTACTCACTTGTTCAATCCGTTCTTCAATGGCTAGAAACGAGTCACGCGGTGTGCATAAGCGAGCTGATTTCAAAGATGAGAACCCAGAGTTAATTCATCATATTACTGTAGATAATGAAGGCAATGTTGGTACCCTTGCCTTAAGAAAGGGTCAGAAGGATAATTGGGTACTAGCTCCTCAGTGAAAAACAAAAACTGAGTTGTTCTAGCATAGGCATGACCGAACAAACCATTTTCGAAAAAATTCTGTCGGGAGAAATCCCATCTCACGAGGTTGGTCGTGGTACTAATTGGTATGCGTTTCTAGATATTTTCCCCCGCCGTGAAGGTCACACACTAGTAATTCCTCACGAAGCAGTAAGCCATCTTTCTCAACTTAGTGATGAACAGATAGCAGGATTATTTTCTGGAGTAAAACAGGTACAAGAAAAATTAGGCAAGGTGTTTTCCACCCAAGACTTCACTATTTGCCTACACGACGGGCCACTTGCGGGCCAAGAAGTACCTCATGTACATGTACACGTGATTCCTAGGACCAGTGGTGATGGCGGTTTGACTCTAATGTCTATGTGGCCAAAAACCCGAGCTGTTAGCGAGGCGAATCACGCCAATCTAGCCAACCTAGCCAAACAAATTGTGGAGATGATGTAATGAGGCACCCAGATCCTGAAGAAATGAATGATGGAGTTCTAGACCATCGCGGCGAAACCCTGCCCTATCTTTCAAAATCTGCTAAAAATATGAAGATGGATAAATTACTAACTACGCCAATGCCATCTTTTGTGGGGGAAACCCCAGGTTCTTATTTTTGGACTAAACTAATTTATTGGATTTGTAACAGAATAAGTAAGGTTCAATTTCGTTCACTTGAAGCATCAGGTATAGAAAATATCCCAACAGACCGGGGCTCATTGTGCTGTGCTTGGCACACAAATGGAGTGCTTGATGCTTTACAAATAACCCTTAATCATCCAAGATATTTTGTTTTAGGTGCCCGTCATGACTTAGTGACTCGGCCAATGCTTGGTTGGTGGACCAGAAGAATGGCAGTACAACCTGTAGTCCGGAAAGCGGAACTGCTTCGAGGAGGTTGTACTGAGGAAGAGGCAAATTTCCTCAACGGGCGCTCGCTAATGACTCTAGCGTCTGGAATTGCTCATGGTTACGGTTGCGTATTATTTCCTGAAGGGACAAGTCATAATGACTCCTACATGCTTAGATTTCGCACTGGACCAATGCGGACTGTACTTGCTGCAGGGGCTTTGGCTGCAACCTCAAACAAACCATTGCCGGTATTGATTCCATTAGGTCTGCATTTTAGGCAAAAAGAACACTTTAGGACCGATGTTTGGGTTGAGTACGGTAAGCCAATACAAGTTGAGAGCGACGACATTCCAAACAATTTGATAGAGGCAGTTGGCGATGGTACCTGGTCAGAACCTCCAGCCGAATCAGTATTTCGTCTTCGTGATAATCTAAGGGAGAAATTAGTACCGCTTAGCCCGGATGTTAATTCATGGGAAGAGTATCGCGGCCTACAACTTCTTGGCCATGTAAAAGGGCGGCAAGATGGCAATCCTCCTAAATCATGGAGCGAAGAAGTAAAGTTAGCGCGCCATTTTAGAACTCATTTTTCCGACCAAGAACGGTCTTTGGATACTGATGATTTACAACCTCCAAAGATAACTCATCCATTGGTAGAAAAGGCTGAACAAGCGGCTGAGATTTTACATAGTAATGGCTTGGACGCAAGGGATCTAAATGCCCAATCTACTGGCTTGAGAAGAGGCAATTTAATCAAAACGCCACTGGCGATTTCTAGGATAGCTTTATTCATTCTCCTCTCACCAGTATTCTTGCTTTCCTTGCTTCCTCAAATTGTTCTAGGCCGAATTTTAGGAGATTCTACTGACGAAGGAATAGATGCCAGAACATCATATCAATTCTTAGCAGCTATGTTTGGCTCAATAACAATTTGGCCGATATCATCGACTATTATTGTCGCTTTGTTGTTTTGGCAATCTGGGGAGATCGACGCTTTGGTTGGATTTGATTGGACGACTGTTCTTGGCCAAGGGACCATAGCAATTTGGTCTACAATTGTAATTGCGTGGTTGTTAATGTTCCCAATTTCTTTACTAACTGGAAGACTATTTTCCTTAGTTTGGGATGATTATGTTGACCTTAGAGGATCATTTCGAAGGGCCACATTTTCCAAATCTGATAAACAAGAACTTGCTTCTCTATTAGATAATATAAGACGTGAATTGGCCAATTTTGATTGAATCATGGGCATCATTCAAACGAGATGAGTTTCTCGCTAAGTATGTGACTCCCACTGAGATAGTCTCTTTGGTCAGGAAGTGGTTAGGCGAGGAGAGGCTCTTTGTCAAGGAACAACCTGATGGCCGAGCCCACGCTCATATTTTGATAAAATATCCACAAGGGAAACAAGGGCACATGTTTGCGGTAGTGATTCCTAAAAACCGTGATTTGATTGCTATTTCTAGCATGACTAGAGTAGATAAAGGCCAGCAGGAGGAAATGAAAAACCACATGAAAGATGATAGCGATGGCTGGTCGGAATGGATTCACGAGGCCCGTCTTCAATTGATTAGTTCATCAGTAGACTGGGGAATTCACATGGGTCATGACGCCAACAAAAAGCCCGGGCCTCTTCAAGCATTCAATGTTAGTTTACCAATATGGTTTGATGGAATTACTAAGCATGAATTTATGCATTCACTACGGAGGCTTTGGTTAGCCAAATTAGGCATAATTCACGAGATTAAGTATTCATACGGGCCAGGAGTTGGTAAACCCGGCCCAGTAGATGATTGGGAAAATCGTGAAGCAGCACAAAAAGAACGATTAAACAACATTGAAATTACTCAAAATGAAACTGAGAGCCCTGAAATTGAGTTTGATGAAAAAATGTCCTTCGGCACTAGTTTTGACCCATCTGAATGGGCTTAGTTTAGCTACCTGCGAAACTGACCTGAATGGGTCGCAGTTAAGTATGAAGAGGGCATGGATAATATCGCTATAAGCGAGGTTTATCCATGAGTCAAACATTCAAATCAATCAGTCTAGTAACAATTATGCTACTTTCAGCCCTTTCAGGAATGGTAGTAGCGAGCGATTTTGCTGAAGCGAACACAGTAGTAATTACCGAACCTCAACAAATTGTTGATGGTGGATCCGCCTCAGATACACAGACAGCCATAGTCGGAGATAGCCAAGGCAACGTCCACATTATATGGGCAAGGAATAACCTGCATCTGTACTATTCGATGGTTGCTAGCAATGGGGAAATACTGATTGATGCAACTCAAATTACTAATGCAGGTATTCACAAGGTTTGGCATCCTGATATTGTCGCTGATGCAGATGACAACATACACATCGTTTGGACTGATAAATCAGGCACTCACAAAATCATGTATACCGCTCTTAGCCCTTACAAAATCCAGCCCTTTAATGGTCAATCTTCCACTGATAATTCAATAACAGGTATCGATGATACTATAATTTCCCAAAGAGCGCAAGATCGAGATTGGGCTTCTATTGATGTTGACTCCCAAGGCAATATTCACATTGCGTGGCAAGACGAATATGATTCTGAAGAGAAATTTTTCAACCAACCACAAATATACTACAGTATGATTCAACCTGATTTTGTCACTAACAACATCATCGTATTGTTTGATGATACATTGATCACGCCAATTATTGGTCACAAAGGACATCCAGACATTGTTGTTGATGCTAACGACCAAGTGCAAATCGTTTGGGATGACACACGAGGTGGTAAAGTAGAACTGGTTTTCGTGATTGACACCTCGGGTTCAATGTATACGGAATGGGCTGATGTATGCACGGTAATTTACGGCGGGACATTTTCCGATGGCTCTTCATTCGAGGGCATAAAACCATTACTTGAAGTCGCCAATATGACTGTTTATGAAACAATTTACGGTCTAGATGGCGGTTTTGGTCTTCCAAGTGCTGCTGACAGCGGAGATTGCGCAGGATTCAATCAAAACGCCGGACCAAGGTCAACAGCTCTTGGCGATGGCGATGATTCTGGCGGAATAAGAACTCTAGCGAATACCATTTACAATGGCAATCCATACTCTGGCAACTCTGGAGAAGATTGGGGGCCAGGGACAAACTGGGCTTGCCTATCTTGGAAAGATGGCGCTGGAAATGTGCCAGGAAACCCTCCTACGTCGGCAGATCATAAATGGAATCCAAATGCAACAAAAATTGTGCTACCTGTTTCAGATGAAGGACCTAAAGATGGTGACCCTTCTCAACAAGCAGATGATATTAATTCAATAGACGAAGCCCACGATAATTGCGTTAAGGCAGGGGTAATCCCAATTGGTCTCTATGGTCAAGGTTACGGTGGTGCTGGTAGTGTTCAATCTCACTTCCTAGATTTAGCAAAATGTCCAAACGGCGTCGTATCAACCCAAGCGAGAAATTGCCCAGGCTCAGACCCGTCAAACAACCCTCGAACAGTAAATGCTGGCGGACAAGCGTATGAGTTCCCATCTGGCGGCGGCGGAGCAGGCGCTATGGCTTTACTAGTAGAAGCAATGGTTTTCGTTGCAACAAATAATTCAAGAGAAATTTACATGACTGTATTAGATCCTTACGCCAAGATGGAAAATGACCCAACCTGGATTCCAGGAGGAACTGGCCACAGCGTGGTCAATGGTAACTACATCGAGGATACAGGACCAGGCGAAGAAGGCCATCTTGTAGTGGTTAATGACACGCGAGTCACTATTGATGATGCATATTCCTTCCACCCATCTATTGGTGTTGATATGCAAGGCAATACTCACATTGCATGGATGGACGGTAGAGATTATGGTTTCGAAAAGTCTGCCAATTATGAGGTATATTATACCAAGCTTCGGTTACAAGGTGCTGGTGCTTTTGATGGGGCTGAAGAAGGACTCTCCACCTATGCAATAAAGAAAATACAAGACACTCCAATCTCTAATGTTGAGGGATTATCCGGTTTGGCGGCTAATCGCCCTTGGTCTGGCCATTCGATCTACCCATCATTGCTAACCGATGAACAAAACAACGTCCATATCGCTTGGGTCGATTCCGCTAATGTTACAGCCGGTGAAGAGATCCAGTATACTAGACTGAATCAAACAGATCTAACCGGGCTAGGAGAGTTTGCTTTAGATCCTTGGGAAATTGTCTCAATTACCACATGGGCCAGCAATAAGCTTGGAACAGATACAGCAGGTAGGCCTGAAATAGGAATTCCTCCTGCATTTGCTAACGATTTGGGAAGTGGTGCTCACGTCGGTTGGTCGGATAGAAACAAATGTAATGATGAGCAAAATGGTGCATTTACTATTTGCTATTCACATGTTCTAACTGGGCAAGTAGATGTTGAATTGGCTCTAGGTGAAACGTTCTATCACGTTATTGAACCGGGCGAACAAACACTCTATAACATGACAATGAACAATTCTACCCCCGGAGATATTGATTTAGTTGCAGATACTTATGGATTAAACATCTCTGGTGTGCCAACAAATTGGACTGCACAAATTTTCTTTGCTAACAACCAAACCCAAATAACTCCAACTACGCCTATTTATCTGAAAGGTGGAGAATTCATTAATTTCTATCTAAGAGTTCAAGCACCAACAATTTATCAAGCAAATGAAGATGAATTGGCTCAGATAGTAGTCACTGCGAAATCCTACAAAGATCCTGCTATTAGGTCGGATTTAACCACGTTAACATTAATGGATGTTGTTCACGGAATAAGTCTAGATACATCACTTAGTGTTCAGGATATCGAGCAAGGAAGTCAGGCGACATTTTCAATTACGATAACCAACACTGGCAACGTTCAGGATAGTTTCCTATTCTGGGACCCTAATACCTTGGAAGGTCAACAAGAATGGTTATTACCATTTGGCTGGGAAATTACTTTCCCGCTACGTGTCGAACTTGATCCGGGTAAATCAACTACCAAAATACTCACAGTAAAGGTACCATCAACAGAAGATCCTGGTGCATTTGTAATTTACCTGAAGGGCTGGTCGGAAGGAGAGCCGATTAAGTCAGTGGACAAAGGAACTTATGATATTCTTGAACTAGGTATCTTTGTTTCAATCCAATCTGAAGGAAATATTGTGTTTGAGGAATTGCTCCCAGAGGACAGCGAAAAAGAAGTGATGGCAGGACAATGTCATACCTTTGAACAAGATGTGACCAAGAACTTTGAGTCTGGAAACCTAATCTTTAGCACCCCTGGTGCGCCAGCTGAAAAGCCAGATGATATCGACGATGCAACTTGGCAACAATCAAACTGGGTTGTTGATGTTGATTTCTCTCAAACCCTAGGTGGCAGCGATGCAACTCTTGGTACTCCAATAGAATGGAAATTAGACCCAGGTACTACCTTCAAGACTTACTTAGTAAGAGTTACACTTTGTGTTCCAGAAGATGCTAGCATTGGTTCTAAGAGTATAACCTTGCAAGCTAACTTAGAGGGCTATCAAAAAGTCTCAGACTCAGCAAGATATACCATCAATGTGATTCATGAATATAGCCTTGAGACCACTATCGAGCAAGAGGCAGATAGATTGGTAACAGTTACCGATTCTTTTGGTAATCCAGTTTCTGCAATAGCGGTTAACCCTGGCGAAAACATAGTTCTACCAACCACTACTATCAACAACGGTAACGGTCCTGACCGATTTGATTTCAGACTTACCACAGTAACAGATCCAACAGGAGTTCCAGTTAGAACTGGTCATTGGGATATCATAATTCCTCGTGAAAGTCTTGAGGAATTAGATCGTGATTCAGATCAAACTTTCGATGTTTTGATGAATGTGCCAGAATTTGATATTGCAGCAGGATTGTATGTAGTAGAATTCCAAACGCTTTCAGAAGAAGCATATCCAAATGAAGATAATCGATTGACTAGAGAAAGAGATTCCGACTTTTTGTACGTTTATGTCAATGAATTTTACGACATGGAAATTTACATGGATCCAGCAGTGGACAACCCAGTGAAAGTATCAGCACCTGGTAAGATCGTCAGTTTCTCAGTTAACATAACCAATAACGGCAACGTAGAAGACTGGCCAACTTTGAACAATCACACCGCACAACAGGAAGGAAACGCGTTAATTTGGTCAGAACTACCTGGAATGGGTAGTTTGACTGATTGGTCGGTTGAATGGCGTACTATCAAGAAAATAAGTAATGATTTGGAGGTTGACGAACCGTGCGTTGAAATTTCAGAGCCAATGCCTGCAGGAGATGCAAGCCAAATAGAAATTGACAACTTCTATGCAACAGTTGAGGAAGCACAGGATTCAATACGCTGTGCAGTAATTCCATCCGGGGATAGTTTCGTTTACATGATGCCTAAGATGGCACCTTATCAAACAATAGAAATGGTTGCAGTGGTAAAAATCTCAACCACGGCTAAACTTGACACTAGAGTTGTTGGTTTGAAAGTTGTTTCCAAGGCAGGAGATATGACTGAAGGAGGCGATTACGATTCCTCACCATCTTGGCAAGGAGAGAACCTAGACAGCAACGAATTTATTGTGACATTGAGTCTGAAAGCGCCTGATTTAAAGATTGATAAAATAATTATCACAGATTATAGCGCTGAAATTGATTCGACCATTCCTATTGGTATTGTATTGCAAAATAGAGGTAATACTCATGCAATTGATATTGAGATAGTATTGTGTCAATATGATGATGTCAATAGTCAATCAATTATCAATGACATCGAAAAGAATGGCTGTGCAGAAGACAGTATTGTCATGCGTCAAGTTGTCGGTGCTCTACTTGCTCCTGATGCATCAGAGGAATTTAAAGAAATTGAAATCTATTTACTTTATCCGGTAGTTGCAGGAAGTAAAGGCATCTATGTAGTAGTCGACCCGATGAATGAAATTGTTGAAGCTAGTGAAAAGAATAACATCGTAGCTGTTTCAGAACCATTGGAATCGCCTAACCCGTTCATAGATGTTGCATCTCAAGTCATCGCTAAAACTGCATTACCATTTGTGGTAATCCTACTAACACTGTCTTTACTTGGTGTAGTTTACTTTGTCGGAAAGGCTCGTAGAGAAGAAGCAAAGTTAAGGATTGCAGAACAGTCTTCATTAGTTTCAGTACTTGAATCTGAAAATTAACCTAGCTAGACTTTTTGTAATCGCCCAGCCACCAATATAGGTTGGAGTTTTCGGGTGTAACTATAATGTGGCCTGCCTTTTCTGAGATTTGTCGTTGAAGCTTCACTCTAACTTCTTCCAGTAATTCAGAAACTTGTCGTTGTCCCAATTGCAGTTCTTTGCTTAACATGTTAAGATCGAGTCGCTTTTCTGGCGCTTCAATAATTGTATGAATCATTGCCCTCTCTTCATACTGTTCAAAATCACTATCTACTCCTTGCGAAATACGGTTTCTGATATGTTGATGCAATGATATCAATGCATCTCTTTGACCGTCTAATTGCTCAATCACTTGATTGAGTTCAGCCAAATATGCCACGCCTTCACTTACTGAGATGCGTTTCCTTCCACTGACTACTTCGGCAACTCCGTGGGTTGCCTCAGGTAATTTCCTCGATAACCGCATAGGTCCGCCAGCAGGTAGTTTTCGTTGTTCACAATTAAACAAATCAGGGCCTAAATCAATTCTGATTGAAATCGCTTCTTGAACAGTATAAATCGTTCTTGGTGGCCCGCCCTTTTCACTTGGAACCTTCATTTTAGTCACGAAATTTCCTTTTTCTAATTCTTTCAAATGCTTCTTTATTGCTTGTTGACTAACTCCAATCAATTCAGCCAACTGCATAGGATAGTGAGGCTCTCTAACAAGCCTCTCCAAGATTTGTCTGCGAACTTTGTTCTGCAAAAGGGATAGTGCAAGGTCAAGGTCTGCCATATTGCTAAACCTAAGGTTACCTAATTGATGAACCTTTTCAAATTAGTTAGTTCTATTCTGATAAATTAGCAATGCACCAGTTATCAGTAGGATACCGCCAATAACCATCATTGTTATTGCTAAACCAGACTTTAGTGAGGCCTCATACTCCCAGTCTACCGCAAATTGTTGCAATGTTTGGGTATCATCGCCGCCCGCAACAAAACGATATTCGCCAGGGCTAGGATTCCATACAATCTCTCCATTCGATGTAGGTCCGCCAGCTATCATAATCACAGACTCTTTGTCACACTCGTAATAATCTGTTTTTAATTCACACTTTTCTGCTTCTGCAGCCTCAGCAATACCAATCCATACACCTGATTTTTGCCAGGAGATTTGTACATCAACATCTGCCGCAATAGCCTCACTTGGTATCTCTAATATTTCCCCAGACATCCCCCAATAACAAGTCACTTCGTCCTCTCCAACTAGTGGTAAGCCTTCTTCCACAGTGCAGGGGGGTAGCATAGCATCAACGGATTCAGCATCACTCAAAGTATTGGTCACAGCTAATGACGATATTATCAACATCAATAAACCAAAAATTGTGATGCTAATCGAGATATACTTATTCACTAAATCACCTAATTTTCGTCCCAATCTTTCCATGCATTAGGCTTTCCTGAGGCCTTATTTTCTGTGGTTTTTGGAGATTTATCTTGCACAATTTTAGTCGTGTCTTCTACTTCCAGTTTAGTGGAAAAATTATCACCGTCGTCCCATGAAGCGATTTCCTTTGTGTTTGTGACCTTCTTGACCGGTTGTTCGGTGCGGACACGGTTATAATCGGCAAAAGGATCGCTGACCCTGCTTTGTGCTTCATCCACATCGCCTTTCATTAAGGCAAATACTTGTTCTGTGGTCAATAATGTACCATTTTGAACATCTTCGCTACCATCAACAAAGTCACTCGATTCAGTCAAACCAGTATCAGCAAACGGATTGTCGACCTTTTCTACTACCGCCTGTTGCTGTAATTTAGCAATATTTTCTGGAGTCAAATCAGTGATTGGCATCATTTGCCCGTTTGCTCCGACCATCATCATCTTAGGGCCCTTGCCATTCTTATTAGTCTGGTAAAGAATGAACGCTACGGGCAGAATTATGATCCCAAGACAACATGTTGCTCCACCAAATACCAGTGCAGGTTGTTCAAGTAATTTCCATTGAGCACTAGTCGCATCAACTAACCAAACCGTAGAATTTTCGCATCCTGTTTCGCATACTACCTGCAAAACATATTCTCCACTTTCCTCTACTTCCCACCCATCCAAAATGATAAATTTACTACCATCTGAGTCCATAGGCGTCCAGTCTGTTTTGCAGTTACTACTCTCCAATGCATCATCTTGGACATTAGAACCAACCATCTTAAACAGGCTAACATTACTAATATCATCATCTATGATGACTGCAGAATAACAACTTTTTGATAATTCAACAGCGACACTGCCATCACCAGTTTGTGAGGCTTCACTGATTTTTTTGGGACTAGCAGCATCATCTATTTTGTCAACATTAGAAAAAATTGCAATAGAGCCAAGCAAAATAAAGACTAACCCAATTATTGCAACACGCATAGCCCAAGGGTTACCAGAATTCTGCGCCATGACTACTCCTCGGTAGAAGTCCTCCATCAATGCTTGTACAAATCAAGCAAGACCTAACTCCGCTAATTTTTCAGGCAAATAGGTATCAGTTACGAAGTCCAGACCATATTTTGCCAGGGATTGTTGCTCAGCCTTTTTACCTAATTCCAACATCATGTTAATCTGTTCTTGCCACCACGAATCAGCAAATCGAGGGTCTGAAAGTTCAGCGTTTAATGCTTCGATATCTTTCTTTGAAAGGTCGTCACTAGGTAACTCGTAAGCCATGATATCATCAGCTGTTATCCCTAAATATGTCGCGGACGGTGTAGCGAGATATTCAGAAATATGTGCAGTTTTAATTGCACCATACGCTATTGAAGCGAATATTCTGAACGACCACGGATCACCGTCAAGGAATACAACAACTGGTAAATCCCATTCTTCGCTCATTCGTTTGATGATTCGTCTAGTTGACCTGGCAGGTTGACCTTTCAAATGAAGTAGCCCACATTTGAAATCTTCATCAAACCCGTTTTCTACCAATCTGTCAAACATACCACCAGTTTCAATCGCCATGATGAAATTGATATCATGTTCTAATAGCTCGATTTTTTCTTTTTCGACATTATATGGGACGCCATATCCCGAATCCCCAACATCATCCCGCGCATTAATCCTCATCCACTCGCCTCGTCTGTTGCGCTCTTGTATGGTTAGATTACCAATCATTCTAGCACCATCTTCTTCAGGACGTAATTTGAAATCTTCGCGCAGGCATCTTGTCACAATTTCTAAATCTTCAGCAAGGTTATTTGATTCATTTTGACTACCAAATTTGCCTAAGCCCCAACTTTCTGAGATGTAATACATTTCTCTTAAAGTTGAAGATTTACCTGAGTCAATCATCTCTTCAATAAATTCAATCACGTGTAAGGCTCGGAGTAGTTGCTTTGCTGAACCCAAACTCGTGGCATCGCGAGTAGACCGCTTTTTCCCATATTTGTAGACGCCTAATTTTTTGTCAAATCCAATATTGGTTTTTGTTCTAACCGGTAAAGTCATGGTTGGCGGCTCACCTTTGACAATTTTGTCATACATTTCTCCAACTACTGAATGCATAGCTACCTTGGTGTCTTCTGCCGACATTCGTTGTTGAACCATCAAAGTTCACCTCCAAACAATGTCGCTTGCCCAGTCGGTGGCTTGACAGCAGGCTCCGGCCGATTCGCCGCTTCGTCTTGCGTAGTTGCTTCACTTGGGGCAGCCTCTGCAACATTAGAATCTGATTTTGATTCAAGTTCTTGCATTATCTTTTCTTGGTTACGAATCTCCTCAAGATATTTTTCATCCATCTTTAATGCTCCAATAATTTCCTGACTACCTCGATAAAACACGTCAGTTTCTGTCCAATCGCCTTTTTCAAGTCCGTCTAGACTAAATGTAATGGTTATATTTTCGCCCGGCTGAAGGGTTTCCAGTTTCCATGCCCACACACCAGTTGCTTCCTTTCTTCCGCCAAAGACATTATTTTTCATTATCCCGCCAGACTTCTCTGGCCAAGTTGCTAATATTGTGTAAGCCCTTGCTCGAGCAGTGTAATTGTAAATTTTAATCGATACATCTGACATTTTACTTGCTTTATTCCATACAGTTTCACTTTCAGATATCACTGCAGACATTATTTTGGTTATCGAGCCGGCTAAATTTGGAATAGGTCTTTCTAAAATCTCTGCAGACTTTTTAGCAATGGCAGGCAATATGTCATTTATCAGTTCAAATTTCTCTTTGGTCTTGGCCATCTTTTTCTTTTTCTCGAGATGTTTTCTTAGACCTCGGCCCATTTCTAGCATGGCTTTTCTGACCTCTTCGATAACTTCACCATTCTCAGCAAGAGCTTCTTTAGCTTCTGAGGTAAATTGAACATTTGTACTTGCTAAGTGAACTAATATTGCTGCTGGACCCTTTGGAACTCCTTTACCTCCTGGTTGATCAAGACCATATTGACGCCAATCAACACTCTCAATTGCCTTGGTGAGTAGACATCCACCCTGTTGGTACATTAATGGTACTCGATTAGCAAAACGCAATACTTCAACCGGCTTATCTGCCGCCATATTACCGCCAAAAATCAATCCAACTTCAACTTGGTATGGATTACCCAGGGAAACACTTGGCACTCTGGTCATGGTTGTTGCATATCTTGAATCAATGGTTTTTGAAAGGCCCTTTTTAATGAGCATTTCTTCGATTGGCGAGAGACAATTAGTTGGTGGATTAAGTAATTTCACCGGTTTTCCATTAAACATTCTTTCGCCTTGAAAAGCCTCTAACAGGGCGCGCATTTGTTCAGGTTTCATCGCTTTTGGTTTGACATTAACCTCAATATCAGCCGCTGCGCACAATTCTTTGGCTGCTCTTCCAGACACTCCAGAGAAATTCATTCGTAAAAATACCGACATTCTAGAATCCTTTGACTCACTCAGCATTCTTTGTAATTGTCCAAGTAAAATCCCGTGAGGATGCGGCTTAATAGATTCAACTTTCCTTGGTAACCTCTCTGTTACTCGTGGCCAGAAATGAACTTCTCCATCCGGATCGGTAAAAGTAATCTCAGCATGTGGGTTGACAATACTAGTCATGCGCAGATATTGCCAAACACTTTGTCGACCTTTCTGATACTTAGCTTTCATTCGACAAGTTACTTCCAGCCCATGTTTTTTTATCTCGCCATTTTCTTCTTCCCAGATTTCACGGCCTGAATTACTCTTAGTAGCCTTATTTTTTCTAGTGTCAAGACCAATATCAACAAACGCGGCGGTAGCCTCAGTGGCAATTTTTGATTTGACATGTGTAGGTTTTCCAGTTGTAAGTTGGCTGTACATCACCACTCCGGTAATTCCAATACCCTGTTGTCCACGGGATTGCCTAATCGCATGAAATCTAGAACCGAACAACAATTGCCCAAACACCTTTTCAATGCTTTTTTGTGGAATTCCCGGTCCATTATCTTCGACTTTTAACTCGATTATGTCCTTTTTTGTGTCAATCTTGGTAACTTGAACTTTGATAGTCGGCAAAATACGTGCTTCTTCGCAGGCGTCAAGAGCATTGTCTACCGCTTCTTTGACTGCAGTAATTAGCGATCTTGATAATGAGTCAAACCCAAGGAAGTGTTTGTTCTTTTCAAAAAATTCTGAAATTGCTACTTGTTTCTGATTTGCCGCGAGTTTTTGTGCTATGCCAGACATCTTTGTCACTCCGTTTCTGGTCCTCCTCGGTCCGAATGACCTCGGGCCAGCAACATAGTAATTCGATTACCGACGGTACATAATAACTAACATAAAAAAGACGTCAAATCATTCAATTATTGTGCCTTCAGTTTGCTGACGTTCCAAGTTATTCATGATTTGTTTACCTTTGACAATCATGTAAATCGTTATAATAATCGATAAAACCACGATTAGCAAATCAAACGGAGTCTTTGCCGTGGTTTCAATTCCATTACTGGTAACAACCGTTTGTGAACCCCACCAAGCATACATTATCGAGGGAACAATCATCCCTAAATTTCCTATTAGATAGTCGCTAAATTTTACTTCTGTAGCACCATATGCATAATTTAACACCCCGTAGGGGACAACTAGACTAATTCGAGTAAGGGCCACTACATTGGTACCTTTGTCAACGATTTCTTGTTCTAATCCACTCAAGCTAGGATGTTTACTAAGCGCTCTTCTAGCATAAGGGTTCATCCACTTTTTACCGAGTAAGAACGGTGCAATTGCCCCTAACATAGAGCCAATATAGGCGATTATTATGCCTGGCCCAAAGCCGTAAATCACTCCAGCGAGATATTTGTGAAAACTTGCTGGTAAGGCAATTATGCCAAAAATTATGTACAGGAGAATAAAAATTATCATGCCATATAATTCATTATCGGAAAACCATGCTAGATAATCAAGGAATAAGGAAATTAGCACTTGGGTTAAAGAAATTGTCAAAGCGATACCAGTAATTACAATTGATACAGCAACTAGACTTGTTCTTTTTTTCATAATCATCATTCAAACAAGTTACTTTCCCAAGAGGTTATTTTGCCAGTGAAAGCAGACGAGGCGACCGTTAATGGACTTGCTAAATACAATCTACCCGGGCCTGAGCGGCCTTGAAAGTTACGATTGATAGCAGAAACAGTGACTTGTTCAGGATTTATTGACACGCCAGGTCCAGCGCCAATACATGCACCACAACCAGGATCGATTAATTTCACGCCAACTCTTTGAAATAATTCATGCCATCCTTTTCTAACCGCTAGATCCTTGACCAATCCAGAACCGTATTGGATGAAAAATTCTACCCCTTCAGCGACTTCTATTCCTAAATCTTCAGCAGCCTGACAGACTAATGCATAGTAAGCAATGTCATCCTCTTTACCCGCAGTACACGACCCACCGTAGGCAATATCAACTTTAACTTCGCCAATTTCGGAAATTAATGCACCATTAGTTGGATCACTGGGTACACCTTTGTCGGGATTGCCCGGATGTGCCACCATTGGCTCAATTTTAGACAAGTCAATATGGTGAACACCACCGTCGTAAACTGCTCCTTGGTCAGGATTTACTGCGTTTTGTTGCATTTGTTTGATGTCAAGATGTGGCATTGAGCGCTTCATCCATTCATACAATTTTTCATCGGGCTCACAGATACCTGTTCTTGCTGAACATTCAGTCGCCATATTGCACAATGTTGCTCGTTCATCAACCGAAAGGCTTGCTAAACCGGGACCACCAAATTCCATTGACCTGTTCAACGTTAACTCTTTCCTTGCATGGTCAGCAAGAATGTAAAGAATCACATCTTTTGCTGTGCATCCCGGATTTAGTATGCCTGATAATTCAAACCTTATTGACTCAGGCACCTTCACGAAAGTAAAGCCAGAACTAATCAAATTAGAGTATTCTGTAGCTCCAACACCCCATGTGAGTGCATTAGAAGCCCCTCCCATACATGTGTGAGAATCTGTTGCTTGAACAAAATCTCCAACTTCAATAAATTCTTCACGGGCTACTTGATGACAAATGCCTGGCGAGACTCCATCGATTGCTGAATAATCCCTAACTCCAGTATGGCTTTGGAAGGCTTTTTGCAAGTCCCGTAAGGTTTGTACTTTATCCATGAAGGGTACAAATTTAGGGTTGTGATGTGCATATAACAAATGGTCTTCAAACACCGCAAATTTGCTTGGATTTGGCAAAGAGTAATCCTCACCATATTCTTGTCCAAGGAAGGTATGTACCTGAGCAGTGGTGAATTCATGTGAATACCCACTTTGAACTTGAGTAATTACCGGGTCATCAGGTTTGACACACTGGTTAGGCTTTTGTCCAACTAGATTACGAGCAATTATTTTCTCAGCCATAGTCATTGGCCTGTCTTCTGTATCCATTTCAGGCAGTTGAATTTCATTATTTTTTAGTGCCTTGGCAAATGGAAATAGCCCACCTTTTTCGATAATTATTTTTGTTACTACATCATATTTATCGATGAATTTTGTCAGGGGTAATGCTGCTCCTTCCTGTAGTTGTTCAAGCATCTTATAGTCGCCCATTAATTGACCAAGATTGATATTATTTCGTTCGTGTATTGGAGCAAATGATGCGGCTATTACTATTCTTATGCCAGCCCAACGCTCGCACTGTGCTGCGGTTTCTCTGCTAGAGCCTGTGCCCTTCCGTTGACCAGATACTATGACCTCAAAGTTTCCGTTAATCAGTGCATTCTCATTGAATACTCGTAGGCCATTATGCTTTAATCCAGCATAGGCATTTTTAGCAATTTCAGCGGGGTCATGATCAAAACAAACCCAAGCAGGAGTCATTACATCAGTGTTGATATCGTCAAGCAAATCCTCGGGATTGATATCCTTCATCTGCAAATTTAGCCCATGGTACAGTTGCTGTTTTATCAGGTCCATGTCTTTGGTGAGAAACAAAACTCGTTTCCCCGGTGTGAGGGCAATTTGTCTTTGTAACCCCGCGACACCCATTGCAATCGTTTCGGGCAGGAGACTTGTTGGTATAACCATTCGTCTAAATTTGTGAAAAAGTATATGACGGGAAGTGGATTTTTTGAAAATTACCAGTTAGCCAGGGTAAAAATAATTACCCATTCTACAGCATAAGTTTCATATAACCTAGCGATAGGGGTTAAGAGTATTGCCCTAATTTTATTATAGGGGGGGTATGAAAAATGGATGAACAACAAGTTGAAGATATTGTAAAATGCAGTGATTGTGGAAGTAGAAATTTGACTCGTGACGAGACTAGAGGTGAAGTAGTCTGTGATGATTGTGGATTAGTTTTAGAAGATAATGTGATTGACCAAGGCGCCGAGTGGCGGGTATTTTCGCCAGAACAAGGTGACCAAAGAGCAAGAACCGGTGCTCCAATGACAGTTATGCTCCACGACAAAGGTCTCTCTACCGATATTGATTGGCAAAACAAGGATTATTCTGGAAAAACCATTAATTCAAGATATCGTTCTCAATTTTATCGAATGCGAAAGTGGCAGAAAAGAAGCAGAGTTTCTAATGCCACCGAAAGAAACCTTGCAATGGCGCTAGCAGAACTAGACCGAATGGCTAGTCGACTAGAATTACCAAAGTCTGTTAGAGAAGCAGCTGCAGTTAATTACAAGAAAGCAGTCGATAAGCGATTAATTAGAGGTCGTTCTATTGAAGGTGTAGCAGCAGCATCATTGTATGCTGCATGCAGACAATGTGGAGTTCCAAGAACCCTAGATGAGATTGGACAAGCCTCACGAACTGGTCGAAAAGAAATAGGCCGAACCTACAGATTCATGGTAAGAGAACTGAAAATGAAGATTATGCCTACAGGACCTGAAGACTACATTTCCAGATTTTGTTCAGGCCTTGGACTGGATGCTGAAGTTGAAGCAAAAGCCTACGAATTGATCAAAGCTGCCCAAGAAAAGGAACTAACCAGCGGACGAGGGCCAACAGGAATTGCGGCATCTATTATTTACATAGCTTCAGTATTGTGCGGCAAGAGAAGAACCCAGAGAGAAGTTGCAGAAGTTGCCGGAGTTACAGAGGTAACAATTCGTAACAGATACAAGGAATTAATCCAAAATCTGAATATCGAACTTGATATTTAAATCGCCAAAATAGGTTGATATTAATGACTAAGAGTCGATCTGAGTTATCTCAGATTGTGTTTGAGAAGGTAGCAACGCTACTTGTCGAAGCAATGGAGCGAGGGACGAAATCTTGGCCACTTCCAAGTCCTCCGCTAATAGACCCAGACTTCCCTCCAGTTCACCCACTGTCTCCTCAAGAGTTAATCGAACAAGGACTTGCTTTGTTGAACATAGACCATGGAATGTTTCAACACAAGCTGAACACTGTTGTAGAGTTGGTAGTACCACATAGAATGAACTTAACCGACGACCCGTACAAAACGCATCAAAAATGGTTGTCTAAACGCAGTAACATGGTTGCTGAGAGACTAATTTTTCTAATTAATAATGATTGGTTAGCCCAAGCATTAGACCCTTCTGCTCCAGACATTACACGATGGTGGCTTAGTATTGCTTTGCTAAATGGCTTGTCAATTGGACCACTTGGTCAACCGATACATCAAGGATATCACATGTTAGAATCAATAGCGATTGGTGAACGTCCAGGTTCGTGGCACACACAACCTGAGGCAGGACCGCAGAATATCGATTGGAATCCACAAGCAGTAGTTCCACGTATCACCGGGGTAATGGCTCATGAAACAGGTATTGAAGCAGCCAAATGGATGCTAAATGAACTAGAGGTCAGCAATGTTGACCGCAGAAGATTATTGATCGAATGGATTAGGTTGTTACTTGAGAGAGCTGAATTAATCAAGCCACTAAAGTTACTTGAAATTCTGGTTAGAAGAAGTGATGATGAAGATGACCAAGTAGCAGTACAGGTTTCTAGATGTTTAGCCAAGGTAATTGATTATGATAAGGAGCAAGGCCATGAATTGGCTAAGTTACTAATGGCAAGAGACGATTTAATGGTTAGAAGGTCGATGGCTGACGTGTTAACTAGATTATTTAGGAGACTAACAGTTGATGCCTTACCTTTCTATAATCAACTAAAAGCGGATGAAGACCCTGACGTATTGGCAGCAGTCAGTAACACGTCTGCAGATTTAAGATTTCTAGACATTGACCTATGGGCTGAAAATTTATTGGAATTGAGTAAGCATGAACTGCCAGTTGTGAGGCGAAATATAGTACCTTCACTGAGAGATTATTTTGAGACATTTCCCGATGACGCTAGGAAACTACTCCCGCTATTATGGCAGGACGGCGATGAGGTTGTACGGACAAGGATGCGAGAATTACTTGTTAAAATGGAGGATATATCACCTCCAAAATTTGCCGCTAGGCTCACCGATCTGTCTGCAGAAAATTGCGACTTAGACCCACTATGGCAACTAATGGATGCGCGCAGAGATAATTCCTCGGAGGTATGGACAAATTGGTTATCTGGTAAGGGTGAGATCCCACAAATGGAGGTAAAACCACAGCATGTTAGTACTAAACAAGCCCCTGACAAACTTCCATCTCTTGATGATGCATTAGATACCTTAGACCAAGAACTAGGATTCTTGGATTAATTATTCTTCTTCGCCTGTTTCTTTTAGTGGCCCAGAAACCACCAAACCAACATATATTGAATTTAACATCGCCAAACTGCCAATTAACAAAACAATCATGCCGGCAGTTTCCGGAAGTTGCTCCTCAATATCATTTAGTTGTAGAATGCCAACGATAACAAAACACGTGAATGAGAAAATTAGCACCTTAATCCAGCTTTGTTGTGGGTTTTGCCATCGATTAATGGAGGGGATAATGCCATTTGATTTGAAGGTAAAACGAAACCAGCCGATATAGAGGCAACATAACCCAACAAGCCCAACGATGCCCCTTGTGAATGAGGGGGCGTCCCATGGTCCACCTGGTAAGACATCAAACAGTGTTTGCCCCACCATTAGTAAACCAGCAAATGCGTACCACCGCCACTCCGGTTCATTCGCCATGACCACGCATGTTGGGTTATGCTTGAAAGGTTGTACCCTTTGGGATTCTATATGAGCGTGGTTGAAGATGCAGTTATTGTTGCCGGCGGATTGGGAAGTAGAATGCTGCCAACAAGTGCGTATTTGCCAAAAGAAGCATTGCCATTAGTTGACGTACCCGCATTTATTCATTTGGTGCTTGAAGCTGCCAATGCCGG
>CEQW01002650.1_pt1 | contig 27714 bp, 20 predicted proteins | sample 530891 | NCBI WGS metagenome assembly CEQW01 (sample SAMEA2621066, study PRJEB7988) | marine metagenome | biome: marine biome (ENVO:00000447); feature: surface water layer (ENVO:00002042); material: "saline water (ENVO:00002010), including plankton (ENVO:xxxxxxxx)" | depth 5 m
CAAGGCCAGCAAGGTCAACAGCAAGACAACGGCCAAGGTCAACAACAGCAAGGCGGCCAGCAAGGCGGCCAGCAAGGTGACCAGACCAGCCAGGACCAGAACGGTCAGAACCAGAACGGTCAGAACGAGCAGCAGCAAGGTCAGACGCAGAACGGACAGCAGGGTCAACAAGGCCAGCAATCCGAACAGCAGCAAGGCCAGCAGCTCGACAACCAGGACGAGAACGACAACGATGGCGATGGCATCCCGAACGACGTTGACAACGACGACGACAACGACGGTATTCCAGACGTTGTTGATGATTCACCATTGGATCACGACAACGATGGAACCGACGATTTCGAGGATGATGACGCTGACGGCGATGGCATCGACGACCGAGAGGAAGTAAACGATGGCGACCCGAACACCAACATCTACGACCACGACAACGACGGCATCTCCGATGCTGTCGATCTGGACATCGACAACGACGGCATTGACAACCGAAATGACATTGGCGACATGGGCGAGGACTTGTCCCGCGACCACGACAACGATGGTATGGACGACGCAGAAGACGACGACGACGACAACGACAACATCCTCGATGTTGACGAAATCGATGGCGTCGCTGGAAGCTACCGTTACGACCATGACAACGATGGCATTTGGGATCTTACCGACAACGATGATGACAACGATGGCCTCATGGACTGGTTTGAAATCAACGACGGTAACGACCTCACGGGTCAATTCGACGCTGACAACGACGGTCTCGACGATTACGAAGATGATGACGACGACAACGACGGCATCCTCGACATCTACGAGTTCTGAAGTTGAAACGATGACTGTTTGTCAAAGAACCGTCTCTGACGGGTACAACAGGCGCTTCGGGGCTAAGGCCCCGGAGCACCTCTCTTTCTGATTTCACCTCATGCACTTCGGCCCTTTTCAATGTTCTATGGCCGTTGATACGCAGACGCACTCGTGATACGGAACCGCACATTCGCGCCACGCCCTTGAAATAGGGTATTTCGGTGGAGGAGCGATTACGAGGTGCCCGTATGCTGTCAAAACAACACACTCAAAAAATCGAAGACCGACAACAATTCTCCATGGCCATCATCATTGTCTTTTTGATGCTGGCCAGCAGCCTGCTTGCCATCGTCCAAACCATTCACGATGGCCCGGAGGCAACCAACGACACGCAACTGGTCAAAGGCGGAAGCCTTGGCATGTCGCCCGTCCAATCCACCGACCAAGGCGGCCAAGGTGGCTGGGATGGCGCCCATGATGCCAACCTTGACTTCGCTCACGATGCTCTCTCAAACCTCATGTGGGCTGACCCGGGCGTTTCTTCAGGTATCATCGTTGACCTTTCGGTCTTGGAGGCAGCCATACCTTCGTATTCCACCTTCCTTGAAGAAACACGTGCAGGCGACCACGACAACGACGGCATCAACGACCTTGACGACCTTGATGACGACAACGACGGAATCTACGACTTGCTCGAGCGATTCGATGGATGCTACGGCACCGACCCGTACGACCATGACAACGACGGTATCCTTGACGTCGACGACTGGGACGATGACAACGATGGCATCCTTGAGGGACCAATCGATTACGATGCCCTCGAAGCACAAGGCCTCGACCCGCGGAACGTTTCCACCGACCGCTACCTCGACCCTACGATTGATCACCCCGACCCCAACATCGGGGCCATCGGCAACTTCTATCTCGCTGACCAGAACCCAATGGACCACGACAACGATGGCGTGACCGACGAGGACAGCGATGGCGCAGGAGCTGGCCGCTACGACGAGGACGATGACAACGACGGGCGCATTGACCAGTTCACCTGGCCTTGCGACCTCGACTCCGATGGAACAGCAGACTACTTTGACACCGACGACGACAATGACGGTGTTCTCGATGTGGATGACGCTCACCCCTATGACGCCTCAATCACGACCCAAATGTCCGCAACGGCACTCCTTTACGACGCATCTCGTATTTGGACATTCAATGAATACCGAGCTTATTCAGGTGGCGTCGACTATGTTGACTGGGAGCGGAACCGCGTAAACGCTCCTGGTGCAACAGCAAGTGGCTGGATTGGAAACCCAGCGGTATTTCCAGGGCCACAAGGCGTTGCATCATTCAGTGAAATCATCGACGGCGATTTAGATGGAGACGGAGTCCCTAATTTCATAGACCCAGATAACGATAACGACGGCACCCCCGACTCAGCCGACACCGACGACGACAACGATGGTATCCTTGACATGGTTGACCCCGACGACGACAACGACGGCATCCTTGACGCTTGCGTGGAAATTGATACCAACGGCGACCAAACCAGCGACTACACCGGCCTGCAAAACGGCGCAGTGACCGGATTAACGATCTCCACCGGTGGTGCAAACTACAACAGCGCAACCGACGTCGCAACCTCCTCGCTCGGCAGTGGATCCGGACTGACGGTTGATGTCCTCGTAACCGCTGGTGTCATCACGACCGCCACCATCAACCGTGGCGGCTCGGGCTACAATGTTGGGGACGAAGTCACCGTCTTTGGAGGAGATTCCAAAGGCAACTTGACCATTACCAGCGTATCTTCTGCCGACTTTGAGATTCCAGGTGCAGACGGCAACAACGATAACGTGATTGATTGCGAAATTGACTATGACTACGATCTGGACGACGACCGCCTCCGGCCGTTTGACCAGAATTACAACGCCGTCTACGACTGGCTCGACACCGATATGGGCGGTACCTCAACTCCTGATAACCCCGGCAACTTCGCCGTGGGTGGTGCCGACCGACCGTACGATCTTGACAACGACAACATCGAGAACGAGAACGATTCGTTCCCACTCGATACGGCCTCCGATGTCGCCTCTTGGAACTGCCCAACACAGGCCAACCCCAACCCCGTTAGTCCAGACCCCCGTTGTCAGACTCGCCGAGCCTCTTTCTCTCAGTTCAACGACTGGGATGGCGATGGTATCAGCAACTGGGACGACGTTGACGATGACAACGACGGTATCATCGATGTTTTGGATATCGATTGGGATTGCGACCTCGACAACGACAACGACCTTCACCAAATCAACGGTGGACTCTATCGTGATGACGGCCCGAACGATGTCGATTCGGATGTTGACGGTGATGGACTCGAGAACAGCATTGACTGGGACGACGATAACGACGGCATTGCTGATCTGTACGACCCCGATGATGGCAATTGTGGCGTGGTTGACTTCGACGCCACCGACGCCTTCGCGACACCATACTATCCTGTGAACGATGGCGGCGACCTTGACGGCTCCGGAGATAGCCAAATCTACGATTCCAACGCCACCGACCACTGGAACATGGTATTCCACCACAACCCCTTCGCTGATGTTGTCCTCAATTACAACGGCTATGATGGCACCACCAACCCGGTGACGCCCGGCACCGTGCCAGAATTCTATTGGTTCCTCTTTGCCCGATGGTCGCCTTACAACGGTGGAAACGATTGGGACATTGATTCAGATGGAGATTCACTCATCAACGGTTTAGACATTGACCAAGACGCCGATGGCATGCCCGACTGGTGGGACCAGGATGAAGGGAATGACGGTGTTTTAGACGTCAATGACATCAAGATGGGGGGCTCATTTAACCTGACAACCTGCGGCTGGACTGCTGGCAATTTCGCTAGTGGATTTGTCTGCGGTTACAGCTACGCACTGGCATATCAAATGCCGTTGAATGGCGTCAATGCTCAGTTTGGCTCGCCCTATTCGACTCGCCCGGATGCATTTATCGATCAAGGCGCAACATCCGGTGGTCCGTCCGGCAACTGGAGCTGTACCCCTGTAGAAGGCATTGGTTGCTGGCACTACGACTTCGGTGGCGACGGAACCATTGACTCGGCCATTTCGTTTACTCAAATGCAGGACAACCGTGATGCTTTCGTGACCTGGTTTGGTTTGCAAACAGGTATTTGGCAGTGGAACAGCGATAATGGCCCTGAGGCCGACTTCCCCGATGAACTGGGAGCTGACCTCCTCAAGAACGATGTCGATGGCGATGTCGACGGCGATTTCACCAACTCCACCATCGATCTCGACGACGATTACGATGCTGTCTTTGATTGGTTTGACGTCGACGATGACAACGACGGCGTTTGGGATTTCTTTGAAGTCGACAGTAACTTCGACCTGGACGACGACACTGGACAAAACAACGGGAATTTCTTCACGGGTTCAAATTGCGATGACAACGACGATGACGGAAACGATGCAGACGCTGATGACGACGGTTTCTACCAAGCTGTTTGGGACCAAGGTATCATGTCTCAAGGCCTGCGTTCGCCAAGCATCTATGACGTTGACAACGACAACGACGGTGTACCGGATGGGGAAGACCCCGATGACGACAACGATGGACGCTTGGACGTCGACCAAGAGCAACTTCAGGGATGTTTCTGGGGCGAAGAGCAATCCACCTGGGACTACGACAACGACGGCATCCCGAACTGGGCTGACGACGACTGGGACGGCGACGGCCTTACCAACACGGCCGAACTTCTGGTCAGCATCACTGCACCGTTCGACCACGACAACGATGGCACTCGAGACGACATGGACGAAGACGACGACGAAGACGGAATGCACGATGAAGACGAAGTGCTGCTCTGGCCCACTCGCTTTGACCGCAATTCCACCAACCCCTGGGACCACGACGACTTCGGCGATGGCGAAGGTATCGCCAACCCATCCGACTCCTCCACAGGACCGGATGCCATCGACACCGATGATGACAACGACACCCGGACAGATACGGACTTTGACCAAATCGAAGATACAGAATTGTCTTCGGACTGGGACCACGACAACGACGGCATCCTTGATGCCGATGACAAGGCGCCGACCTACATCACGCTCAACCTTCCTGACAACCTTTGGTTGGATGCTCAAAGCCCCACCATCTTTGCGGGTCACGTCGACTGGCTAAACCCCATCACTGGTGTGGTTGAATCCGCTCCTCAATTGCCCGTGCAGGTTCACATTGAATGGACGGCCAACAACACCACCGCCATCGAGACCATCGACGTCTTGACCAACGCTGGTGGAAACTTCAGCGTCGGCCAATTCCTTTATCCAGAGGACTTGACGGTGGGGGACAACACCACGTATCGAGTGTATGCAGAAGTCACAGAGATGTTCATGTTCAACGGCAATCAATCCCAATCCTACTTTGTTGGCGCTGAAGCCAACATGACCGTGGACTACTCCGCTTGGACTTACTTCCGCAGCGATGAACAACCGTTCTGGCTTGATTTCAAGGCCCATTACGCAGCGGATTGGGACCGCGGCTTGTTTGACAACCGCATCAAGAATTCACCGATCACTTTCTCCATCTTCGGCGGCCTGTTCGGTAACCTGACGGCACCAACCAACTTCACTGGCTTGGGCAACAACGGTTACCGTACCGACGCCTCAGGATGGGCTTCCCTTACCTTCGTCCAAGATTTGGGCATCAGCGGTACGTGGAAGCAAGTCCAGTGGAACTCCACCGCCGACAATGGAGTTGGACAGGTTCCAGGCGGCTACGAAGAAATTGCTTGGAACGATTTGACCAAGCAACACGATGTGGTTCTGGACAGCAACGGGGATGCGTTGAGGTACAATTACACCAACACCAGTCTCCCAGCCGGCGACATTGAAATCATCGCCCGGGTATCACCTGAACTGGCCACTGAATGGCCATTCCCATACCTGAACGGTGACGAAGCTGAACCGTTCTCCGTTCGCATCATGCATCGGATGAACATTGAAGGAACGTTGATCCTCGATGGATTGAGCCCCATCTACTACTACGACTCAACCGTCAACAACGGCGATGGAACGTTCGGCGACTGGTCGACCCTCTTCCACCAACCTGCCCTCGACAATGCGGGCGTGAACTACAACGATGTCTCAGCGTTCAAACCGTATCCAAAGTCATGGGACGGCACCCCGACTGGATTGACCGGTCAAGCAGCAGCGCTACGACCCTTCCTTGGAGGCAACGGCACGCACTGGTTCATCGCTTTGGTGAACGGCGGCGACAGCAACTTGCCACCTTGTGGGCCTGTGGACCGAACGGACCCAAACAGTGCTATCCGCTGTGAAATCGTCCCAGAGATGAACACAGGAGAATCGCTCCAAGTCATCGGTAAGGTGACCAACCGAACCAACGACCCTTGGGACCAGGACCCCATCGCTTTGCAGGTTGACGTTGACAAGAACGGACAATTCCTTGGTGCTGGTGAAACCGCTTACACCCAGCGACCGATCATGAAGGACGGCGACGCCGCCTACGATTACAACTGGTCATGGTACAGTCAATACGGTGCAGGCACCTACGGTCTGCGAGTTGACTTCACCAATTCAGCCTACTACTTCACCGGCAATTCGTCGACCCTCGCTCCAACGGGCGCTTACATCAACGTCACCGTCGTGGGTACGACCGACTTCCAGACGACGTCTTTGCCCCGGTTGTATCGGAACACCAACACGACCATTCAGGCCAAGTTGGTTGACAACTCGCTTCAACCGGTTCGAAACGCTCCGGTGAATTACACCTGGTCGTTTGATGGACGCACCGGTGTCAACTTCACGGACAGCAACGGTTTCTTCGAAATTCCGTTCAACGTCTCAGCCTCCGATTCCCTGGGTAATTTCACCTTGCAGTTCGAGTATTCCGGTACATCGCTGCTCAAGGGAACAACGGTTTCTCAATCGGTTTGGGTGGTTTCCCGCACCTACATGCAGGTCATCAGTACCGAAGACAATCTGCGGCGTAACGGTGACAAATGGGACTTTACGGCTCAGGTTTCCGACGACAACAAGACCAGCATCAGGGATTCAGGTGGAACGGCCTTATCCGGCGGTGAAACGCCCTACGGTGGACTTGTGGACGTGATCTTCGAAGGAACCGACTTCCAAGGAACCTTGCATCGGCAAGTTGTTGCCACCCTCGCGCCCAATGCGGGTGTGATTTCCTTGCCCGAAGTCGAACCTGATGGTTCCCACCTCTGTTTCTACGACGGCAATGGCGATAACATCCCCGACCGAGACCTTGATGGCGATGGTTTGGAAGTAGAGGAGACCATTGGATGTTTGAAGTCCAACATTTCTCCTCTGAATCCGTCTTTGCTTCGCGCTGACCCCGAGTCTTTCCTGCCCGATGGATTCGGTCCTGTGAACGTGATTTTGCGATTCCAAGAGACCCTACCGAACGAAGGTTGTCAACCGCTTGATGTGAGCTACCTTGGAATCCAGGGCGCATGGGACCCATGTACCTCCGTCCCAGGAAACGACCACTTCCGTCTCACCATGACGAACAACGCCAATGGATTCAACCTCATTGGACGGACCATCATGACCGTGGATGACCAAATCGTCTACACCAGCGAAATTGACCCACTAACGGGAGAAGTCGTGCCCAAGCCAATGATTGTCACTGGCCAACTCAGCGATGAATTGGGCGTCAACTTGACCGACCGAAGTATCCGTGTGAACTACGAAATGGTCAACGGCCAAACTGGACCTGTGGCTTGTCAATCTGGCACCACCAACTTGGATGGATTCTTCTCCATCACCTGCCCGCTCTCCGACGTAATGGCTGGCAAGGCCCGTGTTACGGTGTCGTACTCTGCGTACGACAACAACGATGCCTATCGCTACGAGAACAAGACCGTCCAGACCGAGTTTGACGTGTTCTCCAACTCGACGTTGCAGATCACCGAAGTTGGTCCGTTCAAGTCCAGCGTGGATCAATTTGTCGCACAAAATGGCTCAAGGTACCCTGTGCTTTACCTCAAGGAATCGTTCCACATCGATGCGCTTCTGGCCCAATCCAACGGACAGGCGGTCGGCGGAAAGTGCCTGAACATCTACCTTGACCCCGATGAGAACGTGCGTCCTCTTGCTACGGTTCGAACCAGCGACATCGACGGAAGCGTCGAATGGTTCAGTGGCGATCCAATTCAGAACCCAACCCTCCGAGGCGTTGAGACCACCGGTGGTAAGCTGGAAGGTTTCCGCACGCTCCGTGTTGCGTTCGAACCGGACCGAAACATTCCCGGTGGCTGTGACAAGGACAGCAGCAACGCCCTCAACGGTTCAGCGATGGACATTGAAGTGCTGGTTCGCTCCCGCGTCGACCTGCAAGTGAAGCAAACCTGGAGTAACAGCGGCGCAAACGGTGCCGATGAAGGGGATTTGATCTTTGGACAAATCGCTCTTCTGCGAGACCGTCTTGATTTGGCCGTTGAAAATGAAGAGGTTATCTTTGCTTACGAGTTCTTCAACGATGAAACCGGTGAATGGGAAGTCTCAGACCTGAACAACAAGACCCGTACCAACGAGCAAGGTGTTGCTGGATTTGAATGGTCTTTCGTTGGACAGAGTTGCGACGGTAACCCCTGCAGCGGCCTCTGGCGAATCACGGCGTACTACCCTGGCTCGACTTACTTCGCTCCCTCACAGGACAACATCACGCACGAAATCACCTACAAGAAGGCAGAAGCCCTGGGTGGCTCCGATGGCTTGCTCTCTCCGGGCAACCTCATCGGATTTGCCATCATTCTGATGGCCCTCCTCATCGCTGGAGCCATCTACTATCAGCGTGTGCAACAACAACGCCAGGTGCAAGCCCTCCGTGGTATTTTGACCGATGCCATGATGCAACTCGAAGCCAGCAACGAATACATCGCGGCCATCTTTGACTGCTACAAGAGCCTCGTCAAGCACTTCCGAAAGTACGGCTTCATGAAGAAGGTCTACGAGACAGCACGTGAGTTTGAAGCAGCCGTTCGCACCGCCTTCAACATGGTGCCAACGGATCAACTCGATGACTTCCTCTCCATCTTTGAGGAAGCACGCTACTCCGAGCACACCATCGATGCAACCCATCGTGACCGTGCCATGCAGACCCTCGGTGCCATCACCAATTCGTTGACGATGTCCCTTGGCGAAGAGTCCGTCGTCAAGCGAATCGACACGTCCAGCATTTACGACAACCTGACCAAGGCCGGCGAATTCGTTGCCGCCGATGGCTCGGTTCGACAGGCAGGTATCGTCGAAGGCGAAAACACCGACTTCAAGATTTGAAGTGGTTCGCTGCCTCAACGAGGCAAGGTACGTTGAGCGTGAGCCAGACGCTTTGCCTCCTTAACCTTCAAAGGGTGGAGGGTAGTGTAGAGGTTCATGGACGACTGGAAGACACTCATTGACCAAGCCATGCAAATCGAAACGACAGACACCATTGGTGCACATGGCATCTATGAAAGCGCAGTGCGTGCGGCTCTGGCCGATTCGCAAATGTTGCTGGGCGATGTGGAAGCTGCGGCCATCATCGAAGCAATTTACGGCGCCTTGGTGGCCTACTCTCAAACGGTCATGCTCCGGATGAAAGCCGAAGACCCTGAGGTCGGTGGGCCAGACCATGCCTTCCGTGCCGGGCAAGCCTACGGTGTCAGTTGCATTCTCAACCATCTCATCGACCGATTGACCGACGTGGCTGGCATCACGGCACTTGGCGCCCTTGACGACTTTTCAGACATGCTTCACGACGAGATTATCGTCCAAGCCCGAGCCGCTGGATTGACCGTTGAGTTGCTTGACGCAAAAGGCGAAATTCTCCTTGATTGAACCGCATTTATTTGGGGCATAATCGGCCCCCTCCGGCGCGACACGAGTTCGTTCCGCGTCGGTGCCTTCATAACGGGATGGACGGTCGGCAGGTTGCTTCAAAGCATCGAGGGAGTCAAATGAGCAACCCAGAACGTAAGACAAACGCCCAGTTGGTTGATATGATCAACCAACTGAAAGCCCAGTCTCGCGACACCGGAGCTGCAGTTTGGCGAGATGTGGCCTTGCGTCTTTCAAAAAGCCGCAAGAATTGGGCCCAACCCAACCTCAGCCGTGTAAGCCGCTACGCCCCCGAGGGTGCAACCATCCTCGTTCCAGGCAAGCTGCTCGGCTCAGGTGAGTTGACCAACGGCCATACCATCGCCGCCTACAGTGTCAGCACCGGTGCCCGTGAGAAGATTGAGGCCGCTGGAGGTCGAATCATGACCTACGGCGAGCTGATGAACGAAAACCCAACAGGAACGGGGGTTGTTATCCTTGGCTGATCCAACCACCTACGTGTTCGACGCTGACGGCCTGATCCTTGGCCGCTTGGCTTCTGCCTCCGCCGACCTCCTGTTGAAGGCCGCCCGCGAAGACCGTGATGACAAGGTCATCATCGTCAACGCTGAGAAAGCCATCATTTCAGGTAGCCGACAATCCGTCCTTGACAACTACCACAAGAAGTACGAGTTGAACCACGCCCGAAAGGGGCCGTTCTTCCCTCGCATGCCCGACATGATTCTCAAGCGGGCTGTTCGTGGCATGCTGCCCTATCAAAAGAAGAGCAGCGGCCGTCGAGCCCTACGAAACCTCCGCGTGGAAATCGGCTGTCCAAACCACCTTTCCGGTGATTTGCCTGAAGGCCATCAGCAAGGAGACGACAGCAAATTCCGCCGTGATTTGCCTGACCGCTACATCCGATTGGGTGATGTCAGTGCAAACTTGGGAGCACCTGCTCACCGATGGACGGGAGGTGACCAGTGATGGCACGCAAAAAGAAGTCCGTTGAAATGTCAGGAAAGCGCAAGACGGCCGTCGCTCGTGCGAGTGTCAAGGCCGGAAAAGGCCGTGTTCGTGTGAACTCCGAACCCATTGAAATCATGCAGCCATCCTTGGCTCGCCGCAAGTCAATGGAACCGCTGATCATCGCTGACGCCATGAACCGCCTCAGCAAAGTCGACATTTCCATCACCACCAATGGTGGTGGCATCATGGGACAGACCGACGCTATCCGAACCGCCATCGCCCGTGGCCTGGTCCACTACAACGGTGGCGCCGAGGGCGTTGATGAAGAACTTCGAGATGAGTATCTGCGCTTCGACCGCAGCCTGCTTGTGAACGACCCACGCCGAAAGGAGCCCAAGCACCAACTCGGCCGTGGTGCTCGCCGCAAGAAGCAAAAGTCGTACCGATGAGGTGAGAAGATGATTATTCCAGTACGATGTTTCAGTTGTGGCTCAGTCATTGCCCACAAGTGGGAAGAATACAAGCAATTGCTCGCCGATGGAAAGACGGAATCCGAAGCTATGGACGCCGTTGGCCTGAAGCGCTATTGCTGCCGCCGCATGTACGTTGGACACCTCGATCTCATCGAAGAGGTCGCACCGTTCAGTGCAGCGCGCAGCTGAGGAATTCCTCGGGCCCGTGGGTTAGCTTGGCCTATACTTGGCGGCTGGGGGCCGTCAGACCCCGGTTCAAATCCGGGCGGGCCCACCATTCTCTTTGATGCGTGTGGACACTTTTCATGTCCCGAAACCTCGGGGTTGATATGGCGCCACTTCAACGCAACATCATGGGACAACAGCGTGCGTACGGCATGATTTCACTCCTCCTCACCGTCTTGCTTTTACCAATGGCAACGGCCGTGGACAGCACGGTTTCAGTGAACACCACGTGGTCGGGGAACATGGTTCTCTCAGGTAACGTGACGGTGGCCAATGGCGCTACGCTGACCGTCGCTCCGGGCACCAGTGTGGATGCGAGGGAGTACAGCATCATCGTCGAGGGCGTGCTGCTGGCCAACCAAGCCTCCTTTTTCTCCTCAGTTGTTCCAGAAACGCAAGGCTCCCACGGCCAAGGTCTGTGGCCTGGGATTGTGGTCGAACCAGGAGGGGAGGCGAACCTTACCGACGTCTCTGTCGCCAATGCCTCAGCCGGCGTCCTTGTTCGGGGGACGTTCAACGCCACCGATGTCGTGTTCAACGACGCCTACCGTGGTCTTTCGTTGGTGGGGGGAAGCGCGACGGTCGACGGTTTTGAAGCCAATCGAATGGATTACGAAGCCCTCTATGTAGAGAGTGGTTCTCTGACCCTTTCCGATGGTTTGGCCAGCGAAATCGCCGTGGGATTGGCCAATCACGGTACTGCCTACGTTGAGGCCTTCACTGTGAAGGAGGCCGGTGTGGCTGTGCAAGCCCTCGCTGGGACCCTCACGCTGGACGGCCTTTCGGTTGAGAACGCCAGCGTGGGCATCGCCACGGTTTCTGGAGCCTCATCCACGGTGGACGAGTTTAACGGTCATGGGATGCCGCTGGCCATTGACGCAGGGGACGCTGACGATTTCTCCCTTGCTTCGGGCACCGTTCACGCTGAGCGGTTCATCGTCGGCCAGGGAACCACCCACTTCCATGTCTCCGGCGTTGATTTCTTTTCCACTTCAGCCGATGAGATGCGCCCGGCGGTCGACGTTCGTTGTGAAGGTCAATGCACCTTACAGCACACCGTCATTGACTCGCCGACGGTTGGGGTTTCATGGTCCGGTTCTGGGACCTCACTCATGGACAACGTCTCGGTCTATGCCGTTGAACAAGCGGTGGAAGCCTCGGGTTCGGGGCATGCGGATTGGACCAACCTCACGGTGAACGCCTCAACCACCGGCCTTTCGGTGCAGACACCCACCAGTTCGTTGACGGACATTAACGTTCAACTGACGGCCAACCAAGCCATCGGCATCGACCTTTTGGGAGGTCAGCACGGATGGTCCAGCGTCGTGGTCGAAAAGGCCTTCACGTCCGCCGACCAAACCTCCATTGGGTTGAACGCATGGTACAGCGACCTCACCCTCGATCAGTTCACCTCACGCAACGTGTCAACCGGCATGGTCCTTGAGGACAGCACGGCGGTCGTTCAAAGCCTTGAAGCCAACATTGGCAGCCTTGCAGGACTGCATCTCATCGATTCTTCTTTGTCTGGAAATGCCCTGACCACCATCGCTCAGGACCGCGGAGTATTGATGGAGGGAAGCACCTCCCTCCATCTCTCATCATGGACGGCACAACTTCACCAAACGCCGCTGATGCTTTCCACGGAAAGCACCGCTACCGTGCGAAGTTTCTCCCCGTTGAACACTGCCCCATCATCAGCGGATGCGCTGGGAGACGGCACCTTGTATTATGGCTCAACATCGAACCCGACCATCAGCACGTCCGCCGCTTATCGGCTTCTGGAGACCGACGTCACCTTCACCGATTTGGCTGGTCAACCCGTTGAGGCCCATGTCGCCGTTCATGGCTTTGACTTGATGAGCAACAACAACGGGGCCCTCACGCTTCCCCTGGTGAACAGTGGTTCCGTGGTGGATGTAACCTTGGAAGGTGCTGGAACAAGGGTTACCTTGTATGGAGGCCAAGGGGGACAATCCGTTCAAGTTCCAGTCATTCCTGAGGGCGATTGGACCATCTCATCGGGTCAAGACGTTGTTCTCGGCCCACGTCCAGACGGTCAACCGCATCAAATCTCAGGCGACCTCACGGTGGACAACAACGCCGTTCTGACCTTGGTTTCCACGGACGTGATCCTCACGCAGGGTCACGCCGTCTCGGTTCAAGGCACAGGTCAACTCATCGGCGAAGAAGCCACCATCGCAGCTGACGGGGTTCAAGCCAGCGGCCAAAGCCTCCTCACCGGTGTTGAATCGGGTTCTCTAACGGTTGAAGCCAACGTGCAATGGGGGTGCATGAGCACACGCAACGCTCAACACCTCAACATCGTGGGCGACCTTACGGTCCAGCCAGGTTGTCAAATTGACATCACGGGAGGCGGCGTGCAAGGGACCGTCCTGGCCATGACCGGGGCCGAGTTCACCAGCTCTTCCACCCTCGACCTTTTGGTTTTGGACAAAGGTGAGCCGGTTGAAAACGCTCTCATTTCCATCGAAGGTTCGGTGGCCATGACCGATGAGAACGGGCAATTATCAACTCAGACGGTTGCTCAGCGGGTCACCGATACTGGAGAAACATGGGGAGGCATCAAAACAGTCACCCTCCAACGCAACAACTTCTCTGACTTCGTGACTTGGGACACCAACCGTTCGCTCACTCACACCTTCATGGCCTCCACCGTGCCCATTGGAGACGTTTCTGGATGGCTTGTGCTCGAACGGCAATGGAGCCCGTACACACTGGACAATTCACTCGTTCTGCAAGGCTCATCCACCATGACGGTTCAAGATGGAGTTTCACTCCGTATATCAGAAGGGGCGACCATCACCGTGAACGGTGTGTTTGACGCCGGCGAAGCCACCCTCTCCTCAACGGGCTTTGGTGCTCGGTGGGGTGGCTTGATGCTCGGCTCCTCCACTGCCGCTGTCATCGAACTCTCTGGAACACAACTCATCGAGTCCGCTCCCGCATTGACCGTTTCTGGTCTTGGTTCCGTCCAAGCCGATGGCGTGTTTATGGCCCGTTCTGCTAGCGATCCCCTGGTGGTGGTTGAGGCAGGAAATTCAGCCGAATTGGTTCTCCGAAACAGCCACTTGCAAAACGGCAGTGGGTGCGCTCACCTCTACCCCTCCACAGGTCTCGTCACCCTCAGCAACGTTTCCTTTGCCGATTGCGAGGAGCAGGCCATTTGGGCTCAACAAACCCCTCTCCAATTCAACGGCATCACCTTGGCTGAGGGCACGGACTGGGGGATGGAACTGACCGGCGTCTCCGGTTCGGTGAGCGGTGTTGACGCTACGGCGTTTGATGGTGCGGGAGCCATTGTCTCCCTCAACAGCCTCTCCGCTGGTTTCGTCTTGAGTGATCTTGAGGGCGAGGTCACCGGCCAGGGCGGCATCGTTGGGGAGAACAACGAGGGGATCACGCTTGAACGCATTGTCTTGAACGGAGCGCCTGCCATTGATGTCGACCGCACATCAGGCCTCTTTTCCGACATCACGCTCAACGGTGACGGCGCTGGCACAGGATTCATCACGCACCACGGCCGTTCCGCAGCCAGTTTGGTGGTTGAGCGGCTCAATGTTTCAGGCTACAGCGTCGGAGCCTCCCTCCACTCGGACCTTGGTGAAATCAGCGCCCCGCTTATTTTGCGAGAGGCACACATCATGGTTTCAAGCGCCCTCGCCACGGAATCGTATCCGGTTCGACTCGAATCAAGTCAACTCATTGGAACGCTGGACGTTGCTCAAACGACCGTGCACGCCGTGGATGGACAAGTGGGAACGGTTACGGTCGGAGAAGCGGGCGAATATTCCGCTTACCGAACGGTTACGTTGGATGCGCAAAGAAACGGGTTGCCGGTGCCTGCCATGTTCGCCGTGAGTTATGGAGACGACCTGCTTCCCCCGTTCTCGGTCGAGGGCACAACCGTTGATGTCGCATTGCTCTTGCGAACCATCACCGAAAACTCGGAAGGCGTCGCCAACCAATGGGCCGTACAAGCGACCGTCGTCGGTTCGCCAGTTGCTGAATTGGTGGTGGATTCACCAACCACTTCGCCTTCTGTGTTAGTCATCAACGTCCTCGTCAATCAAGCTCCTGAGGCCGAACTTTTGGAGCCGTTCGCAGGTCAGCGCGTGATGGAAGGAGACTCCCTTCGGGCCTCGGCTTCGTACAGCGATGACATGGACGCAACCTCGGCCCTTGTGCTCTCTTGGCGCATTTACGACATGCAAGGAAACACGGTGCTCCAAGGAGGAAACGAACCGGTGTACAACATCACGGATTTGACGGCGGGCTTCTACATCGTGGAGGTCACGGTCACCGATTCATTTGGTCTGGCCGGGACCGCTTCAATGGACTTTGAGTACACGTTGTTGGACACCGATAACGACTGGTCTGCTTCATGCTCAGCCACCACATGGTTTGATCCAAACACGGGCAAATCATGTGGTCCGAACATCTACGACGAAGACGACGACAACGATGGTTTCAGCGACTCAAAGGACGCCTTCCCACTCGACCCGTGCGCACAAATCGATACGGACGGTGACACACAACCTGACGATTTAGACTGCCCTGATGGGTACACCAGTTGGCTTACCGAGGACATGGACGACGATGGCGACGGGACGCCTGATGTCTTGGAAGGCGTTGAGTCCGACGGGGACGACGTCAACGTGAACGGACTCATGGTCGTGCTTGCTCTTTTCCTCGTTGTAGGTTTGCTCTTCTTTGCACGCCTACGACGAGGCGGACCGGGCGATTTGACCTCGCTTGACCAGAAGCATTTGTGAGCGTGAAAGGATGGTTAACCTTCCCTCGGCTGAGAACGTTGCAACCCTTGCAGTTGCCGTTCTTGCAGGAATTGTGGCGTGGGATGCCTATTGGCTCACCAAGCAACGCCGGGACGTCCCGGCGTTGGGTAAACTTCCCGGGGGCGGGTTTGCTTGGGAAAGCGAAGGCGTTCACGAGATGGTCCGTCAATGGGGCAATCTCGGTTCGATGGCGGCCATGATGGTGCTGCCTTGGGCGCTTCTTGAGGCCAGCAATACACCCGTCATTTACGCTATTTTGTGGGACGTGTTCCTGGGGCTTCATCTGATCTCTCTGCTCATCCCCAAGCGATACGCCATCACGTCGACCCACCTGTTTGCCGACGGCCAGCGCTATCCTTGGGAGCGACTCCGATTGGCCAAGCGCCAGCCAAAGCGACGCATCATGCTGTTGCGCAATGGATGGGGTCCGTTTGGACCATTGCCTCTCGGTGGCGCACCTGATTCTCTGGGTGTTGCCCGTGAATACATCAAGGCCATGGAGCAAGCCCGAAGCGAGCAGCCAAGTGAACGAGAAAGCGAGTAAACGGCAACCTCTTGTCCTTCCTTGCAGACCGTCGGTCATGGAATGGACGCGCAGCGGCGACGACCTCTTTGTTCGACTGGACCCTGGCGAGGAAATTCACGCCTCACTCCAAGGCCTTGCAGATGAAGTCGGCTTTGATGCGGCCGCCATCACCAGCGGAATTGGACGAACCCGAAACAGTGTCTATGGTTACATGGACGACAACCATGTCTACCATCGCGTGAGCCTTGAGGGTGGAACCGAACTCGTGACCTTGCAGGGCAATCTTGCTCGTCGAGAAAGCGGTGAAGCCTTCACCCACATCCACGCGACCTTTTCAGACGACGACCTCAATCCACATGCCGGTCACATGTTTTCCGCCGTGGTTCACGTGGTAGCCGAGATTCATCTTCGAATTTTGAGCCAAGCCATCATGACACGGTGCCCGCTTGAGAACAGCGAATTCGTTGCGCTCAAATTCAATTGAGGGGTCAAAAAGCGATGCTTCATAGCCTGTCGCACCCCTGTTCCGTCCATGGGCGAAGCCGGTGCTTTCTCCGAGGCAGATGAGGCGCGTATCGCCTCACTGGCGGAGCAAATTGCCCACCACTCTCACCTCTACTACAACCTTGCAAAGCCCGAGATCAGCGACGCAGAATTCGATCGGCTTTGGGACGAACTCAAGCAGCTCGACCCGCACCATCCACAGCTGAGCCGTGTCGGTGCCGACATCGCTCCAGGCAGCGTGAAGGTGGACCACTTGTTCCCCATGCGCAGCCTCGATAAGGCAACAACGGCTGAAGAACTGAACCATTTTGTGAACATCACCACCTCGGGCGCAACACGTTTTCTTTCGCAACCGAAATTGGACGGCTCGGCCCTTTCCTTGGAATACCGCATGGGGCGACTTGTTCGAGCAGCGACCCGAGGCAGCGGTGAGCGGGGCGAGGATGTGACCCGCAATGCTCGGAAAATTGCCAACGTACCCACGCTCCTACCCGTGGCCGTGGACGTCCACGTCCGAGGCGAGGTCGTGATGCCCCTGGCGGTGTTTGAGGGGAAGTACAAGGACATCTCGCCAAATCCTCGAAACCTTGCGGCAGGCGCACTTCGTCAAAAGCACGCTGACGGTAAAGCAGATGCTTCGGACTTGGTGTTCCAAGCCTACGATGCCAAATTGCCTCTTGGCGAGAACCGCCACCCTGACAGCGAGCATGCGCCGCTGATGGAACTCGATACCGACCTGCTTGCGTGGATGGAGGATGTGCTGGGGATCGTTCCGGCTCCGTGGGAAGTGCATGAAGGAGAATCACCGGCTGAAACAGCGACGCTCATGGACAAGTCAACCCAGGTCTGGGCCGACAAGCGAAGCGATTACCCCTACGAAATCGATGGCGTGGTGTTCAAACTTGACAACCTCGAACAGCGGGAACGGTTGGGCATGACGGCGCATCACCCCCGTTGGGCGCTCGCTTGGAAATTCCCCCCTGAAGAGGCGTTTTCCGTCCTTCTCGATGTCGAATGGCAAACCGGGCGAACGGGAAACATCACGCCCGTGGCACGGATTGCACCACAGCGGGTTGGAGGTGTTACCGTTGAGAACACCACCCTGCACAACGTCGGTGAGGTTGAACGGCTTGGTATCAACCTTGGAGACAAGGTGCTCATCGTACGCCGTGGCGATGTGATTCCGAAGATTGAACAAGCGCTTGGTCCGGCAAGTCCGAGCGACCTCGACGGGCGCTTCCATGCCTCCGGCGAGCCTTTCACTGGCCAACTCCCTGTCCACGCCCCGATCTCCAGCCCAAGTACCTGCCCAGCCTGCGACGGTCAAGTTGAGCTTGAAGGAGCGTTTCTCAAATGCGTGGACATTTTTTGCGTCGCACGAACCAGCCGCTCGGTTCTGTATTGGTGCCGTGCTTTGGAACTTGATGGCGTTGGCGAAAAATTGGTCGACCAGATGCTCGATGCTCACCTCATCACGTCCTGTGCCGATTTGTATCGCCTTACCTTGGATGGCCTGCTTGAATTGGAACGCATGGGTGAGAAATCAGCGAACAACGTTCTCACCGAGGTAGCCAAATCCCGAACCATGAGCCTTGGAAAATTCCTCCATGCACTTGGCCTCCCCGGCATCGGTCCGGAATTGGCTTCGGCGCTGGCATCGGCCTTAGGCGACGCCCCCGGCCTTTTGCAGTGGCTTGATGCGGCCCATGCCTCGGTAGGCGATGCCACCTTCGGTCCGGAGCTTGACGATAACGGCAAGCCCCATGCTCACAACCAAGCCATACGCACCATGCTTGAACTCGATGGTGTTGGCGAAATCGTGGCGTTACAATTTCGAGACGGCTTGGCTGTGCGCCGCACCCTTGTTGAGGACCTCATCGATCTGCTGACCATTGAACAAGAGGAAATGAAAACGGCTGAAGGGCCCTTTGTAGGGATGACGTTTTGCGTCACCGGTACCCTTTCGGCCCCACGCAAAGAGATTCAACAACGCATTATCGATGCTGGAGGGAAAATCGTTGGTAGCGTTTCAGCCAAACTCAGTGTCCTCGTCGCCGGCGAAAAAGCGGGTTCCAAGCTCACCAAAGCCACCAACCTCGGCGTTGACGTTTGGGCTGAAGACGACCTGGAGGAGCGCTTGTCTTCTGCAGAGGAGTCGAGGGAAGTACTTCCTGCTCAAACGGGAAACCAATCTTCGCTTTCCGATTTCTCGTGAATCCTCAACCGTAGAGCATGGCGTTGGATGAGGGGCTACTCTTCTGTGACTCGCCCGCCGATTCCATCAACGCACTGATTTGGGCTTCAAGCATCTCAGCTTCAGCCAACAACGGCTCCTGTGGAAGGTCAATGGTGGGCAGAAGGGTGTTGAGTTTCTCAATCAAAGCAGCAGCGGCACGGGCGTCTGGGAAACGAGGGTCGGCTTCCACCATGATGGACATGGTACCGAGTCCACGGCGACTGGCTTCGCTGAGAATGCCGGCGTTCATGCCACGAATCACACCGGTTTCCAGCAGCGGGATATCCATCTCCTTCAGCATTGAGCGAACAGTTTCATTGCACCCGATACCCACCACGTCGATGGCGTCGGTGTCTTCGTATTCCACGACGGGCTCAACGCCATCCATACCACTCTTCATGCCGCCCTTGGAAAAGGCGTCCACCACCACGCCTGCCAGCAATTCGTGCTTTTTTGACCACTCAAAGAGGGCCCAGACAATTTTGTGAACCAAGGATTCGGGGACCACCATTTCACTCATCAGGAGAATGACCTGGTCGCATCCCTCGATGCTGCACTTTGGCTTTCCAGCGTAGGCTCGAATGGGAGGAAGAGGAACGCCTTGGTTGATCATGGCGAGTGCCGGAAGGCGGTCGTCGACCAAGCCACCGACGAACTCCAAATCGAGGTGATCGATGAGGTAGTGGGCGACGATGCTTGAGACCATGCCAACGCTTGGAAAGCAAGCGATGACCATGGCGTTTTCGTTTTCAATGGTGGCATTGATGCGTAGGCTTGGGGCATCCATGACCTCGGCTGAGACCCGATGCCCTTCAACACTTTCCCCATCCGGGCACCAAACCTTCATCATCAACGGTGCTCACCTGTGAGTTATGGAGCAGAGTGCGGCCCAGGCTCCAAGGGCTCACAAACTCTCACCTTCGGCGTGGAATCGCTACGAAACCTGTCCGAGAATGTATTGGTTAAGCCGCCAACGGCTTCCTCGCAAGGCTGGCATGGCCGCCTCGTTGGGAACCGCTGTCCATGCTTCCATCGAAGACCTCCTCAACATGGATCTTGAGGGCCGGGATGGAAAGGAAACGGGCTGGCTTCCAATGACAGCGGAAGGGTTTCTCAAAACCCGTTGGGACGAGGAGAAAGCGGTCTTCATGGCCACGCCGCGCCGGCCAGATTGGAAGGATGCCAAATGGAGCGAGGCGAAAACGCAGCAAAAAGGAGGCATTGTGCTTCTCTTGGACCACATTGGCGCCAAACATCTGGGGCACGAACAGGTTACGGTTGCTCTTTGGCGGCATCTTCAATCGCTCACCATTGCGGTGGAGGGTGAACTCGTCACGAGCGATGGCCGCCTTATGGGGCGCCTCGATTTACTGTTTGCTGATGTTGACGATGCCGGTCAGCTGCAAGGTTGGCTGGTGGCCGACTTGAAGACCGGCCGGGCCCCCACCGAGGAATTGAAGCCCGAAGTGAACCGACAATTGCGAATGTACCGGGATATCCTCCTTGCGAACAACCCCTCTGCACCACCTGTGCGAACCGAAGGGTGGTACACAAAAACCGCCTCAAAGTGGAGCGCAACAGGCGGAAGCGTCCTCGAGCAAGCTTACGCCGCTTGGGAAGCGACCCAGCCCACCACCATGCCGATGACTCCAACGCCAGGCCCCGACAGTTGTGGAGGGTTTTGTGATTGGAAGGCTTGGTGTCCGCACTGGTGGACCTGGCGCCAAGACTCAGGCACCTTGCACCAAGGAGATTTTTGCGATGCGGTGGTTCTCCTCCATCGGTACGAGGCCACATCGGGAGCGGCTGTACTGGAGTTGTGCGAGCCTTTGGACGAGACAGGCCGGGCCATTCCTACAGGTCACCAGGTCTCCGCCCGATTCGATGGTCGGGGCAAAGACGTTCTTGAAACCCTTCAACAGAGCGGCCATCAAGGGCCGATGTTCCTTGGTTCCGTGATGACTGGACGGGGAACTTGGCGAATTGGGCCTTGGTGCGATGTCCTACCATGGTCTCCGTTTCCCGATGGCGAGCCTTACGAACGCCCCGACTCATGAACGAAGATGTTCTTTGATTCGTGCCTGCGTGTCCGGACAATCAAGGCCCTTTGGCGACAACAACCATCCGATGTATGAAGGATCATTGGCTTGGATTTCGCGGACATAGCGTCCACGGTGCCGGCCAAAGGCGAGCACCAATTCTTCTCCATCTTCTCTGACTTTCCCCATCGAATCAACGGGCACCAAATCGTCCAAACCGCGCCCCAATTCAGAGGCATCCTTTGCACTGTCCCCGTGGGCAATCCAACGTTCGAGTTCGGGTATTGGTCGGCGAAAGGCCCCTGCATGTTCCACACTGAGCCGCCAAAAGAGCAACATGGTGGCGGCTGCATCAGCCGCAGCGGTGTGGGCGGCCTCAAGGCGGATGCCATAGCGTTGACACATTGCTCCAAGCCGATGCGGCCTTGGCAGCTTTAGGCGTCTGACGAGCTCCAATGTGTCCATGATGGCTTTTGGTTGGGGGGCTAAGCGACCCATTCGGAGGAATTCCGTCTTCAGCATGGCGTAATCAAAACTGCGAACGTTGTGGCCAACCAAGATGGCCCCATCGATGAGTTCGGCCAGTTCCTCGGCGACTTCAGACAGGGCCGGCTTATCCCGAACATCTTCGTTGTAGATGCCGTGGATGTTGCTTGCCTCAAGCGGAATACGGATGGGAGGTTTGACGATCTGCTCCACGTTCACGGCGGTTCCGTCAGCCAAGGTGCCGATGAGGGCGTACTGGACGATTCGGTCGTTGTTGGTCGAGGTACCTGTGGTTTCGAGGTCGAAGGCCAGCACCTTCTCTCCTTCGAAAAGGTCCTGTGCCATGAACAACAAACGCAGGGCACCCCCTTTGAACATCACTCTCAAACATCATGACTTTCTCGGTTTGGCATGGGTCTGCGGGATTGGTTCTTCTCAAAACGATCTCAAACGGTTTCTGATTCAGATTCCAGCTCGCCGGCAGAAGCTTTGGTTGACGACACGGAGGCTTTTGCCAACGTCAGGGCAGCCAAGGCCACGGAAGCGCAGTCCCTGTTTGATGAGGACGACCCACTTCCAACGCCTGAGCAATCGGTTGTGGCACCCTACGATGCAAGCGACGCTGAAACCGATGAATTGTTTACCGAAGGTGGTGAAAGTTTCACCAACGCCGATGAACTTGAAATCGATGACGTAGCGGCCCTTGAGGACCCCTACCTTTCGGCGAGCATTGAAGGAGACGTCCCTGAAACGGTGGTCTTTGAAGACGAAGAAAAAGAGCGGTCTGTTTAATCCATCATCCCGAACCATTAGAAAGGGAGAGGTGAGCGTTCTCACTATGATGCGCCTGCGCTCGGAGCGAATCTTTGCTGTGTTCGCGGGTCATGTCATGCTCCTGAGCCTCGTTGCTGGATGCATGGGGGCGCTTGACACCACCGTTGACCCACGGGCGACGCTTGAAGCGTATCCGACCCTCATTCAAGAAGGGGAAATGGTCACGTTGGACGCTCGCGACTCATCCCCGGTTGAAGGCGTGATCACCAATTATGCATGGGACTTTGGCGATGGTACCACCGCTGAAACGGTGGTTGGCTTTACCTCGCACAGTTACCTGGCGTATGGACAGTACACCGTCCGCATCACCGTCACCAACGACCAAGGCGGCACCGACGATGCCCTGGCGACCATCATCGTCAACGGCGCCCCGAGCGTGAACATCTCCATGCCGTCCACCGTTCGTGCTGGAGATGCAGCACTCCTTGATGCCTCTGCGTCGTTCGACCCGGAAGGGAATGAACTCACCTACCAGTGGGATTTGAACACGATGGAGGACAGCGATGGCGATGGAAATCCGAGCAACGATGCGGATGAAACCACGCCGACCGTCTTGCTCGATACCTCAACCTCTGGATTCATCTACGGATCCCTGCGGGTTGACGATGGGGCTGGAGCGTTCGCCGTTGAATCGTTTGAGATTAACGTCACCACCCGGACGTTCCAAGTGACATGGATCACTGAAACGTATGAAGTTTCATGGGATGAATACCTCGACCAGGGCGACTCGTGGTCGGGCAACATGACGCCCGGGGAGATTGGACGGGTCATGTCGTTCAATGCCATCTTAGAACTTGACCAAGACGTAGCGCCTCCGCACGACAACTTCACCTTGGCTCTGAACATCGTTGAAGACAATTACAACCGACGTGTGGCCACCGAGGCCGGCAATTATTCGACCAACGAACCCGCCCGTGCAGAGATGTCCGAAGAGGGCATGAACGTGCGGGGTGAAGATGGCATGTACACCTCGGATTCAGCCGAAGAACTGCTCCGAATGTTGCTGAACTCAAGGGAAAGCGGCAACGGACAGGGGCCCTGGGTTTGGACCGTCGTTGCTCAACAATCGGACCCTGATGCGTTCATTGGTGAGGTCGATCCAGACCCTGGGAATGATTGGACGTTGACGGTTGAAGTCGTCGTTATGCGCCCGTCGCTGACCGAAGTCGCTCTTGGTACGACCAGCAATCAATAGCGAAAGGGGTATGAAGCGGAGCCGTTTGGCAAGGAATGGTTACGATGGTGGATACAGTAGAAGTCGGGCGCATTACGGTTCGAGATACGGTTTCGTTGGACCTTTCGGTGTGGATGCATCATCCTGATGATTGGGATTTCCGCCCCTTGTTGAGTTATGCTGGAACGACCTTGACCATCACCTGTGCCAATAAGGGCGTGGTGCTGGCCACCGCTGAACTCGACGAAGAACAAGATGAAACCCTTCAACGTGACCGTCTGGCAGAACTTCGCGTGAAGTTCCAAGTTCACGGAATGCATGGACGTCTGAAGGACATCCACCCCATCATAGCGGACGGCAAGGCCAAGAAACTCGCTACGGCCAACTGGAAGACGACACAACCTGTCAAGTTTGAGTGAACCCCCAACGAATCTTTGATAACGGTTCACGCCGTTTTGTTGGTTTATGCCTCAACCAGCAAGAAAGGGAAGCCAAAAAAAGGCACGTTTTGAACGCCTGGCCAACGAAGTCCGCAAGTTTGTATATGCCAATCCGGGTTGTTCTGCCCAAGCCATCGTGGCGAGCTTGAACCACGATCAAAAACTGCGCAACCACGGACTCACACCCCGAAAAGTCGGGTTCTTCATCACGCGGAATCTTCGACAGTCCTTGACCTGGTGGCAAGACCACCGTGCCGGGCGGCGCGTGTATGGGCCCTCCCAAAGCTCTGGTGAGGATTCTTGACGTTTCCCCCCTTTGTGAAGCGGTTCGCTCATGTAGGTTCGTTGATGTCGGCGACCCATGGGGGGCTCGATTGCTGCGTACTTCGACCTTGACGGGACCCTTCTGAACGCCTCCAGCGAAAAGACGCTCACGGCTCACCTTGCTCGCCGCCGTCCTTGGCGAATTCCTTGGGGCACCGTCGCTTGGACGGCCGGTTTCCTCACCAACCTTTTGCGCGGGCGGGCGTTCTACGATGCTGCTCGGAACCGCGGGCATCTTTCGCTCGCTTCCTGGAACGTCCTTGAGCGTTATTCTGGCGAACTCGCCGAACACCGTCTCAAGGCCTGCGTCCCGCCCGAGGCATGGCAGAAATTAGCTTGGCATCGCGAGCAAGGCCACCGTCTGGTGTTGGTAACGGCAACCGTGGCCCCCATGGCCGAGGCCATGGCCAAGGTGCTTGAGATGGACGAAGTGTATGGGTGTGGCCCCCCAGTCCGTACCGGCGTCCTGTCGGGTTCTGAACGCGGATGGAGTGTCCCCCGCCGCAAGGGCAAGGTTCCTGTGGTGAAGGCCGACGCTGAAGCCCACGGGCACGACCTTTCCCAATGCTATGGCTATGGGAATACCCTAGCGGACTCGTGGTTTATGGCCCTCTGCGGCCATTCGATCGCCGTGAGCCCTGAAGGCTCACTTCGCCGCCACGCCCAATCGAAAGGTTGGGAAATTGTGGACTGGCCCTCGTGAGTTTATGTAGGGTGAAAATCCATGGATACCATGGATGAACCAATGGGCTTGGATGAATTATTTGATGACAGCTTTCAATCTGGTACCGTTCAAGAAATACGCCGGTCTCGGATGCACAAAAGCATGATGCAAGTCGCTCGCGCTGCTGAACGTGCGAGCCATCTTGTCATGAACATCGTTGAGCAGAACGAAGGTCGAATGCAACTGGATGAACATAACCACCTTCTCATCGTCGGTAATTTAGGAATTTACCGCGTTGACCTCGGTTCGTTTATGACAAAATTTGCCAACCCCTTCGACTACAACTCCTTTGACGTCGTTGAAGTTCATCCCAAAAATGGATTGGTGAAGGAACCAAAGACCGCTTGTGTCCAAGTTCAGCCACAAAAGGACATGCCTGCTTACGATTTATTCGCCGGCTACATCTTGGGCTTGCTCAACGACGAAGTCACATGGCTTCAAGAGAGTTTGAGTCCATTGCGGCGCACGCTGTTCCAAATTTACGGGCTTGCTCGCTCACCCTTGACTCCGAGCCTAGGTCAGCATTTTGCAGACAGCATCAACGGTTCGTTTGATTTCAAACAGGACACGTTCACGTTCAGCGGCACCAACGGCTGGAAATGGCGCTTGCACTTCGGCCAGCCCTTGGCAAAGGGATTCAAGATTGAATACCAGAAGCCCCGACAAACATGGTGGAACTTGTTGTTTGACGACCACGAACGCGACTCAACTGGCCATTACGCCATCTCTGGTTTCTTTGAAACCGTGGAGCACCTTGCCAAATGCCCTCATTTGCTGAGGGACGTCAACGATTGGTCCACCGACCCCATTCTTCTTCGAAAGGTGGCCAGCGATTATCCTCCCGTTGCCAAAATTCTCGCTGAGAGGTTGACCAAGGAAGATTATGACCCTTCCAAGATTTACACCTTTTACGATGAACTCCTAGAAGAGGAGCACCAAGGCGTCGTTCGAGAGCTGGATGAACTCGTTCTTCAACGGGCTTACGCTTGACCTTCCAACGGGATGAGCAATGCAGAAGAAAGCACGGTTGAGCGGCCCCACCGCGATTTGAACACGGGTTCGAGGCTCCGCAAGCCTCTGTGATATCCAAGCTACACTATAGGGCCACTTCGGCCCAACGGCCGCCCCAATATAAGCGCGAGGGTGCCTCCTCCCGCATCCTTCACAAGGGTTCATGGGCGTTGTTGCTTTGGGGCAATCATGGTCTTGAAAGCTGAGCGTTCTGTGGAATTCTCCATGGTTGATTTGGCCAACATTGCGTACTACCCGCGAATCTTCGACTTAGCCCACCGATTCTTTGAATCGGTTTGGCCTGATCTCTGTGGCCAGTCTTATCCGCATCTCATCAATGAACGACGACTTGGGTTCCCTGTGGTCAGTGTTGAATCGGATTTTCACCATCCCTTGCGGTACGGTGACACCATCACTGCTCACATCACGTTCACCCAACTGGGAACAACTTCCTTGGGTTGGCGCTATCGGTTTTACAACCAAAACGAACAACTTGTCTGGTCGTCAACGCAAACAACGGTGTGCGTCAACATGGACACGATGGAGACGACCCCCATTCCCGGTGACCTCCGAAACGCCATAGAGGCGCATTTAGAAACGGAGGCCAGCGCATGATTCAAGCATCCGACTTGGAGGTACGCCCAGATGAGAAGGGCCCCAAAAATTTGGCCATTTTGCTTTTCTTGAGTTCCCTCATTGTCGCCGGTATGGGCTGGCAGGATTGGCAACTGCATAACGTGGGCTTGAGCGATGAAGATATCGAAACCTTCCTTGCTACTCCGAACAGTCAACCAGGCGAGCCAACCACCGTCGAACAATACCGTGATTTTGAGGCTGATGTCCGAGAGAACAACGGTTACCTTCTGCGAGGCGTTTCGCTGCTGTTCGCCTCCATATGCTTGCTCATCGGCGCTCCCATGCTGTACCGTTTGCAGCGAAACGGCGCACGCCTTTGCACGGCTGGGGCCTTGGTTGGCCTTCTGGGCGGTGTTGCAGGGAGCATGACCATCAACAACGCCGCTCAAATTCATCTCGGGGATGCGATGAAACTCACCTACGAAATTTGGGTTTACTTGTGTGGTACGATGATGGGTCTTTGTTTGGCCGTTGCCGCCCTCCCTCTGCTGAACGTTAGGGCGCGACTGGCCCTGCATCCAAGGGTGTCGCTCGTCCACGAAGAGGAATGATGCCTCATTCTGGCTTGGGCCACTTCTTTGCAAGTGCTTTCTTCAGGTCATCGTCCATGGTGGCGTTCCACCAATCGCTGCCTTGCCAA
>CEQW01066368.1_pt1 | contig 27602 bp, 20 predicted proteins | sample 530891 | NCBI WGS metagenome assembly CEQW01 (sample SAMEA2621066, study PRJEB7988) | marine metagenome | biome: marine biome (ENVO:00000447); feature: surface water layer (ENVO:00002042); material: "saline water (ENVO:00002010), including plankton (ENVO:xxxxxxxx)" | depth 5 m
AGTTCATACATTCGCTGAAGCCGCAACACCGTGATATCTCATTCGACTATGTCGAAGATACACTCAAATACGAGTACACTTTTGACCACTATCCAGTATGAGAAACAGCGAACGCTACATGGCCAAAAAGAAAACCGCCTACGTCTGCAATGAATGCGGCGCAGATCACAGCAAATGGCAAGGCCAGTGTGCCGGTTGCGGGCAGTGGAATACTCTGCAGGAATTTGTCGTGTCTTCAGCGAAGACCGCTGCGCGGGATACCAGATTCAGTGGTTATGCCGGCGATGCCGGTGCCAGTGATGTTATTAAACTCGCCGACGTCGATCTCGCCGAACTGCCAAGATTCAGTTCCGGCATGCAGGAGTTCGATCGGGTGTTAGGTGGTGGCCTTGTGCCAGGCTCCGCCATTCTTATTGGTGGTCACCCGGGTGCAGGTAAATCAACGCTGTTGCTTCAGACTTTGTGTTATCTGGCGACACAGATGCCAGCCATCTACGTGACTGGTGAAGAAAGTCTGCAACAGGTGGCGCTGCGCGCAAACCGCCTTGGGTTGCCGACTGATCAGTTACAGATGCTGAGTGAAACCAACGTCGAGCGACTGACTAATGTGCTGCAGCAGCATAAGCCTCGTATCGTCGTGATCGATTCTATTCAGGTTATGCATGTGGATGGCATAGAGTCTGCGCCGGGCAGTGTTTCACAGGTTCGTGAAAGCGCAGCGTATCTGACCCGTTTTGCGAAACAGACAGGAACAGTTCTGTTTCTTGTCGGGCATGTGACGAAAGATGGTTCACTGGCGGGGCCGAAAGTCCTTGAGCATATGATCGACTGCTCAATCATGCTCGAGGGCTCAGGCGACAGTCGCTATCGGGTACTGCGCGGTATCAAAAACCGGTTCGGTGCCATTAACGAGCTGGGCGTCTTCGCTATGCTCGAGCGCGGCCTGAAAGAGGTTAAAAACCCAAGCTCGATTTTTCTAAGTCGCGGCGATGAACCTGCTGCGGGCAGTGTTGTGATGGTGATCTGGGAAGGCACACGCCCACTGCTTGTTGAAATTCAGGCATTGGTCGACGACAGCCATTTCGGGCATCCGAAACGGGTCGCCGTTGGCCTTGATCAGAATCGTCTGAACCTGTTGCTTGCAGCATTACATCGCCATGGCGGTATCCACCTTGGCGATCAGGATGTGTATATCAATGTGGTGGGTGGCGTGAAGGTAAACGAAACAGGAGCCGACCTGGCGCTCTTGTTAGCGGCACTGTCCAGCTTCCGCAATCAACCTCTTGAACAAGGCCTGATTGTCTTTGGAGAAGTAGGCTTATCCGGAGAAATCCGACCAGTACCCTCAGGTCAGGAGCGGATAAAAGAAGCGGCGAAGCATGGCTTTACCCGGGCAATTGTTCCCAAAGCGAATGTACCCAAGCAACCCGTTGAGGGTATGGAAGTGATCGGCGTTGATAAACTTCAGGAAGCTATCGAACGCCTGTAAGAAGACCTGTTCAGTCGTCGTCCCGGTCGTTAATGCCTTTTCTTTCAGCAGCGCGCTCTACTTCTTCCGCATTACGAGTGCCCTCAGCCAGAGGACGGCGGCGATGAATCGCAGCTTTGCCCATCATGTATGCTGACACAGGAGCGGTCAGGAAGAGGAAAATACTGATTACCAGCTCATGGATGTGCAGACTCTCTTCCTGCACGCTGAACCAAACAAGTGAACCAAGCAGAGTAGCCCCCATACCCAGCGTCGAGGCTTTTGTTGGCGCATGGAGCCGAGTATAGAAGTCGGGCAGCTTCGCCAACCCCCAGGAACCTACGAGCATAAATAACGCGCCACCAATCAGGAGTGCGGCAACAAAATAATCGCTATATACAGCCAGGTTATTCAATGATGTCACCCCGCAACAGATATTTGGCGACTGCCGACGTGCTGACAAAACCAAGCATAGCGATCAGAAGAGCCCCTTCGAAATACAGGGCGGTCCCGTAGTACAGGCCCAGCAGAATAATCAAAGCAATACTGTTGATATAGAGCGTGTCCAGAGCAAGGATACGATCAGTAATATCTGGCCCCTTTATCAAGCGCCAAAGGCAGAAAAGCATCGCCAGACCAATCATCCCGGTACAGATCATGATGACATTACTCAGCATCCGAATATCTCCTTCAGCGGCTGTTCGTAACGTTTGAAGATAAACGCCTGAAGTTCTTTTTCGTCTTCCAGGTGGAGTACGTGAATATAGAGACACGTGCGGTCTTCTGAAAACTCAACGCTTACCGTCCCTGGTGTCAGCGATACTGAGCTTGCCAGCACAGTCACCGGAAACGGCTCCGTCATAGATAAAGGATAAGCCAGCCAGCCGGGCTTCAGGTATCGGTTAGGCATCACCACACGACGCGCCACGTCAACGTTAGCCACCACGATGTCATATAAGAGGCGCAGGGAATACGCCATCATCGCCAGAGGCTTTTTAACCGGCGCATGCCCACGAACATACGGGTACGTAATAATTGGAATCAGCCAGGCCAGAATCACCGCCAGCAGTAACTGGCCGTACGAAAAACCGTTTAATAAAAGCCATACGACAATCAGCATCACTGAGTGCCATGGCATCGGCAGCAATCGCTTCATCATGGCTGCCCTCCGTTCAGATAATTCAACGTCACACCAGCGTGCAGGTCCTGAGCAGCCCTCAGAGACCATTCAGTCAGTGGTCCGCCGCCAATAACAAGAACAAGCGTCGTTGCGACCAATAGTCCTGAAGCCACAAGGTGAACATTGCTCAGCTTCTCCTTAGCTTCTGGAACAACGGAACCCTGGGTTCTCCAGAACAATGTAGTTCCAGCGCGAGACAAGGCAATGAGCGCAGCCAGACCAGAGATAAGGACGAGCGGCCAAACCCAGATGGCATCGCCACTGTCGACAGCAGCCTGAAGGATAAAGACTTTACCTAAGAAACCCGAGAACGGAGGTAAACCAATCATAGCCATCGCAGTTACAGCAAACAGAACGCCGGTAAATATCGGATACAGCAATGGGCGGGAACGCACGAATCTATCTTCCGCCTGGCCACGCTGCATAAGAATCAGGCCAGCGACCAGAAAGAAGGCCCCACTCATCAGCGTGCTATGCAACGTATAATACAGACCTGCCGCAACCGATTGAGTCGTGCCCATGGCGACCGTCATCAGCAGCGTGCCAACGGAAATAACAATCAGGTTAGCAATGAGCCAGCGCAGCGTCTGGCTCGCCAGAGCACCAATCGCCCCGGCAACTACCGTCAGGCCTGACAGCCACGCCAGTGGAACAACCCCAAGATCAGACAGTTCGCCACTGTCGTGACCAAACACAACACTGTGGATACGCCAGAGGCTATACACACCTACCTTAGTCATAACGGCGAACAAGGCTGCTACCGGCACTGAAGTTGTGCTGTAAGTTCTTGGTAACCAGAAATGCAGCGGTAACAGTGCCGCCTTCACGCCGAAAACAACCATCAGCAGTAACCCACCCGCCTGAGCCAACGGAATACTTTCTTCTGGTAAGGTAGGCGCTCGCGACGCCATATCCGGGATATTCAGCGTGCCGAAAGCTCTGTAAAGCAAGGCCAATGCAATAAGGAAAAAGGCAGAACCTATGAGGTTGTAGAGCACATAGTGCTGAGCTGCCCGGGTTCTCTCACGACCGCCGCCATGTATCAATAACGAGTACGAGGCGATGAGAAGAATCTCGAAAAATACGAAGAGGTTAAATGCATCTGCGGTCAGAAAGGCGCCGTTCAGACCCATTAACTGAAACATAAACAGGGGATGGAAAAAACGCCCTGTTTTATCTTCACCACCGCACGCAAAAAGGTGCGTACACAATGCCAGAACAGAAGTAACTACCAGCATAAAGGCAGCTAGCGGGTCCGCGAGCAGGTAAATGCCGAATGGGGCTTCCCAGTCGCCCATGGCGTAGCCCATTGGGCCTTCTGCCAAGGTTTTGAACAGTGTCAGCATGGATACCGCTACCAACATCAGCAAGGCGAACTGAGCGACCAGACGCTGAAGGTGCAGGCGCTTATTAAACCACGGATACAGAATCAGAATTGCCGCGAAAAATGGCAGAAGCACAGGAAGTGCCGGCAAATGCATCACCTTGTCTTACCTCCTGAGTTCTTCGCGGTATTGCTTGCGGTACTCTTGACAGTACTTTGACGGACTTTCCCTTGTGGCTCTTTATTCGCCAGAGAGTCGCCCGGCAAAGCGCGTCCATCGACCTGATCATTACCAAGATCTGCACGTGCCCGGATGGCAAGAATCAGAGCAAACGCTGTCATAGCAAAACCGATAACGATCGCAGTAAGCACCAGGGCCTGAGGCAGAGGGTCGGAATATTCTGCGCCGTCGGCCAGAATAGCTGGCTCGTGCAGCGCCAAACCACCACTGGCAAACAGAAACAGGTTTACGGCGTAAGACATCAGGGTAAGGCCAATCACAACCGCAAAGGTGTGGCCCCGCAGCATCAGAAACACCGAACAGGTCACCATCACGCCGACAGTGACTGCAAAAATCAATTCCATCAGGATCTCCTTCCAGGCCGTGTTGGTCGATCTGTCGTCGTCAGCTTGCCAAGGTTGGCAAGAATCGACAGCGTTGCACCGATTACTGTCAGATAGACACCAAGATCAAATGCCATGGCACTGGCCAACTCGAACTTACCGACTAACGGCAGATAGAAATAATCAAACCAGGACGTCAGGAATGGACGCTCGAATAACCAGCTTCCGACACCTGACCCGAAGGCAATAAACAAACCACAGACGATAAACCACTGGAATTTCAGGTCGCCACGATCGCGCATCCAAACAACACCGTTGGCCACGTATTGCTGGATCAGGGCAATCGCCGTAATCAGGCCTGCTATGAAACCGCCACCGGGCAGGTTATGTCCACGGAGGAAAATATAGGCGGATACCAGCAGAGCGAGTGGGAGCAGGCTCTGAGAAATCTGCATCAACATAAGTGGGTGGCTGTCTTTGGACCATGGCCGGCCATCCATATCCGCAGCAGGTACGAACAGGCGTACACCTGCCAACAATTTGTAGATACCAATCGCTGCAATCGCCAGAACGGTAATTTCACCAAAGGTATCGAAGCCACGGAAATCAACCAGAATGACGTTAACGACATTGGTGCCACCACCGCCGGTTTTCGCGTTGGCGGTGAAGAAGCTACTGATACTCTCAAACGGACGTGTCAGCATGGCATAGGTCAGGGTACCCACGATGGCACCCGCGGCCGTGGCTATCCCCATGTCGCGGACGATGCGCCCGGGAGAAAGGTGATTGAGGCTGACTTTCTGGGGAAGAAAGTAAAGTGCCAGCAGGAAAAGAATAATGGTCGCAACCTCAACCGACAGCTGCGTCAGAGCCAGATCCGGGGCTGAGAACCAGGCAAACGCTACCGACACCACAAGACCCACCACGGAAATCGTTACCAGTGCCAGAAGGCGTTGATGACTAAGCATCGCCGTCGCCACAGAAGCAACAATCATGAGGAGAGCACCACCGAAGGCAACCATATCCAGTTCAGTGACTTCGAGGCTTCCACGCGCATGAGGAATGTTCACCATAGGGACACTCATCGCGGCGATCGCCATCAATAATAACCACAGCGCGTAACGCTGGAAGCTGCCGTTATCGAGCCAAAGCTGAACACTGCGGGCACGCTCCACCAGCGTCTGGATCATATGCTCAAACGCCAGTTTAGGATCAACTTCAGTAAAGCGGGCCTGAAAGTTAAACATATGCCGACGCTGGCGATAGAGAGCAACACCGCCCAGTACAGCCAGAAAGCTCATCAATAGCGGGATGTTAAATCCGTGCCAGATAGAAATGCTGAACTCAGGCACCCCGGCAGGCATCAGAGACGCACCCACGGCGACTAAAAGATCGCCAACGATCAGGTCCGGCAAAACACCGACTAACAGACACAGAACCACCAGAATCTCGACCGGCACACGCATGTAGCGCGGCGGTTCGTGAGGTGTTTTCTCAAGCCCGATCGGCTCTCCATTAAAGAAGACGTCGTGAACGAAACGAAGAGAGTAAGCAACGGCCAGAGCTCCGCCCACCGTTACCAGCAAAGGAATCAACCATGACAGAGAACCGAAGGTTTCCTGTTGCAGAGATTCAGCAAACAACATTTCTTTAGAAAGGAAGCCATTCAACAGCGGTACACCCGCCATCGACGACGCTGCCACCATGGCCAGGGTCGCGGTATAGGGCATGTAACGGAACAGGCCGTTGAGTTTTCGCATGTCACGCGAACCGGACTCGTGATCGATAATTCCGGCGGCCATAAACAGCGATGCCTTAAAAACAGCGTGGTTAATCACGTGAAACATGGCAGCGATGGAAGCCAGCTCTGTATCCAGACCAAGTAACAGAGTGATCAGGCCGAGGTGACTAATGGTCGAATACGCAAGCAGACCTTTCAGGTCGTGCTTAAACAAGGCCGTGTAGGCACCCACCAGCAAAGTCGTCAGACCGACAAGACTCACCAAGGCAAACCAGAGTTGGGTATCAGACAGAACCGGATAAAAACGCGCCATCAGGAAGATACCGGCCTTCACCATGGTCGCAGAATGCAGGTATGACGACACCGGTGTAGGGGCGGCCATTGCCTGAGGCAGCCACGAGTGGAATGGGAACTGCGCTGACTTCGTAAACGCGCCGAGAAGCACCAGAACGACAATGACCGGGTAGAGGCTGTGCTCTGCTATTAAACTGCCACTGGCTAATACTGTACGCAAGTCGTAGCTCCCTACGACTTCGCCAATAAGAATCAGGCCCGCCAGCAAAGCCAGGCCACCAGCGCCGGTAATCGTCATCGCCATACGGGCGCCCTTGCGGGCGTCGGAGCGATGCGACCAGTAACTGATCAACATAAACGAACTGACGCTCGTCAGTTCCCAGAAAAACCAGAGCTGGATCAGATTTGCTGAGAGTACAACACCCAGCATCGCTGTCATAAACAGCAACAGACTGGCATAAAAGCGCCCTGCATTATCCGCCTCAGACAGATAATAGCGGGCGTAGAGAATAACCAGCAGGCCAATCCCGAGGATCAACAGGGTGAACATCAAGGCCAACCCGTCGAGCATAAAGCTGATCTGCAGGGATAACGCAGGTACCCAGTCATAGGTAACGACCGGGTTATTGCCCGACATGACCTCTGGTGCGAGAGAGACGACAATACCTAGCGCAATAGCAGGCAGAATGGCTGCACCAAGCGCCATTGTCGATCGAGGGTAGCGCCCGAGTAACAGTGAAACCAGGCAGCCCAGTAGGGGCAGAAGAGGAACCCAGATGAGGTTCATATTCAGAGAGTCTCCACTCACAGTTGTACAATAAGTGTATCAGCTCCGCACTTTTAAGACAGAAGTGCCATTTGCGAAGTATTGTCAGCTCGAGTCACTAACTATAGACGATAAAAAACCCCGAGTGACAGGGCTTTGTATCTTCGCGGTTTCAGCCGTGATACTGAGGACTCAGCTCAACAACAGCTTCAACAAAGGCCTTCGCATGCTCGGGGTCAACGAACTGATGAATCCCATGCCCAAGGTTGAATACGTGCCCAGAACCCTGGCCGTAGCTATCGAGAATACGCTTCACTTCTGCGCGAATAGTCGCTGGCGATGCATAAAGAACCGATGGATCCATATTCCCCTGCAAGGCAACCCGATCACCGACACGGCCGCGCGCATTGCCAATGTCCGTCGTCCAGTCGAGCCCCAGAGCATCGGCACCTGTATCCGCCATCAACTCAAGCCACTGACCGCCACCTTTAGTGAACAGGATGACTGGAATCTTCTGACCGTCGTGTTCACGAATGAGGCCATCAACAATCTGCTTCATGTACTTAAGAGAGAACTCGCGGTAAGCAACATCACTCAGGCTGCCACCCCAGGTATCGAAGATCTGAACCGCCTGAGCACCGGCTTTGATCTGACCATTGAGATAGTCAATCACCGACAGCGCCAGCTTATTCAAGAGCTCATGCATTACCTCTGGCGTGTCGTACATCATGGCCTTAACGTGCCGGAAGTCCTTAGATGAACCGCCTTCAACCATGTAAGTCGCCAACGTCCATGGGCTACCCGAGAAGCCGATCAGAGGCACACGGCCATTCAGCTCGCTGCGGATGGTCGAAACCGCTTTCAACACGTAATCCAGATCCGCTTCGGTATTGGCAATCGGAAGATCAGTAACATCCTGCTCAGTACGAATCACCTTTTTAAAGCGTGGCCCTTCGCCGGTTTCGAAGTAGAGACCAAGACCCATAGCATCCGGGATAGTCAGGATATCTGAAAACAGAATCGCGGCATCGAGCGGAAAGCGCTCCAGCGGCTGAATCGTCACTTCGCACGCCAGCTCAGCGTTCTTGCACAGAGACATAAAGTCGCCAGCCTGAGCACGTGTTGCCTTGTATTCTGGCAGATAGCGCCCGGCCTGACGCATCATCCATATCGGTGTGCGATCCACAGGCTCACGCAACAAGGCACGCAGGAAACGATCATTCTTCAGCTCAGACATAAAACTTCCGCAGGTAATCAAAATTTCGGTGAGGGATAATAACAAAAAACCCGGCGCGAGGCCGGGTTACATGAGTCTATTCTGCGATCAAGGCACTAGCGTAACCTTTAGAGTGCTGCCGCCTTGAGCGGAAACTATTGTGAATGAAACTTCCTCGGGGGAATCCTCTGGTGTGTAAGTAACCAAATACAACTGACCAAAACTCGATGACAAACCAGTATAAGAAGTAGGCAGCAAACCAACAGAATTACTGACATCGCCACTTGTACCACCCACCTTATAACCAGAGCCAGAAACGGAGAAGGTTGTTCCGGACGCAGGGATTGCTCCGTTTCCATCAGTCACAAGCACCCAAAAAGCGCCGGAATCAAATGTCGTAGGATCGCCATCAAGATCAGCATCAAGATCACCATTAAATGGAGTAAAGGCATCACCTACTCTTGTATAGAGTTCATATGCCACCGTATCTTGCCTCGACTGAGAAAGGACCAGTGAATCTCTGACATGCATCAGGCTAGCACAATGCCCAAGTGCACGAGCTGCATCGCTACAAAGTGCACCCTGGTAGGTTGACGGAGCCGCATCTCGCACACCGTCGAAGTCATAGTCTGCAAAAAATTCAACCGGACCATTGCCATCCTCGTCCATATCCACTGTGTCCCCAGTGAGATAAACATTCAGAAGGTCATCATCCCTCATCGCCTCAGGCCAACTTTCGAAACCCTCTCCGACGTCGAAACGGTTGTTGTTATTACTGTCGGTGTAACCACCTTCCCCCTGGGTGTACGCGGTGATGGTCGTGATACCAAACGCTGAGGTACCCGCACTGACATTGCTCTCGTTGACAAAATTGCGATCATCGAACGCAGCATCCGACTCCATTCCTGGACGGTAGTCACCACCCGATGTCCAGATCACTGAGCAGAAACCACCTTCAGTCAGGCAAAAAGACTCGATATTGCCGCTTTCAGCGTTGAAATTGACGACGGTTCCATCAGCCACCGGGTTCTGAAATTGGTCAGCAACGGAGACGGTCACAACAACCTCTGCTCCGAGAAAGTCGTATGCGCCGGGGTTCAATATATCTGCCGCGATGGAGAAGCTATCCTGATCAGGAATACCTGTGGTCACAGACATTGGCAATGAACTGGTGCTGATTTCAGTGGAACCATCTGTGCCCAAGGTTGTTGCTATTACAGAAAAGATAGTGTGAGTAGTGCCGGCGCGCACCACAACACTGACGTTACCTTGCTCATTAGTCACAGACGAATCGAGAGCGAGGGAAACATCCCCAGTGCTCGGCGCGATACGAAAATCTACTGATTTGTTGGCAATCGGATTACCAGAGGTATCCGACACGTTAAATGTGACCGTTGAAGTTTTAGGGAGCACATTATTGCCGATAGTACTGATGGATACCGCGGGGCTCGAATAATCGACAAAAACCAACTCACCAACTTCTGCAGGTGCCACTGTGATTGTTCCGGACGCCACTGCGAGGCGCTCCGCAGTATTACCTGCCTCGTAAAGACTGAAAGTAACAAAATCTTCGCCTGAGCAACCCGTTGCGGTGTAGGTAACGGTCACCTCGCCACTTGAGGTGGTCGTATCCTCTTTACTGAAACCTGCACGTCCATCTGACGCACAACTGGAGTTAAAGATTACTGTGTATTCCTGTGAGACGATCTTCTTGCCACCGTTACCGGTATCGACAATAGTCGCTGTGATTTGTGTACTCCCTCCGGCAGACAGTGAGGCCGTGTTGATATTCAACACCCCCTCTTCATACGCATTACCAGTTCCACTACCGATCGAAGGGGTATCAATAGACGATGATGTCGTTACATCGTCAGTATCTGTGCTACCAGTGCCTCCGTCGCTGGAGTCGTTACCACCGCTAGCAACCGGATCACCACCGCCCCCACACGCTGTAAGTACTGACGCGAAAAATAAAGTAGCTAAGTAAGCGGGCAAACGCATAGGTGACCCCTCCCTGAATATAATTATTTGTGCCTTTCGCAGGCCCGTTTATCACAATCGTCCAAGAATACCTTGCTTGAAGCCTCAGCTCTAGCGCAAAAAAAGAAAACGCGACCGAAGTCGCGTTTTCTGGCGCAGTCGGTCACTTCCGACTGCAATATCACTTATCCCGCCTCAGACGTCGAGATAATCGAGGATGCCTTCTGCCGCCTGACGACCCTCGTAGATCGCAGTCACCACCAGGTCAGAACCACGAACCATATCGCCACCGGCGAATACTTTCGGGTTTGAGGTCTGGTGTTTAAACTCCTGCTCTTCCGGTGCAACCACACCGTCCCAGCTGTTCAGTTCGATACCGAAATCTTTAAACCATGGTGCAGGGCTTGGACGGAAACCGAAGGCAACCAGTACAGCATCTGCTGGCAGGATTTCTTCAGAACCTTCTACTACTTCAGGACGACGACGACCGTTCTCGTCTGGCTCACCCATCTTAGTAGTGACAACCTTCACACCTTCAACCTTGTCTTCACCTACGATGGCAACAGGCTGACGGTTGAACAGGAAGTTAACGCCTTCTTCGCGCGCATTTACTACTTCACGCTTAGAACCCGGCATGTTTTCTTCGTCACGACGGTACGCACAGGTCACAGTGTCTGCACCTTGACGGATAGAAGTACGGTTACAGTCCATCGCGGTGTCACCACCACCCAGAACAACCACTTTCTTTCCCTTCATGCTAACGAAGTCTGCAGCGTCTTTTTCGAAGCCCAGATTGCGATTCACGTTAGAGATCAGGAAATCCAGTGCGTCATGAACGCCCGGCAGGTCTTCACCCGGGAACCCACCCTTCATGTAGTTATAGGTGCCCATGCCCAGGAACACAGCATCGAATTCGTCGATGATGCTCTGGAATTCAACATCTTTACCGACTTCGGTGTTCAGGCGGAATTCAACGCCCATGCCTTCGAACACTTCACGACGGTTAGACATTACGCTCTTCTCGAGCTTGAATTCTGGGATACCGAAGGTCAGCAGACCACCAATTTCCGGGTACTTATCGAAGACAACCGGAGTAACACCGTTACGTACCAGGATGTCAGCAGCACCCAGACCCGCAGGGCCTGCACCGATAATCGCAACACGCTTACCAGTCGGTTTAACCTGAGACATATCCGGACGCCAGCCCATAGCAAAGGCGGTATCGGTAATGTATTTCTCAACATTACCGATGGTCACGGCACCGAAACCATCATTCAGCGTACATGAACCTTCACACAGACGATCCTGTGGGCACACACGGCCACACACTTCTGGCAGCGTGTTGGTTGCATGGCTCAGCTCAACGGCTTCCATGATGTTGCCTTCACTGGCCAGCTTCAGCCAGTTAGGAATGTAGTTGTGTACCGGGCACTTCCACTCACAGTATGGGTTACCGCATGCCAGACAACGGTGTGCCTGGTCGGTCACCTCTTCCTGCTGGAAGGGCTCGTAAATTTCAACGAACTGCGCCTTACGGACGTCGATCGCTTTTTTGGATGGGTCCTGACGGCCCACATCCACAAACTGGAAATTATTGTTCAGACGTTGTGTCATCTCGAACCTCTCTCTCTCGTCCCGGACCAATTACTCAGGACGAGCACGGGTACTGTTCAGCAGTTGTTGTAAGTCAGCCGCTTTCGGCTTAACCAGCCAGAATTTACCGATGAAGCCATCGAAGTCATTCAGAATCTGCTGACCCCATTCGCTTCCGGTTTCTTCCACGAATTCACGAATAACACTACGCAGGTGGTTGCGGTGTGCTTCGGTCTCTTCATTGCTGATACGGTGGATATCCACCAGCTCGTGGTTGTACTTATCAACAAAGGTGTTGTCACGGTCAAGTACGTAAGCGAAACCGCCTGTCATACCCGCGCCGAAGTTATAGCCAGTTTCGCCCAGGACGCAGATCATACCGCCGGTCATATATTCACAGCAGTGGTCACCCGCACCTTCGACAACAGCATGAACGCCAGAGTTACGTACACCGAAACGCTCACCCGCACGGCCAGCCGCCAGCAGCTTACCGCCGGTCGCACCGTACAGACAGGTGTTACCTACGATAGACGTTTCATTGGTTTTGAACGTGGAGCCCTGAGGCGGACGGATCACCAGCTTACCGCCAGTCATGCCCTTACCGACGTAGTCGTTAGCATCACCTTCCAGCACCATTTCCAGACCGCCGGCGTTCCAGACACCGAACGACTGGCCGGCAATACCGGTCAGGTTCAGGCGGATTGGCGCGTCAGCCATGCCCTGGTTACCGTGACGCTTGGCGATCTCACCGGACAGGCGAGCACCGACAGAACGGTCACAGTTGGTGATGTGGAAGCTGAATTCACCGCCAGCTTTGTTCTCAATCGCAGACAGGGTCTCTTCAACCATACGCTCAGCCAACAGACCTTCGTCATAAGGCTTGTTGCGCTCAACTTTCACTGTGTGTGGCTTATCAGCCGGAATCAGATCACTACCAAACAGCGGTGACAGGTCCAGGTGACGTTGCTTCTCGGTGTTACCTTCCAGAACTTCCAGCAGGTCCGTACGGCCCACCAGCTCTTCCATCGTGCGAACACCGACTTTCGCCATCCAGCCACGAACCTCTTCAGCCACGAAGCGGAAGTAGTTCACGACCATGTCTTTGGTACCGATGTAGTGCTTCTCACGCAGATCATCGTTCTGCGTCGCAACACCAGTCGCACAGTTGTTCAGGTGACAGATACGCAGGTATTTACAACCCACAGCAACCATTGGCAGCGTACCGAAACCGAAGGATTCAGCACCCAGAATCGCCGCCTTCACCACGTCAAGACCAGACTTAAGACCACCGTCGGTCTGTACACGGACGTTGCCACGCAGGTCGTTGCCACGCAGCGCCTGGTGCGCTTCGGACAAGCCCAGTTCCCATGGCGAACCCGCGTACTTAATAGACGTCAGCGGAGACGCTGCCGTACCACCGTCGTAACCAGAGATGGTGATCAGGTCAGCGTAGGCCTTAGCCACACCCGCCGCGATCGTACCAACACCCGGTTCTGATACCAGTTTCACCGATACCAGTGCGGTTGGGTTCACCTGCTTCAGGTCGTAAATCAGCTGCGCCAGATCTTCGATCGAATAAATATCGTGATGCGGCGGTGGAGAAATCAGAGTCACACCTGGTACGGAGTAACGCAGAGTCGCGATCAGCTGGTTAACTTTACCACCTGGCAGCTGGCCACCTTCGCCCGGCTTCGCACCCTGAGCTACCTTAATCTGCAGTACTTCAGCGCTGGACAGGTAGTGCGGGGTTACACCGAAACGGCCGGAAGCAATCTGCTTAATTTTAGAGTTACGCGTAGTGCCGTAACGCAGTGGGTCTTCGCCGCCTTCACCCGAGTTAGAGCGACCGCCCAGTTCGTTCATCGCCATCGCCAGAGCTTCATGGGCTTCTGGTGACAGAGCACCCAGAGACATGGCCGCGGTATCAAAGCGAGGGAAGATCTTCTCTGCTGCTTCTACTTCAGAGATATCAATCGACTGGATATCTTTGCGGAAGGTCAGCATGTCGCGGATGGTAGCCACCGGACGCTTGTTCACCAGCTCAGCAAAACGGTCATAGGCCGCCTGCGAGTTGGTCTGAACGGCTTCCTGAATGTTCTTCACTACGTCTGGGTTGTAGGCGTGATATTCGCCACCGTGAACGTACTTCAGCAGGCCACCCTGTTCGATCTGCTTGCGTGGCTTCCAGGCAACATTGTTGATGACCATCAGGTCTTCTTCAAAGTCAGTGAAGCTCGCGCCTTCGATACGGCTAGTGACGCCGCAGAAACACAGATCAACGATTTCTTTGCTCAGACCAATGGCTTCAAACAGCTGAGAGCCACGGTACGAGGTGATGGTCGAGATCCCCATCTTAGACATGACTTTCAGCAGGCCCTTGCGGATCGCCTTGCGGTAGTTCGCCTGAGATTTCAGTGGATCGCCCAGCACTTCACCGCTGCGGTGCAGGTCAGTAAGGATATCGTACGCCAGCCATGGGTAAACAGCGGTCGCACCAAAGCCCAGCAGCACAGCAAAGTGATGCGGGTCACGGGCAGAACCGGTTTCAACCACGATGTTACCGTTGGTACGCAGGCCTTTCTGGCTCAGGCGGTGGTGAACGGCACCGGTTGCCATTGGCGCGGGGATCAGAGATTGACCTTCAGCCACTTCACGGTCGCTCAGGATCAGGATCACGTCACCGTTACGGATCGCCGCTTCAGCTTTGTCTGCCAGCGCAACAATCGCGTCTTTCAGAGACAGCGCTGAGTCGTAAGCCATCGACAGAGTCACGTGACGGAATTCATCACGACCGGTATCTTTCAGACCAACAAATTTCAGTGGTGACAGTACTGGAGAAGTCAGGATTACGCGGTTAGCGTGGTCTGGCGTCTCTTCGAATACGTTTTTCTCGGCGCCGATACAGGTTTCCAGCGACATCACGATAGACTCACGCAGCGGGTCGATCGGTGGATTGGTTACCTGAGCAAACATCTGACGGAAGTAGTCAGCCACGTGACGAACACGCTGAGACAGCACCGCCATTGGGGTATCGTCACCCATTGAACCAGTTGCTTCCTGACCGTCTTCGGCCATAGGGCGCAGAACCTGATCACGCTCTTCACGCGTTACAAGGTGCAGCTTCTGATGAGTGTTCAATGCATCGCCTGACAGAGCTTCCTGACCGTCGACTTTCTCGAGGTGCAGGCGGCTTTCGATGCGCAGCGCATTTTCTTTCAGCCACTGCTTGTATGGCTGAGAGGTTTTCATCATGGTATCGATATCGTCGGTACGCAGCAGCTTACCTTCTTTGGTATCGATCGCCAGAATGTCACCTGGGCCTACGCGGCCTTTCGCTACAACATCTTCAGGCTTGTAGTTGTATACGCCCACTTCTGACGCAACAGTAATAAAGTTATCTTTGGTGATTACCCAACGGGATGGACGCAGACCATTACGGTCCAGACCACATACCGCGTAGCGGCCGTCTGTAATTACCAGACCTGCAGGACCGTCCCACGGCTCCATGTGCATGGAGTTGTACTCGTAGAAGGCACGCAGATCAGGATCCATAGTTTCAACATTCTGCCATGCTGGCGGAATCATCATACGGATCGCACGGAATACATTCATACCGCCAGTCGCCAGCAGTTCCAGCATGTTATCCATGGAGGAAGAGTCTGAACCGGTGGTATTCACGACTGGAGAGATGTCTTCGAGGTTTGGCAGCAGCTCACTGGCGAACTTGCTCGCACGGGCATTCGCCCAGTTGCGGTTACCACGAATGGTGTTGATCTCACCGTTGTGCGCCAACATGCGGAATGGCTGGGCCAGAGGCCAGCGCGGCATGGTGTTGGTCGAGAAGCGCTGATGGAAAACACAGATAGCGGTTTCCAGACGCTCGTCGCCGAGGTCCAGATAGAAGTTCGGCAGATCGACCGGCATCATCAGACCTTTGTACGACAGTACGCGATCAGAGAAGCTGGCGATATAGAAATCAGGGTACTGCTCCAGCGCTTTTTCAGCAAAGCGACGGGCATAAAACAGTTTTACCGACAGGTCGGTATCGTCCAGCGTTTCGGCTGGCGCAATGAAGATCTGCTCAAAGCGTGGCAGGCAGTCAATGGCCATAGGACCGAGGCAGTCATTGCTGGTTGGCACTGTGCGCCAGCCCAGAACCTTAAGGCCCTGGCCTGAAACAGCCGCTTCAACAGCCGCTTTCTGTTCTTCGTAAACAGCATCGTCCAGATCCATAAACAGCATGCCCACAGCATACTGCTCAGGCAGCTCAATGCCTTGTTCCTGAGCGACGGCACGCAGGAATGAGTCTGGTTTCTGAATCAGCAGACCGCAGCCATCGCCGGTTTTACCGTCCGCAGCGATACCGCCACGGTGTGTCATGCAGGTCAGGGACTCAATAGATGTCTGCAGCAGTTTGTGGCTTGGCTCACCTTCAAGATGGGCAAGCAGACCGAAGCCGCAGTTATCCTTAAATTCGCCTGGAGTATACAGACCAGTTCTCATAGAACAGCTCTCACCAATAAATCGTTTAAATATCAAGGGCTTACAATCGAAAAGCGATCAAGAAATAAGCAGCCTTGAGACAAAAGGACGCTCATTCTACACATCTGAGGCGGTTGCCACAAATGAACAGAGGAAAGGCCCGGATTGACACACCCGGGATAAACAGGCTCAGGACTTACCGGATAACCTTCTGTACATCTCCCACAGGACGAACCCACGGCGACTGTTTACGCAGCGAGGATGGCATTGCATTTACCGCTGCTCTCGCTTCCGCACGGCTGGAGTAGACACCCGACACCACCACAAACCAGTCCTTACCTTTGTAGGTTGTCTGGTATCGATACAAAGTCCCTGTGACCTGACTCTGCCACTGATCGCGAAAGGTTTCAGCACCCGTGGAGCTGTGCGACCCCAGTAGTTGCACGATATACCCTGACTCAGGCGCCAACAAGGCTTGTTCGTCAGGAGTGTAAGACGGAGTCTTTGGTTGAGCAGTTGCGGCTTCTACTTGTGCCGCCTGAGGCTTAGCTGCTTCAGCTTTCACAGCCGGAGTGCCTGAGCCAGCGCCTTCAGTCATCGAGACTGCATCTATTTCAGAAGAACTTTCTGTATTTGCTTTGACGATTCCACTACCTGAGTCGGCGCTTGGTGCCTCTTCATTTACAGCACCTGCCTCCTCTCCATCCGTGGCTTCCACGACGACTCTGTCGGCAAGCGTTACCCCTTCGCTGTTCCCTGCCTCAGCCTGATGACCAACGTCAGAGCCGGGGTAATTAAAGTCCTTAACGGAATCCAACTGAGTCTGAATCTCGGGCGACAGTTCATCATCCTGAGAGGAAGCTCCCCACTGATAAATGAATACCATTGCGATAGCAGTAACTACACCAGCAATAGCAAGGATATTGCGGAGGGGAAAACCAGCCGCTGATGCCGTCGCCGCTGGGCGCGTCGAGGAAGAAAGTATCCGTTCACCCTGACGTAGTGCAGGACCAGGCAAGCACCCGGAGTCCATCATAATGTCTGCCAACTCCTTATCACCGAATGGACAGACCTCACCATCACCGAAAACACTGGCCATCAAAGCGGCGATTTCCGAATCGGTTAAAGGTTCGACCGCCAATACATGGACAGGAGCCTGAGCCGGCGAATTTCTGAAGTGAGTTTCATAGCCTGGTGCACCGAACAGAATCACAGATATCGCCTGAGGCGCTAACAACGCAAAATGAGCGATATCATTCAGCGTCTCAGCATCTAACTGATCCGCCTGATCAATAATCAGTAACAGGTTGCCACCGGCTTCGCTTCTGTCTATTGCCTCGTTACGGATAGCCTCACGTGCTTGAGCACCATCTTCATGAATAGCCGGCATATCCCAATGAGCAGCGATTGAAGAAAGTATCCCAGGCATCCCCAACATGACGCTTGCTGTTAATAACAAGGTTTCATCAGGAGCCTCTCTTTGCGCTGCCAGGTTATTGGCAATAAAGGACTTTCCAGCCCCCTCGAAGCCGGTGACCGCAACCAGCAGCTCGCTGTAGGACGCCAGGTGGGATAGGAGCTCGACATGACGTTTCTGAGAATCAAGAAGGCTGTGCATAGAAAATGCCTCGTTACCGGCGGAACTGGGCGCCACATTCACACCTGAAAGGTCCAGATCAAAATCCGTTTCCATAACTCCCCCAGTTGTTATATTCAGCGAGTTGCGCCATAAGCCATCAGAGTCTCTTCAAGCAGGTCTCGTGGAACGTCTGAGGTAATATAGGCCTGTCCAATCCCCTTAAGCAAGACCAGCCTCAGCGCGCCATCAAGAACTTTTTTATCCACCGCCATACGACTGATGTAGTCATCACAAGACATGTCCTTTGGCCCTTTCACTGGCAGGTGCGCCGCCTGCAGCAAACGTAAAAGATCGTGTTCGTCCTTTTCAGTCAGGTAACCCAGTCTTTTGCTCAGATCAGCTGCCATCATCATACCCGCACCGACCGCCTCACCATGCAACCACTTTCCGTAACCCTGGTGCGCTTCTATGGCATGGCCAAACGTGTGCCCCAGATTCAGTGTCGCGCGAATTCCGCCCTCACGCTCATCCTGAGCAACGACATCCGCTTTGTTTTCACAGGAACGATATATAGCTTCAGCAAGTGATTCATCATCCCCCGACATCAGGCCTGCTACATTGTCCTGTAGCCAGAGATAAAACTCAGAGTCAGAGATCAAGCCATATTTGATCACCTCTGCCATCCCTGCTGCCATTTCACGAAGCGGCAGAGTTTCCAACGTGCCGGTATCGGCAATCACAGCCTGCGGCTGATGGAAAGCACCGATCATATTCTTGCCCAAAGGGTGATTGACCGCTGTCTTACCGCCTACTGACGAATCAACCTGTGAAAGCAGCGTCGTGGGTACCTGAATAAAATTAACACCGCGTTGATAAGTGGCCGCAGCGAAACCCGTCATATCGCCGATAACGCCTCCACCCAACGCAACAAGAGTAGTCGTTCTGTTATGGCGTCTGTCGAGGAGCTCATCAAAGATCATATTCAAGGTATCGAGATCTTTGTATTTTTCACCGTCCGGCAGAATGACGGTGTCGACCTGATAATCGGTCAGCGCCGACTTCACATCATCGAGATAGATTGGAGCGACCGTTTCATTGGTGACAATAAGCACCTGCCGCCCTTTAATGTGGGGAGAGTACAGCTCTTTGTTCCGCAGGAGGCCAGGGCCGATGTAAATTGGATAACTACGATCGCCAAGATCTACGGTAAGGGTCTGCATTATTCACCTTTTAAACGTTTTTTGAGTTCCTGAATTACCCATCTTGGATTGCGCTGATCCGTTTCAATAATGATATCGGCGACAGAGCGATACAACGGATCGCGCTCCGCAAAAAGCTTGCGCAATACTGCCTCAGGGTCGGCCGTCTGGAGTAACGGGCGGTTACGGTCTCGAGCCGTTCTAGCCAGCTGCTGATCCACAGAAGTACATAGATAGATGACCGTTCCTCTCGAGGCGAGGTGCTGGCGATTCTCACTTCGTAACACAGCGCCACCACCCGTAGATAGTACGATCCCCTTCTGCTGAGTCAGTTCATCTATGACAGACTCTTCACGTTCGCGAAAGCCCGCCTCACCTTCTTTATCAAAGATCCAGGGGATATCGGCGCCGCAACGTTCCTCTATTACTTTATCTGAGTCAAAGAACTCGTATTTAAGTTCCTGAGAAAGCAGACGGCCGATGGTGCTTTTTCCAGCACCCATCGGCCCAATAAGAAATACAGACTGTGTCATCTTCAACGTGCTGAGAGCGTTTCCTTAACCAGTCGAGGAGTGATAAATACGAGAAGCTCACTCTTCTCTTCCTGCTCACTAGTACGACGGAACAGAGCTCCGATTAATGGCAGATCACCAAAGAATGGCGTTTTAGATACCTGGCGAATTTCCTCTGAGCGGAAAATACCGCCAAGCACAATGGTCTCACCGTTTTCAACCAGCACCTGAGTCTCAACTGCATTGGTATCAATAGCAGGACCAGCGGTAGTCAACTCTCCAACGGAATCCTGATTAATCACCAGATCCATGATAATACGATCATCCGGCGTAATCTGAGGAGTAACCTCAAGACGCAGTACCGCTGACTTAAACGCTACGTTCGCAGCACCACTTGAGCTTGCCTGCAGATAAGGAATCTCAGTACCCGACTCAATGGATGCAGTCTGGCCATCAGCAGTGATTACGCGAGGCTGAGAGACAATTTCTGCGCGCCCTTCAGTTTCAATAGCAGATAGCTCCAGATCCAATAGGAAATCAGCGGTCTGGTAACCAATAGCAAAGGTCGATGCTGCAGCATCCTCAACACCGAAATCGACAACATCCGAAGCCTCAAGATCAATGGTTTGAGTTGATGAACCGGTAGTCGCCCGGTCAAACAAAATCTGATTGCCTTCACGCAGAGTAGTCTTGCTGCCCCCGAAGGTAGTCCAGTTATCGCCATTATTCTGGAAACCAGCGCCACCCCACTGCACACCTAATTCCTCACCGACACTTGTACTGGCAACCACGATGCGGGCTTCAATTAACACCTGCCGCACTGGCACATCGAGCATTTGAAGAGCTTCACGAACTTTCTCAAGATTCTTAGCGGTATCTTTCATCAACAGCGTGTTGGTACGACCATCAACCACCGCAGTGCCACGCTCAGACAGCAAGCCCTGCTCAGATGTCAGGAGCTCAGCAAGATCCGATGCTTTCGCATATTTGAGCTGCATATACTCTGTAACTAGAGGGGCAAGCTCTTCAACCTGGCGCACAGCTTCGAGTTCAACTTTTTCACGGGCTGCGATCTCTTCAGCAGGAGCGATGAGCAATACCGACCCCATCTGACGCTGGCCAAGCCCCTTGGTTTTCAACACAAGGTCCAGCGCTTGGTCCCAAGGCACATTCTGCAGGCGCAGTGTAATGTTGCCGCCGACTGAATCTGAAGCGACGAGGTTGAGGCCGGTGAAGTCTGCAATCAACTGAAGTACCGCACGCACTTCAATATCCTGGAAGTTCAGGGACAGTTTCTCACCAGTGAAAGGAAATTGCTTCTCAGCCACCGCCTCTTCATCAGCCGGTGGCTCAGAAACATTAATTGAGAGTAACTTATCAGTTTGATACGCCAGGTACTCAAACTCAGAAGAAACAGGCTCGATAACGATTCGCGCGCGACCAGCGGTAGCCGTCGTGTCTACATATTTCACAGGCGTAGCGAAGTCGGTGACATCAAGGCGACGACTTAAGGCGTCTGGCAGTGATGCTCCCTCGATATCAGCGATGATTTTTGCACCCTCTCGGCGGATATTTGCCGAGGCGCTATCATCACTCAAAGTAATCTGAACCTGACCTTCGCCCTGATTACCACGGCGAAAATCAACGTTTACAACCTTAACTTCGGAACCAGGCTGAACAACCTCTCCTGTTAGAGTCGTTTGCTGATTACCTGCGAACTCTTCATTCACATCAGCCTCACCGATACGGACAAAGAGACGATTACCTTGCACTGTGGTGGTATAGCCAACCAGCTGATTCAGGTTGATCACTAGCCGGGAACGGTCTTTTGCCTCTACTACAGTAGCGCTTCGCGCATTACCGTTACCAATATTGTGTCGCTTAGTAGTAAGCGCGCTATCAACACCTGGTAAATCCAAAGCAATCCGCGCTGGTTTTTCAATGGTGTAGCCGCTGACTTCTGGTGGTGCAGAGTCAAATACCAGCTCCAACTGAGTAACATCACCCGGGGCAGTGGAAAAATTAAGGTCGGTCAGAGTGGCCGAAACAGCCTCAACCGACCAGATTGCAGTCACACACACAAAAGCGCGGGCAAGGGTGCTAATGTTGTTCATGATTTTCATAGTTATTCTCCTGGCGCCCCATTCAGAGCCAACGTTCTGGGCCGCTCAAGCCACCCACCCTGTCCATCAGGTACGATTTCAATTAGATTCATTCTGTCGCTCTGAATCGACACGATACGTCCGTGATTTCGACCCATATACTCACCTTCCCGCACCCGGACAACTCCACCGTAGCCGTCTTTAATCAGTGCAAAGAGATCTCCTTTCGGCTTCTGAAGCGTACCCACCATGCCCAGCTGATCAATATCAAACTGTTCCAGATATTCTTTCGAGCGGTCGTTATCTGGGCGGACATCCATACCGTTAGAGTTCAGTCTTTCCGACTCTTCTGGCACTGCTGGCAGGCTGAATGGCGACCTCAACGCAGACGCGCGATAGGTAAACGCCTCGTATGGTTTAAACTCAGGAATGGGCTCTACCCGCCCTCTCGGCTTCGAGCCCACATCATCAACGTAAACCTGCAGATCAGCAACATCACCTGATGATGAACAAGCTACAGTGGCCAAAGATGCAGCAACCAGAAACAGCAATCGTATTGTCTTCATATCACTGTCCCTTACTATCTGCGTCGTATTGATAGGTTTTAGCCTGGATCTCCATTGAAAGGCGATCCTGCCCCTGAGTTTTCACGATATTAAAATCGTGCAACGTTACAATTCGCGGCAGAGAAGCGACCCCAGAAACAAAGGCCCCCATCTCATGGTAGCCCCCTGTCACTTCGATATTTATCGGTAGTTCTTTATAGAACTCCTCTTTCTTCATATCTGCAGGGTCAATCCGTTTCAGGTCAAGACCAGAATTCAGCGCAGTTGCACTGATATCATCGATAAGCCCCGGGACTTCAGTGTCTTTGGGTAACTGTTTGAGTAGCGAGCCAAAACTGGCCTCCATCTCAACCATCTGCGCCTTATATTCATCCAGATTCGCGACGCGAAATGCTTTAGTTTCAAAATCCCGCTTGAGCTGCTGCTCTTGCCTCTCAAGAGAATCCAGCGACGCCTGCTGCCCCTGAACAAGCCCTATGTAAGCAAGCACACCCGAGGCCACGACCACGGTTATACAAAAAGACACCTTACCGACAAGAGGCCAGGATCCCATATTTTGCCAATCGATATCATTAATATCGAAGCTTTGCAGCTGCTCCAGAACAGAGCCTGATGGCTTATTTGACTCCGCCATTGTCATCCTCCTCTGCTCTCGGATTAATCCTCGTCATCACAATTTCGAATTCGTTCACACCCGGAGATTTAGATTCCACCTTGATCAACGACGGATCTCTGAACCACTCTGACTGATCGAAATTACGCATTAAGGCTGAAACACGGTTATTTGTCGATGCAATGCCAGAAATCCGGACTTTATTGCCTTCGACCTCAAGCTCCCGGAAATAAAGGTCCTCGGGAACCGAGCGCACGATCTCATCAAATACACGAACAATAACCGGGCGATCCCCTTGCAAACGCTGAATCAGCTCCATTCGCTCTACCAGCTCTGCCCGGGTCTCTTTCAGTTCCTGAATCTCGACAATCTTCTGATCCATTGCTGTTATCTGATTTCTCAGGAAAGCATTACGCGAGTTCTGAGTCGCTGCCGCTGCATCATAGTAGCGATATACGCCGAACACACATGCAGCCGCTACTGCAACAACAACCCCGATAACAACGTAGAAATTTTTATTACGTTCTTCTCGTAGCTCTTCACGCCAAGGTAATAAGTTAATATTCGCCATCAGTCGAAGCTCCTCATTGCCAGGCCAGCTGCAATTAAGAGCGAAGGCGCATCATTCGCAAGCCAGGTAGCATTCACTCGCTGCGAGAGCGTCATGCTGATAAATGGATTGGCGACGACTGTCGGCGTGCCCAGCGCAGACTGAACCTGTTCTTCCAGCCCCGGAATGGAGGAGGTACCCCCGGCGAGAACAATATAGTCAACGTCGTTAAACTGACTGGAGGAATAGAAAAACTGCAGAGAGCGACTCACTTGCTGAACAACCGCCTCGCGGAAGGGACCCAACACTTCAGACTCATAATCGTCAGGCACGCCACCCTCAAGCTTGGCTCGATTAGCATCCTCTTCACTCAAACCATAGCGACGCATAATATCTTCTGTCAGCTGACTGCCACCAAACAGCTGCTCACGGGTATATATCGACCTACCTTCGTGCATAACACTCAGGGTTGTCATCGTGGCGCCGATATCAATTACTGCCACCGTCTCTATTTCTTCGCCTTCCAGCTGTGCATCGAGCAAGGAGAAAGCGCGTTCGGTACAGAAAGCTTCAACATCTACTTTGCTGACTTCAAAACCCGCGATTTCTACGGAATCTTTTCTGCGTTCAACAGTCTCAGAACGACAAGCAGCCAGCAGAACGCTGACCATATCTGGAGATTTATCGCTCGGACCGGTCACTTCCCAGTCAAGAGCAACCTCTTCCAGGGGGTAAGGAATATATTGATCGGCTTCAGTTCGGATCTGAAAATCCATATCGTCGTCGCTAAGACCAGCGCTCATATCAATGGTTTTCGTAATAACTGCCGAGCCCGCGACAGCAAGAGCAACGTTTTTAGCATTAGAACGCGAGCGAACTACCGCCTGACGAATTGCATCACCGACGGCTTCTTCGTTGTTGATACCCTGTTCCACAACGGCATTAGGAGGCAAGGCTACCGTTGCGTAGGCTTCTACCTGATAGCGTTCCCCCTGGCGACTCAACTCCAGCACTTTGACGGACGTTGAACTTATGTCCACCCCGAGAAGCGCCTTATTTTTCTTCTTAAACAGGCTGCCCAGCACGACAAAATCCCCTTCTGTTTCGCGAACTTGCGCGCGCAAGCTCACACAGATCCTATATAATTCCGGCCATTATAAGCACAATCCTGCGAAAAGAACAAAAAACCCTTATAATGCCGCATCCCGCATGATAGCTGGCTTTTTCAGGAATTTAACGATCTTTTTATATGAATATGGCAACTCCGCTCCTTAAGTTCACAATCTGGCTGTTTTTGTCTATCGGAGCCGGAACGACCATGGCCATAACCGGTGTTTATCTTTATTTAGCGCCGACGCTCCCCGATGCAGAAACCCTGAAAGATGTAGATCTTCAAACCCCTCTGCGCGTTTACACGGCAGACGGACTTCTGATAACGGAGTATGGCGAGAAGCGCCGAACCCCTATTACATATCAGGAAATCCCCCCTCAATTCATTGACGCACTTCTCGCTTCTGAAGATGACGGCTTTTTTGAGCACTCAGGAATAGACCTGAAAGGCCTCGCGAGGGCAGTATTTGATCTGGTGACCACCGGCCGGAAGAAATCAGGGGGCAGTACGATCACCATGCAGGTAGCCAAAAACTACTACCTGAGCAGCGAAAAGACCTTTACCCGGAAGTTCACCGAGATCCTGCTGGCACTCAAAATTGAGAAGGCACTGACCAAAGAAGAAATCCTTGAACTCTATGTAAACAAAATCTATCTGGGTAAGCGCGCATACGGGATCGAGGCCGCCTCTCAGGTCTACTATGGTAAGTCAATCACCGAGCTGAACCTGGCAGAGCTGGCGATGATTGCCGGCTTGCCGCAGGCGCCTTCGGCAGCAAACCCGATACGCAGCCCGGAGCGGGCTGTTTCTCGTCGTAACTACGTGCTTGCTCGCATGCATAACCTCGGAAAAATCTCCGAAGCCGAGTTCCAACAGAGTATCCGTCAGCCCGCAACAGCTCGATATCACGGTGCAACCTCCGAGATCAGTGCTCCTTATGTTGCCGAGATGATTCGTCAGGAAATGATCAGACGTTACGGCAACAAGGCCTACACTTCTGGGTACAGCGTCTACACCACCATTAATTCAGCGCGACAGCGTGCTGCCAACGCAGCCTTACAGAAAGGCCTGCTGAAGTACGACCGGGACCATGGTTACCGCGGTGCTCAGACCTCCTATGCTGTTATCCCCCTGAGCGTTCCGGAGGCGCCGGAGCTCGAAGAGTGGATAGCACAGGCCGACCCAGCAAAGGATGTAGACTGGCCGCAGACCCTTGAAGCATGGGAAGAGAAGCTTCGTGACTTGGGCGACTTCGGTATTATCGAACCAGGCGTCGTCATGAACGCTACTGAAGAGGGTGCCTGGGTATACGGTATCGGTAAAATACGCTGGCTACCTTTTGCAGGAATGACTTGGGCAGCGCCGTACCTGAGCGTTAATTCGGTTGGAAATGCTCCCGAGAATGCCCTCGATGTTATCAGTAACGGTGACCTGATCTGGCTCGAATCAACTTCATCAGGGTTGAAACTTGCCCAGGTCCCGCAAGCAGAAGGCGCTCTGGTGTCTATGAACCCTCACAACGGAGCGATCGAAGCCCTGGTCGGCGGCTTTTCAAACTCAGATAACCAATTTAACCGTGCGACTCAGGCGGAGCGCCAGCCGGGCTCTGCTTTTAAACCCTTCATCTACAGCGCGGCCCTGGACAATGGCTTCACCACAGCCAGCCTGATTAACGATGCACCTGTCGTATTCAAAGATGCCAGCCTCGAGAGCACCTGGCGCCCCGAAAATTACAGCGGCAAGTTTTACGGTCCGACCCGCCTGCGGCAGGCTCTTTATCGCTCACAGAACCTGGTGTCGATCCGCATTCTGAAACAGATGGGGCCGGCCACAGCCGTTCGCTACATTCAGGATTTTGGTTTTAACCCAGCACGTCTGAACAAAGATCTCTCACTGGCACTGGGCGCATCAGCTGTTACCCCTCTCGACATGGCGACGGGCTATAGTGCCTTCGCCAATGGTGGCTACAAGGTCAGCCCCTTCGTTATGCAGAGTATTATCTCCGACACGGGCGAAGTGCTTTACGAGGCCAACCCAACACTCGCAATGGCACCACCAGAAGAGGGTGCAACCGGCAACTTAATCCGCGAAGGGCTTAACGATAACGATTCGCCGACTGAGGGTGAGTCCGAGCAAGTAGAGAGCATTGAAGTACCTACACTTTACGCAGAGCGCATAATGTCTCCAGAGAACCATTATCTGACAGTAAGCATGATGCGGGATGTTGTGCGCAGAGGCACAGGTAGAAAAGCGCTAGCGCTGGGTAGAAATGATCTCGCCGGAAAAACAGGTACAACCAATGATCAGAAGGATGCCTGGTTTTCCGGCTTCAATCCCGACCTCGTAGCCACTGTCTGGATCGGTTTCGACCAACCAACCACATTGGGACGCTGGGCATCTGGTGGCGGTACCGCGCTTCCGGTGTGGGTCGATTATATGAGAGAAGCTCTTGATGGCGCGCCGGAAGAGCATTTCGAACAGCCTGAAGGGATTGTCACTGTTCGAATTGATCCAGACAGTGGGCTACTGGCTTCACCGGGCCAGAAAGACGCGATATTCGAATACTTCAAGGCTGGGTCCGCTCCAACGGAATATGCCAGAACGAAAGACATCATCCCCTATCAGGAAGACGAAGGTGGTTCAGGGGGAGGCAGCGTCATCCCAGAGCAGCTTTTCTGACCCTGCATCCGTCACTATGAAATAAAAAAGCCCGGCAGTTGCCGTAATGCTGTTCACTTAAGCATTTGAAGCATCACGAGGCT
>CEQW01066300.1_pt1 | contig 26547 bp, 19 predicted proteins | sample 530891 | NCBI WGS metagenome assembly CEQW01 (sample SAMEA2621066, study PRJEB7988) | marine metagenome | biome: marine biome (ENVO:00000447); feature: surface water layer (ENVO:00002042); material: "saline water (ENVO:00002010), including plankton (ENVO:xxxxxxxx)" | depth 5 m
TGGTCGTCATGGTCATCTCCACAAGACCAGAGCAGGCTTTCTCCAGGTTGGAGGTCTGCCATCTCGTTGTACATAGACGATGCTTCATCCATGCGGACCTCAAGCAGTCCGTTGTTGATGTCAAACGAGGTGCCGAGTGTCAAATCAATATCGAATGGCAGTGTTTCTCCGTCGCCAGAAATCTCTCCAGTGACACCCACATTGTACTCAATCATTGCTTCAATTTCCATTTCCATATCCATTCCATGAAGACCCATTGCGGAGTCGAAGTACTCTGTGTAAAGGACATCAGCATTGAACAGTTGCTCAGCATCGTAGCCAATTGTGAGATCGATTCCACCGTATGAATCACTCCATTCGGAGTGGACAGCAAAATCGTCCAACAGACCGTGACGTACAGTGAGTTCTGTCATCTTGGTTGAGAAATCGGTTGGTGTCCCGTCGACATCCAACGTGGTCAGTGGGCCATCGTATTGTTCGAAGACGATGGTAGTTGAACCACTGGTTACGCTTCCAATGAGAAGATCTAGTCCCGAGTCATCTCCAGCAGCCATAACCTCTTGGAAGACTTCTTGCAAGTCAATTCCAATCATCGAAGCGATGTCGGTGTTCAAGTTTGAATAATCGTATTCGATACCCCAAGCAATAGGTTCTGGTTCATCTGCAGCAACACTTGTTGGGAGGGTTGTTGCAATCAAAAGGCTAGTGAGGACAAGAGCAAGTGCTTTTCTCATATCTTGCAACAAGAATAATTTGTATATTATTGTATGGCCGAACAACTATTGTGACTATACAGCATCCCAATCCAACTTTTCACCTTCATTGGATTCCTCATCGGATGCATTGTCTTCGACGTCCCCATCACCAAAGACGCCCCACGAATCGATGATCTTCATTTCTTCAGCAGTTGCTCTACGTCGTTGAAGCGTCATGAGGAGTGCAACGAGGATAGCGATGGAAACTGCACCAACAAGAACGCCAGTGGACATGAAACCCCCCCGCTCTGCTTCAACAACCTTGAGTGGTGTGTAGAGAATATCCACGCTTGCTGAATCGCCTTCACCATCGGTCGCGATGACCTTGAAACTTGGTTGTCCAACACCAGATGGTTGGAATTCAAGCGACCCTGTCCAAATACCATCCCCATCATCATCGCTGAGATTGAAGGTCCATGTCTGAATGTTGTGGACAATATCGACGCGAACATCGTCCGTCGTACCATCAGCATCGATCAGTATCACTGAGACATCAAGCGTGACTCGCTCATCAGAAACGAATTCGACTTGAGACAGTTCCAAACTGGTTTGATCCAATACAGGAAGGCTGGATCGGACGGTGAAATTGATGTGGTGTTCTGATGAGGCACCACGAGCATCTTGTACGTACAACGAAACATGATGGGAACCAGGAGCAAAGATTTGTGTGAAGGTTGATTGTGTGCTCAAAACGCTGGTCTGAGCATCCGGTTGATGAAGGCGCCACTCTCGTGTAACAAGGTCATTGTCAGCATCGCTTGATGCGCCTTCAAACACAATGTTCCTACCAGGATCGATGGAATCAAGGTTCGTTGGCGTGACGATAACCGCCTGAGGATCGCTCGGAAGAATCAAGAGTTGAAGGAATTCAATTCGAGTCTTTCCAGTCTCATCGACCAATTCAATTTGAAGATCTCGCAGTCCAGAATCAAGTTGTAATTCATGAATTTCTGAGGTTGAAACGTCACTCAGGATTGGAAGATATGCTGAGGTTTGATCATTGAATGCCCGAACTGTCATCGTAAACGCATCACCATCATAGTCAACACTTTGCCGTGAATCAAAGACAATCAAATCGCTTGAAGCGAATTGGCTACCATTCGCTGGCGAATCCAACACCAGTACAGGAGCTGATTCAGCAACCTCAAGTGTCGTTGAAACGGAAGCGTTAGCGTTGATGCCATCGTTGAGTGTGAGCGTGATTTGATGCGTACCTGCGGAGAGTCGCGTTTCAAAGGTCAACCAATCCACGTCCCCTGGTGTCAATCGTCCATCAAGGTTACTTGACCAATCGATTTGCAGGAATTCAGAACCTGCTGCAGGCTCATTCTCTGCGCAGTGCCATGTCCCTTCATTCGGGAATGTGGAGCACGCTGAATCGAAATCACCACTTCCATTGGCACTGAACGGAATTAGAACGGACGAATCGAGATCATCGAACATGGCTAATTCTTCGATAACAGCTCGAGGTACAGAATTGTCGATCGTAATCAGTTCAGAAACAACCGACATCTGGCCGCCATGATCCATTCGATCATCGGTGATTCGTAACTCAATTTGGTGAACACCGCGAGAGAGATGACCATTCCAAGAAATGTTCTCAAGACCTTGACCAACCATGAGCGATCCATCCACATTCGACCACCATTCAAAAGAAACTGGATTGTTTTCGGGATCGGCTGAACTGCTTCCATTGAAGAAAATCACATCTTCACTTGCCGTTCCATTGCGTTCAAGCGTGAAAGCAGCAGTTGGCATCTCATTGTACAATTTGACCTCAACTGAGTAGGTATCTGAATTCCCTACTTGATCCCAAGCAATGACGTTCAAGAAGAACGATGCCGGTGGGTCATCCGTGTAATGGTCGAAGGTGTGGGTCAACAATTCTGGACAGACCCATTGGTTGTCCCATTCGGGACCTTGTCGGTTGTAACCACCAAACGTAATCATGCAAGCAAAGTCATCACCCTCAGGGTCAAATGTTCCTGTCGTATTGATGGTGACAGTACCGGTTTGCGGCATGATTAGTTCGTTCCATTGCGTGGCTGTTGGGGAAAATGAAACGTTGATTTCTGGTGCAAGATTGGTCAATTCTATGCTCCTTGTCTCAGAGACGCAGTGTCCAGCATTGTCGCAGACTTCCAGCGTGAGGTCGTGAATGCCATCGGTCAGAGTGAAACCAGACACACCATCGTTAACCGAAAATGGGGCATTCCCTTGTCCTGATGAGATGACGCCGTCAAGAGAAGAAGTCCATGTGAGTGTGAGAGGGTCGTCGTCCAAATCCCACGACTGCTGAGCATCAAACAACACTTGCCCCTGCGAAGGGAACACCTCCCCGTCCGTCGGTGAAGTCCAGTTCAAGAATGGAGGTTGATTGTCAAGTTCGAGGCGACAATACATCATTTCATTTCCATCAAAAACGGTTGTCGTTGAATTGCTTTGACTATCGTATCCGCAATCAACGGTAATCTCGTTGAGAGAAGACGGGCCTGAATTTGTCCACCGTTGATTGACGAAATCCGGAAGGAGAACTTGGCCGAGATCATTTGTGAACTCAGAAACAGACGGTTCAAATTGGCTGAAACTAACATTCGCGTACGCATTAGGAACACCATTTGATTGATTGTTGACGACCCATACCACGACGTCGTGTGCAACATCAACGACTGCGCCAGATGGAATGTTTGCAAGTGTTAAATCGATGTTGCTCGGTTGGTGAAGATGCATCCCTGATGTTGCATCCAAATCCAAAATGTGCAAGCCAGTTGCATCAGCAAAATTCGAGAAATTTACATCCGAATTTTCAATCCAAACACGACCACTGCAACCGTTCCCAATTGTATTGCCGTACCCTCCAAGGTCGGGGTGATTGACCAGTTTGAGACATTCGGTCCCAATCAATTCGGTATTACTCAATGTTGAGGGGAAATTTCCATTGTGGTTTGCATCCCAATACATTCCGCTATGATTGCCACTAAGCGTCAACCCATCGATATGTCCTGCTGCTTGTTCGATGTAAAGTGCATGCTGCGTTGCCGATTCATGCTCAATTTCAGAATTCAGAAGATTGAATCGGCCTCCTTGGGTTCCGAGTGTAAGTCCACCGTTATCGACATACATTGCTGGGAGAGTTGGGTCAATGTCTGTAATCGAAAGATTATCAAGCCAAAGATCAACAGAATCTATGACGAACACACCATGTCCTTGCGGCGATTCAACCCGACAATTCAAACAAACCACATCGCCTGATGCTGTCTCCAGATCGTTGGATTTTTGATACGACAATCCAGACTGTTCCATCGCATTTGAGCCAAGCGAACCATCGTTGATGGATGTTAGATTTGAGACGGTCACGTACCGAGCATCAAACACGTGAACTCCTGAGTATCCATTGTCAGCTGTAGAGAGCCCATCCACGACAACCGTTGCGGAATCGATGAACAACCCCTGCTCGGAATTGTTGTGAAGATTCCAATCATGCCCTTGAAGGGAACCTCCACTCGAAGAATGGATTCCTGGGCCAGGAGAACCAGTCACTTCAAGGTCCTCGAGATGGGCCGCAAAATAGGAGGTTTGTATGCTCAATCCTGCAGAATGGGCACCCTGTCCCGCTTCACCAGCATCCCGTATGGTCATGTTGCGAAACGTTGTACTGGAATCGACAAAGAACAAACGAACTCCGACGGATGAAGCTCCATCCACGAGGACGTTCTCCAACCATGCCCCTGTTGCGTTCACTTCGATTGCAGCCTTGGCGATCCCAGGTGAAGTAGCACCAGAAGAACCAGTTCCACGCACGGTAAGGTTGGTGAAATCAGCTGATTCGTAGTTGGTGTAATTCGTGTGGTTGTTTTTGTCCAAGTAGACGCCACGATACATGCTATTGGAGATGTCAACATCCCTGAACACACCTCGCGTGTATCCGGAATCGTCGATATGCCGAACAATGATTCCTGTATCGCTCTTGTCGATGGTCAGATCCTCAAACAATGGCACACTATCCTCAACCCATACCCCTGCTGCTTCTCCAAGGACAGAACCTGAGATATTGTCCATCACAACGTCTCGATAGATTCCACCTGAGCCACCCCATAGATTCACTGCGCGGAGTTGATGGTCGGTGAAGTATGCACCCTGCACAATAGGCGTTGAACCATCACCAACCGACAAGCCAATACCGTATCTCCAATCGTTTTGGAACGCCACAGAACGCCCTGCTTGTTCGACGTGCAAGTCTCGAATAACTGGACTTGAACTACCAAACATATCGATGCCAACGCGGTCTGGATTGAACATGGTCACATTGTTCAGGATTGGATTCGAACCGTAAATCGTAATTCCATAAATTGCATCCTCGATGTGCATGTGATTGACAGTACTTCCACGTCCGTTGGATGATGAATTGAATTGTATGCCTTCATGATCACCGGTGGTCGACGAACTTGAGAGTACGATTGGACATGTTGAGGTTCCTTGAACGGTTAATCGTCCATCGACATAGATCCGTATTCCTGGAGACATCACCACACTTGTGCAGGAGGTGATGAGTAACTCATCCTGAACGTTGACGAAATAATCATTCGTCAGGGTCACTGTACCAGACCACGTCGTTGTAGCGCGATTCGAAACCGCTGAACCTTCGTTTCCTGCCTCCTCAAAGGATTGGACCATCGGTCCCATGGGCATGAAAAGAAGAAGTGCCAACAAGATGAGAGCATAGAGTGTTCTGTGCCTCTCCATAATATTCAGTCCAAAGCGATACCATTTGAAGGCACCCTTTGCCTGTTCATCGAACGGATGAGACCCGAAGCGATAAAACCCCTCTCCTCAAGCACATCTCGTGCCAGAAGCATTCGTCCTCGTAAAGACCGAACCGTCCTGTGAGCGGGATGTCTATCTCGCCTTGACATCACACGATGCAGTCAAAGAAGTTCATGCCCTCTACGGGGAGTACGACCTGCTTGCACATGTGAGTAGTGATTCAGCAAAAAATCTCACATCTCTCCTCATGAAAGATTTCAGAACCATCGAAGGAATACGAGACACACAGACACTCATTGCAGTGGAATACTGAGGTGAACAAATGGCGATAGGATTTGTATTGATCACAACCCAACCTGGCGAAGAGAAGAATGTTCGAAGTGCACTCGATGGCATCGAACATGTGACAGACAGATGGATGTTGTTCGGCGAATTCGATATTCTTGCACGCGTCCAAGCTGACGATGAATTCACACTAACCCGATGTATCGTGGAAGAAATTCGTCCGCTCAAAGGTATTCAAGATACAAAGACCATGATCGGTGCTGAATTGTAATTCAAACATCGTGAAGGCGTTTCGATAACGAACGCGCCCGGTTCGGACATCCTACGGAACGATAACGCAGAATTGCTTCTCGAAGAGCGAAGACTCTGTCTTTTTGATTGAGCATTGATTTCATCTCCCACCATTTTGCAAGAATTCGTCGCGCTGATGGGACGTCCATCGATTCGAGGGCCTGGAGGTCAACTTGCTCATGAATGAGTTTCGCTCGAGGCAATTGTGTTTCAACCAATTGTTCACAAAGAAGGAGAAGAAGTGAGGCCTTGTACAATGGCTGTTGCAGCTGTGAAGCGGTAAGTTCTGCATTCCTGAGTGTCAGTGCGGCGTCCGAAGAACGAGGATTGAGGGCCTTCAATTCTGTTTTTGTTGTGAGAAATTGAATCAAAGGATCTCGTGTTGATGCGATTTTTTTCAATTGATCAAGGAGGAATCGAGCACCGTTTTCGTCCCCACGCTCAACAGCAAGTGCATGACGCATGACAACGATTGTAGTGAGAACCACTTGACGTTCAGTCTCGTCATCTGGAAGGTCCACCTGTTCAATAAGCAGATTGATGCGATGAAGGTCCTCTTCGTTTGAATTTGGCGAAACATCATCGATACTGCGAGAAAGAACCGACAATTGGATACGTAACTTTTGACTTGGGTCATCAACTCTCTCAAGCAGTGAAGCAAGCTCCTCCAAGACATCTTTCTTACCTTCAAATTGTGCGATTTGCAACCGAATGTTGGTTAAACGTGAATCATCAGTACCGTCGATGTAATCTTTTGCAACATCAACTTCTGCACGGTTTAAGGCATGCTGTGCTGCAAGTTCGATCAACTCAAGGTTCTCACTTTCGTTACTAAGTGCCTCATCCAAAAGTGTTGCAAAGGCTCCAGAATAGGCATTCATCAACTGATTTGCGCGAACTGAGAGATGGGTTGAAACTTCGGACTCACCTCTCTGAATCCGATGATGCAATTCAAGAATTGAAGCAAGTGCATCGTCTTGTTTTTGCCAATGAGCAATCGCAGATTGATGCAATCCATCAAGTTCAGAATCGTTCAATGAAGACCTGCAGACATTGCGAATCAAATGTTGCATTTCCATCGCCATATCCCTTCCACTCCAGCGCAACAATGTGTGCTCATCGAGAAGAGGCACATGTTCTGGGTCTGGCATACGTTCTGCAGACACTGGGAACGGTAGAACAAGAAACGGGGACATTGCATCACGAACTTCGATCGATGCATCACCGAGTACAACCTGATCCACATACGTCCGAACGCCTTGATCTGTTTCAGGGAGGGGAGTGGACGCATCGTAGAGAAGGATTGCAAGTGGATGTCGTCCAAGGGTATCAACAATCGAAACCCGTTCGTCTCCAATGTCGGGATCGAGAAGTTCTATTGCATGAGATTGCTCCAGTGGGCCAAGCTCGAGAGAGGTTCCTTCGATCGAGAATGTATCTCGATCTCGCCCGACAAGGAGAAAGGAAACGTTGTGATCCTGAAGCCCATGAAAGAGATTCTCAAACGACGATTGATGTCGGGTTGCAATCGCATGAACATCATCGAACACCAGAAGCGTTTCTTCCGACTTAATCGCCGAGGCATACCCTTCCACATCAAGGATGTGAGGCATTTCAAACTCCATTCGCTTCATCGCTTCATGGACGTCACAATACCCATCAAGTTGGACCCAGTGAATCGGTGTCCCTTGCTCAGCAAGTTCCTGAACGATTGAACGCACAAGCGTGGATTTTCCAATCCCCGGCATGCCACGTAAATGCACCGGAACGCTTCGCTTCAACGCATCTTGAATCAATTCAATCTCGGAGTGACGCCCGTGGAGAGCAGTGTATTCTGGAATCTGACCATGCAGTTTGTTCGATACTTTGGAAGGCCGAGTAGGAATTTCTTCTGAGCGTTTTCCAAGTTCTGTCCGACCTTCAGGTGTAATGTGGACGACCTTTCGTTTCCTTCGCCCAGAACCGATGACGTGTGCTTGTCTCGTTCGAATCAAACCCTCGTTCTCCAGTGTACTCATTGGCTGGAAAAGCGCTGAGCGAACCACTCCGATTCCATCAGCAATGCCCTCCAGCGAGACACTACGAGGAACGTCCCATGCGGATTCAAGCGTTGCTGGATGCTCATCCAACCAACGCAAAATACGCAGCATTGCCGGTGTCAACATCCGAACTCATACCCAACCTTGACAACATTGCATTTGATGTTGTCCTCTTCTTGACTGACAGAAGCCATGCAGGTTTTTTTGACCTATGGACGCAAGGATTCAATATGGCGGTTGATGCAGCATCCATCGATTTGCCTGCATCACCTGGCGTCTACCTCTTCAAAACAGGCGAAGGACGCGTCTTGTATGTCGGAAAAGCGACTCGATTGAATGAACGAATTCGGTCGTATTTCGCAACCAATCCCGATCGACAAATGATACCAGAATTGGTTGCTCGTGCTGATGACGTTGAATGCATTGTGACAACAACGCCACAAGAAGCACTGATCCTTGAGCGCCAGTTGATTCGGGAGCACAAGCCTCGATTCAATTCAATGTTGAAGGACGACAAATCCTATCCATATCTTGTCCTCACGAACGAAGAATTTCCACGCATCATGTACACTCGACATCCACCAAAGAAGGCGAACCGTTGGGGCCCGTTTCCAAATGCAAAAGCTGCGAAGCAAGTCATGCAATTACTACGGAGACACTTCGGGATTCGCGATAAGGATTGTCGGGGTGATCAGGGATGCCTCGCACAACACATTGGACTATGTCGAGGACCTTGTGTAGACCCTGATGGTTATCCTGAGCGTGTACGCACTGTGAAACGAATCCTCGATGGTGAAGCCACGGAACTTCTCGAAGAATTGGTAGCGAAGATGGATGATTGCTCAACAAATATGCAATTTGAAAGAGCAGCACATTATCGTGATTTGATTCGATCGGTTCGAACAACAGTTGGTCAGCATGTTGTCTCGAGCAAACTGTATCGCGACTGCGATGCCATTGGATTCGCCGACCAAGGTGATCTCGCCGCATTGGTCGTTTTGCATGCTGATGAAGGCGTTGTCAAAGGTCAAGAGGTCTGGCCCTATGTGCATCGAGGAGACATTGGAGAAACCGTAAGTCGATTCGTGAGTGAACACTACGTTCATCGACGCCCTCCACGATTGTTGCTAACACCGACTCCTTTGCTTGATGGATTGCAGCAATGGTTGGATGAACGACGCGGTTCAACCGTCGAAGTTCGCACACCCATGCGTGGCGATATGGTCACATTGCGTACGCTTGCTGACCAAAACGCTGAGATTCAAGTTTCCAGAATTGCCAATAAATCAAGTGGTTCACTTGAGCAGCGTGCTGCAGATGAAGCTGCGCTGTTGTTGGATGTCGAGCAAATGAATCATGTTGTTTGTTTCGACATGGCACAGTTGCAAGGTGACGAGCGCGTAGGTGCGAGTGTTGTTTTACGCAATGGACGCCCTGCAAAAAAGGAATATCGTACCTACATCGTCAAAGGCGATGCAATGGATGATTTACGCATGATGAAAGAGGTCGTTGAACGATGGATAAAGCGTCAAGAGGAATGGCCTGATTTACTTCTTCTTGATGGAGGTGAGACGCACTTGAATACAATTCGCTCAATGTTGACTGAGCACGGTGTTCAGGATCGATTCCAGTTGGCAGCTCTTGCAAAGCGCGAAGAAACACTGTACAGGGAAGAGAATGAACCAATTGTTCTGGACCGTCGTGGACGAGTATTCGTGCATGCTCGAGATGAAGCACATCGTTTCGTGAACGCATTTCATCGGAAGCGTCGCAAGAAAAGTCGCTTGGGTGATCCACTTGAGAACGTCCTTGGGTTGGGTGCTAAAAAATTGCAATCACTGCTCCGACATTTTGGTGGTCGCCAAGGCATCACCAACGCAAGCATTGAGGATTTGAAAACCGTCCCTGGAATCGGTTCTTCACTCGCTGAGCGCATTCACGAATCGTTGCATCGTTAAGATTGAGGCGGCTCTTGCATCGCTTCGAAGGGGTCAATGCCCTCATCGTAACCTCCGACTTGACGATCGACCAATCCTGCCATTTGAGCGAAATCGGATTCAGACAGGCCCATCTTTTGCGCCTTGTACAAGGAATTCTTTGCTTCTCGTGCGGCTCGCTTCTTCTTTTTCTTCTTTCGACGGCGTCGAATTAGGAGAATAAACAAAATGATGACGACGGCCGGGTAAGCCCAAAATTGGCCGAGCAAGTACATCCATGTGACTTGAAGTCGGAGCGTCACTTCATCGTCAAGACCGTCTGGCGGGATGGTGTAAGTGATGACTTGGCGTCCTTCTCCGTCTTCTGTGATGACCATGTTTCCTTGTGCAGACGTTCCTTCCTCGACAATAATTCCCTTTGGAAGTGTGAAACTCACTGGTCCAGTGAGATCGAATTCTGTTTCTTCGTGAATGGTTGTATCCCATGACCCGGTTTGGAAGGTAAGAGCTTCTTCTTCAAGTGGAGGGAATGTCACACCCTGTGATGAGACGATGCTGCTTGTCATGATCGACGAAATCTCATCGACCATCATTACCATCGGTTGAAGCAATGGAGAGCGGAATGCTCCGTTGATATCTTCTGTCAACAGTGAGAGGGTGATGAGATCAGGATCGCCACTCAACAAATCACCCCATGGACTTGAAACTGCAAGTGTGAAGCGCACCTTTGGAATCTTGACACTCACGCTTAATCCGACTTCATCGGATACGATTGGCCCAGGGGTACCAAGTCCCGCTAAACTTGTTTCAATTGAGAAATCGCTGATATCAACAGCCGAGAACTCAGGGCCTTCATCGAGATTTTCAAGTTCTTCGGATGCAAGATGAATCTCATTGGTGAGAATTTCTCCAACATCCGATCCAAATTCCATCAAGCCATCGGATGTGAGATTGAATACGAGTTGACGTGATGATGGGCAGTCGGCAAACTCGGTTCCAGGTTCAAGGCATCGTTCAATTTTCATTGGACTGTCGGAACGACTCATGATGTCGCCGATGAGTCGAACCAAATCACTTGGAATGACTTCCATTCGTACGGTGGTATCATCGTTGATATCGTAGTATCCTTGCGGAAGAGCAATCCTGTGAACAACAGCACTCGCTTCTAGTCCGAATTCAACGGAGACAGACTTGGTCCATTCGTTAATATCAAAGGTATCAAAATCAATCGAGAGAGATGTTGAGACACATGTTTTCTGTGTCTGCAAACAAATCGTTTCATCGTTTTCATCGAGAATCGGGTGGTTGTACGTGTAAGGGGAAGGTCCCGCAATCGATACTTCGTTGCGGTTTTCTCCAGTTACGGAGTGCTCAAGAATGATTCGATCCTCTCCATCGATGGTCTCAATCCAGTTTGGCAAAATCAGTTCAAGTGTTATCTTCGATGGCGGAAGATCGGATGGTATCATGCTCTCAAGGAATGAGGTATCAAGCACCGTTTCGAGAGAGAGACCAGCATCCATCACTCGACGAAGATCTTCATTGGTAATCACTTCAAAGTATTCTGAAAAGTCATTTTCAGGAATGTTTTCTTGAATGATATCAAGCAGACCAAGTTCAAATGTGTTGCTTGTCGAACGCAAGTAAATCGGGTGCTCATAACCCATAGCGCTTGAGCCTTGAATGCAATATGAGATTGTATTCGGTGGCGTCACGGTCTCCGAACATCCAACGGAATGGCTGTAATTCAATCCACCCGCAGGCCCTTCAATGCCTTCTGCAACAGAATCACTCACCCAAGACAACTGACCCATCTGAATATCAGGACCACCAGGGATTGAATCTGAAAATGCATCACCTACCGATTCAACTGGGAATTGATCGGTGAAATCGTCAAGTGGAGCAATTCCATTTTCATAAGCCAACCGGACGCCATCAGACGTTATCTGAGGAATTGTTGCTAAGTTGGATATTTCGACGAGAGAGATTCCCCAACTGTCCATCGTATCCGTGTCAAGATAATTTATACCCGCAACAAAATCAATTTGAACGGCTTGTTCATCGAATAAATCCACCTTTAAATGCAATGAAACAGCCTCTTCATTCGGGTCCAACTCGACGATTGAAGTTGTCGAAGTATTACGGTAGCCCATGGTCAAACTCACGGTTTGATCCTTCCGAACTGGTTGATGATTGAGATTGTCGACAGCCCACTCACCAAGACAATCGGCTGGTGGGCATGTTGCCAAATCGGTCGAACTGTTGGCATCAACGCCAACCACTGCTGCATAATCAGGTGGACTGATGGAGAATGTTGAGTAATGGCCCGGCTCTGCAAAGACGCTGAACTGTGTCGTCAACTCAGAACCCATGATGAGGAGGCCTTGGTACGCTCGCTCGAGATCGAGGTTCGAGTTATCAAGCAGATTAAATGTGCTCGTAGACAATTGAATCTCAGCAATTGCGGAAAAGCAAATCGGAGGTTCAAAGACGTTGTTTTCGGTCACTCCAGTGCCATCATAAACGGAATCTTGCGTCGCATCGGTTGTGCAGATTTCAGATGTACCTGCTTCAGTGTAGACACCGTCGTATTGTGTGTTAATGGCAGCAACAGTTCCGAACCCACTTGAGAGGAGCTCGCTGATGGTGTCTTCGACCTCATCCAACATTTTGTCACCGACCGTTCCTGAACCGTCGTCGTACGCAAAGTAGGTTCGAATCATATCAGCGGGGATTCCATCATCTTCATCCAATCCCTCATTTTCAAGAGCAGTTTGTGTTATAGAATCATCAAGGCCGACCTTGCTACGATCGAATTCTCGCACCGCCCAGCTAAGTGTCATATGGATTGTTGACGTATTTTGCAAATCAAATTGATACGTTCCACGAATCCAATCTTGTTGGGATGGAGTTCCATCATCGTTTGAGTCGTAATCATCACAATCACTGAATCCAGGAACGCCATCGCAGGTTGTCATACCATCTGCAGATGCCAGAGGAGTAAGAAGCGGAGTGGCGAAAAACAAGACCAAGCACAAGGACAGAAAGCGATTTTTCCAGTTGATTGAGTCTTCCATGATGTCGGAACAGACCGAAGACCTTCAAAGGACTTCCCCTTAGGGGATGTGTAGGCGTCGTTATGTCAAGACAACTGTGTCTCATTGTGCCCCTTGCACATGGAGAGTTGGCACGTCAGGCGTTGATTGGGCTGGATGTTTTTGACAATACATTTGCGCCACAACAAATCGGTGGTGACCTTGCATTGCCAATACGAGAACGAGTCAATTGCAATGGATTTGAATTTCCAAGTTCGATCGGCACGGTTGAACTCAAGCCCTCTCCTCCTTCGATCAACCCTCATGACCGATTGAGGAATGCCATCCTTCCAATGGTCGATGCGGCCAACGAATTGACTCAATCAATTCCCAAAAAATGGGAACGACTTGATGACCTGATTTTGTTTCCGAAGGATGCGTTCCAAGGTCAGGCTTGGAAACAGGTTATCGACAAACAGAAGGACTTCTTTGTGCATGTCGCCAAGGCATTGAACGCCCAACGAGTTGGTCGTCAACAACCCATTGCCGATGATCAAATGCGTACGGCTCGAGTGGAATTGCTGCACGGTGATGATGGTTGGGTTGAAGTCAAAGACAACGGTCTTGTCTATGGTTTTGATGCGACAAAGGTGATGTATTCCTCGGGTAATGTGACGGAACGTCACCGTATGGCTTCACTCCATGCAGAAGGCGAGGTGGTAATCGATGCGTATGCAGGGATTGGATATTACACCATGCCATTACTCGTCCATGGGAAGGTTGAGCATGTCCACGCCTGTGAAATCAATCCAAACAGCATCAAAGCTCTGGAATGGTCTGCAAAACGAAATGGTGTCAACTCGAACCTTACCATCCATGAAGGTGACAATCGATTCACATTAGAACGACTTGAAGGGCATGCGGATCGAATTCTTCTTGGCTATTTACCGAGCTCAGAAGCAACATGGAGGCCGGCGATTGGTGCGTTGAAACCCGTTGGCGGTACACTCCATATCCACATGAATGTGGAAGAGGAGCGAATTGATTCTTGGTCCAAAGAAACGATTGAAACGTGCTTGAACTTTGCGAGACAAATTGGCCGTAAATGGTACGTCGTCCACCATCGGATTGAGAAGGTGAAATGGTATGCTCCACGAATACGTCATGTCGTGTTGGACGTATCATTTTCCTCGATTAATTCGGCTTCGTAAATGGGAAGTTCTTGTTTTGATCCGCTCCTCTTTGCAAGAACGATGAGACCCACTGCCACGACGACGAACAGAACAATGAAAACGAACGTCGTTCCAGCGTTTGAATCCGACTCCTCGACAGAGAGTTGCCCTGAAAGTTGTCCTTCAGGGTCAGCGACGCCAATCATCGTAATGCTGCTTATTTTTGCTTCGTAGATTGGACGTCCAGCCGTAGAAAATGGGTTGTCCAAATCGGTTCCAGTTGGGTCATCGGAGGTTGGAACCTCAGCGATTGCACGAACATGACTCATTCCATCACGAACGATTCCGAAGGTCGCATACCCACCATCATCTCGGTTTTCAGGGTCGAGACCATGTGCTTCTGTTTCAGCGATGTACCATTGCGAGTCAGCTGAGTCCTCTTCTGTTCCACGAGCCATTCCTAATGCGCCGTCAACATGACTGAGATTCTCGTTGTGCTCAAGAGGGATGGTTTCGCCCGTGCCTCCACTACCGCATTGTACGGGCAATCCAGGGACATATACCCCGTTTGTTTTGCACTCAGGATCCCCTGACTGAGTGACGAAATCGTTGATGACTCGATGGAAGAAAATCCCATCGTAGAGACCTTCTTCGATGTGCTCAATCATGTTGTCAACGGTAATTGGAGCCCATTGAGGAAACAATTCGATGATGATTGTTCCCGTTACTTGGCTTTGGAAATGCCCCGGAGTGTATGTGACATCGATGGCAAACACTGGGTCACCAAAGTAGGAATATTGCATGGGTGTGTCTTCGACAACGGGTCCATCGGACCACGTTGCAGGGTCAATTCCGTTGCTCTTCCATGCTGGTTCGTCCTCGCCAGTGACGGAAGTTGGAAGAAGAAGGAACACAAGAAGGAAGGACAACAGAGTCCTTTGCTTGGATGCGTTGCCCATAACCGAACGATTGTGTGCCTGTTCATCAATCATTTGACGAGGAGCGTTGCTCATCGAGACACTTTATCAGAATTGATTTGAATTCATTCAATTGGTCTGTAATATCGTAATGATGATTGCCTACAAAGAAGCCTTGATTGTGAATTCGATTCGCTGCAGGCAAATCGCCGTGGATGGAATGGTCAAGATGCTCAATGACTGGGTTCAATGTAAAATTACCCGCAACAATAGGTCGCGTCTCGACGCCTGCATCTCGTAATGCATCAAGTACAGGCCCTCGGTCGCACCAGTCGGGCAACACGATGGAGAATCCGAACCAAGAGGATGCCCCGATTTCCTTCTGAATCAAGATCTCTGGAACGTCACGCATTACGCGCTGGAAAATGGCTGCATTTGCTCGTCGCCCCTCGATGATTGCGTTGACTTTCCCAAGTTGAGCTTGGCCGATAGCTCCTGACATTTCCAGCGGACGAAGGTTGTAACCAGGGAGAACAAACCGGAATGATTCCATGAACGGATCATCAGAAATCTCAACGACGTGGTTTTCCTTCGGCAAATTTCGGGTCCATCCATGGGCTCGGAGTGAGAGCATAACGTGGTACAACTCCTCATTGTCGGTGACTGTGACTCCGCCTTCCATAGTTGAGATGTGGTGACTGAAAAACGAACTGAAAGTGCCTGCGAGGCCAAATGTCCCCGCCTGCTTTCCATCAATCGTCGCTCCGAGTGATTCACAGTTGTCTTCGATTACATACAATCCATGCTTTTCTGCAAGAGCAAGCAGTCGTGGATAATCGACCGAATTTCCGAGAAGATTGACGCAAAAAATCATCTTCGTTTTCTCGGTGATTGCATCTTCGATGGCATCGATGTCAATGTTGAGTGTTTCTTCATCGATGTCAACAAAGCGCATCGATAATCCATACTGATGCACAGGGAAGTAGGTTGTTGACCATGAAACAGCTGGGACAAGAACCTCATCACCAGGATTCAAGTCAATGCCTTTTGAATAAATCATGCCCGCAACTGCGAGAAGGTTGGCAGATGATCCCGAGTTGGACATTATGGCGTACTTGGCACCGAAGAATGCTGCAAATTGTTTCTCAAATGTCTGAACCTCTGGTCCCATGCTGAAACGGTCACTGTCAATAACGCGCTGAATTGCAGCATATTCTTCATCGTCCCAAGTACTTGTTGCAAGTGGTAAACTCATTCCAATGTCCCCCTCAGATATTCATAGGTGATTGCTAATGCTTCTTCAAATGGCGTTTTTGGAGACCACCCTAATTTCTTCTGATGGTTCAAATCCAACGAACGTCGTAATCGGCCAACGGGCTTCTCGAGATCATGACGTAATTCTCCTGTATATCCAATAATGTTAGCCATATGTTGATGCATCTCATTTACGCTAACTTCGACACCTGAACCAACATTCATGACCTCTGGAAGCGATTCAAAGTTATCGAGTGAGAAGCAAATGAAATCCGCCAAGTCTGAAGCGAAGAGGAATTCTCTCCGTGCTGAACCATCGCCCCAAATCGTGATGGGTGCGTTTCCCAGTTCTTTCGCTTGATGCATTCGATGTAGGATTGCTGGCAGCATGTGACCTGTCTCAAGTGAAAAATTGTCGTATGGGCCAAACAAATTGCACGGTAGAATCGTTTTGAACGAAGTGTTGTGTTGTTCATTTGCCATAGCACACGCACGATATACAACGTATTTCGAAAGAGCATATCCCTCAATTGGGCCCTCAAAGGCACCTTGCCCAAGAGAAGTTTCGGAGAGCGGTTGGGGCGCATCATTGGGATAAACCGTAGCGCTTCCGACATTGAGAACGTTCGTAATTCCATGCTCTAAACACGAGCGAATAAGATTCATTCCCATCGATACGTTTGCATCAAACGAATGATGCTTTGTCGTCGTACTGGAAGCGATGCCTGCAACATAGGCAGCGCAATGAATCACTGAATCGATTGTATTGGAGGCAATGAACGCTGACGTCGCTTCTGCATCCGTGAGGTCGACCTCCTCTCGTGAGGGTGCAAGGACAAGATGTCCTCTCTTCTCAAGCATCGGAACGAGGTGCTGGCCCAGCATTCCTGAAGCCCCAGTAACGAGAACAGTGGCCATGTGTCACGCCACAACCTCGGCCTTAAATAGGAATGTCCATAGGGAAATGCATCCACTTTGATGGATTTCCTATGGTCGGTGAAGCTCGTTGAAACTCCTTCTCTGCACCATATCGAGGAACAACGCCAAGCGCCTCAAGTCATGGTACAATCAAATCAACACCTTCGTAACACTCCTGCTTGAGCAACACGATGTTGAACTTTCAATCTACGAAAACGATTCGAACGATGGTACCAAACAGCGACTCAGCAAATATGCAGACCGCCTGTCAAAACGATGCACGACAACACTCACAACGACCGACCTTGGTACAGATCACCTCGTTGGTCAAGAGGGTGCGCGCGTGAAAAACATCGCCAACGCACGGAACGCCTGTATGGAACAAGCATCTGACATCAATGCGTTCGACAAAATCATCTTTGTTGAAACGGATGTCGTCTACAATCCACACGAAGCATTGCAACTCATACACCATGATGCAGACATTGTTTCAGGATTCACAACCAATGCTATGGGTCAGTTCTATGATGCTTGGGCCACACGGAAAACTTCGGAAGAGACATGGTGGAATCATGGAATTCCCACTGAGAACACGGAAGTCTGGTCGACATTCAATGGCGTTTGCGTCTATGATGCAAAAGCCTTCCAAGAAGGTGCTCGGTTTGCAGGTGTCAACCCGAGAACCGGTGAAATCGATTGCGATACAACCGTTATCTGTGAGGTATTTCGGGCAATGAACTACGACAACATCGTTATGCTACCCATCAACGTTCGGCACCCACCCACTTCCATCAAAGAGCGTTTGTATTACTTCAAACAACAACTACTGAGGAGGACCTGAAATGAGAACTGCGTTGTTCACAGTGAGTTTCAATCGTCCTGATTTAATGGAAGAATTGCTTCAAGGGCTTTCAGCAAATATGGAAGATCTCGATGGCATTGATGTCTTCCATTTTGTGGATGGTGGCCCGAAAGCGAAACAGTCGGAGATCAAAGAAAAAATCGAAACCTCAGGTGTTCCGTACACATCAATTGTTCTTCGTGAAGAGAATTACGGAGTTGGACGAAACCTCATTGGCGCAAGGAGAGATCTTTTCGATGTTCAGAATTATGAACGTGTGATCCTCATTGAAGATGACTTGATTCCTGGTCCAAATTTTATCAAAACGACGCTGCAACTTGCCGATTGGGCGAAACAGTACAACGATGTTGGGATGGTCCAAGTTTGGAATTTACCGAAACAGGCGGTCACGGAAGATGATCTCGACATCGTCGTTCCAACCCATGAGCACTTCTACACCTACTGCATAGACGTTGAGGTTTGGGAGGAGATAAAACACACACTCTATGAGTATGAGCATGCCTATTTGCAGGGTGTAGCATATGCGGACAAAGATTGGAGAGCAATACGAAAACGGTTCATGAAACCCCGGTATTCAAAGGTTCGAACCCTTCGACAAGGAACGACATTGCTGGAAGCAGAACATCCACATCCGCCACCGTTTGGTCCGCGATTGAAACGAACCGTTCCTACAGGACAAGATGCCATTACGGCTCTTGCACTTTGGGAAAAAGGGTTCATTCGATTGGCAACCCTTGCACCTCGCGCTGTGATGAAAGGCGTTGACGGAGTCCATAGTACAGCGAAAATCTTTGATCAACTTGGACTCAACGCTCAAGCTGCCTATGAATGGAATCAGACGGTTCCAACCTCATATCGTTTGCAGTAGAATCGCCATCCTCTTCTATATCCAACGTTTGGGAGAGTCATGGCAGACGAAATTGTTGATGCAGAGATCATCAAATCGTCACCAAGTCGGAATAAAACGCAACTCAACATTTCACTATCTGCGACCATCGCAGTCTGCATTGCCTTCCTGTTCCTTTCAATGACCTTTGGAGAGGCTCTTTCTGATGAAAACAACGCCAAAGGGGTCGCATACGAGTGGTGGGAAACACCGTTGGATGAACGACATAACATGGACTTGCCGATGGACACGATGCGAGCCCAACTTCCAGAAAATGGAACCTACGCAATTAGGCCTTACACAGAACACTTCATCTCGGTTGATTTACCGTCTTCCGAGCAGGATGTTGGTTTTCCTGACGAAGCAAAAATGCATGTTGCCTTGTGGTTACCTGATGTCGAAGAGGGTGTCAAGGTACCAGTTATCATGACCATTCACCCATACTACGATTTTGGTGGGGAAGGCATGCCGGGTGTCGGAGAAGATTCCAATCCAAACACGATTCCAGACGGTGGAGTCGGCCAATGGGTGTACGATACGTTCGTGCCTCATGGCTATGCACTTGCACAAGCGAGTACCTTCGGAACCGGGCAATCAACCCATTGCCAAGACGTCAAAGGCCTTGGTGAGCAAGTCGGTATCCAAGCGGTCGTCGATTGGTTGGGACAACAAAACTGGTCAAATGGAAACGTGGGATTGATGGGTAAATCTTACGCAGGGACGACAAATTGGGAAGCTGCACAACAACCGAGTGAACATCTCAAAACCATTGTCCCGATTTCTGGCTCGATCGGCGTTCAAGAGATGTTCTATCGCAACGGATCATCAGAAGCACGAGCAATGGGGTATGATGCAGCCTACCAAGCCGCTACTTTTGATTTGACAACCGATGATATGCGCGTGTGCTCTGATGACTTGGTCGGCCCGCTTAACCCATGGACGACCTATGCTTTTGCAGAGTTCGGTGGTGCCGGTTGGAATGACTACTGGGATGAACGTCGTCATCTCCCCGATGTCCTGGAGAATTACCGTGGAAGTGTATATCTTGTCTGGGGGCTTCAAGATTGGAACGTTGATCCATATCACGCATTCCCAACCTACCAGTTGATGCGCGATGCAGGCATCAATGCTCGAGCCATTGCAGGTCAATGGGCACACAACTACCCAGATCAACCAGATCGACACAGTGAACTCAGCAGTGGTTATGGTGCTGAAGCCTATCCCGAGATGGTCAGAATGGACTGGGCCGTTGAATTGTATGGTTGGTTCCAGTATTATCTCATGGGCATTGGAGAGGAACCTGAACCGATGGTTCAGATTCAAACTCATGATGGCCAGTGGCACGTGGAGGAAACTTGGCCGCCTGAAGACATGACATGGCAAATGGAATCAATTGGGACAGAGTGGAGTGGGGATGGTATCGTCAATGGACTTGGTGGTTCTGTGTCACTCACAAGCGAACCGTACGAGGACGGTTTGCATGTCTCTGGCTTGCCCACGTTGCACCTTGAGGTTTCGACTCAAGTCTGTAATGGTGGCCAAATATTCGCAACGCTTTACGATAATACACTGAACCTCAGACTTGGTCATGCAACCATGGATGTTCGTTATCGTGACGGCGGATACAATGCAAATCCTGTCGCTCCGTTTTCCTCATACACCATGCTCATGGAATTCAATCCACTCGACGTCATTGTTCCAGCCGGTCATTCATTACGAATTGATTTGACCGAGGCTGGAGAAGACTATCTCCCAGGACCATGTGCTACCAATCCTCTCGGAGGACTTTCCATCGAGGGTGGTACAATTGGCTTGCCATTGATCGATCGACCTCCGAACCATGACGCCTGGTTCTGTACACCACCATGGTGGGATCAGCAAGACATTCCCGGCGGCTCGACCGCAGTTGGTGAGGATTGCGCCCTGTAGGCCGCACCAATCAATCTTCATCTTCTTCCCATGGTAACCAATCCGGTTCACCATCGGGTCGATACCACCAGTAACCATCATCATCTTGGAACCATTCGGTTCCATCTTCATCGATGGAGTAATTTTCGTCATCTTCGAAGGATTCCTCCTCTTCTTCGGTTACGGTAGGATCTGCAAGTCCTGATTCTTGGGAGATAATCGCTTTGACATTTTGAAGTTCATCTTCTTCGTCAGCAAAGACGCGGTTTTCAGTGCGAATGGTTGCCTGGTGATCACCTGCTTGGATGGCTTCATCTGAGTCTGCGTAGAAATCTTCCGTCATACGGGCTTTGAATTCGTCAAATTCATCACGGCCGAAACTTCCAGTGAATTCTTCACCCGATGATGTCATGAGCTCGTCCAAGTTCTTTCGCTTACCCATCTTGAGTTCGGGAGCATCTGGAGCATCGCTCGCATAAAATGCGTCTTCTTCAGCAAATTTGGGGAATGAGCGACCCTTCGGATCGGCTTCTTCAATGGCTTCTATGACAAGGTCATGTTCATCTTCATCGATCTCTTCTTCCTCGTATGCTGTTCCAACAACATCAACCAATTTCTTGAGTGCTTTTCCGAGTTTACGCTCATCGTCAGCGTGCTCATTTGCAAGTTTCTCAACTTGCTTGAGGAGACGTTCATATGGCGTTCCGGTGAGAGCACCAAGGAACCGGCCAAACCCTCCTCGTTTTTTCTTCGCCATGGAATACGCTTACACTCCGGTGTTTTCAAGGATTTTCCCTCGGGAGTCCCTTGATGAAGGATGAGGCAATGGGAATGACGTGGTCGAATCGTGGTTGGTCGAAGCGATGCGTTCATACAACGCAGAATCATACGCCATGCGCCATGCTTATGCAGCACAATTGCACGTTCCTGGAGCGATTTTCCGAGATCTCGTGATCTGGGCACTTCAGTCCCTGCCCGATGAAATTCTCGTTGGTCTGGATGTTGATGGGGAAAGAAAAAACATCGAAGAAGTCGAAGTTGCCTTTGAAGGCCAAGAACACGTCTCAAATCTCTTTGGAGGACAAGGTTATGTCATCAAAGAGGCCCATGTCGTGAATCGTGGTGATTCTTTTTCAGTTCATCATTTGCCTGAGGAATGGACCGACGATCTGTTCTCAGGCCAGCGCGGTTCAAGGGCCGGCCGATTTACACACTGGTTGCACACCCACCCAAATGCACCAGCGATTCCAAGTGGCGCCGATACCGATGCTGCACAGGAAACAACGGGTGTCGACATGATTCTTGGCCTTCGATTTTCGCCAGAAGGCCCACTTCCTTGGTTTGATGATGTTGATGGTACGCGCCGTAGTCTCGGAACTGAACATGTAACAACAACCAAACGCTCTTGGTTTTCTCGAAAGGAACTCCCTGTTCTTGGTGTCGCGCCCACTGGGCATTCAATACATGATATCCAGTTGATTGCCTTTCACAAATCAGGACTGGGGGTGAACGTTCTTCTCATTGACGAGAGCGGGTATCCGTACGGTTGGGATGAATTGCTTCATGCAGAGAGTTCATCGTAGACTCGCTCAAGGCGTTCGGGGTTGACTCCCATATCCCCGAGTCCGATGCGGGATTGAGAGTGGAGTTCGATTTCAACCGTATCATCGTCAACGACTTCAATAGAAATCAATACATCATCGGGAAATTGCCAAAATGGAGTGTATTCAACAAAATGAACATAGTAGGTTGATTCTGTTGATTGTTCATCGAGAATGTTGCACTCGTATTCAAGAATGTAGTCCAAAATTTTGATTCGAACATCATCCATCGATTGATCCAATATTGTTGATGTTGTATCCATTCGGTAGTCTGCATTACCACCGAGATGTGCGCAATTTGCACTACCCTCAGGACATGTTTCCATCGAGGTTATTGCTTCATCTTGAGCTGCCACAAAAATAAACGCTTGAACCAGAAGCCAAGGGGATGCAAGAAGCAAAACGAGCAGAATCGCCTTGTTGAGTGCTGGATGCATAGAAGACCTCGTTTATGGAACTCCATTCATATTCCATCCTCTTAATGCGTAGTATTTTTCCATGCACGCTTTTTCATCGCTTTCATCAACAAAGGAGACCATTCCTGCAGCAACACCGGCAGGGATTGGTTCATTGCGCAATCGCCATGAGAGCAAATCAGCGTCTGTGGGGCGAATACCCAAGCGATTCCAATGCTCAACATTCCAAGTCCTCGCTAGATCCCATTGTTGCGCAGCTCTTTGCATTAGGTCATCCCAAGTCGCCTTGTCCCCAGTGATTGAATTCCAAGCATCGAGCATGACTTCATTTGGCGTCGCCCCTTTTGCAAAGGCACACAGAATCATGGAATCGCGAATGACGATGCTGTTTTGGCTCTCGATCAATTCCTCCATCAAATCAACAGCGGACGCATTCGGCAAACCTGTTGGTTCCCTGTATCCTGCCCGCATGTGTGAGGCACCGACATTCGCCGTCATGTAAGCCATTGCGTTCCCTCGTTTCCCTCGCGGGTCCCACGCTGGTAAATCGAGACCTTTGCAATGCGCCGTCAAGCGGGTCGCAGGGTGGCCTGTAACGCGTTCAACATGCTCAGAAAAAACGACAGCACCAGAAGCGAGAGTTGAGAACAAATCCCCGGTGCCAGGCTGTGCACTCGCGAGCATCGAAAGCGCGAGGGGTGGTAATTCTGGGACTCCAAACTGCCAAGGAACGATATCACCCTGTTTGTATCGGCCAAAGTCAAACGGTGCGTGGAAATGATCGGGCCAATCGTCTGGAAGCCATCCATGCTGAACCAATTCACATACGATTGACAATGCTGCACCACCAGAAATGGTGTCAATTCCAAGCCGATTCGAGGCATCATTTCCATCCATAATGTCGAGTGAGTTGGTAAGGCCAAGATTTGCACCAAGCATAGCGAGAGTTTCGTATTCAGGACGATCAACTCGATCGATATGAATTGGACGTTTGCGAATCTTTTCACCGTCAATGGTTGGTCGGTCCGCAGCCTCACATGCAATTGGGCATGGAGCGCAGCAAGCGGATTGTTTTGCATCGGGAAGTGATTCATGCCAATGTTCACCAGACAATTCGTATGCATCGAGTTCGGTCGTGATGGAAACGGGTTCACCTTCAGAAGATACAACTCCTCCTTTTCCTCCACTCACTTTTAATTCCGAGAAATCCGGTATCATAGCATTGGTTGAGCTGTAATTTGCAGTTGGCATCCGGCCATTTTCTGAAGCATAGATTGGTCCACGACTTGTTCCAAAGGAATAGAACGGATCACCAGAACGTCGTCGTAATCCCATTTCTTGTCTCTGAGCTTTAATCGCTGACTTCAAACTCGCGTGATTGGCAAATCGAATGTTTTCTTTTGTGGTTGCTTTCACGGTCACCGCCTTGAGGTTTTTGAAACCTAATGCTGCACCGGTCCCACCTCGACCTGCAGCACGACGGCCTGCGGTGAGCGGGCTTGCGATTCGAACGCAGTTTTCTCCAGCAGGGCCGATGGAGAGGCATTCGCCTTTATCTTCGAGGGTTTGCTCCACTTGCCAAGTTGTCATACCCCGAAGTTCACGCGCATCATGAAGTTCAGCCTGACCATCAACGATTTCCAGTCGGCAGAGATGTTCTGAAGCACCCGTGATGAACAGTCCATCCCAGCCCGCTTGTCGCAAAACATGACCAATGTTTCCTCCAATGTACGTATCGATGTACAGGTCGGTCAGAGGAGAACGAGTAACAACAACAGCACGACCGGAGGACCCTACCGTGCTGGCTTGATACGGTCCCGTCATGAACAAGAGAGGACTCGTTGGATGACGAGCAACATCAACTCGATCGGCGACAGGGTGTCGGAGTTCCATCGCTGCATCATAATCGGTTGTGTCCCACTCAACCAGCAGTCGTGTGGCGAGACCTTTGCCTCCCATTGCTTCAATTAGCCAGTTGTGTGGGATTTCCTTGGATTCAACGACTCCTTTGGTAAGATCGACCCAGAGAACGCGTCCAGGGAAACCATCGAAGCGCCAGTCCAGAAGCATGAGAAATCACCCCATCGTACGCTTCCATTCACCTTTGTGTAATTCATAAATCATTGGAACGCCAGTTGGCACTTCGAGACCGAGAACTTCTTCCCTACTCAATCCTTCAAGATGCATAATGATGCTCCGAAGAGAGTTCCCATGAGCAGCAACAAACAGATTCTTTCCCTGATGATACGACGGCAGCAGAACGGATTCCAAATACGGTATCGTACGAGCAGCAGTCAATTCAAGACTCTCTCCATTGGGCGGTGGAATGTCGAACGAGCGACGCCAAATCTTGACTTGTTCATCCCCAAACTTGTCTCGTGTTGCTTGTTTGTTCATTCCTTGTAGATCACCGTACATGCGTTCGTTCAACTGCCACGAAACGAAGACTGGAAGAATATTGGAAGCATCTGCATCCTCATGCATCTGTGACCATTCAACCATTTTCTGTTCATTTCCACTCATCCGTTCCCCTGAATCATGGTATTGCAGAACTGGCGTTTTGCCGCTGTTGTGTTGGCTCAATGCAAGCATTGCGGTCATTTGAGCCCGAATCAGGGTGGACGTGTGAACTTCGTCAATTTCTGTATCGGCTAATGTTCGGCCGCCAGCAAGCGCTTCATCAATTCCAACTTGGGTCAACGGAACATCAACCCAACCCGTAAACAAGTTTGCAGCGTTCCACATTGATTGACCATGTCGCATCAAGATGAGTGAGGCCATGGTCGACCCATTGGTTGGTGGAACATCAAGGCTGCGACAGGAAAGGAACTACTTTATGAGAATAGATTTACAGCGAATTCATGAACTTACGAATCGAGCAATGGGACGAGATTAAAATCCATTTTGACAAGATGTTTCATGGTCTTGGGAAAGTCGAAACTTCGGAAGAACTGGTCAAATTTTCATCGATTGAACCCTATGTGTGCACTGGAATTAGCTTGTCAAAAAACGGAACCATGGCTGCGAGCATGCCATTGCATAACCTTGATTCAACCTTCAATGCCGTTGAATTTAATCAATCACTTGAGGTGTTGACACTCGTTGGGAATGGATTCTGCTACACCTACAGAATACCGGACGAATTACTCGTACTACGAGAGGCCGTGAATCAGTAAACCAATTGCACATCAGAAGCAGCACTGAGTGCGATGACACCTGGAGGTCCACTCCACGTCATCCAGTCTGAATATCCCTCAAGGAGCATTTCATCTGCATTTTCTTTCGTCACGCCATTTGCAGCTTGCGAACCTGTGGAACAATAGACGTTTGATGCGCCTTCTGTGATAACCTTCAACATCCCAATGATCATTCCATCAGGAAGATTTCCTTGTTCGTTGATTCGATGAAGATAGGCAGCGTGAATCATTTTTACTCCATCTGCAGCAAAGAACACGTCGACGTCATGTCCGTCCTTGATGGCTTGGGCAGCACAGGCGATACCAACAA
>CEQW01014021.1_pt1 | contig 25270 bp, 15 predicted proteins | sample 530891 | NCBI WGS metagenome assembly CEQW01 (sample SAMEA2621066, study PRJEB7988) | marine metagenome | biome: marine biome (ENVO:00000447); feature: surface water layer (ENVO:00002042); material: "saline water (ENVO:00002010), including plankton (ENVO:xxxxxxxx)" | depth 5 m
ATGGCTCAACACATGCCATCGTCCTCAACACCACCTTGTTCTATCCCGAAGGTGGAGGCCAAGAAGGCGACCGAGGAACGCTCACTCAAGGCGATGTTTCCTTTTCGGTGCTGGATACGCAAAAGTTTGGTGAGGTCATTGTCCACTTCACTGACGGTCCCTTGGAGGAGGGAAAAGATGTGCAAGGTTCGCTGGATTGGATTCGTCGTAAACAACTCATGGACCACCACACAGCCGTCCATATTGTCGGTGGAGCAGCCCGCCGACTGCTCGGCCCCCACATCTTCCAAGCGGGTTCCCATCTCTCGGTGGAAAGTGGTCGATTGGACATCACGCATTTCCATCGTTTGACCCGTGCTCAACTCGATGCTATGGAAGACATGGCCAATGAGGTGTTGAGCGATGTTCGGGCAACGGAAAAAACGGAATTGAACCGGAAAGATGCCGACCTCATCCACGGATTTGACCTCTACCAGGGAGGTGCTCCTAAGGGCAATTCAATCCGCATCCTCAAAATCGCTGACCATGACATCCAAGCGTGCGGTGGTACGCACCATGACGAACTTGGGCAGATTGGTTCCATCCGCATCGTGAGGTCCTCAGCCGTGCAAGACGGTGTCGAACGTTTGCACATCGTTGCAGGCAATGCTGCCCTCACGTATGCGCGGTCGCAAGATGCCTTGGTGCGTGCATCAAGCGAAGTGTTTGGTGTCCACGCCGACGACCTGCCCAAAGCCGCCACACGTTTCTTCAAAGAATGGAAGGAACAGCGAAAACTCATCGAACAATTGGAATCCGAAATTGTTCGGCTGCGGACCTCTGGTGGCGGTGATGCAAGCACCGAAGTGGACGGCGTGAGGATTGTTGTCATGGAAATTGATGGCGACCTCAAATCGATGACAACGATGCTGAAAGAATTGACACTGGATGCTTCAACACCAACGCTGGCGGTCCTCGGTTCCAAAGACGGCGGCGGTAAATTGATGATCGCCACCACCGAAAATACCCTGGCGAGTGAACGGTACAACGCCGTGGATTTGTTACGTTCAATTTCCTCTCACATACGGGGAGGTGGCGGGGGCCGTCCAACCTTTGCTCAGGGTGGAGGTTCTCATGCAGAAGGCCTTTCTGACGCCCTCAACGCTGCCCGTGAGCAGTTGGGTTTGTGATTACAAGAGGCTTCGGAGCGCTTGTCGGTCAAAGTGTGAAACGGCCTGTTCAAACGCCACTTGCGGTGAGAACCAAGCGGCTTCTGAAATCTCTTCGGTTTGCAAAGTGAGTTCACTCAAGTCACCGTTCCATGTTGAGCGATAGGTGAAGGAAACAAAGGAGATTCCCTCATCATTGAATATTCGTTGGGTGATGACTGGCTCGACATCATCAAGGACGATGCTTAACCCCAATTCTTCCAGGGTTTCTCGAACACAACCCGTTGCAGGGTGTTCATCGTGGTCCATGTATCCGCCCGGCAACGTCCAAAACCCATGGAAATGGCCTCGCTCGACTTTCCCCATCAACACCATCCCCTCCTCGTTGCAAACCATTACTTTGGATACGAGTCGATGAATCGAGCGATAGATGGCATCCCGTGCAACGGGATGAACCATGTTATCGGCCACGCAGGCATCCTTCCATGCCCAATTTTTTGGCCACTCAATTTTCGGGTAGGCTTTGACCACGGTGTATGATGCATCGTCATACCGAAGTCGAAGCTTTGCCTTTTCTTCGTATTGAATGCCCATGGTTTCAACTTCTCTCAGCGTTGGAAAGCGGAGTTGAACCGAGGAAGCGGTCCTTCCTTTCACGGGATGAGCGGGTCCATTCCCCTCTTCGTTGACGAGCAACACCTTTCCATCGTGTTCAAGGTACACGACCACGGATGGGTGCATGATTGTCGGAGGTCTCCTTCGGTCAAGAACCCTCGCTTGAAGCGCATGTCCGCTGGCTGTGGTTGATTCTCTGCTTGAAGGCCACCATCAAAGTTCAAATCTCTGCGCCCATTGGCCCTAATCATGCGATTTGAACAGTTGAACGAAGGCGTTTGGGCCATGACCTACCTCATCGTGGATGAGTCCACAAGTCAAGCTGCGTTGGTTGACCCGGTTTACGACTTCATGGACGATTATGTCTCACTGTTGGAACGTGAAAACCTCACGCTGGTTTACGCCATTGCCACCCACACCCATGCCGACCACATCACGGCTTGTTTTTCACTTCGGGAATCGCATGACTGCCAATACGTCATGTCCAACGAAACCGCCAGTCTTGGCGTGACCATGCACGTTGATGATGAGGAAAAAATCATGTTGGGTTCCATTCCAATCCAATTTCACGCTGCTCCCGGCCACACCAATGACTCGATGATCGTTCACGTACCAGGCTACATGATGACTGGCGATTTTTTGTTCAACGGCCAGGGTGGCGTTGGAAGAGATGATTTGCCAAGTGGGCGTGTCAATGTCCACTGGGATGCCTTGGATGTCTTGGACCGCTTTGAGGGCTCAACCATTGTATGTTCAGGCCACGACCCCCCAGGAACAGAGATGATGTCGCTGGATTGGAACCGTGAAAACAACCCGATTCTGGCCATGGAGAGTTTTGATGATTTCAAATCATGGCAGGATGAAACAGCGGCGAAACTCGGTGGGGTGTCAAAGATCAAGACGGCCATCCCAGCCAACCTTTTTGGAGAAGTTCCGGACCACATTCCATGGCTTGATTGATCCTACTTCTTCAGCGGATTCTCCGGGGCCTTCGTGTCCACAGGAATGCTCGGTAAGTTTTGCAATTCCTCAAAGGTCAATTGCTGAGGGTTCGCACTGTCAAAAGCCGTCAATCGCTCGTCCATGCCCATTCGGACATTGAAGTCTATGCGTCCTTTTGTTCGCGTCAGATCGTAGGACAACGGGTCAAGGTAATCGATAACCTGAGTTTCAAAATCTTGTCGGACTCGCTCACCTCGCCACGATGAATATCCCCATCGGTAGGAGATCCCTACAATGGCCGCTCCGTACAGAAGGGTCAGCACCACGGTCGCAAACAAAATCGGGTTGCCGCCCACGTCCCGCGATTCTTCAAGCAAATTTCGGCCCAACAAAAAGAGAAGCCCGATGCCGACCACTGGATTGAGGACACCTTCGAGCCACTGATTGACAGGAACAAGTCGTCCTTTCGCCGGGTCAACGAAGACCAAATCTGCTTCAAAAGCGGTATTGAGAACGGAGAGAATCGAGAGCAGCACCATGTAGAGGAAGGATGAAACCACCAATTCGACCGTCCACGAGTCCAAATCCAAAACCCAATGAACGATGAGCCATGCAAAGAGGCCCAAAAATGCGGCTTGTGGGACATAATTGAAGTGCTCAATGTGCTGTGAAAATTCTGTTAGCGAGTGGCGTTTCTCACGGGTCCCTCGATGCGGTTTTGGTATGTGAATCACCTGCCAGTGCATGATCCGTTCAATGCTTTTGAGGGCCAGAATGAGGAGTCGCTGCCGAATGAGCAGGTATTCCATAAACAACATGAATGGAAAACCGATCAAGATCAGTGGGAGCGCCATGATGGCTGAAAGAGGAAGAATCAGCAAGGCAGGAAGAAGTAAAAAGTGAGACAAGGTGAGGGGGTGAAGCAATTCAGATTCGATCAGACGTTGTTTTGCAGGAGGAATCCGAAGGTTGCGTGCGATGTCGTCCAAGGTTTGGGAAAACGACGACACTTGGTGGCCAGAATCCACGATTTGTCGGACAATGGTGCGGTACTCAGAAACTTCGTGCCCGATTCCAACCCAAAACTGCCACGCTAATCGCATAGGGAGTGCCATAATCAACGGCAGGGCAAGGATTCCAGCACCCCACAGGAGTTCTTGCATCTCGGCATCCATGCTTCTTCCTCGTCGTGGCGAGGTGCTGGGGGTTGTTCAAAACAACGGTTGTACATCGGACCAAAGCCAAGGTTCTAACGCCTTCGTGTTGTGTTGGAGGCATGGCCAGAATTGCGGTGACCGATGGCATGGACGAAAAGGCGGTTCAGCGTTTGCAAAAAGCTGGGCATGAAGTCGTTCTTGAGCACATCAGCAAGGAAGAACTTTTGGCCGGTGCACTGGAATCGTTCGATGCCATCATCGTTCGTAGTGCCACCAAACTCACCCATGACGTGTTGAGTGCTTCCGGTGAACGGCTTGCCGTCATTGGCCGTGCTGGTGTTGGTGTTGACAACATCGACCTCAAAACTGCAGGCAACCGTGGAATACCGGTCGTGAATGCGCCACGGGCCAGCACGCAATCCGTGGTTGAACTCACGCTTGGCCACCTTCTTGCCTCCATTCGTCATCTCCCCAGGTCCGACCGGTCCCTACGGGATGGAAAGTGGGAGAAAAAAGCCATGAAGGGTTCTGAACTTGCGGGGAAAGCGTTGGGGCTCATCGGCTTTGGTCGCATTGCCCAGTCCGTCGGTCGCATTGCTCAGGCCATCGGCATGGAAGTGCATGCGTACGACCCCTACCTCCCCCCTAAGATTGCGAAATCACAAGGCACCCGACTTCACAAAACACTCGATGGCCTGTTCTCCAACTGCACGCACATTTCCATCCACTGTAACTTGACCGATGAAACCCACCACCTCGTCAATGCAGAGCGGTTAGCCTCGATGCCGCACATTGGGAAAGATGGTTCACGATGTGGGAGCCACATCATCAATTGTGCGCGTGGGGGCATCGTTGACGAAGATGCCGTGGTTGAGGCTCTTTCTTCAGGCGTCCTAACTTCGGCGGCGCTGGACGTTTTTGAGCAAGAGCCGGTTGACCCAGACCATCCTTTGCTTCAACTTGATCACTTTCACGGCACCCCTCACATTGGCGCTTCCACGGTTGAAGCTCAAGCACGCGTCGGCCTTGACATCGCCACCAACGTGATGGATGTCCTCTCCGGAAAAGCGTGTGATTTCGTGGTGAATGCGCAGCATTTGTAGCACTTTCACTTTCAATCGCCGGGTCTTCAATAAGCATGCCTTCCTCCTGCCCTGTGGTCAAAGCATGGGTCGAAGTGTGCCTTCTTGGCGGATGCGTATTGAAGCGGAATTGCAGAATTTAATGCCGTTTCGACGTGCTTTGAGTCCGGGGGATCAGGCTGCCTTTGATGCGCTTCTCAATGAAGTTCGTCAACGAAGAACTGCGGGGGGATTGCTCCCCTCACTGAATGCTTGGCAGCCTGCGGTTCTCAGCATGCTCGTGGGCTTAATGGCCGAAATTGAACGCCTTTCAACACGCCTTGACGAACTTGAGGGAAGGCGTGAGCATGGTTGAGGGGTGGCTTCTTGACGTTCATGAGGACGTGAGCAACACCGGGATGGTGGCCTGGGTTGTGGACGATGAAGGACAGGCGCATGCCTGTTCAGTCCCATGGCAACCCGTGATTCATGTCCACGCCTCCCATCACGACCTTGACGGTTTAGAGCACTGGTTGGGGCAACCGGAAATTTGGCAGCGTTTTGGTTTGGGACAAATGCACATGACGCGTGCTCGTTTGGATTTGGAAACGCATGGCCAAACCGATGTCCTTGAAGTTGGCCTTCGGTCGTTTCGTCATCTTCGTGGATTGGCAGAACACATTGAAGCGCGCGGTGATTTCCATCGCTTCAAACTCTATTCTGTGGATGCCCATTTTGCGCAGCGCTTTCTCAATGAACATGAATGCGTACCGTTTGGCCGAGTCCGCTGGTCGCCGGATGACCCCGGGCGTTTGACGCCACTTCCTCAGGCCTCCAACGGAGGCACATTTCCTCCATTGCATGTCGTGAAAATGCGGTTCCAATTCCAACGGGGGCAAGGTCCCCCCGTCATCGATGATCCAATCGAGAACATTCACTTGGAAACGGTCCAAGAGCCTGGGCTTGATGCACCAAAACAGACCTTGTCCATGATGCTCAAACGGGACGATTATTCATCCACTGCCTCCATGTTGTCAGCGTTTCAACTTGCGTTGAATCAGATGGACCCTGACGTCGTGCTGACTTCAGGTGGTGACCAACGATGGTTCCCCTGGCTGGTTGAACAAAGTCGGGTTCATGGAATCAGCATGGCTTTGGGTCGACGTTCTGTTCCTCTTCACCAGTCCACAAGCCAACGGACGATTCATTCGTACGGCCAGACCCGTCATCGCCATGGAGCGTTCTTTCTCCAAGGGCGCCTCCACCTTGATGTGAAGAACAGTTTCATCGTCAATGAAGGTGGTCTTGCCGGACTGTTTGAACTCGCACAGCATTCACGTCAATCCGCCCAAATCATTTCCCGTCTTTCACCTGGTTCGGTCATCAGCGCCATCCAAATGCGCGTCGCCATGGACGATGGGGTCCTTGTTCCTTGGAAGAAAAACCGCCCGGAGGACACGAAATCAGCGCTTGACCTCCTTCATGCCGACCGCGGTGGCTTGTACTTGGACAGTCGCCCAGGTGTTCATGCATCGGTCATTGAACTTGATTTTGCGAGCCTCTTCCCAAGCATCATCGCTACCAGAAACATCTCGCCTGAGACCTTGAATTGCTCATGTTGTCAATCGCCTCCAACGAATTCCAACAGAGCGATTGTACCCCTTCATCCCGAACAAGCTGCGCAGGAATTTCAAGAACGGAGGGTGCGCTCTCAGTTTGGGCATGGTCTTTTTCCAATCGCTCACAAAAAAGCCCTTGCTGTGCCGGGGTTGAACATGCATACCTGCGGGCGAATCCATGGCTTTCTCGGACGAGTGGTTGCCCCAATCATTGAACGCCGTCGGGTCCTGAAAGGGTTGCGTGAGCAGAAAGGTGATGCGTACGACTTGCGCCAAAATGCACTGAAATGGTTGTTGGTGACTTGCTTTGGCTACACTGGGTATCGCAATGCCAGGTTTGGGCGGATTGAGGCTCATGAAGCCATCTGTGCGTGGTCTCGCGACCTTCTTCTGACCACGATTGAAGCGGCTCAAGACGATGGATGGGATGTGCTGCACGCCATCGTGGATTGTGTGTGGCTTTCCGATGCGCAGGGGCGTTCTGCCCAGCAGCAACGCTCAGATGCAGAGGCTTTTGCAAAGCGGCTTTCGTCTCGCGTTGGCATTCCTCTTGAGTTCGAGGCGCATTACGATTTCATCGCTTTTCTTCCGAGCCGGGTCCACGGTTCAGGTTCATTGACCAAGTACTGGGCCTACGATGGTGACTCGTTCAAGGTTCGAGGCATTGAATTGCGCCAACACTCTACACCACCATGGGTACGAAACCTGCAGCAACATGGCCTGGAGTTGCTCGCTGAAGGCGAGCGTATCGATGGAATTCCTTCCCATCAAGTGCAGCGTTCGGTTTGGCGCCATTATCGCGCAGAACTTCGTCGTTTGAGCAAGGGCGAGGTTCCATTGAGCGACTTGATTATTGCCCGAAGAACCAGCCGAGGATTGGAGGATTATCGAGTGAGAAATCTAACGTATGCCGCTCTTTTACGCGCCCATGAACGCGGTTACAAAATCCCGCCAGGGGGGAAGGTGAGGTACGTTGTGTTGAACCGTTCATCCGAGCACTTGTTGGAACGCGTGATGTTGGCGGAAGAAGTGGAACGTTACGTTGGCCCAGGTGCGGGTTGTCCAACCCATTATGGTGAACTGGCCGAGCGTGCTGTTTGGGCTCTTCTGGCTCCGTTTGGATGGACGAATGAGCAGTTGCGCAACGATGGCAGCCAACCCACCCTCCTTTCGTTCATGGGTTGCGATGAAGCAGCGGCAAGACCTCCACCGAAGAAAGGTGCTTCGGGGGAGTGATTCGCTGAGGTGGAAACAGGAAACGTGTTTGCGGGTCAATGGAGAATGGCGACCAGTGGCCTGAGATCCCGGTGCGACGATGCCGCAGATGCAACGCCCGCTGACGCCTTCGCCCTTGCCATCTCCCTTCAAGGTGATTTTGTGCATGCCGCTGGATGTACTCGATATGGCGAGTGTTTGTATGTGGACCATCGGCTCTCCCTGTAATGGCCACAACGGCTGTTTGTCTTTGGTGAACAAGTTCGCGTAGGATGTCCACATGTCGCCTCAGCAGGGTGCGTGACTCCAGCGGTGAGATGGCATCGTCGTTGTGCATGGCCAGCAAGCCGTCGACAACGACCATGGGTGAACGCGTGATGGCGAGTTCATCGGGTAAACGTTCGAGTTGCCGGTCAAGTTGATGCAGCGTAAAGCCCCGGCTAAGGTACAAGCGAGCGAGGCAGGCCTCAACATCCGCTTCTAAAAATTCGAGAAGAGGAATGAATCTCGCGGGGTCAATCCGGCAGGCCCCGTCCACCCAATGCACGACTTCGCCACGGGCAAGAGCTGATGCCACCCAATGTTCACCGACGCTTCGCATGCTCTTTCCGGCACGTCCAGGACCACTCAGATGGTAGATTTGGCCTTGCAATGGTTGAACATGCGTGGGGTCAATGCCCTGACGGCGTTGCGTGATGGCGAATCCATTCGTGGGTTGTTGTGCGTTGAGTTCCATGGGAATCATTGATGGCCGTTTTGGGGGGTCGTCTATCCTTGTGAAGACCCCTCAAGTTGAACTGAACACGCATCAAGTTCAAACACCGCTGGCGTTGTTGTAGGCTTGTGGTTGAGGAGGTCAACAGTGTTGAGGCGTTCGGGCCTCGAATTCTGATTCACTGCGACTTGGATGCCTTCTTTGCCGCGGTCGAAACCATTCACCACGGATTTGATGAAGCCATTCCGCTCATCATCGGTTCTGACCCCAAACAAGGTCGTGGGCGTGGCATCGTTTCCACCTGCAATTACGCCGCCCGGCAGTTTGGTATCCGATCAGCCATGCCGGTTTCTGAGGCGTGGAGGCGGTGCCCTGCCTCACCTTTTGGTCCGGGAGTCTACATTCGTGGAACGCGTGGCCTTTACAGTCGGGCCAGTCGAAAGGTGATGGAATGTCTTCGAGAACCGGCGGTGTTGTTTGAAAAGGCCAGCATTGACGAAGCATACCTTGATGTTACGGAAACCGTTGATGGAGATTGGGATGCTGCGCTGGCCTTGGCTGGGCAACTCCAAAAGGCAATCAAAGAAGCGGTCAACCTCACCGCTTCGTTTGGCATCGGTCCAACACGAATTATAGCAAAGATGTCGAGTGAAATCAACAAACCGAACGGAATCTTCCGTGTGATGCCTGACGAAGTAACGGCTTTCTTTGAGGGTCGTTCCCTGCGAGACATACCGGGCATTGGACCAAAACGAGCCAATCAGTTGGCCGAATGGGGTTACACCACCGCCGATGAACTGCATGGTTTGGGCGAACTCTCCTTGGCTCGCCTTACCGGTGACCGTTTTGCTGAGTGGTTTATGCGGGTGGTTGACGGAGAGAGCAGCGCCGTTGTGAGTCCGCTTCGAAGCCGGAAATCCATCGGAAAAGAACACACCTTTGAGCGCGATCTTGACAACCATGCTGATGTGCTTGAGCGGCTTGAACAACTGGTCCAATTGGTGATGGAGCGAGCAAAAGATCTGGGCGTATCGGGCCGACTTGCAGAAGTAAAAATTCGGTACACGGGTTTTGAAACGCACACTTCAGGACGCAGCATACCGGTAGCGATGGATGATGAATCCGTGTTCAAACGGCTGGCTAAGGGACTGTTTGCAACCAACATTCGACCCGACAGCAGCGTTCGCCTGATCGGTTTTCGTTTAGGGCAGTTGGAAATGCCTCCTTCAAGGCAAACCACGCTGTTTGAAGAGGAATAGTTCACTCCAACTGGTGCATTCGGGTCAGCGTCGCTTTGAATTCACTCAATTCATCGGGAACAGTCACACCAGCGATGGGCTGATTGAGCGATATGCCTTCATCCTTCTTTTTGGCCCAAGTGTTCCCGTTGAATTCTTGCAAAGCATGGGAGAGGCTACAGAGCCGTGTTCCTTCTTCCGTAGCGTAGGCCACGTCGGAGAGCGGGCCTGATGGGAAGGCATCCACATCAACGGATGAAAGGCCGTACACGGTGCTTGAGATGTGGTGGGTGAAGAATGGACAGACTGGGCTAAAGGCGGCCATGAAATCACGCACGATACGATGGAGGGTCCATGCGGCGGCTTCGTCCTCAGCGTAGAGTCTTGATTTGACCATTTCGAGGTAGTGGCTCGGAAGCAAACCTGTTCCGAATGTTTTCAGAGCCTGTGTTGCTGTGTAGATGTCCAAGTTGGCCCAAGCGTTTTCGACGGTGTGCATGGTGTTTTGGAATTCTGCAAGAATCCATCGATCTTCAGGAGCAAGGTCAGCTGGTGAGTTCTCAAGGTCGTTTGGGACGTCAAATTGCGAGGCAAACCGAGCGACGTTGAACAATTTGGTCAGGACACCGAAGTACTTCTTTTCAATCTCCTCTGGATTGATGTGGAAATCATCGCCGACTTGGGCCTCACACGCTTTCCAAAGACGGAAGCATTCGCTTCCGATTTTGTTGGCACGAAGTTTGACCGTTTTGTCCGGCCCTTTGACCTGCCATGCTCCACTTCGTCCATCAAAACCGCATTCCAAGACGGAGTCGGCATCGATTCCGTTGCCCAAGGATTTGCTCATTTTACGGCCCCACGGATCCATTCCGAGGCCATCAATCCATACGTGTTGGAAACCGGGCTGATCGAGCACCAAGGTGGATTTGAGAAGTGTGTAATACAGCCACGTTCGAACAATCTCTTTGCCTTGAGGACGGAGGGCGGTTGGGAAGGCCTTCTTGAACACCTCTGGGTGGTTGAGGTAACCGCTCACGAAGAGGTTGGAGTTTGAAGAATCCATCCACGTGTCGAAGACTTTTTCCTCGCCCTTGACCGCACCAAGTTCGTTCTTCATTTCATCGTAGTCGCCGAGGTCTTCGCGGCTTTGGCGGTCAAGTACACGGCTGCCATGAGGTGGCATGTCCTTCCAAGGCTGGACATAGGTTCCTGATGGCGGGACGATGACCTTGGTTTCGTCTTCACTGTACCAGATTGGAATTTCGGTATGGTACCAACGACGTCGGCTAATGGGCCAGTCGATGCTGATGTTGTCCATCCAATCGAGCAAAAATTGCCGGTTCCGCACGGGGTGGAAGGTGATGGCATCTATGTGCTCACGCATGCGGTCCTGAATGTGGGTTTGACGGACGTACCACTCCTTGAGAAGGATAATCTCAACTGGGTTCTTCCCCCGTTCCGATACAGGGATGTCTTGATCTCGTTCGACGGATTGGACCAGGCGTCCATTCTGCTCCAGCAATTCAATGGCTTTGGCCCGTGCTTCAAGGACAGTGAGGCCTGAAAGGGGGCCGGAAATTTCAGTCATTTTTCCTTCCAGGTCAATGGCTTGGAAGGGGGTGAGTCCAAGTTCTCTGAACACCGCGACGTCGTTTTGGTCTCCAAAGGAACAGACCATGAGCACACCGGTTCCGAATTCGGATTTGACGGAGGGGTGTTGTTGAATCTCAACCGTTGTTTGGCGACCAGCGGTGTCCATTGGCAGCGTGATGTTGGTTCCAACAAGGTGGCTGTAGCGATCATCGTCTGGGTGAACGACCACAACGCCGCATGCGCAAATGAGCTCGGGACGGGTGGTTGAGATGACGAGGTCAGTTCCGTCCTCGCACGTCCAGCGAACGTCAACGAGGTTGGTTTTGCGAGCGATGCGCTCTACCTCTGCATCGGCAATCGTGGTTCCCTCAACCGGGTCGTAGATGTTTGGACGTAGGTCTTCAACGATGTCCCCTTTCTTGAACAATTCAACGAAGATGGATTGTGTGACGCTCCGGTAATCAGGAGCATCGGTGAGGTATTCTCGGGAAAAATCACAGGAAAGTCCAACCCGTTTTGCTGTGCTTCGCATTGCTTGAGTGAACGATTCAATGGTCGTTTCACACAACTGCAGGAATTCCTCCCTGTCGTAGGTTTTCATCTTACGTTTGGTGTTCTTCTCCACGGTAAATTCAATGTTGATGCCGTTTCTATCCACGCCCCAAGGGAAGTACACCTCTTTGCCCAAAAGCCGTTGGCTTCGGGCAAGTACGTCGATCATGGAGTATTGAGCCACTGCCCCAATGTGCCAGGTCCCCGAAGGATACGGCGGGGGGGTGTCAATCACAAAGAATTCCTTCCCGCTTTCTGGATTGAATGCGTAGCGGCCACTGTAGGCCTCCTCGTCGGCGTAATGAGCCTCTTGGATGGTCTTTTCAAGATTGATTGACCATCGTTTTTCAGGGAGTTTCGGTGCTGGCATGGAACTCACCTGGTCCAACCTCGGTTTCCGAGGGGTTCATTCTCTCGGATGTGGAACATCATTTCAACCCGTCGGCTTTCATTGGATTCAGCGTGCATTGGTCACATGACGAAGGTAAGGCTTTGAAGGGTCCATGCTTGGGTTGGGTTGAGGTGGTGGCTTGGCTTCAGTTGAAGATGATTCAAATCCATCCACCAACGAGGCTCCAAAGCCGAAATCGATGGGGAATGCCCGCCTTGATGCCATCACTGAAAAGAGCCGTTCAGTGCGCAATCAACTCGTTGGCCAACTCAAAACCATTGACTCAAAGAAAACATTGGACGCGGTGCTTGAGGCCCCAAAACGGTTCAAGCGTGAATGGCAGAAAACAGGAGCCACAGGGGCCATCACAAAGTTTCCGATTCCAACCGTGTTGGTGTTTTTACTCCTGACGGCCTATTTTGTATCCCAATCGGGTTTCCTTGACAATACACGGTTTGACGATGACCCCGATAATCCAGCGCTTAACGTCAACGGGGACCTCGAAGTTTACCTGCCAGATGGAAGTCGGGTGGCTGAACTCATCGGTAAGGTGGAAGAGGACTGGTCCACCAACGTCATGGTCGTGTACATTGAATCCACCAAAGGCAACAACATCACAAACCAACGTATTCTTCAAGAAATCAGTTATGTTGAAAACATTCTCAATCCTTATCTTTCGGACGATTCGGACGACGTCATCTACATTCTTTCACTCTCTACCGTTCTCAAGGAAGTCAATTCGAGCGCACCCCGTATTCGTGAAGCCGTCGTAACCGAAGTTGGTGAACTTGGATGCTCCAATGACCCAACCGCTGATTGCCCATCCCGTGAATTTGCAACCGAAGTGAACGAAGCTTTTGCACTGACCGATGAGCAGTTGGGAGGGTCATATGAAATTCCGAGTCAAACCACCATTGACCTCATCATTGGAGAGATGTACACCGATGAAGGCCAGCCATCGGCTGGCATGAACAAACTTGCTCGTGATATTGAGGGTGGAGAAGACGGTGGTCCAGATGGCGTCCTTGACCGGGCGATCATGGCCATTGCCGTCACAGAAGACCGTCCTGCCAAGGACATCATTGCCGATACGCAGGAGGTTCTCGATACGATTTCAAAAATGGAACGAGCCTGTGAATTTGAAGACAACGGCGACCCCGATGAATCCGAAGGCATGTGCACATGGGAAGACCTTGGTCTCTCCATGGTGCTGACTGGACCGGTTCCAATCACCAACGCCGTCACTGAATTTTCATTCAAATTGTTCTGGGATATTTTCCCCAACGCTGTGGTTTTGGTGGCCATTGGTCTGTTCATCTTCCACTCCGACTTGCTTCAGGCGGGCATCACTGGCATACGCCCACTTCAAGGCTTCAAAGTGATTGTCATCGCTGGCTTACCGACGCTGTGTGCCGTGTTTTGGACGTTGGGACTCATCGGTGCGACGAATTATGAAGTCACCATGACGGTCATTATCGTGGGTCCAATTCTGCTCGCGCTTGGCGTTTCCTATGGCCTGCACATCACCAATCGGTATGCGGAGGAAGAAGGAAGCAAAGATGAGAAAATGCGGGCCTCGTTGACCTCCACTGGACGAGCTGTCTTCCTGTCGGCGGTGACAACGGTCATCGGTTTTATTTCCTTGGTGTTCACGCCCATGGCGCCGATTCAAACGGTGGGTATCGCTCTATCGGCGGGCATCGTCATCGTCTATTTCCTCACCATGTTCATGGTGCCGAATTTGACACTGATTCTGGACTTGAAGAAACCAAAACATCCTCCGCTCAAGGCCTTTGATGTGCTGGTCGACGTCCCCGTAAAGCGGAACCGTGCCGTTCTTGGCGTGTTCGTGCTGATGATTCTGTTGTCAGCCACCATCGGGCAAGCCAACGTTGAGGAAAACATCGACCTTCTCGGTATGGCTCCGGAAACCGAATCGCCTGTTGTCAAAATGAAGCAATACAGTTCAGAGTTTGAGGCAGGCCAAGTCGGTATGATTCTAGTGAACGCCAACGTGAGTGGTGATTTCAACGATGCAGACGTGTCAAACGATGATCCGGTGGAAATTTTACAGAAAATTGACAACCTTGAGTCCTCATTGAACACGGTTGAGAACACAACGGCTGTTTCGGTCGTGTTCTTGATGAAATCCTCGGGTATCCAGGTCACGGTTTCGGGTGAAGGTGTCAACGAGTTGTTGCAATTGATTCCATGCGCAGGTAACCAAGCCTGCGAGGATGTGAAAACGACGGCCGATGTATTGTTGAATCAAAGCCAATCGGTTGACGCCTCGTTCTGGGATTTGCTCAACGACCCCGATGCTTTCGGCCTCCCCGGCTCACAACAGAGTCAAATTTTCTTGCTTGACGTCTTTTACGCCTCGCTCACGAAAGAGACCAGAGAAATTTTCGTCAGCGAGGATTTCAGCCGCTCGCTCATCTACGTGGATATGCCGTTTATCCCGGTGGCGGATACGGCAAAGAGTGTCGATTCGGTCAATGAAAAAGCGGCGACCTTCCAAGGCAGGTACGGAGAATCGGCTGAAGAACTCACGGGCGTGGCGGCGACCGCCATTGAAGTGAACGAGTTGATCGTCGGCTCTCAATGGACTTCACTTGGATTCGCGATTATTCTCACGCTCATTACACTGGCCGTTGTGTTCAGGGACATTCGGTATTCCATTTGGACCACTTCCCCGGTCATTGCCACCGTCGCTCTCCAATGGCTCGTCATGTGGCAAATGGATGTGCCTCTTTCCCTGGTCACGGTCATGATTGGTTCCATTCTTGTTGGCGTGGGTGTGGATTTCTCAATTCACATTGCCAATCGCATTCGTGAATTAGGCGGGGGGATTCAAGCCATTCGAAATGCGGCAGTTGGTACGGGCATGTCGCTGTTCGAGGCAGCGGTTGTCACCTCGCTTGGTATGTACACCGCTTACGATATTCCGATTCCGGAGATTACCCCGTTCATCACGGTCATCTTGATCCTTCTCTGGGTCGCTGCCGCCAGCGCTCTCATTCTCCTTCCTGCGATCTTCATAACCCTGGAGAAAATGGGCATTGGTGCGGTAAGCGGCGGCAACAACATGGCCAAGAAATTGGGTCTGATCCGCACCACTGTGCACACCGAAGACGTCATGGAAGCGGCACTTGAGGACGACGTCGTTGATCCTTGGTAAGCGAGCAGTCCATAGACCCCTTCGTGTTCGGAGAAACCATGAACCACTGGTTGATGAAGTCGGAACTTGACGTGTATCCCTATGCCCAATTGGTGGCTGACGGACAAACGCATTGGGATGGTGTCCGAAATTATCAGGCCCGGAACATGATGAGGGACGCTATGAAAACGGGCGATCTGGTGCTTTTTTACCACTCCAACACCAAACCCCCCCATGTCGCCGGTGTGGCTCGTGTTGTTCGAGATGGATATCCTGATTTTACATCCTGGGATTCCGATGGGAAGTACTTCGACGAAAAATCAACACCAGAGAACCCACGGTGGTTTATGGTTGACATCGAACCGCTCAAGGCATTGCCAATGGTTTCGCTCCATGAGATGAAAGAAAACCCCAACCTCGAGGGCATGCCTTTGTTGCAACGAGGGCAGCGTCTCTCCGTCCAACCGGTTTCTCCAGAACACTTTGATGAAGTTCTTCGTATGGCGAACCTTGAGCGTTCCGATGTTGCATAGGGTGAGCGCATGTCAACACCAATTCCTGTTTCATCCCGTGCGGCCAACATTGAGTATGCCATTCGTGATGTCGTTGTGCCTGCGGTTGAATTGGAAGCCCAAGGCCATGAGATTTTGAAACTCAACATAGGAGATCCCATTGCTTACCCTGGTCTGCCGACACCTCCCCACATGGTCGATGCCTACGTCGAGGCCCTCCGAACCGGTAACAATGGCTACTCACCCTCCTATGGTTTGCCCGTTCTCCGTGAAGCGATCGCCAAGGACGAGCGGAGAAAAGGCTGGATGGCGACATCGGACGACATCTATGTTTGCCATGGCGTAACTGAAGCCCTGCAGCTCATCTTTGCTGCTGTGTTAGAGGAGGGTTCCAAGGTGCTGGCCCCTGGACCACATTACCCACCCTACATGGCTTACCCTCAAATGTACGGAGCTGAAACCGTCGAGTACCAACTGCACAGTCAAGATGGATGGAAACCGGATTTCACGGACATTGAACGGAAAATGGACGACGATGTACGGTTGCTTGTCCTGATCAACCCCAACAACCCTTGTGGAACTGTATGCGGCCCAGAAGACGTTGATGCTCTTCTTTCCATTGCCCGTCAATACCCGAATTGCATTGTTGTGGCTGACGAAATCTACGATGGTTTGGATTTCACCGGCCAGCATGTGTCGGTTGCGAGTCGGAGCCAAGATGTCCCCGTCATCGCCCTGAACGGGGTTTCAAAGGTCTACTATGCACCAGGTTGGCGAATTGGTTACATGGCCCTTCACGACCCAACCCAGCGTTTGGGCGAGGTGAGGGATGGCTTGGAACGTCTGCTTCGTTCTCGGCTCTGTGCCTCGACGCCCGCGCAATTGGGTTACCTTGCGGGCTTGGAAAAGGACCGGAGTTGGATGGATGGTTATGCTAAGCGCGTCAAGGAACAACGCGATCATTGCCTTCAACGAATCCGTCAAATCGATGGACTGGAAGTGGAACAACCTGGGGGGGCATTCTACATGTTTATTCGTCTCACCGATGAGATGTGGGCAAACGATGACAAAGCCTTCGTTCTCAAATTACTCCATGAGGAACATGTCCTCCTCGTCCATGGGAGTGGATTCTCTCCGGAACTCGGAAAGGGCCATGTTCGTTTGGTCTACTTGGCCGACATGGCGGTTTTGGATGAGGCATTCAACCGCATGGAACGGTTCTTGTTAAAGCACCGTAGCAGCAACATGTCGTAGGAGATTTGATGAATCAAAGGCGAGAGCCAAACATATGCGCCGCACCTCCATCCTTGGTTTGGTATCGTTTGCGGCCATCTTCTTCGCTCCGCTCGCTTCTGCCGCGTCCATCTCCAGTTACGATACCTCCTTCGAGAGTTTTCTTCCTTTGATATTGGCGTTGGTCGTGGCTTATTTCGTTCGACGTTGGTTTATTCCACAACAGTTGAAGAATTTACAAGTGGCGTTCGAGATTGAGGAGGACCTGTACGAAGTCCACCGAATCACACGCACATTGAGGGATTCTCGCCGATTGCTCAGAGCAGGACGCGTCGGTTACGGCGTTCTCCTGTACATGATGGGGCTGACGGGTGTGCTCATTCTGATCGCTGAATTGCTGTTCAATGCTGAGGTATTCTCCCAGTTGAATTTGTACATCATCGCCACCTTGATTCTCATCCCTGTTGTCATTTCTCCTTGGGAATCACTCAACAGTCAACTTTCATCCAGGCGCCGTGATGTTCGCTCATCCTTGAGCACCGATCTTATTCGACGGGTGTTTACCTTGGCCCTTCTCATCATCATCACCTTGCTGGTTCTCGCCTATGGCATCCAAATCGAAGGGACCCTCACGCCGACGTGGCTGGCCTTTGCCATGTTAGCTTTCATGGCCCCCACCATCTTCGCCTATGGTCGCATCATGGGAGCGTCCTGGAACATGTTGCTCATCAACAAATGGCGAACGACACGAGGTCGAAAGAACCCCATCGACCCTGACAAGAATGGAGTGATTGGACGCCTGTTCTCCTTTTTGCTCGTTCTGTTCCTTTTGACCATGCCCATCACGGCTTTGAATGGCATACTCACCGTGTTTTACGTCATGATCAACGCTCCTCCAAATTCCGAGGAAATTCTCAATTACGGAGGCATCATTGGCTATTCCCTCTTTGTTCGCATCGATGCGATCTCTGAGTTTTTGTTCCACTGGGAATTCATCAAGTCGCTCCCGCAATTCCTTTCACTTTACCTCACCCTCAACATTGCCATCGTTGGTTTGGCGTTTATCTTTGAATTGACACGAAACCTCATCCTTGGCGGTCAATCGTTTGGTGGGATGTTTGGTGTTACCCTTGACACGCCCCGAGAAATCCGCGCAGAAAAATCCGCTCAGGCAAGGCAATTGACGTTTGCTTTTGCAGGATTTTCGGGCTACACGGTCCTCTTGCTCATTCTTGTGTGTTACAAAGAGTTTGGTTCATTGATGCCGCTCACTTCAACGTTGGAAGCCAACGATTTCGACGAAGAGATGCGTCTGTTGACCGTTTGGCTCTTCATCGCCGTGGGTCAGCTGATTTTCTTAATGACCTGGCTGCTTTCCATCAGTAGGTTTGGCCACCTTCTCACTCTACGGTTTGATTTGAATCCCGACGAACGACGAGAAGGTGCAGTGCTTCTTGAGGGAGGTGACCGCCTCCAAAATTTGGTGGAGAACGCTGCCTTTAACGAAGACCTTGACATGTTGATTCGAATTCAAACCCATGATTTTCCCGGTGATCAGGCCTTGATTCGTCAGGAACAATCTCGCGCTTCAATGTGGGAAAAAGCTCTGCGAGGTTTGTGGCCAGAAGCCATTGAGCAGAGCCGAAAACTCCTGGCTCAATCCGGTGGGGACAACGACGAGGCTCGGATGTTGATCGCTACAGGATACATGGCTCTTCGCCGATTGGACGCTGCCCGTGAAGCCCTTCATGGCCTGCAGCAACCCGAAGGCTACGATGAACCCGAAATTCTTTCATTCATTTGTGAATGGTTGGACCCCTGGAATGGGGCGGTCACAGAAGACGATATTTGGGATTGGGAGAACAATTCCACGATCGACTACCTCCAGATGCTGCAGACCATGATGAAAACATGGAAACCTCAACCATCAGAGATGATGCTGCACAACGACAAACTTTCGCAGACGGGACAACTCTCGATGATTGCCCTCCTGCGTGGCCAACGTAGGTACGAAGAGGCCTTGGAACTCTCCCTCTCCTTGGTTCGGTCTGACCCAGTCGGGGTCAGGCCACGACTTGCAGTGGCCTTGTGTCTTCTTGATACCGGTCAATGGCACGACGCGAAGACGGTTTTGGATGAGTTGATCAAAAGTGACAGCAAAGACCCAAGGGTCCAAGCACTCGCCGTCATCTTTGGCTACGGCACCAAAGGCCGAGAGCACATGGAGGTCTCGTTGCTTCTTGACGAACAAAAAGAGACCAAGAAATGGATGGACGCAGCACCCGTCAATGCCTATGCTGCCCTCTTGCAAAAAGGTGGCCTTGACGAAGCGATGAACGCCAATGTCTTGATTGCGGCTCACGAGGCCACAAGGCGAACCGTTCCCCCAAGGTATTCTCCGGGCGTCCTTTCTAGCATTTTCCAATACCTTGTTTTGATACCGGTTTGGTTTGTTATGGGGATTCTTGCCTATCAAGAAATTGGCGATGTTGAAGGGCTCGTGGTGCTATGCAGTTTGTTGTTCGGTCACTATTCCTACCGTCGTGTGAGACGCCAGCAGGAGCACCAAATCCGACACCGCGACCAACGAGGGATGATCAAATACGCTCGACGCCTTAAGCGAATGAAGGCCGTTCCCCAACCGGGCAACATTCCCATCGGTAATCATCTTCTGCTCAGCGGCATTCTTGTCACGGTCAACGGTGTCGTCCTTGACATCGGCTATCCAGCATGGATGTTTGAGCGGTTGCCAAAGGAACCCGACAAGAAGGTTCGACAACGCCTTCGCAAGCGCAGCGTCGCGCTCGAAAAAGGGAAGACTCCACGTGTTTCCACCCTTGGAAAGGCTTGGTGGCTAAAGCGGCCCAGAGAACATGGTGAAAGCGGTCCAATGCTCGAGCGAAGCATCGGCCCAGTCGCGTACCGTGGTCGGACCAATTACATCCGGAAAAAGGAACCACAAGCCCTCAACGATGCCGCTGAAGGAAAAGAAACTCAAATGCAAAAGCGGTTCATTCCCCGAAACACCATTCGCAGCGAGCGAACATGAGTCCATTCAACGCTCTAACGAGGGTTCAAAGACCGCCAAAACCACCGATGTGACATGAGCCAGAACCAAGGTGCTTGGCAGGCCTCTACAATGCACAAAGATTTCGCAGATACCGTGAATCAAGCGGTGCGAGCCAGCGGTGAATTGTACCGTCATGGTCTCGGCATGATCGCCTCTGAGAACATCGTGTCCCCAGCGGTCCGCAACATCGTTTCCAGCGACCTTCACGGTCGCTATGCGGAGGGTCTTCCCGGGAAGCGATACTACCAAGGTTGCGATGATTTTGATACCATCGAAGCCTTGGGGATTGACCTTGCGCAGAAGGTCTTTGGTGCAAACTTTGCTAACATTCAATCCACCTCAGGTACGGTTTCGAACATCGGGGCACTCAAAGCACTGGCGAAACCGGGGGACGCTATCACCGCCGTATCCACCGCCGACGGAGGCCACATCTCTCATGCCCGAATGGGTGCCGTCGGCTTGCGTGATCTCAACCTCACCACCTATCCGTGGAATGAGGAGCGGATGGAACCCGACATTGACGCAGCATGCAAGACCATCCGAGAAGTCAAACCCAAAGTGGCCTTGTTCGGGCAATCCGTGTTCTTGTTTCCGACGCCGCTTGAAGAAATGGCAGCGGCGGCCAAAGAGGTAGGTGCTTCGGTGATGTACGACGGAGCCCACGTTTTGGGATTGATCGCTGGTGGACAATTTCAAGATCCTCTCCGAGAGGGTGCCGACCTCATGACCGGTTCAAGTCACAAAACCTTCCCAGGACCCCAAGGTGGATTTTTGCTCTCGTCTTCGGAAGACGAAACTTTCCAGCGTCGTCTCAACAACGCCATGTTCCCCGGAGTCTGTTCATCTTACCATCTTCACCACGTTGCCGGCAAGGTGATGGCCCTTGCTGAATTCATGGAATACGGCGAAGCCTACGCTCGCGACACCGTATCCAATGCCCAAGCCTTTGCCGAAGCCCTCGCCAGTGAAGGATTTGATGTCCTCGCTGAAAGCCGAGGATACACGGCATCTCACCAAGTCTTGACCCGTCATGGTGACCTCGATTCGGGTGCTGGAGCACGTGCCGCTCAACGATTGGAAGAAGCCGGCATCATTACCAACATGAACATGCTTCCCGGCGACACCAAAGCCCTTTCACCTTCCGGCCTGCGTCTTGGTGTCCAAGAACTCACACGGGTCGGATTCACCAACGACGACATGAAAGACGTGGCTAGATTCTACGCCAGGGTTCTTCTCAATGAGGAAGACACGAAGCGGGTCCGTCAAGACGTCCAAGCCCTGAAAGCCGAACGGCAAATTATTCGCTATTGCTTCAACGAAGACGACCTACCGGGTTATCCTGAGTGAGAGGGCGAGCCGATGGGGCAGAAATCTGGTCATTCGCTTAAGGAATTTACATTCGGCAACGATGGCCTGTTTTTGGATGCTTTGGGAGGGCCGTGCGTTCTCTTTGGGACGGTTGAATTTCAGAATTTCATACACGCCTTGGATGCAATCTTTGACTCGCCGCTTGGAAGGCGAATCATTTACGCCGCTACGGACGCTGAGGAGCGTTCCGTTTCTGGCCATGCGATGTTTCAATTTGGTCGTTACCTTGGTCGTCGTCGCGTTGAACAAGCCTTACAGCAACGGGCGAAATCAATGGGCTGGGGTTGGTTTGAACGGCAACAAATACTCTCGCCAGCCCATGATGGTTTGACGGTTGGCTTTTTGCTTGCTCACGCAGAACACCTCTCCAAATCTCGTTACGAACTGGATTGGAATCAACGTTCATCGGAACACATTCAAGCCACCTTTCATCCCAAAGAAGGGGAGATGGTCCCTGCCCCTTCTGCCCACCTCTTGAATTGGTCCGATACCTCCACAAAAACAACTTCAGTTGCATCGGTAGAGTTGGATCTTGATGTTCGTGATGCCACGTTCTTCAGCGGTGAAGCGCGTTCGTTCTTTCTCCCCCTTGATGTGCTTCACCACCTGACCTCGGGTCTTCGTGGTCGACCTGTCGGTCGGATGCCTTCCCTCTCAACCGCTCAAGTCAGCGAAGATTTGGATGAGCCTGATGTGCTCAAGGCCATTGTTTATGCGGCCATGCAAGCTTACAACAGAACCGAACATACCATTTTTCTTCAATCCAAAGATGATTGGAGGGGGCATCTTTTGGCGAAGATAAGCAGGCGAGGGTTTGGCACAGTTGAGGTTGAAAGTAGTCCACTAAATGGAGACGACTGCACGAGGTTTCTCATCCGTTCCCCCGCTCCGGCCATGGTGGCGGGAATGCTTCTTGGAATGTGGCAGAGAGCGCATGGAAAACGCTTTGTCGCCTCGTTTGATTTGGAACCATCTGGTTTGGTGATTGAAGTGGCAGAACCATCCGTTGATTATTGAATTCAAAATGTATCACAGAGGGGGTGTTGGGTTGGTGCATCGTGCCCATCTTTGGTCAAGGTTCATAACCGAATCAATGCCTCGCAGGGTTAGCACAACCGTGCTGGGTGTCACAGATGAGTCTAAATCACAACCAGATGGCGTATGTCGCAATCGTTTCAACCCTCATTTTTGGTTCTCTTTTCGTGGGTGTTTCCGGATTTTTCCAAACCAGTGAAGAAATCGGTGGATACGAGAGCGCCGTTGAGGAAGACATCCGCGGAGAGACCGTGCTCATCGAAGCAGGCCTCGACACCGATGGTGATGGTTTGTCCGACAAACTCGAGGAAACCCAGTACGGTACCGATGTCAACGATCCGGATACGGACAACGATGGCATGAGTGACGGTTGGGAGGTTCAACACGGCCTCAATCCGCTTGATAACGGGGAATCAGAAGACCTCGAAATCGATCCGACTCAAAACGATGACGAAAGCGAGGCACAAGTGGAAAATGAAACCGAATCTTGGCCTGACCCCAATCAAGGTCCGAATGGCGACCCAGACCGAGATGGACTCACCAATCAGGCGGAGCAAGAATTGGGAACCGATCCACAACGGGCCGACACGGACAACGATGGTTTGAATGACCGTTGGGAGTCCTTGTACACGACCAGTGTTCAAACCCCCGGTGGTGAAGTGATTTTGTTCAACCCATTGGACGGAAATTGGGATTGTCTTTTGCTCGACGCTGCCATGCTTAATGCACTCCAAGACAAATTCGACGGAGAAGATGGCATGCCAGATTGGAGCGACCTCGCTTCCAACGATCGACATTCTTGCGACATGGTTCTTGACTCGGACGACGACGGCCTTGCAAATTTCGAAGAAGAAACCTTTGGCACCAACCCAACCGCTCGTGATTCGGACATGGACTTGATCGACGACATCGTGGAAGTTGCAAACGCAACCATTGCGCTGTTTACCGGAATGGGAGAATCATGCAACGAACCTTTGCTTCAATCCGTCCCTCGTACCGGTCCATTCTTCGGAGTGGAACGCAGCTGGTTCATGATGGACATGGACGGTGATGGTCTCTTGAATGGACCATCGGATTGGGATACTGATGGCGACGGAATGCCTGATGGATTCGAATATTGTTATTCCGACAGCTCCATGGCGCCAAACGCTGCCTATGTTCTGAACCCAGCCAATGCTTCAGACGGTTATGGGGACTGGGATGAGGATGGCATGAACAACCTCGAAGAATATCAAGTGGCTCAAATTTTCGGTGAGGGCAACTTCACCTCTCCATGGTTGGAAGACACCGACCAAGATGAGATGCCTGACCAGTGGGAAGCATCCAACGGACTTCATCCGAGGTCAGCCTTGAACCGAAACGAAGACCCCGATATGGACGGCTACGACCTTGACGCCGATGGCCACATCATGTACAGCGAACTTGAGAACACGGCCATCGTGAACACCGTTGACGTGTCCCTTGGGGACCAAGTCATCGAGAACCAGCAGGTCGCTTCTGCTCGCATTACCCTTGCAGGTGGGAATCAACAGGTTGTAGCCATGCGGGCTCCCGTTGATGGCTATGTCTACGAACTCAATGTTGTGGTCGGCCAAAGCATTGACTCTCGTTTGTTTAGTTGGATGAACATCGTTGAAGAAGAAGAACGCTTCACAAACGTGATGGAATACAAAGCCAACGACCGAGACCAGGACGGTATCCTTGACGGCCGCAGCACTGATCCGCTCAATGCAGACACCGATGCCGATGGCCTGATTGACGGAATCGAAGTGATGGGGTGGGAAATTCTGGTTGTTAACCGTGGCGTCCAGCCTACCTGGGTCACCTCCGATCCTGGACTTTACGACACCGATGCTGATGGCCTTTCAGACTATGCTGAATTTTCCTCCACATGCAACCTCGGTGGTTCCAATGCTTCCAACCCTGACACGGATTCAGATGGCTTGACCGACCTGGAAGAAGCCGGTGATAACTTCATGTGGGAAGGTGAATCTTATTCCACGAGCCCATGCATGTTTGACACCGACAACGATGGTCTAGAAGACGGCGAGGAAGTCATTGCTGGTGCTGACAACTTTTTGACGCACGCCAACAAATCCGACACCGACGATGATGGCCTTATCGACGGACAAGAAGTTCTCTTTGTTCCTCGTCCGTTCCAAAACCCAACCAACCCTCTCCTCAACGATACTGACGCCGATGGAATGCTGGATGGATGGGAGATGCAGGTGAAATCCGCAGAGGAGAACACCAATTCCCACAGCCTTTGGGTTGCTACTTCGACATGGGAACGACCGGGTTGTGAATCCACTCAAACCAATTCATGTACCATGCAGCCAGGTGGCTATGTGTGGCAGAATTGGCTTGGAGGTTTTGCTTTGGAACCCAAATTCCAAGTCAGTGAAATGAACCTAACCGGATTCCAGATGCCGACCAACGCTCTTTGTGATGGTTGCAACGGCCGCTGGGCACTTGATCCATCACTAAGTTCCTTGAAAGACGACACGTTCGATGTTGACAATGACACCCTCGCCAACGGAATGGAAGCTCCCGACCGTTGGGACACGAACCCGGTTGACGATGACACCGATGGCGATATGTTGCCTGATGGATGGGAAGTGTACTACTCTCAACTCGCCTTTGAAA
>CEQW01008537.1_pt1 | contig 25131 bp, 23 predicted proteins | sample 530891 | NCBI WGS metagenome assembly CEQW01 (sample SAMEA2621066, study PRJEB7988) | marine metagenome | biome: marine biome (ENVO:00000447); feature: surface water layer (ENVO:00002042); material: "saline water (ENVO:00002010), including plankton (ENVO:xxxxxxxx)" | depth 5 m
ACACGTGCAGCCGATGGTTGGTGGGTGCTGGGTATTGAGGGCCATCTTGATCACATGAGTTCTGAGAGTGGCGAGGTGCGTATTGGAGAAGGGATGAACCTTGGTGACCTCCTAATCCGTCTTGGCCGAAACTCGATGATAACGTGCCGTAGAGACGGTTTGGTTCGTCGCTGGGTCGCTCCACATCTCGCAGAAGAGCAGCGTCGCCATCGACAAAAGGAAGCTGCTGATGCGAAACTTGCACGATCTTGGGATGAACGACGACAATTGTTCCAGCGGGCACTTGCTGCAGAAGATGAAGGCCGGTTGTCGAGAGCAATCGAACTCTATGAAGCGCTTGGTAGGAATGACGATGTGCAACGACTCCTACGTAGGCAAAAAGGAGGTGATGTGTCTGAATCCTGATCAAACTTTGACTGTTGAACGAGTAAAACACTACCTCTCCATCACTGAAAAAGCAAGAGGAAAAGCAACTCCTCTTGCTTCAACGCCAGATGAGGAATCGATGTTGAACACATTGCTCGCCATGGCCGATGATTACGCAAATGATGCTCAGTATTTTCTCGAGAAGGGAGACTTAATCCGAGCATTTGGAGCGATCAATTATGCTCATGCGTGGATTGATGCTGGCGTAAAACTGCGTCTTCTCGACGGCCATGGTGACGATGTGTTGTTTACATTGCCGTAAATTGTGTATTCACATCCGGTTCAACCTTGCTGACTAAATTATGAATTTCATCAACTTCGTTGAGAATTTCCTTCGCACGTTTCTTGGCTCGGTTGACGAACGGCTGAATTGACTGTTCCAGACTCATCCGAAGTCTGTAGATGTGAGCAGGACGGCCACGTGAGGGCTCGGATCGGGGAGAATAGTGAACGAGATTCATTTCACGTAGTTCAGATATCGCCATACTGACATCAGGTTGGCGAATGTTGCAATGACATTGCAAATCCTTCGATGTTGCTGCCCCGTGATGATGGAGACAAAGAAGAACACTCGCTGTATTTTCGTTGGCACCAAGATCAATCAATTTTTGGCAGAGGGAACGTTGTTCATCACTCATCGCATGCTCGAGACTGGACGCCATGAGATTAATACAAACGTGAGGATATATAATACAATCACCGACGATTAATTGAATGTAATGAATTAAAATCAACCATTCATGCTTTATTTTCTCTATAGACCATTGACTAAGCGGATGTTCTTTCCTTGAGTAACCTCAACAATTCCAAGTCCCACTTCAAGTGCTCGGCGTTTTAAATTTGAGTCGATGGTCAGAATTGGAATCTTCCTTTCACTTGCAACTTCCAAGAGTGCATCATCGGTATGCATTGTAGAGTATTCAATCAAGGTCGAGCGCTGGAGCAGCAGATCAAGCATCAATTTCTTTCCCCGTGGACGACTTGCTTCGATGTCCTCCAGTTCTTCGAGAACCAAGTCAATCAGGATGAAGTGTGGTGGTCCAACAATCTGCGAAAGTGCAAGATCGATGTTGAATGAACCATCGATGAGAGCGACCCATCCACAAGCATCAATGAGCACATCGCCCATGCAATCACCTCATTGAATGGTTCCATGGCCGATGAGTCGCCATCGTGCACCCACTCGTCGAGAGAGTGAAACTCTCTGTCCTTTATCTGCACAAATAGGAAGCCGTAACTGCAGGTTTGCCTTGCCTTTTTCCACGCCTTTGACAACACCAACGGATGTAGAGGTTGCAACATTCACCATCAGCATCTCATTGTTTCGAAGTGGATAAATCTTGTCTGGTTGTTCACCATCACCTGCAACCATGTTCTTCATCAAATGGATTTCAATAGCACATTCCGTACGTACTTCTGGCAATTTACCTTTCTTTGCAAGAACTTGTCCTGAAAGGTTGTCTGCAGTTGTTATCGATGGGTCGAGCAGAGTTCCAAAGCCACACAAACCTCCTGCTGTCATTTCGTCTCGCTTTCCACCTCCACCTTGCATGCTCGTGATGGTTGTTTCAATCGGTTCCCAGTGTGATTTGTTCCCGTTCTCAATTTTCCGACCAGGACCGATGATGATCTCATCACCTTCTCGGAAGGTACCTTCTACGATTGAACCGCCAATAACGCCGCCGGTTAGCTTTGTGGGGCGAGTTCCCGGTCGATTCACATCGAATGAACGAGCAATATGCATTATCGCCCGTTCGTCAGAATCCCTGTTTGGGGTAGGAATGGTCTGTTCAATCGCCTCGATGAGGATGTCAAGATTGACATCATGATGGGCAGAGACAGGAATGATCGGTGCTTCCTCTGCAATTGTTCCCTTAAGGAAGGTCTTGATTTCGTTGTAGGACTCCATGGCTCTGTCTCGTGAAACCAAATCGATTTTGTTCTGGACGATTACGATGTTCTTGATACCAGCAATTTCCAATGCCATCAAGTGTTCACGAGTTTGTGGCTGTGGACAGGTTTCGTTGGCAGCGACCATCAACATGGCACCGTCCATGATGGATGCGCCTGTGATCATAATCGCCATCAGTGTCTCGTGACCTGGGGCGTCAACAAACGAAACCACGCGCTGAAGTTCAGATTCGTCGTCCTTCTTGCCATCAGGATGCCGTCCAGTTGCGTAGAACTGCCCTGAATCGGTCTTGTAAAATGCCGTATCAGCATAACCGAGTTTAATCGAAATACCGCGACGACGCTCTTCGGAGTGTGTGTCAGTCCAAACACCAGACAGGGCTTGAGTGAGAGTGGTCTTACCGTGATCGACGTGACCAACAAGGCCAATGTTGACTTCAGGCTGGGAAGGAAGCGTTCGTGCCATGCTTCCATTCCTCCTAGTTCACCGATTCAACCCTCTCGGGTTTCACTCCGCTGCAGCTTCTTCCTCACCGAGCAACTTGTCGAGGCCAATGTTACCAGCATCAACAACCTTGAGATTGATTTGACGTGTGTCTTGTGTGACAGTGTTGCCACGGAAGAAACGTCGCTTTCGCATACCTTCAGGCTTGTATCGGAATCGCTTCTTTTCGCCCTGCTTGGTCTTGGAAACAAGATTGTGTCCCTTGAATCCTGTGGATGCTGTGACGAGGATTGCTTGGCGGGAACCTCCCTCAAGATCTCGACGCATTGGGGTTCCTGTTTTGTCGGAGCCTCCTGTAATTTCAAGTTTGTAACCGGTCAATGTGGATTCACCCTCGCCGACGAAGATACCATCGATGACATCTCCGATTTTCTTACCGAGCAGTTGAGCATGGTTGTTTCCAGAAATAACGGTCTTGTATGACGGAGAATATGTCTTCTCCTTACCGTTCTTTGTGGTACGTGTCAACTTGGTTGTGGTGTCGTTGACCACTGCAACAAATGAATTTCCATCAGCCATGGTGCATTCCTCTAGCAACTAAGCGACTAACGACCCCTATTTAGCCTCACCGCATGCTATTTCATCGTTAACGCTTCAGCTTCCTCGCCACTCGACCTTCTATTCGAGCAGCGACATCCATCGGTAGAGCATGAGGCATGGAGATGTGGGTTGTACGGCCACGACCTTCTCCAACCGTATCGACGCGAGTTGCAATGATGTTCAAACCCTCGATGTGCTTCAAGAATTTCCATACTGTTGTATGGCTGCGGGGTTTGACTTCATATTCTTCGCAGACAACAGCATAAATTGATTCAACGTCTTTGCTTGTCATGAATTCGGCTTTTCGTAGTCTTCGGCAAATCCCAAGCAAAACCAACATCGAATGACCCGACAACTCATCGAGGACATCTTCGGGCATCACTTGTGGTACGTCCCTTGCTTTTGTTTGCACATGTTCGGAGAGGATGCTCTTGTGTCCATCCGATTCAGCGTGTTCCACAGCGGCTCCGAGCAACTCAATCACTTGCCGAGCATCTCCTGAAGGAGCAGCAGAAGTAGCGATAAGTTTCAGGATATCCTCGTCCCATGACCTCGAATTCAACGCAGCTTCCGCACGTTGACGTACGATCGCAATGAGTCCCTTGAGATCGTAAGGTGGGACAGGGATGTGATTCGTGTGGCCAAATCGAGAGATGACAGCATTTTCAAGAACATCAAGAACCTGTTCTTGGCTGATAAGAATAAGGGAAAGTGTTCCACTACCGTCTTGGTCCTCGTCAATACGAAGCAACTGATAGATGAGGTCGTTGCCTGATTTGCGCAACAGATGGTCGACCTCGTCCAAGACGATGATTAAATGACGCCCGTTGTTTCTCAACAGCTTCCTGAGACTGCTCAACAATTCGCCCATTGAAAGCCCACGGTCTGGGTGGCCAGGGTCCAATGATTGAACGATGCGTTGAGCAACCCGAACGTTGGTTGTTGCGTTTCTGCAGTTGATGTGGACGCTTCGAAGTGGACGCTTGTTTCGGAGGTGATGTTCAATATCGCGACAAAACGTGCGTGCAAGGAGTGTTTTTCCACTTCCAACTGGGCCCGTAATCACAACATTGGCACTCCCATTGGGATGAGCAATGGAATGGAATTTTCCTGCAAGTGTTCCTTGAATTGCTTCCCGTCCAACCATGACTTCCGGGATGTAATCAAAATCAAGGGGATCAGGGTTCAGAAGGATAAACCCTGAACCGATTCGGTCGAGATAGTCGCTCATGCTGTTCGGTTCTTGATGCCAACCGTTCTTGAACACTCGCTCTTTTCCAAACGGAAATTGATGAAGTTTAGGGGATTTCATCGAATTGATATCCGAGTTCCCATTTCTTTTCGCCGAGAGCGACTTCAAGTTCGAACGGTGTTATCAGTGGTTTCGCATATTTGACTGCATCATCGATTGCTATTCGGGGGCAAGCTGTGTTAACAAAGGCATCAACAGGATAGAAATCAATCAATTCGGGGCCAACATGCTCGAGCGCAAGAAGATACCCTTTTTTCCCGTGTTTTTCGAGCAATCGTTTCATCCTCAGGGCGAGAGTTCTTCGCATCTGCCCGGGCTTTTCACCGATGAGAATCCCAAATTTCTGAGCGTCCATCGAGGACATAATCAAACCAAACCGTTGCCGTAGAATGCGTTCGATTCGCTCAAACGACATTTCGATTGCGTCGCCTGAATAGGGATCGAGCATCGCTAGTGGTTTCCCAGTATGGAGAACCAAACCGATTGGATGGAAGTCTCCGCTTCCGAGGAAGAGGTAGTGTCCAATCGTGTCATCATCACCCGAATAGTTGCATCCGAGAACTTGTCCCGGGAATGTGAGACGTGCACCTCCCATCGGTATTGTTACATCAAATCCGGCTTGCTCAAGACGGTCGTGGAATTCGGGTAGAAGATGCAAGTGTTGGATGCTTCCGACCAATCCAAGTTTCGTATCTTTGAGTGGTGTCATGCGCCCAACAGCATCCATAAATCGCTCTTGAGCCTCTTCTTCAGACAATTCGCCTGTTGACTGTTCAGCCATTCGATTCTTAGCGATCTGAAGATGTGCATTGAGCATTGGAATTACTGGCGCAAGTTTTGGATCGCCATCGTAGGTCACATCGATGAATTGGGTTGGCATTCCTGAGTTAATGTTCATTTGAGAATGACCCAAATGTGCAACGAGCTCAACACCCATCATCTTCATCTTATCATGGACAAGGTCACATGCGCCATAACACGGGTCGGCTGCCAAAACAACTTTTGCGCCTGAACCTGATTCAATTTCATCCATCATCTCAAGCGCCTGCATCTTCAATCCTTCAGGGACCTGAAGAGCAACAAGTCTGTTGTCATTCTTCTCAATGCGTTGGATGAGTTCTTCCAGTTGGAAGTCGTGTCGGTTTAAATCCATCAAATCACCTCATCGAGTAGGACAACCTTGTCCCCGTCCATGTTGAGTCGAACAATGGATGAAATTTCAATGTGCGGATATTTTTCTTGCAATTGTTGCAGTCCTGGACCCTTTTCGACCACGACAACAATCGAAGCTATTTTTGCACCAATTGTTTCCAAGCCACCTATGATGGCATCGAGTGTTCCTCCAGTGGACAGTACATCGTCAACGATGAGGATGCGTTCATCTTTTGCGATGTCGTTAAGGTACATCGAACCTTTAGAGTAACCTGTTGATTGATCGATCGCAACTTCTCCTTCGAGGCCGTACGATCGCTTTCGGACCACAACCTGAGGCTTGTTGTTTCGCATCGAAAGTGGGCTCGTCAGTGGCAAACCCATCGCTTCAATACCAAGGACAAGATCGACTGATTGCCAATCAACAGCCGCTTCAATCAATTCAACAACAGATGTAAGAACAGACGGATCAAGTCGAGGCACTCCATCCGTTAGTGGATGAATAAAGTACGGATAATCGCCCTTCCAGATGATGGGGGCAGCGAGGAGTGAATCCTTCAATCGCTGCATTGATTCAGACATGCTTCCACTTCAGTGATCAAAGTTCTGAGAGGTACTCGACGTATTCATCAGGCTCAAGGAGATTCTCCATGTCAAATTGGAACGGTTGAAGAACCAAAATCCATCCAAGGTCATAAGCGGATTCGTTGACAAGATCAGGGTTGATTTCAACTTCCCCGTTCACTTCTGTAATGGTTCCCGAGAATGGGGCAGTGAAGGCAATTTTTTCATCTGCGGTCCAAAGTGAGAACATGTCTTGTCCTTCATCCACGACGGTTTCTGCTTGCGGGAGAATAACGCGGAGTACTTCTCCGATTTCGACGCCCATAAACTCGCTGATGCCGACCATGATTTTCTCATCGTCCTTCTCTTGGTACCACAAATGGTCAATCGAGTATTTTCGGTTGTGTGCTATGTTAAATTCAACAACTTCTTCATCCAAGTCATTTCACCTATACGCGGCTCAAACATCTCCTATATGAATCATCGCTATTTTTGCAGTGATATGGCTGTAGCACATCCATTAAGTGAGAGCCTTTCTTCCGTAGTTACAGTGAGCGAATGGACTTCAAAGCAACCGACGAACAAGACATGATTCGAGAAATGGTGCGCGATTTCGCTGAAACGGTCCTTGCGCCCACAGTGGAACACCGAGACCAAACACAAACACCTCCATCTGAGGAATGGAAACAGTTCCTTGAACTTGGTTTGCAAGGTGTGACCGTTCCTGAAAAGTACGGTGGCATGCCCGTTGACGATATATCAGAATCGATCATTGTCGAAGAGTTGGCTCGCGTTGACCCATCGTTCTCGGTCATGTTCTGCGTTCACGTCGGATTGTGTGCAAAAACCATCGCTCTTCACGGAGATGAATATCAGAAGGAAACCTATCTGAAAAGGCTCGCAGAAGGCGAAGTAGGGGCATACTCACTCTCTGAAGCTGGGGCTGGGACCGATGCCGCTGCAATGTCGTGCAAAGCGAAACTTTCGGAGGACGGGTCGCACTATTTGCTCAACGGAGAAAAGATGTGGGTCACCAACGGAGTCCAGTCAAAAATCATCGTTTTGTTTGCCAAAGACGTGGACCACCCCGACTATGGTGTAAAGAGGCACGGCGGAACGACTGCGTTTATTGTCGATTCCTCCTTTGAAGGGTTTTCTGTCGGAAAGAAAGAAGACAAACTCGGTATTCGCTCATCCGACACATGCACGCTTGTTTTGGAAAACTGCAAAGTCCCTGTTGAGAATGTCATCAAGGGTGCGGGAAATGGATTCCCAATCGCAATGAATGCTCTTGATAACTCACGCATTGGTATCGCTGCACAAGCTCTTGGAATTGCTCAAGGAGCCTATGAAGCCTCACTCAAGTACGCTCACGAACGAGAAGCCTTTGGAAAACCAATCGCACATCACCAGATGATCATGGGCTATCTTGCCGACATGGCAACACGCATTGACGCAGCACGACACTTGGTCTACAAGGCTTCGTGGGCCAAGCAACAGCACTACGAGCACGGTGGACCTCGGCACACCAAAGAGGCAAGTATGGCTAAACTCTACGCAGGAGACACCGCAATGTGGGTCTCAGAGCGTGCAATCCAGGTCCATGGCGGTTATGGCTACACCAAGGAGTTCCCTGTTGAGCGATTCTTCAGAGACGCAAAGATTACTCAGATTTACGAAGGTACCCAAGAAGTCCAACGAATCGTTGTTGCTCGAAGCCTTCTATAGACGGTCTAACTGAATTGCTTCAAGGACAGCCCGCCTACGGCCTGAATTCCAGTCGCAAATTTTAGCTTCAGCCTCAATTGTTTGATTCTTCTGGAAGGTGTTGACAAGCTCGGTTGCATCAAATGGGGTTTGGAGTTCAATTTCGAACCCTTGTTCTCCGATGATTTTACCAACGATGGTCATACCGTTCTTGAGTGATCCTTTTCCAAGGAGCGTTTTCTCAATGGACTGGATTTGTATTCTGCACACCTGAGTCGGCGATTGAGCAATCGCTTCGCGGCGCTCGCTGCCAAGTTTCATTTCCGCTAACACCTCGATGAATCGATTATGGTCGACATGAGTTCCATCCTCATTGAGGAGGATAAGATCTGGTTTCTGCTTCGCAGCCTCCTCCTCTCGTTTGGCTTGCTCGGCAGCCTCACGTTCAGCGGCTTTCTTCGCTTCCTCTTCTTCCAACAAACGCTGTTTTTCAGCCTCTTGTTGTCGAATGAGTTCCTCTGCTTGCTTTCGAGCATCATCTTGTAATTCTTGGTCGAGTTCATCGAATTCGTCTTCTGGTTCTGTTTCTGGTGTTACCTCTTCAACACCACTTGGCAAGCCAATGGTTTCGAAATATGTATGAAGATCAGCAACCGTTACGTTACCGTCCTTGTCCATGTCGAGTACCGACATCAGGCCGTTGATGACCCAGCCAGGAGGTTGTGTACCCGTTGTCTTCTCGAGCGCACTTGAAAGTTCGACAGGTTGAATCACTGCATCCATATTTGTATCGATCATTTTGATGATTTCAGCACCGGTCAAACCAGAACCGAGAAGCCAACTCGTGAATTGGGTATTCAATTGGCCAATCATTGGATTGGTGGTCACCATCTCGTTGATGTGTTGTTTCATTCTTGCTTGAAGCACTTGTTTAACAGACATCCACTCACGTCCTCGACCTTCTCGGTGTACCAGACTATCACGTCAGGGGAATTGAAGTTTTGGCCAACGCGTTGTATCCTCGGTTTGCCATGAAAGCGTGCAAAGAAGCGTCTCCATCTCATCCATCGACTGAAGATTGCGAGAAACCTGCTCATAGAAGAGCCACGATTTCAAAGCGCCCAATTTGGGTCCCTGCTGAATACCGGTTTGTTCCATGATGTAATTCCCACTCGCCAATGGTTCAACGTGAACATTGATGTTCAGACCTGAGAATCGCTCAATGCATTGCTGAATGTGGTCAAGGGTAGAATCGAGAGGTGTCTCGTATTCAGCGAACAGTTGTTCAATGCGCAAATGTTGGTGACTCCATGCTCCGAGGGCGACAGCATAAACTCGCAACGATGAGTCCATGTTCTCTGGAATGTGACCTAATTTTGAATGTCGAAACATGAGATTCTTTTTCTCAAGATTGCTCAATCGCAATCGTTTCGACAACTGTTCACAATCGTTGCTACCAAACGAACGCATCATGACAACCAGTCGATCGATGACATCATTTCCTTCAAGGTGGTTCAACAACTGAATTCGAACATCTTCTTGCATCCAATCGAGGCCAACCATCTGCTTTAGGATTCCATCATCAGCCATTCGTTGGACAATCTCAGAGGTGTGTTGGCCCACAAGAATCCGTCGAAATTCGGACCATATCCGCTCAGATGCGATTCGTTCAATCATTGGTTTTGTTTGCCGAAGTGCATCACTTAGCCGTTGTTCTGGCCACCAAATTCCTGCATGGCCTTGATCCATGAATCGATAGCAGCGTAAAATGCGCAAGGCATCCTCGGACAGCCGCCTTGTAGGATCTCCCACAGAACGAATTCGACCTTCTCGTAGGTCATCGTACCCGTTGAAAGGATCGTAGTATGTGTGTTTGGATGCATCAACGGCAATTGAATTCATTGTCAGATCTCGTCGAGACAAATCCACAAGAAGAGAGTCACCCCATTCAACCTCATCGGGTCTTCTTCCGTCGTTGTAACCCGATTCTGTTCGCAATGTGGTCACTTCGTAACTTTGTCCTCGATTTCGAAACGTGATGGTACCAAATCGTTCCCCGGTAGGAATGGTGTTTGGATAAGCATTCATCTCCTGTGGAGTCATGGTTGTTGCGAGGTCGTATTCGTTGATCTCTGTACCCAACAATGCGTTACGTATTGCTCCACCGACAATCCAGATGTGTGAGCCGTTTGCTCGAAACCACTCAAGAATTTCAACCAAACCTTGTGGAAGTTGTTCAACCATAGTGGAAAGGGCTGGGAGAAGAGGTAATTCTTCCATCCCGCGCGTTGGATTCATACTCGACACTTATCCTCCCGTGCCCGTACAAGACAAAGCATTATCCCGTAGATTCTGTTAGCGCAAGCATGTCTTGGAGTGAAGACGATGTGCGGCTGGTTCCCGTGGAGTGGCTCAAGGCTCACGAGGAAATCAAGCCCAAAAATATGGAGAAGCTCCTCGAAATGACGCTGAAATGGGACGGATTTACCAAACCACTGATCGCAGATAGGGCGACAGGGACAATACTCGATGGCCATCATAGGCATGCTGTTGCCCAACGATTGGACCTTGCTCGCATTCCTGCCGTCTGCATCAATTATCTTGATGATGCGTCTGTTGAATTGGAACTATGGCCTGCATCCAAACTTGATTCCATCACAAAGCAAGACGTCATCGATATGGCCCTTTCTCGGAACCTCTATCCCCCAAAAACAACACGGCATCGCATATCGGATTATCTGCCACCGATTCATGTTTCTCTGAAGCGTCTGTCGTTGCTCACACCGAGTCAGTCTGTCGAGAACGAATCGTAGATTTCCACAAGCGGTTTCCATCGCTTGTCGTGACCGTTGGATAGTTTGGTTCCAAGGATACATTGAGCAGAATGTCATGCATCACTGAATTGCGTGCGTACATGACGCGAGCCGTCGTTCCAACCTTTCCCTTCAAATTGGATTTCAATTGTTCTGCATTGACAATCCGAATCCCATCAACGGCGACGATCTCATCGCCAACCTGCAGTTGCTCACGCACTGGAGATTCTTGCATATGGCTGGTAACTTTGAGTTTGTTTCCTTGCGAGCGGACATGTACTCCGAGCCATCCCTGAGCGAAGTTTTCCCAAACCACTGTTTCAGTGCCCTGCTTTCGTTTGGGCTCATCCGAGGGTTTGTAGTTCAATCCAAAACGGGAAAATGCCTTGTTCAAGTCGAGATTTCCTGCCTCCTTAGTTATTGCATCAAGGAATGAACCCAATCGTCGCCCTCCTGGCAACGACGTGAGTGCTTTACGAATATCGTTGTACTGGACACCTCTCAATGAGGTATCTTCAACGTAGATGTTATGTTTTTCATACAAGTGTTTCATCAAATCACAAACACCTGTTTCACCTTTGGATCGTTTCCGAAGTTCAGCATCCAATGCAAACATCGTTAGTTCCCCTTCAAGATAGTAAGAAATTTGCGTCTCTCTCGAGTAGGCATGGCTTCTATAGAGATGAATCCATGCTTCGTGACTTGCTTCACAGAGCGCCTGACATGACGAACCACTCCGCGTATGATGGCGTTTGAGTTTCCGCTTCATGTCTGCAAAATAATCCTCAGAACTCCATGCTCCTGAACGCAGACAGAGAATATCTCCAATCCAGGATGTAGCTCCTTCAAACCACCACAGGAGATCCGTGTTTACTTCTCGTTGCAAGTCGTAATCCAAGAAGCGTTTTGGCCTCAATCGTTTCACATTCCATTGGTGGACGTATTCATGGCTAAAGAGGCTTACAAGATCTCGGTAATCTTCAACATGCCCTGGCTGAAGTGATGATCTTGGAACCATTGATGTTTGCGAATTCGTGTGTTCCAGTCCACCGCGCCCACCGTCGGTGAGGTGAAGAATCGTCGAATACGGTTCGGATAATGGGCCGAAGATCGCGTGGTGTTCAGCGATGATGTTCTTCATGTCTTGAATGAATCTTGTCATCATGATTTCATTCGGCACATGCCCTCCAGCATCCCAATAATGCAAGGTATGTTTCCGGTCTCCAACGGTAAAGTTGTGAATCTCGTTTGCATTGCATTCAGCAATACCGTCAAGCAGTGCATCTCTATTTTGCGCTGAAAAGGTGTGACGTTGAGTAGTTCCCTTTTTCTCGCAACTCTCGAGTTGCATTTGGGTTGAAACATTCCATGCAGAAGGTAAGAGGAATTCAATTCGATGAGGCATGTTCATTCGCTTGGGATCGATTCCTGATGTGGGAAGGAACCACGTGAACGGAGGCATGATGTGGAGATGAGTTTCGTCCAAATGATTCGAGCGGACGGTATTTTCCACACAGAGTAATTTGTAGGAAATCCGTACGGAATCGACCGAATGAACGCCTTTGATTACAATCGAGTCAACATCTTTGCGAGTTATATTGAGTGGATTTCCGTTGCCATCGGATGCCTTGAGATGAGAAACATGTTGAATGGGTTCGCGAAGGAAATAGGACCCTGGCACCCACCGTGGAAATGAGAGTTTGATCGATGATGAGAGAAACGGAGCACTAACTTCAATTTCGACATCCAATCGCTGATCCGCAGCATCGGTTGCATCAACTCTAAACACCACATTTGAACTTGTCATGGATGGACGTTGGGCTATTCAGTGTATAGGTTCTGTGCTGCACTCAGGACAAGTTCATCCTCAGATTCAGCCAACAGTCGTTCAGCAAGTTCTTGCATCGCTTGTTCCCCTTGTCGGTGCAATAAGCGCTCGAGTAGTCTTGATTTGTCAATGCTGTCGACTCGCGCATCAAACAACAATTCCCGTCGCAATTCGTCGCTTTTTGGATCGTTTCGCCCAACCAGCCAACGTGCAACGATTGAAGTGCAATTCGCATCGATTAACATACGAAGACGAAGATCATCAGCCTCATCAACAACGTCCTTTAGCGATTGGACGAGAAAACGCCGTTGCGTATTGCTTTTGGTTGTCATCAAGTCGACAAGACGTGGTCGAGCATGCTCAAGCGCGATTGGTACTGCAAGTTTCCATAACGCATCATCATTTTCGATAGCGCTCTGAAGGGCCTCACCATCTTTGGATTTCAGGTCCATGAGCAACAATGAGGATGCGGCTTGTCGGCGAACATCCGGGTGCGTATCCTCCAAACGTTGCACAAGTTGAGCGACATCTTCGTTCACTGCTGTTGCATATCCTCGTACGACATGATCGCCTGATGCTTGGAACTCTTCCAATTCTTTTTCTGTTGCTTCCTGAGTTGAAATGAGCTGGTTCACTGCCCTGCGGACGACGACATCGTCGCTGCTGTCAAGCAACAAGCGTGCGAGGTGTGCTGCTTGTTGTTGGTCTGGTACTGCATCAAGAACCGTTGCCACACACCTCTGACCGTCGAGTTGGTTGTTTTTAGCAAGTTCTTCAAGCAAATGCGGTGCATGTTTGGGAGCCCAGCGGCGATAAGCTTCAATCGCTTTGTTTCGAAACCAGACATCCTTATCGTCAAGGTAGGGTGAAAACGCTTCAACGCTCTCATGCGCATCAGCATCGAATAGAATTCGTACGGCCCTTCGTCGTTGGCGGACATCTTTGTGTTTCAACTTCGCAATGGCGGATTGTATCGTTGCTGCCATAGGAAACCCTCAGGGCTTGAATTCGTCGAAATGGAACCCCGGTTCATCGTCCTGATCGATGTCACCAGGTCGGGCAAGTGTTGGTGCAAACATCAACTGAATCATCGGCCATAGTCGAACAAAATGTTGCATATGAGCAGTGATGAATTCTTCCAAATCGGCTTCATTCGCTTCTTGCATGGTTCTTAATTCATCGGCAATTGTTCCCAACTGTTGAAGATCGTCGGCTTCGCAGAGTTCCATTTCATGGCATGTCTCAATCAATGTTTCAATTAAATCAGCAATTTCCAATGCCGATAAGGGTTGAGGCTCACTTTCAACAATGTCGACTGGGCCAAAGGAGACAGGACCGAGGGATGTTGGATGCAATGTGTCCAGTTGCCTTTCAACTTTCATCAATTCTTGGTGATGATGATCGCCAATAGGGGCAATGACGAACCCTCCTTCGATGATTCGGTCCTTCATCCAAGTTGGTACAGATGGAACGCTTCCGGTAATCAAGACCCTGCTCAACTCACCTGGTAATTCAATGGGTGAAACATCAATTGATTCAACTTGCCTCAGGTCGACGGTTGGCCAACCTGCAAGTGCATTTGCAGTGTGCCGGACAATTTCAGCAGACGGATCAATGAGAATGACTCTTCCGCTTTCACCAACAATGGTTGCAATAAGAGCTGCGATGTATCCCCCCTTTGAGCCAACGACCAGAACTTCCTGTCCTTCCGAAAGTTCCAGATGATGAAGGAGTGTGACGACCATGTGGGGTGCAGATATGGTTTTGACACCACCGTTTTCGGTTTCCATAAATACGACTGGACGGTCGTGGAAAAATCCACCAAAATCGTAGGTCGTAAACTGCTCGAGGTGAAGCCCATACATCGCTTCCCGCACGGATTGAGGGACTTCGATTCCGGAGTCAGAAATCCGGTCGAGAAGTTGCCTCATCTCCTCCATGCATTCCTCACCACATCGACTCATAAAAACATGAGCGAATTAAGAGATGTCCTCTTGGATGCGTTTGAGGATTTCCTCTGGTTGTTGATTGACATCGAGCTCAGGAATGTGTTCTGTGTCTTGTGGCAACTCCTCTGCCATGTTTTCTTTGATTCGTTTGATAAGGCCAGCAAACGACTCGATTTGATAATCTTCAGTTTGATCCATATCCGCCTCTATAGTTTCAACAATCGCACGGGCTTGATCGACTGTGAGGCGAACATCGGTCATCGAGGAGAACATGTCATCCATGAGGATTCCTTCAATCTTGGTCAAATGCTCTGAAATCGTTGCCCTTGCAAGACCCATTTGTTCAGCCAGTTCAGTAATTTTGATTCGCTTCGGAAGGTCATAATACCCACGATCATATGCGAATTTTGCAAGTTTCAGTTGCTTTTCAGTCAAGACTGATTCATGGTTTTGTGGCGTGAGTTTCAAAGTCCTTGCACTTACTCGATCTGGTTTTGCCATCAAGCGAAGCACACCAGAAAGCAAGCGCAATTTGAGGGACGAACCTTGCAAGATGTACGTTAAACCGTTCTCATCGAGTTTTGAACCAGCTACGGTATAGGTGCCATTGGTTCGAGCATTCAGCATAGGTAACGGATGGATGACTCGACAAATGACCAAGTGCCCCTCCTCTAGATTTTCCGATTCTTGTACAACCTCAAGAACTTCTAGGGATTCAACAGAACGGAGGTCGTCAATGGTTTTGCCCTCTCGAATGTGAAATTTGAACAAACAACGGATGTCTTTTGGCACACGTTTGATGTAGGAAAGGAACTCAATGCGTTGAGCAACATCCAGAACAGGACCGATGCCGATGGCCTCCAAACGGTCGACTCTCCAAAAAAATGTGACCTCCCGCATGGGTACTACTCAACGTCCTTCAAAATAAGTGAATCGACAAACAGTTTATCTCATTTCCAACCATCCAAGGAAGGTTGCAATCGGCAGAAAAATAGCCAAGAGTAGATTCACTCGCTTCCTCTGATTCCGTAGTCGTTCGGGCAACTCAGGAGCAATTTCAATTGCGGATGTGTATCTTGACTGCCGCGTTTTCGGAAATTGTGCGTCAAGTATTGAGAGTACTTTCGCACGCAATTCGGGTTGTCTGCTTGCGCCAACGCCGCGCCCGACCATGTATCGAACAGGAAACTCATTTGTGAGAGGAGTTGTCGCTTGCAAAATCTCTTCGACTCGACTCGAGTCATGCAAATCGACTCGAACGGTTCTTCCATCACTGCGAACGTGACTCAGGATTCTCCATTTTCCTTGACCTTCATCCATTCCATCAAGTGCTTCCATCATGCGTTGAATCGGAGGAATGTCCGATTCGACAGGACGTTCTCTTTTCGCCAAAAACGGTCCGAGAAGAATTCCACCGATCATCGGAAATACGGTGATGAGGTAAACGATGCGCATCAATTCCTCAGGGCTTGTCAGTGCCGAGACAAGGGCAAGGCTGAAACCGAAGTACAACCCCAGAAATGCCCCTGCTTGGAGCCCGAGCCACAAACCAACGGGTTCGGTCGATGACTCCGCCATGACCCTTGGAGGAACATTGATGCAAAGAACCCGTCGATATGTGAATGATTAAATCATTCAATCGAGTGGACTTCTCATGGAACGCAACGGTCTCGAATCAAGGACGAGAGACCAGAAAGTCGGCCGTTGGATTGGAGGAATCAGTTTCTTCTTTCTTGCCTCGTTCTTCCTCGCTCCTGCCCTTGTAGAATCAGGAACGATTGGTGAACTTTCGGGTAGAGCAAACATGTTGGATTTCCACAAAGAAAACGACCAAAATTTCACGTGGACTGACTTGAATTTTTACAGTGCATCCATCTATGCATTCGGAGATTTGAATTGTCACAACAAACATGAGCGATCCTGGTTCGTCAACGGGAACCAAATGCCAGTATGTGTCCGTGACGTTGGCATCTTCGCAGGGCTTGCTCTTGGTGGATTCATCTATTCAAGGCGTGGAGTGAATCGATGGACAATTCGTGACACGTTTTTGTCCATCCTTCCCGATGAACGATTGCAACCTGTTTATCGCTCAAACCGCAGAACGTTGGTTTTCGTAGCAATTGGTATTCTTTGCATAGTTCCAATGGCCGTTGATGGCTTCACCCAATTGCTCACCGATCGAGAATCAACAGCATTCCTTCGGTTGGTGACAGGTATTCCATTTGGTTTTGGTCTTGGCCTTTTCTTTGCTGCTGCATACAGTGCCCGGCCAAACAAATTCAGTGGTCCCAGTGATGTTCAGTTGCCAGGAAACGTTCAATTCCAGCGACCACCTCAAGAAGAAGAGTGATCCGGTGGAGGCATCGACCACCAGACCAACAACTGTTCGATATTTTCAGGAACTGGGCAATCCTCATGTCCACTGGTGAGAATTTTCAACCGCTCGATGACGTTCTCTGCCCCTTTGCTGAGTTGTGCATTGCTTTGGTCGAGCACGGATTCGAGAGCTTGTTCCCATGGTTTCTTCGGATTGTTTTTTCGCCATGTGGAAAGCGCAACGCGGAAAGGCCACATGGCGAGTGTTAGTCGAGCGAAACCAATCCAGGAATCTCGCAATTTGAAGACTTGACCTTCAGCAAATGGTATGTGATTTTGTTGGCGATGAATCCAGTTTGCTTCCTCGAGCCACTTGACAAGACGCTGTGTATGTCGTTGGGTGACCATTCGATGTGGTCCGAGTGATTTGTGCAATCTTGGAATTTCACACGAACCCGCCATCAGGGATAAGGTTCCAAGAATTGACCAACTCGATCGAGCAAATGGATTACTTGGGACGTCCGATTCCCGAGCTTGACTCGAATCCCAGTCGTTCTCCGCATACTGCATCCACTGGGCAGGGGACTTTCCGCTCAGCCAGCCGATGTGAACTGAAGTCCGTTCCATCGGAGCGCCTGGTAAGCGGGTTTGTTGTTGTACATCATGAGCCAGTTTATTGAGTAAGTACCTGTCTACTTTATCGGCATCGACGTTGATTGGTGTGGGTCTACGATTGAAAAAGGAACGCAATTCCTTCCGCAGTTTTTGACGAAGTTCATCCAATCCACCTTCGTTCAATATTGGTCCTACAATGCAGCATTTATCGAAAGGTGGGGCGACCTTGACAGCGCCTGTGAAGAGGTCATAGAATCCCTTACGGATTGTCTTTTGAATCTCAGGTGTTTCAAAATATTCCTGTTTGTCGCTACTCATCCTAAGCGTTGCATGTTTGATTCGTTCAATTGCTCGTTCGGGATCACAGTCAATCCAAACGACAAGATCAGGAATCATCGAGGCTGAATTGACTTGACAAACGGTATCAATACCGAGTTCGCCGACAACACCTTGGTAGATGATGGAAGAATGGATGTTTCGATCCGAGACGACCACCTCTCCTCTCTCGAGTCGAGGTTTAATCCATGTGTGAGAGTGGTCGAGTCGGTCTGCTGCGAAGAGTCCTGCTTCCTGAAGTGGAGTTTTGTCGCCAAGTTTTACCGCTTCCAGCGCTAATTTTCCGAGATCGCTGTGGCGACGTGGCTCATGGGTTCGATGAACTTCATTGAACGGATAATGCGACAACAGTTCGGTAAGGATTCGAACTGCTTCGCCTTTGCCCGAGCCATCCCCGCCTTCAACGGTGATGAGATACATTACTCCACCTCGTAGTCTTGAAATTCCTCTCGAGCAAGAATCATCAATCCCATGCCGCAGAGAATCAAAAATGGTCCAAAGACGATGAAACCTCGGCTAAACAATGCAAATCCTGCGAAATATTGCGTTCTTCGATAGTGGGTTGCTTTTCGGACTCCATAGGCCGCATTAATGCCGACACATCCCGCAGTGATGGTGATAAGAGCGATGCCTGTTGAAAGAGCAATGGCGTTTTCGAGAGACCATCCATTATTTTCTTGTGTGAAATCTTCTTGAACAGTTCCGTTCCCTTGCGTGAGTGTAAACGGTGCCTGGGTTGCGCTCTCAGGAGTAAAGACCCGTTCGACTGTTGTGAACGAGTCCGATGATACACGCAACACGTGTGTCGTTGAGGCGACGTTTTGGAATTCGTAATACCCATAGGAATTGGTCTCCACCGTTTGGATGGTAACTGCACTGTTTGATTCTTCGATGAGCAACTCAACAAGAACTCCTTCCATCGATTCACCCGACGCTCCTTCCAAGACGATTCCGTAGACGTCGACGACGCTGTCTTGTTCGAGTGTATCACTGAGTAATTCAGCTGGATTCCCTTGCAGGAGAAGAATACCGGTGATGATTCCGAGTATGCTTCCGATGAAGATAAGCGATGAAGCTAGGGCAAGTAGCCCATTGCGTTCATCGATCAAAATCAGTTCATCCCCTTCTGTGGTCGAAGCGACAATTTCAGAATCCTGAACGACGAGTTCTTCTTCCTCCTCCACGCCAGACAATTGCTTGCGAACACGTGCTCGCAATGCTTCACGTCGTTCGTTTATGTCCATGATGAGCCCTCGTTGGTTTTTCTGTGCGCGAATTCGATGTCTTCCCAGTGTATCCGCGCACGCAGACCTACCGTTTCAAACGCACGCTTTCGTGCAACCCAAGGAAAATGAGTAAAATCAAGGCGATCATTGTGAGCAGAGTGGCCGTTACCATGGTGCTGAAGGTTGAGGACGAATCATCTACATTGGGCGAATCAACCTCTGACAAGTTTTCTTGAGAAGTGAGCCAAGAGCCTTCTCGAAGTCCGAGTTCAATCAGTCGTCCGATGTGGGCCAGAGATTCTGCTGAGACTTTGTCAGGGGTGTCTTCATGCGTATGCCAGTAGCCTTGCCATTCCGTAGCGTTCTCACCGTAACGTATGTCAATAAAATCGATTGCAGGAATCCCCACGTTAAGCATGGGGACGTGATCATCAATCACCCCATCGGTTCTCGAAAAATTGACGATGTCGATGCCAGGATTGCCGTTGCAATCTGTGATGTTATCCAACAAGCCAAGCGGGCCAGAGAGGTTCTCCACTGCCCCCCACAAACGGTTCCCTTCAGCATTGTTGAGGTTTGGCGGATGGGTTCGATAAATCTTCAAATCAGCATCACCAATCATGTCCACGAGAAGAAAAGCATCAATGCGTAAAATGTCTTCCTCGGACCTGTTTTCTGCCCATGCTTTCGCTCCAAGCATTGAAGGGATTGGTCCTTGATCTTCCGCATCGGTCAAGAGAATCCAAACCTCGTGTTCAAGACCGATTGATGGTAGAATTCGAGCGAGTTCCCACAAAACGGCTACGCCGCTTCCACCGTCGTTTGCTCCTGGAATCGGCACATCCGTCATGTTCGGATCAGGGTCTCGTTCTGCTCGGTCTCTCGAATCATAGTGGGCGGCAAGAACAATCACAGAGCCATTTTCTTGAGCGTCATCTGGAATTAACCGACCTTCGAGGTTGGTGAGATTGTAGCCTTCTCGGGAATGCGGGTCGAGTGTCCATTGAAAGTTGGGCCTTGTTTCCATAAACCAATTCCGCAGTTCCATCGATGCGTTACTACCTGGAACTCGATTTCCGAATTCGACTTGCGTGGTCACACTTTCGTTGGCGTTCTGACCGTCAAATTCCAGTGTCTCAATCACTGTACAAACAGACTCTGAAGACACAACAGAGGGTCCAACCGAAGCCAAAAGGAGTATGGTAATGAGACATATTGACCTCATGCACAAGCGCTCCTGTGTATTGATGCTAATGACGCGGGGTATTAAATACCTCATTTCGATACAATGGTTTGTGATACGTCACCACATTTTCCCGAGGATTTGATATGTCTGAACGACGCTCCAGTAAAGCCCTTTTCCTCGTCTTTCTCATGATGACGTCGATCGTTGCTCAAGTTGCAGCGAATGAAACGGAGAACGATGTCGAAGACATTACGGAAGATATCGGCACGGTGTACGGCGATTTGACGAATTTCGATGTCGATGCGGGCTCACAATACCTACTCATCGAAGAAGAGCAACCGGTGGTTTCAGCGACCGCATTCATCAAACAAGCATGGATTGATGCAGGCCGCCCAGGCGTCGATGATATTCGGTACCAACCATCGATGGCGCGTTCGACTTGTTCACAGCATGTTGTCGGCGACACTCTGACGGTCCCGATTTCGGGCGGTTCAACCAACGTCTATGTGGCCAAAACAACAGCAACTGTTGCATTCCTTGTCCAATCCGGTCGCACACTCTCATCAACCGTTCTCCAAAACCTTGCATCGACGTGGGATCAAACAATTTACCCAACAATGACCACGTACTTCGGAAAAGATTACCAAGACGGACGAGGTCTTGCACCTCCTGACAACGATAACAATTGTCAGGTTGAAATTGTCATCTATGACATCGACGGCGCCTACAACATCGGCGGTTATTTTTCTCCCGGTAGTGCTGCCACACGTGAGGTAGTTTACGTCGACTTTGCGGACATCACCTTAACATGGGGTAAATCGATCATTGCGCATGAACTCGAACATCTCCTACACAACGCTCAGGATCCCTACGAGAACGCTTGGCTGGATGAAGGAAATGCGGATGTTGCAATCTATCTCTGCTTCGGGGCAGATGGCACGCTTGCAGGTCATCTCAACGGCTGGACTCAACAATCCGACCTAAGCGTCCGCTGGTGGAATCAACGGAATGCCGACTATGGCGCGGGGTTCATCTTCACGATGTATCTTGCAGACCACTTGGGAGGTGGCCCAGCGATTCGGCAACTCGTTCAAGATTCTGCAACAGGTGGTCTTGGAGTCGAAAACTTGGCACTTTCACCGGTTTCTGGACAATCCGGGAAGATTGGAAGGACCATGGGAGAAATCTTCGCCAACTTTTCCATCGCAGCAACCATTGACTCAGATCAAGGAATCTACGGCTTCTCCAACCTCGATCTCAATCCGTCATGCGGAGGTTCAACGTTTTGTCGAATCACTCCTGCTGATACCAATTCCGACTGGTCAACTCCATGGAGTTCGACCGGCCATACCATGGAAGGCTGGGGTATTCGATCGTTCAAATTCACACCGGGGTCTGCTTCTCCTGCTCCGTTGACACTTCGAGTAACTTCCGATGTATCGAACTTTGATGGAGTTCTTGTTTACAAATCAACAGCTGATGGTCTGTGGTCAACGCAAGATTTGGATTTCAACAACAACGTAGCAACTGGCTTGATTCAAGGATTTGGCAATCTGACCGATGAAGTCTATGCCATCGTCTGGTACGCCAGTACAGTCGCTGACTGCGATTACACTTCTTGTGGCCCCTCGTATCCTCAAGGAACAATTGACATCGAAGCTGCACGAATCACTTCTCCTGCTACGATGATGTTGAACGGAACAACTCTCGGTGACCGTGACGGAGATGGTACAGCCGACACAGTCCAAGTCAATTACTCGATCCTCTCGAACGCTTTCTTCGAAGATTTGGATGTTGACGCTCTTGTTCGAGACAGCAACGGTACCGTCGTGGACACGATTTCAACTCGAGTTCAGGCAGGAGGAGGTGTTCATGTGCCGAACGATGTCTACTTTACTGCCAATAAAAACGACCAATACACCATTCAATTTACCATGAAAAACATGCTTGGAGCCGTGCTCGATACTGAAACAACAGCTCCACAAGCGTTGACCAACATGGCGCCGGTCGCAAATGCATCAGTCTCTACCAACACAAGCCAGACGTACGAAAAGATTCAGTTCACTGGAGACGGATTCGATGCATGGGGGCTTTCGTTGGACAACAATACATTGCCGTATTTCGATCAACCTGTTGCGTACACGTGGGACTTCGACGACAACATGACCTCTGGATTACGTTCACCTCTTCGCTCGTTCGCACAAGCAGGCACCTACAATACAACACTTCGAATCATGGATGTTGGAGGAACGTGGTCCGATGTGAGTGTCAACCAAATCAACATCACGGACGATTCAGAACCAATTCCAATCATAACGGTCAACAACAATGTGGTTGCCGAACGAATCGAAATTTTCACCAACCAACGCATCATTTTCTCTGCGTATCAAACGGCTGACAACGTGCCGTTGGAATTCCTTGACTTTGAATGGGATTGGGGCGATGGAACGTCGCTAACATCTGGAATTGGCCTCTACACAGCCAACCACGAATGGGGTGATGTTGTGGGTCCAAACCAGACGTATGTTCTGACATTGACGGTTTCCGACGGAATCAATGTTGGACAGAAAACCATCGAAGTCATTGTCAACAATCGCCTTCCGTACCAAATTTTCTCTGATGAACTTACGACCTATACTTACACACCACTGCTGATGCCTGATGTCTTTACAGACGACGATGGAGAGAACCTCTCGCTCGGCTGGGTGTTTGAAGACGGTGTGAACCTTGATGGCGTTGAAGTCGATCGAAACGACGACTTCTCAACGACCACGTCTGCTGCATTGTATCCTGCACCAGCGTGGGATACTCCTGGAATAAAGAACATCACTGTAACCGTGACCGATGAAGATGGCGGCGTATCAATCGCTGAACTTCGAGTGAATGTCATCAATCAGTTACCTGTTGCCAACTACATCGTCAAGGAATCTGGTGCAACAGGAGCTCCACAAATTGACTTCTTGGTCACGGATGCCCAAGTCAATGTTCCGTACTCGTTTGATGGACGAACCAGTTTCGATGTTGATGGGTCAACAGGTACGTACAATGATTTGTCATTCAATTGGTCGTTCCCAGACGGCACGTTCAGCAACAAAACACTCCCTGCGTACTCCTTTACTGAACCTGGTGAGCAAACCATTCAACTCGTTGTGACGGATGAAAACGGTGCAGAAAGCAGTCCAAGAGTCATTGTCGTTGTCGTAGCAAACCCGCTTCCGATCATCGAACTGCAAATTCTCGATGCTTGGGTAGAGGGAGAGTTATTGATGGATACCGATGTTTTCCCTGAGAATGGATTGCCGGATCAGTGGTCTCGAACCTTTGATGAGAACGGTGTCAACGTTGCAATACCCGGTGCAATGCTGTATTTCGACTCCAGTGGAACCCGAGATGGAGACCAAAAGTTCGAGGGCAAGTATGTTCCACTCGAGCAACTTTCGCCGGATTGGAATGGCTTGGTCGAGTACACGTGGGACTTCGGAGATGCAACCCCAATCGTTCACGATCCAATGCCTTGGCATTCCTACGAACGTCCTGGTTTGTACACAGTAAAACTGACCGTACGCGACGCCTTTGGTACCGGGGACGTAACCCGTGCGGAATTCAACATCCACGTTGATTCCCCACCGGAAATCGGAGGTATCGACCTTCCAGATGAGATTTATGAGGACTTTTCGACAGCAGTGATCGTCAATGTCTCGGACGCTGAATCATTGGCAGACCTTGTGTTCTATAGAGATCTCAATGTTCTCGATGGCTCCAACTCGGACCGTGATGAAGCCATCAGCAATGATTTGATAATCGAGTGGGAGCAAGACATCCTTCGGGATGCGGATGAAGATGGTATTGTCGACAACGACTGGTTTACTTCGACCAATACCCTCGCAACACTGGCTACCGTCGTCTGGGATGATCCTGGTGAACCAGTCCTGCGCGTTAGGGTTTGCGACGGTATGAATCTCTGTGATGTGGCTGAGACTGAAGTGACCATCCTGCCGGAGCAAGATGCTGACCCGTCCTTGTCGGATTTCAGCTGGGATGAATGGAAGTCGTGGATTTCAGATGCAGGAAGTGATGCGCTAGGAATTATTGTGTTGATTATCGCTGCGCTCATCCTCGGATGGTTGGTCATGCGGCAACCCAATGAAATTGAGGAAGAGGCCAAGCAAAATGCGGAAACCTACGAAGTTGAGCATGCCGATGATGGTGGGCTGCTCGGAATGGACCATCACACTCCTCCACCTGCTCCGAGAATCCTCTCCAAACAAGAGCGTAGAAACGACGAAAGTGGCTACATCCGACCGTTGCGCCGACGTGAGTGAACGAATGTCTCAAGAACCTCTTCGTCAAACATCTGTTTGAGGGGTGAGAAGATGTTGCAAAGGCGAGCCTTGATTTTGCTAACGATTCTCGTGTTCCCCTTGCTGAGTGGTGTGTTTTCTCCGAATCATGGTTTTGCCTCAGCAGCGACCGATGACTGCAAAGGTGAGTTGTCGCAAATTGTTTGGAATGAAACCATTTCTCATCACGCTGAAGTTCCCCACAACAGTTACTGGGGAGGTTTGTATTTTGATGAGGATTGGGACGATGACGGTCGTGGTAAAGGAAGGACCTCAGAACCGGCAGACTCCACGAATGAGGGGTACGATCCAACCCTCTCTCCTGAAATGCCTTGGATGTATCAGTCCTATCATTCACCAAATCCGTTGAGAACGCTTCGGACCAACATCGCAACAAACATCTTAATCGGAAACGATAGTGTTGGTGCATTACGGGTCAATCTCTCGAGCGATCATCGGACCACT
>CEQW01040626.1_pt1 | contig 24684 bp, 20 predicted proteins | sample 530891 | NCBI WGS metagenome assembly CEQW01 (sample SAMEA2621066, study PRJEB7988) | marine metagenome | biome: marine biome (ENVO:00000447); feature: surface water layer (ENVO:00002042); material: "saline water (ENVO:00002010), including plankton (ENVO:xxxxxxxx)" | depth 5 m
AAATCATGGATTATACATTATTGATTTTTTACATAACACTCGCACTCGGAGTATCTTTCCTTTGCTCAATTCTAGAAGCAATTGTCCTTTCTATACCATATACTCACATCGCAGTAATGGAAAAAGATGGCAGTAAAATAGGTCAAATTTGGGCTAAACTCAAAGATGATGATGCTGTAAAACCGTTAACTGCAATACTTACGCTAAACACCATTGCTCACACGATGGGGGCTGCAGGTGTTGGTTCAGAAGTAAACAAACAGTTTGGTGAAGAATACCTCACAATAGCGTCTGTTGTACTAACGTTAGCTGTATTATTCCTATCAGAAATAATACCAAAGACTCTGGGAACAGCATATTGGAAACAACTGGCTCCAACTGCAGGACATATTCTTAATTTTATGACCTTTACCTTGATGTTAGTCATAATTCCAATTCAGTGGCTAAAAAAGATTTTACCATCTGGAAGTAGTTCGTTAGTAACACGCGATGATGTTGCTGCATTAGCTGATTTAGGAGAAGAAGAAGGAATTTTAGAAGTTGATGAAGAGACTGTCATCCACAACTTACTCAGGCTTAGAGAAATTGCAGTTAATGAAGTTATGACGCCTAGAGTAGTCATAACAGCATTTCAACAAGATTATACCATCAGACAAGTTATGGATGAGAACCAAGTAATAAGATTCTCTAGAATCCCGATTTATGGTGAATCAATTGATGACATAAAGGGTATCATTATACGTTCCCAATTACTCATGGCTGCTAGTCGTGATGAATGGGATTTATCAATTACAGAGTTATCAAAGCCAGTAAAGACTATTTCAACCAACAGTTCAGTCGACAGTGCTTTAGATATGTTTTTGACTAACAAACAACAGATTGCCATAGTTATTGATGAATTTGGAGGCACCTCTGGAATCCTAACTATGGAAGATGTTCTTGAAACATTATTAGGTGAGGAAATAGTTGACGAACTAGATGAAGTAGAGGACATGCGAGAGTTGGCTAGAGATCAAGCTGATGTTAGTGAGTCTGAGTGAATCCTTTCCTTCAACCAGTCTGCAATTATCACATCTCTAGCAGTATTTTTTCTAGATTTGGCATGCGTCAAGGTTGGAACTATATGTTCATCAAATGTAAAATGATTATCTTTAATGTCACTTTGTACCTCAACCAACCTATCATAGTGACGACTGCCTAAGACATCATCATGTTCGGCTTGGATTAATAGTAAGTCTTTGTTGATTGAACCCCATAAAGGTATATCAACTTCGGCAAAATTTTCAACTGGGGATAATTTTGGATTGACTGTATTAAAGTGTACACGGAGTCGCTTCCAATACTGATTGATTAACAATCGCGGAATAAATAATTGTTTGATAGTCTCCTCAAAAATAAATGAATAACATGTCAAAGGAGATTCTAAAATGTATCCGGAGATTTTGTCATGTAAATCATTAGCGTCGCTAAATTTATTGAATTTAAGTAGCACAAATCCTCCCATGCTATGTCCATGCAGAAATATCCTAGAGACTAACTCCATATTGAAATGAGATTCTAGGGATTCAAAGAATTCATTGAATGTTACAGCCGCATGCCCAGCGGTCCATTTTGCCACAGGTTCACTAGCTCCGTGGCCAGGCATCTCGAATATTACTACGTGCATACCCAGTTTAAGGTATATTTCAGCCCTGCCTTGCATTGATATGGCGCCACTTCGCCAACCATGAATAATTATCACTAAAGGGCGCTTTACTTCATCAAAATGTGATTTAGCATGAATTTGTGTAGATAAATTATGATATGAAGACTCCCAGCCTATTTCTGTGAACATTTTCTTTTTGTTCCCTGGAGCAATGAATGCCATTCCAATCCATAATTCCAACATAAAATTGTAAGCTAGAATTAGTGATAGTAGAATAGTTATGGAGTATCCAATAGGTGAGGAACTAGTGACCAAGAAGTACACTGAGATAATTAATGACACTAACAATAAACTAGGTCTTAACCACCTATAATTAGCTAATATCATGCATCCCACAGACGAGAGTCATTGATAAATTATTTATTAGCAGCTTTTGCTTTTGGCTTCGCTTTTGCTTTTGCTTTTGGCTTAGCTTTTGGTTTGGCATCATCAGTTTTGTCAGTCTGGGGAGTTTCGTCAGATTCAGCCTTAGAATCCTCTGCCGCCTCTTTTTCTTGAGCCAACTTTTTTGCTTCCCTACGTGCAGCAAACTTATCTCCATAATCTCCCATGCTCTCAAACTTAGCCCAAAATCCACTTGATTTCTCTTCTGCTGTTGGAATGTGTTTCACTAAGTATGCGCCGAACATAACATCATATAGACCTTGATTAAATTCACTAGCCTTACTAAATTGCCAGTTTACAATGTATAGAATTACGAATATTGCTCCAATGACTGTAAAAATGATTGGTCCAACTCCAGCATCCTCATCACCAAGTGAGCTGGTTGATACAAATATGAACAGAAAACCAAATAATGCTAGGATTCCAACTGAATTTGAGAGAGCACCTTGTATAGGGGTTGATTTTTCACCATCATAGTTTACGTATTTGATTCTAGAAACGAACTGACCGAGATTCCTGCCTGTCTTAAATGGTAAAAGAATCACATTCAGCACCATCATTACCACTGAAACAACGAGTAGTATAGTAGTGACTAATCCAGTATCGCTGGCCATCATAAATAGGGCAGCAAATAATACACCAAAATTCCACGCGAAATTAACAAACCAGCTCATAGTTCGATCTAATTTATTTGCCATTTCAAAGCCATCAGGTATTCCTGAAGGACGTGTTTGTCGAGGTTCTCGTGGTTTCTTAGCCTTCTTTTCCTTCTTTTCTCTCTTAGGTTTTGGTTCTGCCACAGTAACAGGCTGTTTCACTTTTTCAACTGCTTTTGCTTTGGCAACAGCCTTTGCGACTGGTTTTGCTTTAGCAACTGCTTTGGCTTTTGGTTTGGATTCGCTTGCTCCACCTGCTTTATCTAATAATCCCATATTATCACTCTCACTGATACATTTCTCCGATAGTACTGTAAATTTTAAAATCTGAAGAACCAACAAATGTATCGATTGAATCCGAGTCCATATTTCCAAGTTGTCCATCGACGATATTGAAAAATAGTGATCTCAAATCGTCGTCTGCTGATTGAGGATCGCTGCCCACTGCTTGGTATACCGAAAAATCATCAGATTCTACAAATTCTTCAACAACTTCTGCCGGTAAATTAGAACCTAACAACTCATCAACTATGGCAACGAATGTGACAAACAAGTCTTCTTCAGTAGATTCTTGGGCAATAACGGGTTCAGATTCAACCGATGGTGTTGGACTTGATTCTTCAGAAACATTAGTCGATATTGATGATTGGAGTTGCTTTCTTTCCTTGAGCAGTAATTCTAATTGTGGCTTTAATTCTGCCAAAAGATCAGCATCGCCATCGGCTTTGGCTTGTTGATAACCTGGCTTTAATGAACGAATTTCATCTTCAATCTTGCTTAATTGCTCTTCCAGCGAAAGTTCGGCTACATCGTCTTCGATTAATTCAACAACAGGTGCATCTCTAACTTGGGCTATTTTGTCATCATGTTGTTGCTTTCTTAAAACGATGATGTCGCGGTCTAATGCATGGCCAAAACGGTCAGCATAACGGTCTAACAATGAACCTGCTTCAGCAGATGAAATACGATCAATGTGTCCATAAATTTGGGGCAAAGGTTTGTTAGACTTTTTTGCCCAAAGTTCGTTATAATCCTCATCCTTATCTGGAGTTTCTTGAACAGATTCCTCTATTTGCACTGGTTCTGTCTCCATAGGCATTGGTGATGTGGGAAGTGGTGGCATAGAACCAGCATCGGGGAGTGGCGGCATGGAAGCCGAATCGGGAAGTGGTAATGGCATTCCTGGCATCGGTGGCAATGGAGCAGGAGGAAGGGTTAGGTTGGGTTGTTCCGGAGCGGATTTTTTCTTGTTCTTCCTGAAACCCATGACCTCACCTGTGCCCAAGGGAGAGCAGTATAGTATTGAACCTTACCTAAAAAAACCTCAATATTAGGATAATTTACCTAGATTAGGAAGATGCTATTCTTCCCCACCCTTTTAGAACTAAAAATGTGGCTACTGCATCACTAATATCGAGAACTTCACCTTTTTTAGGATTCCATTCTTTGTCAAAGAATTTGAATCGACAATCTTCTTGAATTATTTCAACTTTCAAATTACTATCAGTACCTAAAGCAACTGCTTCATAGAGGGGATCAAAATGATTGGATTTGTCGGGATCTAATCTGTCTAATGGGAACTCAGTGACCCTCATTCCAGATTTGCCATGTAGCGAAGTGGGCCATCTTATTTGCCTTCTGACATCTATTGTAACTACTTCATCTGCTTCACCTGCATTGGATAAAACAACTGAAGTATCTGTTTTAAGAAGGTCGAGGAATAATGATTCGTGTTTATTTAGCACGCCAAAATTACCGGCAAGCAAGTTATCTGCTCGTTGCTGATTCATCAGCAATTCGCCTAATTTTTGAATAGAAGTTTTGCCCTTTGAACTTGACCTATTTTCCCGTCTTGCTTGGGATTTTAAACCATCATGTAGTTCATCAAGTACTGCAGTGTAGCCTTTTTGTTTATTGGCAATTTCTTGAAGTTTTTCTACAACCGATTCCATGCCTCTATTTATCCGATTAGCCCAACCCGTTCTATCACCCAAATGGAACCTTGCAAGACTACCTTTAACATCAACATCCTCGCCTCTTATATGAGAAACTATTTCTCTTCTTGCTTCAGAATCTAAATGGAACAATGCTGGGTCTCTGTAGTGCAGGTGAAATCCTCTATGTCCTGAAAAAGTGACTTGCAAGTATTTTTCTTCAAATCCAAATTCTGGTTCAAGATAATCATTCCATAATGTCCATGCTTGCTCTTGGATGACCTCTAGCATCGCAGGAAAATCTCTATCTGTGACTCCAGGTAAATGGTCTCCATCAAGGTCAAAAATTAAGTCAGCTCCTATCCATTCCTTTTCGGCCATTTTCATCATGTAAGGTTTTTCCCAATAAGCAGTTGAATAAAAACATGAATGCATTGGCCGTTGAGTAATAAAATTCCTAACAGATTCCGTATCAGAGAATCCTTTGTGCCTAATCGGTGGAGAATTTCCGAATGGAATAAACATCCATTCACGGTATTTTATTCTAGGTGGAGACCATAGTGGTGAGTTTCTGTAGTAGTTGGTGAATTTATGAGCAAACCTTGCCCACCCAGTAGAAAACATCATTACACCATAGTTTCATAATTTTCATTCACTAGTCATCCAGAATTTCTTCTCAGCTTCGACAACTTTTGTTGATGATTCAGCACCAGTAACTTCAACATAACATTCCCAACAATAGTAATTTTTGTTAATTACCATTGCAGCACCAAATGTCATCCTTACACCACATTTTTTACAACGTGGACCAATCTCGCCATTCGGTGCCTGAGCAAGTTGGATATTGTCATGTGGCATAATACTCCCATTCCATTCGTAATCATTGTAGTTATTGAATTTGTCTCAGCAATCTATTGCATCGTATTCTTTTGATTTTGTCCAATCTAGTAGGTCAATAGCAACCTCACAGGATTCAGAGATTTCTGGGAGTTGATGGTTTAGATATTTTTGCAATACAGGAATTACTGAGTAATCACCAATCGCACCTAAAGCCTCGGCTGCTTCATGGCGAACCATGACATGTTCTTGTTCGTTGGATAATACTTCGATAAGCTTTGGGATTGCAACTTTATTCTGCATTTGACCCAGTACATATGCAACTTCATGGCGAAGTAAGGCACTGTCTGACATAAAACCATTACATAAAGCAAGACATGCTTCATCAGTTCGATCGTTACGAAGAGCGAATACGTTGCGCATTCTTTGAAACATAGGTATGTCTTTATCCACAAGGGATTGTTTCCATTCAATTATATGTCCACTAATTTGTGGCGGAGCTGGGTCTACTGAACCATATTGGCTAATTTTTGGCTGTCTTCCCATCAAACCGCCCCAATAAACTCAATATTGGATGTATCAAATTCTTGGTCAATTAATCCAATTTTTTGACCTTCTTGCAAAAACAGTTTTATCGAATCTCGTCCATCTTGACGATAGTCTATTGTACGGTCGTTAACATACATACTGACAAACTTTTTGTTAGTGTCATCATCTATCCCGCGACCCCATTTTTTGGCAAATTCTAATGCTTCCTCCGGATTTTGTATTGCATACTCGATACTCATTTTGGTATACAATGTAATGTCTTTCATCATTTTTTCCCCGAGGTCTTTCCTAACAACATTACCACCTAATGGCATTGGGTAGTTATCTGTGATGCTATTCCACCACTTGCCAATATCAATTAAGACATTTAGATCATGCTCGACGTAAGTTAATTGTCCTTCATGGATAATTAATCCTGATAGATATGTTCCGTCTAATATACGAGGAATTATTTCATCAAATGGTACAACTGCAACATTAACATCGCCCCAAGCTAACCTTAAACCGAGATATGCACTTGTTTTCAAACCAGGTACTGCAATAACCGAATTTTTTGCATCTTCCATCGAGACGCCTGATTTACAAACCACCATTGGACCGTAACCTTCTCCCATTGAAGCACCACAATTCATTAAACTGTAATGCTTTGAAATTTCGGGAAATGCATGAATAGAAACTGCTGAAACCTCTAGTTCTTGATTCATAGCGCGATGATTTAAGGTCTCTATATCTTGTAATTCGTGAACAAATTTGTAACCAGGAGTATCAAATTTACCGTTGGTCATTGCATGAAACATGAAAGCATCATCCGGGTCAGGAGAATGACCGATTCTAACCAAATAATCTCCGTTCTCGTCTTGTTCTATGACTGTCTCCATGAGCATGCCAAAATAACGTCCTTCAATAACCATCCGTTTGAAGTTCATGACAAACCAACAAAATCGCGTAAATAAATTAACATTCGGCTATATGTTCAAGTAGTTCAAAACTTGCCTAAGAGCGAATCCGATGAAATTTATGGGTAATCGAGCAATTTTGTTCACACTATTCATTTCATTACTCATACCATGCGCAGCTGCCAACTCTGCTGGCATTAATTTTGTCGGAGTTACTCATGCGGGTTCCAACGATGCTGATACTAAGTCTGTGGCAATTCATAACGAGCTTAACCTAATTGCTAGTTCATATAGTAATACATTAGAATTCCATGACATGAATACTCTTGAGTTAGTAGATACCTCAAATTTTGTAAGAGATATATATGATATCCAATTTTCGCCAAATGGGGTTTATCTAGCGATAAGTCTTGAAGCACAGCAATCAACTCATGATTCCATTCAGATAATGAACTTAGAAACTGGAAGCATAAAATCTGAAATGGGAAAAGGCAATGACCGACAAAGCAACATTGACTGGTCGCCTGATAGCGAGCATATCATAGCACCCAATATGAACAATGGTGCACACATATACAACAGAGATAATATGTCAATAATATATGAATTAACTGGACAACACGTCTCAGACATTACGTGCGTGAAATATTCAAAATCGGGAAATTATATAGTAACTGGTGATGAATTTGGTACAATTAATATTTGGGATCAGTATGGCGAATTTCAAGACATTACTTTCGATGTTAATGAAGAAGTCACTGGATGTGACTTTAGTCAATTAGATGCCAAGTTAGCAATTATAACTTTGAGTGGTAATTTACACACCTTTTCTCTGAGTGGTTCGGAATTACAAAGTTTAGATTTAGGTGATTCTCATGAAGTTACATGGTCAGTCAATTCCGACAGAATATTTATTCTTGAATCAGACAATAGTCCTGAACTGATAGTACTTGATGGTTCGACATTACAAAAAATATCTTCAATATATTTAATGCACAAATCACTTGATTTTAGCATAATTGAAGACCAAGGTGTAATAACCAAATTATTCGTTGCTACAGATTCAAATCATATTGCGACTTATGGAACTCCGACATTAAATGATGGATTTGGTGCCATGGGTTCTGATTTAGATGGCGACAATATACCTGATGTTTTAGACGATGATGATGATGGTGATTCACACATAGATGAATGGGATTTTAATTGTCTAAATGAAACTATATGCAGTAGGAATCCAGATATAACAACATTAAGATCATATCAAATGGAAATCGTCAGTGGTACTTTAGTAATTAATGACATATACACAATGAACGCAATAGACACGATTACCTTTAGAAACCTATCTAGAAGATCAATAATTTCTGACCAAATTATAAGTTATGAAGAAACTAATTTGATTGAAAGCGCAATTTGCCACAACATGGACAAGAATGATTATATCAACAAGATGCGTTCATCTATCGAACTATCTATTGGCCAATTAACTAACGGCTCAATAGAATGCCAAATAATTCAAGGATTATCATTTAAGAAATGGGATGACAAGGAACAGATAAAGTTTGGATTCAAAACTACTTTCGATATAATACCAAATGTCTCTTTTCCAATTGATGTAGAAATAGTGGAACAGATATCTGTGATTGGTTCTTCTATAACCCACATTGTTGAAAATCATCCGATATATATTGTCCAGACAAACCAAGATAGCACAACGGAGTCATACATTTGGTATAACTATGGAGAAAACCCAGTGTTAAATTACTCAATTACCGAAAAAAGTGAGACTCAAGTAGAGTCAATATTAGGAAAAATACTTCATCCAAACTTTTTTGCCTTCATTTTTGTTTGCACATTACCTATTTGGTACTTAATAAGAAGAAATAATCTAAAATCGGCAATTCTTGATGAGATGGATTTTGAAGTTAAGGAAGAGGATGATGAATATGAAGATGCACAACATTCACAATACATCGAAGAATTTGATGATACAAATGTTGAGGCTACAATTAACAAACCTGAGCCAATAATGAATTATGAAGATGATTTGGATTATGATGAATCAAATTACATGATGGTTCAAGAAGAAACAAATCCCAAAAAACGTACTGCGTTCACTCTCGATGATGATTCTAAGCTAAATGAAGAAGCCAAGATAAAGCGTAGATCAGGCAAGGTAGAGCGAAACAAACAGGGTCCAGTCATGTCGACAAAGCGAAAGAGGCTTGATGGAAAACTCGATATTCCTGGTCAGAAAATTGTTTCAAAGAAACGGGTTGTAAAACCCAAACAACGTAAGGTTAAACGAGTTAAATCCGAAGATGATGAGTGGTAATATTACTACCAAAGGAATTCAGCAAATTCTGATTTTCCACAAGCCTCAGTAAGGAATAGATTCAAACCATCAATATGTTGTTGATCTAAACGATTGAATACTTCTCCAAAATACTTGTTCAACCTGTCTATTGTTAAACCTGATTTGTCTGAGGAAATTTGAATTATCTCATTTCTGCGCCCAACAGAATCTTCAAACATTTCTAGTTGTTCGATTAGCGAATTGTAGGCCTTTTTAACATCGCTTACAGGTGTGTCTCGTCTAGCTGCAAATACACCGAAAACCATAGGTTTACCGGTCATCTCTCGCCATTCTAAACCAAGATCTAAAACAATCTGTTCTGGATAAAGTTTTGATGCATCCAGTGCTCTATCCCCAATAATTAGAGCTCCGTCGCAATTATCTAACATTGCCTCTATGTCTGGACCCATTACAACGTAATTAGGTTCCAATCCTTGCTGTTTGATGATATACTTCAACAATGCAACAGACGAAGAAGAATCAGATGGCAATGCTATGGTTTGCATCTCTGATATACTGCTATTACCAAATAACAGAACGCTACCAACTTCACCTTTCGAACAAATTCCTAAATCGGGCACTAGTACGAGTTCGTCACAATTTTTAGCATAATCCGCGGCTGGAATCGGTGCTAATATGCAGTCGCTTCTTAGTAAATGTCCTGTAAGCCAAGATGGCGGTGCGGATAATACATCCCATTGTTTACTCAGTTTTAGAAACAAAGGATCACAATTCATGAATGCGACCCTACCAATAGTGCTTTTCCAATTAAGAAATTTTGGAGTTGTACTAGTACTTTCTTTGGTAATCATATCATCACCTAATTTTGAATAACAGACAAACGTCTAACACGCTTAGGAGGGACAACTTCAAATTTATTGAATTTCGTGTAGATAGTATTTCTTTTAACTGGAGAAAAGCCCGCATTTTTTACTAATTTAGCAAGTTGATAAGTTCCGTAATTTAGACTTGATTTAGCTCCTGCTAAATGCATAATAGATTCTTGACGAACTGTACCGTCGATGTCATCTGCTCCGTAATGCAGTGCTAACTCAGCAACTTCATCTCCAATATTCATTCGATAGGCTTTGATGTGTGGTATTGAATCAAGCATTAAACGGGATATGGCAATGGTTCTGAGAATTTCATTTGCTGTCGCTAATTGTGCTTGTGGTAATCTAGTCGAATCTGGTAAAAATGGATAAGGTACAAAACATTGCAGCATCGACGATTCATCTGCTAATTTACGCAGTTTATCCATGTGTTCAAGACGGTCTTCAACTTTCTCAATAGTACCAAACAACATGGTACAATTCGATGGTAGACCCGTTAGATGAGCTTGTCGGTGGATTTCTAAATATTCTTCAGAACTTTCTTTTCCCTTGCAGATAATTTCACGGATTTCATCATTTAATATCTCAGCGCCGCCACCAGGCAGTGAGTCCAACCCGGCATGCTTTAATCTTGAAAGAGTTTCATTAAAACTAATATTTGATTGAATCGATAGATGTTTTATTTCAACCGCTGTTAATGCTTTGATCGAAATTTTAGGATATTTCTCCTTTGCTGCGCTAATTAAATCGACGTAAAAGTCTACATCCCAGTCTGGGTGAAGTCCACCAACTGAATGTACCTCATCGATGTACTCTGCAAATTTGTCCATTTCTTTGATATATTCATCGATGGTCAATGCATATGCATCAGATTGCTTTTTACTACGTCTAAATGCGCAGAAACGACAAGCAAGTACGCAGATGTTTGTTTGGTTAATATGGACGTTAGAATTGAAAAAAACCTGCTTATCATATCTAGAGTGTTTTACTAAGTTAGCAAGCATACCAACTTCGCTGATGTTGGGATGTTGGTACAGTATTAGGCCATCTTCAATGCTGAGGCGGTCTCCATTAGCAAGTTTTGTGGCGATTGGTTCGACAGATTTGGACCATTGCTTGTCTGATAGAGAAATTTTGAGTTTTTCTTTCCAATTTGCCGCACTGCCAGCATTTTGTATCGATGCTGACCACTCAGTCATAGGCTGGGGTCTATCCCATACTTCAAATATATATGTACACCATCTAAGGTATATTTTTGATAGCAAAAAGTTTCGAATTAACTATTAATTTTCTAAATTCTTCAATAACTAAGACGGAAAAAGATACTGCAATAATTATCAGCCAATCACTGCTTGAGAGTACTTTAGTAGATAGTAATCCCCCTATTTCAATTCCAATTATCGGAATGCTTACATTGGCCAATTGTACAAAGAAAAGTAATAGTCCAAAAGATGCTAAAAAAGCAATATTGATCGCTTTGTTCGAAAAAGCACCGAGAGAAAATATGCTTTCCTCTTGTGAACGACAGTTCATCACATTAAACAGTTGAAACATAATGAAGACGGAAAGAGTCATTGTTTGTGCATGGACGAATCTATCATCAGCATAGTTGGACCATTGAGCGATTGCATCAGGGTCACCAGAATCACATGCTGCCTTATCGAATGGCAAACTATTCTCATCAGCTAATGGTAGACCATTACATGTATCTAATCCGCCCCCTGCGAGGAAAAATACCAATAATGTGCCGATAACCATGACTGCGCCCAGGTAAAATATCAACCAAATATCACTCTTGCTTGGTAACCCTTCATTGACAGGCCTTGGAGGTCTACTCATCACATTTCCATGCTTTTTCTCGACTCCTAAAGCAACTGCAGGGGGGCCGTCCATAAGGATATTGATCACTAATATTTGAGTTGCAGTTAGCGGTAAATTCCATCCAAATACTAGTGTTGAAATAACTATCAAGGAAACTGCTGCAACATTTGTAGAAACTTGGTACCTCACAAAATTACGGATATTTTGGTAGATTTTTCTACCTTCTTCTACTGCATGAACTATGTTAGCAAAGTTGTCATCTTGCAATACCATATCAGCAGCATCTTTAGCCACGTCTGTACCAGAAATACCCATGGCAATTCCAATATTAGCGCGGGATAATGCTGGAGCATCATTTACTCCGTCTCCAGTCATTGCTACAATCTCCCCCTGGCTCTGCAAAGAACTTACAATACGCATTTTTTGATCCGGCGCTACACGCGAGAATATCGTAGAATTGGCTGCAGCCTCATCCATTTCAGCATCATTAAAATTAGTGATTGAACTACCGTTAACTGCAGGTATACCTCCATCGGTAATGCCTAATTCCTTACCAATCGCGGTTGCGGTAAATTGTTGATCTCCAGTAATCATTTTTACCTTAATTCCGGCTTGCTGACAAATCGCAATAGCATCTTTCACTTCTGGTCTAGGAGGGTCCATTATACCAACTAAACCGAGGAATATTAGTCCAGACTCAATTTTCTCAACGTCGTAAATATCTTCACCATCGTCTAATCTTCGAGCACATAGTGCCAAAACTCGCATGGCCTTACCTGCCATATCCCTATTAGCCTCTTCTGCTTTATTGAAATCTGATTCTTCAATCGGGACTATTTCATCACCCTTGATTTTCCACTCGACTAAATTGATATATCCACCAGCACCACCTTTAGAGAATATCCACTTTTCTCCTTCATATTCATGGATAACAGACATCCTTTTACGTTTAGTGTCAAAGAAAAATTCATGTATTCTACTATGTCTTTGCGCAAACTTTTGAACATCTCCATTGATTTTCCAGCCTGCTACTGCACATGCAGAATCTGTTGGGTCACCAAGTGCCTCCCATTGGCCGTCAATTTTGGAGATAGTTGAATTATGACAAAGACTCAAACATGCTGCTGCAAGGCGAAAACCAAGGTTGTTTTGATGGTGGGAGAAACCATCATCGCCAAGTGGTTTACCCTCAAATAAAACTTCACCTTTAGGTTTAAATCCCTCTCCAGTAATTTGGAAATTACCCTCTGTAGTTGAAATTTGCCTCGCAGTCATTTGATTCTTAGTTAAAGTACCTGTTTTATCGGAACAAATTACTGTTGTTGAACCAAGTGTTTCTACTGCCTTCATTCTTCGAATTATGGCCTTATGTTGAGCCATATTCCTCATTCCAAGAGCCAGTGTTATTACCAGAATTATCGGTAAACCCTCAGGTACAATTGCCACAAATATAGCAATAGCGATTATGAACTGGTCTACTGCTGCTTCCCAAATATCCACGTCAACATCGCCATAGGCAATTATCATTTCAATGGAAACCAGTAGAAATGCAACAATTAGTGCTATAAAACCCAAAAATTTCCCAAGAGATTCTAATTTTAATTCTAGTGGGGTTTTTGGAGTATCTGAACCTGCAATATCACTTGCAATCTTACCTAGTTGGGTATTCATTCCTGTTGTAACTACAACTCCAATGGCCCTGCCAGAAGCAACACATGTACCCATAAATGCCATATTTTTTCTATCTGCTAACAGGGTACTGGGTTCTAATTGCTCTGGATTTTTTAGAACGGTTATTGATTCACCTGTTAGTGCTGATTCATCAACTTTACATTGATAAGAGTCTAAAATTCGTATATCTGCTGGTACATTCAAACCTTCGTATAAGTTTACTATGTCACCAGGGACCAAATCTAAGGTGGGAATTTCAATGTCAGTCTCATCCCTCACAACCACACATTGAGAAACTGACATTTTTTTCAATGATTCCATAGCTTGTTCTGCTTGACCTTCCTGCCAGTACCCAAAATATGCGTTTGCGGTCAAAACCATGAAGATAAAAATAGCATCTCCTGGTTCATCTGGATGTATCAGTAAAGCCACTATAGCAGCGCCAATGAGTAAATAATTTAGAGGATCATTATATTGTGATAAAAATCTCTTCCAACCAGGAACTCTGTCAGGTTCTGATAATTTGTTTTCACCATGGAGATCTCTTCTTTTGATAACTTCTGATTGACTCAAACCTGAACGATTGACTTCCAACTTTTTCATTACCTCATCTGTCGACATAGAATGATGATTTTCGTCCAAAAAAAGCCCTTCCTTTAACAAACGACGATTAATTCGTTTATCATTATGATGGTGGTTATCCCATTAATTTGAGCGATGTTTTGAACAATCAGAAATATTTAGCCCAGCCATGTCGGTGCACGGTGAGCCATACATCCCAGCATCAGAGTCACCACTAGAATTAACTGTTAGAGTTGTAGTAGTCGGGATTCTTCTTGGAATATTAATGACAGCAGCCAATGCCTATCTAGGGCTTTATGCGGGAATGACTGTATCTGCAAGTATTCCCGCTGCTGTGATGTCAATGATTATTCTTCGCTCACTATTCAAGGAAGTAACTATTCTAGAAAATAATGCAGTGCAAACAATGGCCAGTGCTGGTGAATCACTGGCTGCTGGAGTAATATTTACCGTACCTGCTTTGTTAGTAATTCCAAATCTTTGGGATGAAATTCAATTATTGGAAACTACAATCATAGCCTTGCTTGGTGGATTAATGGGTACAATGTTCACTATCGCGCTAAGAAGATTATTTATTGTAGAGGAAGCACTACCATATCCTGAAGGTGTTGCTTGCCGTGAAGTGTTGGTAGCTGGAGAAGAAGGTGGAGAAGGTTCTCAAGCGATCTTATATGCCTTGGGCATTGGCGCAATATATGGTTTGGTAGTGAAGGGTTTCGAAGCCACTCACCACAAGGTAGACGGAGTTGTTGATTTTATCGGCACAAAACTCTACGCTGGTATGGACTTATCTGTTGCTCTGTTATCAGTAGGATACATTGTTGGTATACGAATTGCTTCATTCATATTCTTAGGAGGAGTTCTTGGTTTTGGAATTTTGACACCTCTATACGGACTAATCAATGGTTGGGGACCAGAATCTTCATCATTAGACCAATTCGAAACTCTTTGGGCAACTCAAATTCGTTATGCAGGGGTTGGTGCAATGGTTATTGGAGGACTTTACACGCTGTGGTCAATGCGTAAGAGTATCATCAATGGAATTTCAAAAGCCATAAAACCCTCAACAAATAGTGATGAAGAGTTGTTACGAACCGAAATCGACCTTCCAATGAATTTTGTATTGTCATTTTGTGGTGTTATCGTTATTGTGACTATGTTATTTTATTGGTGGAAAACTGAATCGTTGGTGTTGGCCATCGCTGGTGCCGCATTTCTTGCAGTTGCCGCATTCTTCTTCGCTGCAGTAGCAGGTTACATCGCAGGTGTTGTTGGTTCTTCAAACTCTCCTGTATCAGGAATGACAATTGCCACACTATTATTCACAGTAGCGCTAGTATGGATTATCGGTGACCTCATGCTTGGCCTTTCTACTCCAACACTAATGTTAGCAACCATGCTAATTGCGTCTATTGTTGCTTCTTCTGCAGCGATTGCTGGAGATGTGATGCAAGATTTGAAAACTGGTCACATGGTTGGCGCAACGCCAAAAGTTCAACAAACTGCAGAGATAATTGGAGTTATAACTGGGGCTCTAGTAATTGGTCCAACTTTGAAGTTATTACACGATGCATTTGGAATTACTAAAACAGCATGTCTAAGAGAGGCTGCAGCGACCGGCAGAAGTTGTGAAAATGCGCTTATAGCACCTCAAGCAGAATTAATCGGAGATATTGTAAGAGGTGCATTTGTTGGAGATATGAATGTTCAAATGATTCTTCTTGGTGTTGTAATAGCTTGTGTATTGATATGGCTTAAAATGCCAGTAATGAGCGTGGCAATTGGTATATACCTCCCGCTAAGCCTATCTGTGCCGATTATGCTTGGTGGAATTTTATCATACTTCGCATTTAGAAGTGCGCACTTAAGAATTGATGGAGAACTACGTGATAAACCATCTAAAGAAGCCATTAGCGCTGCCAAAGATGTGGAAAATAGAGGTGTGTTAATTGGTGCAGGATTTATTGCTGGTGAATCGATACTTGGAGTACTTGTAGCACTTCTGATTGTACTAAAAATTGATCTTGCTGGTATATTCAGTACCGGCACCTTGAATAATTCTCTATCACTGATTTTCTTTGGTTGGTTTACTCTGGTATTTTTATGGCTAGCAACACGTTCATTACCCAACAATGGTAACCTGTTAAAAGAGTTTTATACTGTACTGAAGGATGTATTGAATAAGGTTGTTAGCATGATGAAAACTGGAAAATAACCGAAATAATCCAAACACAACCATCAAAGGATGTCTTGATTGACCAATAATTGGTCGTACTATGTCAATGTCGTCAACAGAACTCCAAGAACTCGCTAGAAAATGTCGTGTAGAGATTGTAAAAATGGTATACAGGGCTCAAGCAGGTCACCCTGGGGGTTCACTCTCAGAAATTGATTTAATTGCGGCACTGTATGCAAATTATTTGAGAGTTAAACCCGGTTCGCCAGATTGGGAAGATAGAGATCGGTTTATTCTATCAAAAGGTCATGCATCACCCGGGATGTACGCAATCTTAGCCGAGATGGGATTTATCTCCAAGCAGGACCTCGAATCATATCGTGTACTTGGCGGCGTTTGTCAAGGCCACGTTGACATGAAGTGGTGCCCAGGCGTCGACTTTTCCGCAGGCTCGCTAGGCATGGGCCTATCTTTTGGGATGGGTTGTGCAATTTCTGGTAGACTGAAGGGCAGCGAAAGACAAATTTTCGTTATGCTAGGAGATGGAGAAATTCAAGAAGGTAGTGTCTGGGAAGCCGCAATGGCAGCCAAACATCATGAATTGGGTAATTTGAAGGTGATATTAGATCGAAATAGAATCCAAAATGATGACTTCTGTGAAACTCAAATGAGAATGTTTGATATTCCAGCAAAATGGAAAGCATTTGGTTGGTCAGTGAAAGAAATCAATGGCCATGATATGGATGAGATTGTTGAAGGTTTGGATTTCTTAAAAAATACCAATGATAATCCCGCAATTCTAATTGCTCATACTGTTAAAGGTAAGGGTGTATCATACATGGAAGACAACCCATCATTCCACGGTGCCGCACCTAATGATGAACAATTTGCTGTTGCTATGGCTGAACTAGGCGAGGTGGTAAATTGAGTAGAATGGCGGCAACTAGAGATGGTTATGGTCAGGCGTTACTTGACTTGGCAGTAAATGAGAAGGTAGTGGTGTTAGAAGCAGATTTAGGTAAATCAACTAAATCACTTCACTTTAGGAAGCAATTTCCAGAGAGAACAATTTCTTGTGGAATTGGTGAACAAAATATGCTCTTGACTGCGGCTGGTTTAGCGTCATCTGGTTTCATACCATTTGCTAGCACATTTGCGATATTCACCGAACGGGCATTTGAACAAATGAGAAACGGAGTTGCCAGACCAAACCTAGCAGTGCATTTGTGTGGCAGCCATGGCGGGACCCACACTGGAACCGACGGTTCATCCGCTCAATCTATTGAGGATTTAGCTATTTTTAGAACTCTACCCAATGTGGTAGTATTACATCCTTGTGATGATGTCAGCACTCGATTATTAACAATACAATTGGCTGATTTGTCCCAACCATCATACACTAGAACTGCAAGAAATAAAACTCCAGTTATGTATGATGGTAGAGAATCTGAGATAGAAATTGGTAAAGGGGTGGTACTTCAAGAGGGAACAGATGTCGCAATAATTGCTTGCGGAGTAATGGTTTCTGAGTCTATGAAGGCTGCAGAACAGTTGACATCGCAAGGAATTTCTGCAACTGTAATTGATATGCACACCATCAAACCACTAGATGAAGAATTAATCACAAAAGTGGCAAAATCCTGTGGGACTATTGTAACCGCTGAGGACCACAATATCATTGGCGGCTTGGGTGGCGCAGTGGCGGAATTCCTGAGTTCGAATATCCCCACACCGCTAGAAAGAGTGGGAGTAAAAGATCGATTTGGTGAATCAGGACAAGCAGATGAAATGCTTGAATTGATGGAAATCTCATCACCACATATAGTATCTGCTGCCATTAGAGCAATTAATCGCAAGAAATGAATACCATAGTGCTTACAGATTATTTATGAGGAGCAAAGCCATACTCATGTGCTTGGTCCTAATACTATGTTCAACTGTACAGTTTCATAATCAATTGGTACAAAATGAAAATATTTCACATACTGCACAACAAACTTGTGACGCTAATAGAAATGAAACATGGACTGTCGGATTAATCTATTGTAACGATGTTATCCAAGCAGGTTACACGTTATTCTCTCCAATGGCCTCCGAAACTTCTTATCTAATCGACCAATATGGTAGAGAAGTACATTCTTGGACTTCGCCTGGCGGATATACTGGATTATCTAGTTATTTACTGGAAGATGGGGATTTGCTCAGACCGGTAAATCTTGGCAATAATCAACCAGGAGAATTTAGTGCTGGTGGGAGCATGGGTGGATTTGAGCGAATATCTTGGGACGGTGATTTAGAATGGTTTTGGACTTATTCATCAGAAACATATCGTAGTCATCATGATGTAGAGCCATTACCGAATGGAAACATTTTGATAATTGCATGGGAATATAAAAATGCCTCACAAGCAGAAGAAAAAGGTAAAATCCTTGGCGATACGTCTTCAAAAACTATTGGAACTACATCTGTTTGGCCAGATAAAGTGATAGAAGTAAAGCCTGTTGGGATTGACGATGCAGAAATTGTCTGGGAGTGGAGTTTTTGGGATCACACAATACAAGATATCGATGATACCAAAGATAATTTTGGAGTTATATCTGAACACCCTGAATTAATAGACATAAATTTTGGTGGTGTTGGACAGAATTGGCTGCACTGTAATGGAATAGATTACAACTATTTGCTAGATCAAATAGCACTTTCATGTAGAAATACCAATGAAATCTACATCATTGACCACAGCACAACCACTCACGAAGCAGCAGGACACACAGGCGGAAATAGTGGGATGGGAGGCGATATTTTGTATCGTTATGGCAACCCTGAAAGTTATGGTAGAGGAAATTCGAGTGATCGTTTATTGTTTGCACAGCATGATGCAAGATGGATTGAAGATGGTTATCCTGATGCTGGTAAACTAATGATTTTCAATAATGGCAATGGTAGAGATATATCATATTCGTCTGTCGACGTCATAACCCTTCCAGTCAATGGTAACAAGTATTTCATTGAAAACAACCAAAGTTTTGGCCCAAAAAATCTCTCCTGGACATGGGATATTGGTACTGATATGTATTCTCCAATAATTTCAGGTAGTACTCGATTATCTAATGGTAATACATTAATTACATTTGGAGTTGAAGGAACCTTTATTGAAGTAGATTACACTGGCAATATAGTATGGAAATATATCAGTCCGATAAATAACCTAGGCATCATGAATCAGGGTGATTCGATATACGAGGCAAACGGTAACAAGGTGTTTAAAATTACTCGCTATGATGGAAATCATCCAGCATTAAAGGGTAGAGAACTAGTACCAATTGACTACATTGAGAACTGGAATGATCAATGCCCTGACCAAGACTCATTGCCTTATGACGTGGATGGAGACGGATGTATTGATGATAGCGATAATGATGGATTCAATGATTTAGTTGATATTTGCCCTGGCTATAATGACAGCATTGATGAAGATCTAGACACCATACCCGATGGTTGCGATTTGATAATTGATAACGACGATGATGGAATTAGTAACAATGAAGATTTATGTGATGGATTTGATGATACAATTGATATTGATAATGATTCAATTCCAGATGCCTGTGATTCATTAATTGATCGTGATGGAGATAGCGTAGATGATGAATTTGATTGGTTTCCCGATGACCCCTCAGAAGCATATGATTCTGATTTAGATGGAGTAGGAGATGCTTCTGACCAGTGTGAAGGTTTTGATGATAGAATAGATGTCGATAATGACTTAATTCCTGATAGTTGTGACGAAACTATCGGATTCGAGGAAGAACAGACTAATAACGGACAAAATATTAGCGCTGATTTAGAATACAACATACCAGCAATTAGTCTAATTACATTGGTCATTATTGTTCTGTTTGCAAGAAAAAAATATAGCGGATAATTCAAAGAGTGCCTTCGCACACAGGTGTCTATGGAGTTCTTCTTAGACACCGCAGACGTAGACGAAATAAGAGAAATAGCATCTTGGGGAATATTGGACGGTGTTACTACTAATCCATCATTAATCAAGAAAAGTGGTCGTGATTTTAAGCAAGTAGTTGCAGAGATAGCCTCAATCTGTGATGGACCAATTTCTGCTGAAGTAACAGCTATGGACACAGATGGTATGGTTGCACAAGCTTTGGAATTAAAGGGTGAGTTACCAGATAATGTTATCATTAAAATTCCTTGTGTTCCTGAGGGTTTAGCAGCAACAAAAATACTTACAGATAAAGGTATTAAAACAAATGTGACCTTGATTTTTTCCGCCGCGCAAGCGTTAATGGCAGCAAAGGCTGGAGCAACATATGTATCGCCATTTATCGGCAGGATTGACGATACAGGTCATGATGGCATGACTTTAATTGCTGAGATAATGGATACTTGGAGTAATTATGATCTTTCTACCAAAGTTCTTGCTGCATCGATAAGACATCCAACCCATGTGTTGCAATGCATCCAACTTGGAGCCCATACTGCAACTATGCCAGCCAAGATTTTTCGCCAACTGATGAAACATCCACTTACCGACAAAGGTATTGATGGTTTTATGAAAGATTGGGCAGAGGTTGAAGCGGCAGGAAAAGCATAATTATTCAACAAGAGAATTATTGAATAAGAAGTTTCCACCTAGTAATACGGGGGAACACTCATGAGCGATGCTAAAGACCGCTTGAAAAGGCTACTAGATGGTGACTTAGAAGCCTCTGATATTGCTGAAGATGCGGCGTTAGTAAGCCTAGCAGATCGTTTATACGGTATCAAAATCGCTAATGTTAAACCTGTCAAAGCCAGAGATATCGAGAATCAACCTGGTAACTTAGAACCAGTACCTCAACAATTTGGTCAAACTCCAAGTTTAATGGTCGAGGTTATCGAGCCAGCCAATACCCCATTACCAGACCTACCGCACTTAGCCATGCCAGAGTTGCCAAACAAGAAATCAAAATTTTCTCCTTTAACGATATTATCAGTTTCCGGATTACTACTTGTCTTGTTAAACCTATTTGGCATGTTTTCTTCATTGTTTGAATCCTCATGTGAAATTGGTTCATGCCGAGGTGATGGTCAAACCAGGATCAATTTGATGGATTTCTATAAATTTGGTGAATCTGACGGCTGGTCATATTCTTTAATTTCCGAGGATATGAGTGGCCTTGGAGGCGAAACTGGAGGAATAGGAATTCCAGATTTAGTAGCTATTATTGGACTTATTGGTATACTTGTCTTTTACTTCAGAAGAAAGTGATTAAAATGTCACCTGATGGACTGATATCAGAGGCCATAGCCTATGGCGGAATGCTGTTGATACTTGGAGCATTTATTCTAGAGACTAGGGATATATTAGATAGTAAAAATGGGATTTATCTTATAATGATGGCAACAGGCTCAGGATTATTAGGTATTCGAGCGTTTTTAGTAGAGGAATGGGCCTTTTTGATACTTGAAGCAGTGTGGTGTCTTGCTGCCGTATTGGCCATTTATGGTATAACAAGAAAAACAAGCCAAGATGAATCAACATCTTCATGAGTGATAAACCACCGACTCAACATTATGAGCAAACGTCCTGCCAAGGCGAAGCGAGGAATACCATCAAAAGTTGATAACTTCAATGAATGGTACCCGTTTATAGTCGAAGCATCAGACTTAGTTGACAAGCGTTACCCGATTAAGGGAATGGATGTATGGCGGCCATATGGCTGGAAAACAATGAAGTTAATTGATAGTTTAACTCATCAAGAAATGGAACGTACAGAACATGAAGAAGTTAATTTCCCACTTTTAATTCCAGAAAATTTACTCGACAAAGAAAATAGTCTGGTTGCTAAACTCAAACGTGCCCGTGAAGAAGGTGTTGATCCAGACGAGCTTCGTGATGAAGAAGAAGAAGGTGGTTTTAAGAAGGAAGTTTATTGGGTAAAACATGCAGGCGAAAATGAACTAGATGTTCCAATGTTCCTAAGGCCAACATCTGAAACTGCAATGTATACTATGTTTCCATTATGGATAAGATCGCACAAGGATTTGCCAATGAAAATATATCAAATGGTTAATACATTTAGATATGAAACCAAGCAAACTCGATCTTTTATACGAGTGCGTGAGATACATTTCTTTGAAGCCCATACTGCTCATGCTGACGAAGAATGTGCAACAAGACAAATTGCTGAAGATTTAGAGATTGTTGATAATTTGATGCACAAATTATGCTTGCCGATAATTAAAGCAAAACGTCCAATTTGGGATACATTTCCCGGTGCATGGTATACCATTGGTATCGATGCCATAATGCCTAATGGGAGAACCTTACAAGTTGCTTCATGTCACCATTATAGAGACCAATGGGCAAAAGCATTTGACATCAAATATGAAAACAAAGAGGCAAAACAAGAATATTGTCACCAAACAACTTATGGAATGTCTGAAAGACTACTCGGCGCGATAGTTGGTATGCATGGTGATGAAAATGGTTTGATTTTGCCACCAGATGTAGCACCATTTCAAGTAGTAATTTGCCCAATGATTCGAAAAAACTCAGAAGTAGATACTATTGGGGAGGCAAACAAAATCGCCGCTATTTTACGTAATTCTGGACTTAGAGTTAAAGTTGATTCAAGAGATATTCATGCTGGTCAAAAATACTACGATTGGGAAATCAAAGGAGTTCCTCTAAGACTAGATATAGGGCCAAGAGATATCGCCCAAGGAACAGCATTTGCAGCGCTTAGAACTGGTGGAAAAGAACCACTTGCAATGGATAATATTGCCGAATTATGCTGGGAAAAATTATCTGAGATATCTGATGAGCTAAGAAATCGTTCGGCTGCACACATGGATGGGGTAATAAATGAATTACCTCAGTTCATCGAACATAATGAAACCTGGTCTATGCAAGGAGAAATAAAAGATGGTAAAATTTACCAGATGCCATTTGAAGGGACAGATGCTCATGCAGAAATTATTGAAAAGGCAACCGGTTTGACATTCTTAGGTGATGCTACAGAAGACTATGACACAGAATTGCCGTGTTATATGACCGGCAAAATGACTAAGCGTAGAGTAATATTGGCGAAGACATATTGAGCAAAGAGTGAGGGTACAACATGAGTGAAGTACTGAAATTAACAGAGATTTTGACAGAAGTTCAAAACTTTATCACTAAAGATGGACAAATAGTTCCTGCACAGCGTAATTTTTACCAGAATCTTAGGGACAAAATGAACAATCATACAGGTTTATTCAACGAAGTTGAAATCGGACCACTTCTCTTGGAAACAAGGCTAGAAGTGCTGGAGTTAACCGATGAAGATTATACAGCGATCTATAATATCATAATGGATAGATTCGGATTAAGCAAACGACTGGAAGAGGAAGATCAACTTAGGCAGGAGCTGGAGATTAAAGTAAAACTCAGGAAAGAGGCTGAACAAAAAGCCAAAGCAGAAGCAATCACTAAAGAAAAGTTAGAAGCGGAAGCAAAAGCCAAAGCAGAAGCTGAACTCAAGGCTCAAATAGAAATTGAAGAGCGTTTGATGGCAGAAGCCCAGGAGAGAATTTTAGCTGAGGAAAATGCGCGAAAGGAAGCAGAAGAAAAAATCCGCATGGAAGAAGAGGCAAGAGCCAGAGCCGAAGAAATTGCTAAATTAGAAGAAGAAACACGACTCAAAGCTGCGGAAAATGCTAGGCTAATGGAAGAGTCGAGATTAAGAGCAGAAGAAGAGGCTAGGATGAAAGCAGAAATACAGGCTAGTATGAAAGCAGAACAAGAAGCCAAAATTAAAGCTGAGGAAGAGGCTAGAATCAAGGCTGAGGAAGCGGCTAGAATCAAGGAGATTCAAGACAAAATTAAAGCTGAGGAAGATGAAAAATTAAGGATTGCTACCGAAGCACATCAGAAGATGGTTGAAGAAGCTATTAGAATCACCAACGAAGAACGTCTAGCCGAGCAAGCAAAAATAGATGCCGAGGTTGATGAGGCTAGAAAAATTGCTGAACAAGAACGCCTAGCTGAACAAGCAAAGATAGATGCTGAAATAGAGAAAGTAAGAATGATGTCTGAACGAGAAGCCGCCCAAAAATTGGCAGAGAAAAATGCCAAACTTGCTGAAGAGGAAGCTGCAATGGCCGCCAAAGAAGCAGAAGCAGAGGCTAATTCTAAGGAAATTCCGGATTTACCACCATTCAATGAATAGTTCACATACCAAAAGACGATGGGTCAATATCCATATCACCTTCTTTCATCATCTTACGCATTTGT
>CEQW01040536.1_pt1 | contig 24166 bp, 12 predicted proteins | sample 530891 | NCBI WGS metagenome assembly CEQW01 (sample SAMEA2621066, study PRJEB7988) | marine metagenome | biome: marine biome (ENVO:00000447); feature: surface water layer (ENVO:00002042); material: "saline water (ENVO:00002010), including plankton (ENVO:xxxxxxxx)" | depth 5 m
TCAAAGTGAATCCAGCAGTGCAGCATGCGATCAAACCGACTGGACAGTTCCTGATGAAGCAGATAACGGCTTGAAGCACTATCCTTGTGTCATCTCGATGGCCAAAACTTCACAACCAAACACCGGCGGTTCACAATTTTTCTTAACCCCTGACGACATCAATCAACACACTTGGCTCGATGGCGTTCATACCGTCTTTGGAGACATTACAGAAGGTTGTGAGCATGTTACGACCATTTCTCAAGTGGCCACCTCGGGGGGCGATAAGCCCGTCACACCAGTTGTCATCTACAGTGCAACAGTAAATTGAATCGAAATTGAGATTTCTTTCAAATATTGATGCACTAAGGGGTTGACTTAGAAGGAATGAGCGATGTGGGGAGTGCTGTGTCAGAAGACCTCTCGTTACCTGAGGAGCGCCTGTTGAGGCTTTTGGCAGACTACTCGCCCAGTCTTGAAAAAGCATGGGATGTCACAAGGGAAATTTCTCTTCCAGGCATGAGTGAAGCGCTTGGCGTCGTACGTTCAGCACTTAATGTGCCGTTAACTTCTCTGGAACAGCGAGGCTTCCTTTTCAAGCGAATGGCGCATGTCATCGGAGGCGGCACAAGACGTCGCAATGTCTACCATCTTACCGATGAAGGACGTTTGGCTGCAGCACAACTCGGTGAAAACGACGCAAAACCGCGTAAGAGTTCCTCCAAAGCCAACATCCTAGGAGACCCCCCAACAGAAGCCCCTCTGTACGGTCGACTCGAACTTGTAAAGCAGATTGTCTCAAAAATGGAAGTCCATCAACATCTGTTAATTTCGGGGTTGCCGGGAATTGGGAAAACGGCCGTTGGCCTTGGTGTTGGGGGACACTTCTTATCCAAATCTACCGAAGTTCGATGGGCCACTGCAAATGAATTTTCAGATATGGAGACATTGTGCTTAGCGATGAATTTCACTGAGCCTTTACCCTTGGACACCCACGCTCTAGCACAACACATAGCAGTTCAAAGCCAAAACAGCGTACTCATTATTGATGACGTGAATTTGATATCTACTCGACACTTGGAGTCGTTTGTCAAATTCTGTCGGTTAATGAAAGATTTCAACGGTCCGAAGATGATACTTATCGGCAGAGAACCACTCGCTTTGTTTGACGACATTGAACGGGTTACAATTCCTTCACTACCGCTGAAAGACGCAGTTAAGTTGCTCAACTCATCCAGTAAAGACAAGGCCTCTATGCACATCGTTGAACGCCTCGGAGGCCATCCACTGGCTATACTTTTGTACCAGCAAGAATCATCTCTTCCTGAACAAGATGCTGATGTGCAATCGTACGTTGAAGAAGTCGTCTTGTCTACTTTAGAGCAATCGATACGTGCGCATATCGACCACCTTGTGCTGTTGCCTCAGCCGATTGAAGCATCTAAGGCCTATTCCAGCGATGCAATTGGTACATTGGACGATTATGGTTTCTTGCGCTGGACGACGAAGACTGAGAAAATGGAGGTGCAACACCTTGTTCGAAATGTTCGAAGGTTATCGCTTTCTGAATCTGAGAAGATAGATTTGCATCGACAGGCTGTAGAACATTGGGAATCCATTGCCGAAACTGGGGATGATTTTGCTGTACTTTTGCACCATCAAATCCATGCACGAATGGAGAATCTTGAATCATTTTGTTCCTCAGCATTCAAACAACTCGCATCGACACATAGCAATGCTCTTTCGATTTTATTGGAACAGGCTATCGAGGTGAATTCGTCATCTCGATTGCATTACTTGGCAGCAAAGTTAGCCCTTGAGAGGTGCGAGCCAACTCATGTTCATACCCATTTATCTTCTATCGAAGACGAGGGTGATCTCAACCATATTGCCATGGGACTTGCCTATTTGGAGGGTCGAATTGAAGATGCTGAGCGATGTATTGAAACAGGTTTTTCGTTAGCCGATTCACATCAAAAAAACCAACTCGCTCTCTCCGCTGCATCACGCCGACTTGACGATAGAATCTCGAATGAAATACCGGCTGGTGCTGTCAAAGATGTCAAAAAATATCTATCTCATATCGAACTGCCCGCCCAATCCACAGAACGTTCTGTGACAGTGGTCGCTCTTACTATGGTCCAGCATGCACTTGCATTGGCCGAACTTGACTTTCAAAGAGCTGAAACTCTTCGCACGAATCTCTCATCCATCAGTACTTTTGATTCCGCACTCGTTCGTGGATTGGGAGCCAAAGCAACCCTTCTGCAATCCTTGAGCAGTCGATCGACAAACTGGACTGAAATTAAGAAACAAATATTGGATATTGCCGATTTGCAACCAAGCAGGGTTCACCGTGATTCATTGCTTCTCTCTCTGACTGAAACGCTTCTGGAAACTGCACCTGAATTAGCCAAGGAAGTATTTCCTCAAGTCACCAAACCAAATTCATCTCCAAACAGTATCTTACTTCATCGTCTTCATGCACGGTGGTGGCACTGCAAGTCCTACCTGCAATCTTCTCTTCAGAAAGTCGCTCTCAAGGAGGCAATAACACAATTTAGAGCGGCAGGATGTCCTAGAGCTGCGAAGATTTTGGAGGCCAAAATCCACAGTTTATTGTAACTAAAGTTCCGCTCCAATGAGCGTTTTGGTATCGTCGATTCCTTCCAGTATGCGGATTTCTTCAACAATACACCGTGTCAAATCGAATTCATCGTCTGCTTGAACACGTGCAATTAAATCGTACTCTCCAAACAACATCCATCGGTCAGTTACGAATTTGATATCGTCCAAAGATTTTCGAACTTTACTCTCAAAGCCGGGCTTTGTTGTTATCAACACAAATCCAATTGCCATATGATTCACCTCAATACTCCACTGCAATCATAGTTTGTGTGTCTTTAACGCCTTCAATTTGACGAAATTCAGTCATCAACATTTTTGCAAGCATGTTTGAGTCATCTGCGGTTAATCGGACCAACAAGTCGAACTCGCCGTACAAAGCATGAACTTCGACGACCGCATCATGGCCGGTAAGTGAGAGATAGACTTCGCGCTCGTGTGCTGGCAGGGTTTTGAACAGCACAAAAGCTTCGGGCATATTTGCCCCAAATGTAATCGAGTATTATTAATTACGAACACAATTGCTCATTATGTAGAGCAGAATATTCACATCGAATAGAACCCTTCAAGTGTGTTTGCATCAACCCGGTGATATGGGTACGAAATCACATGCCTCTGTTGTTGTATGGTTCGTACTTTTTCTGTTTCTGAGTACTCCTATGCTTGGTATGGTTTCTCCTGCCTCTGAGGGCAACGAATTCCAAACCGAGTCAGCCATGCAATTCGCTCAAGCTCGCTCTCAAACCACTTGGTCTGGCTCAGTTACCGTTACCTCCGAATACACTGTTTCGGTTTTTGATGAACTGATTATTTCTGCATGTACAAATGTGGAAATGGGCTCAGGTGCTCGAATTTACATTGAGGGGCGTCTTACAGTTGAAGGAACCAAAACCTGCCCAGTCACGTTGACATCTCTTGCGGGCTCGGACCATGAAGGCATTCAGTTCAACAGCAGTTCCAATAACCGTGGTTCAATAATCGATAATCTAACAATCGAAGATTCGATTTATGCAATGACAATGTATGGAAGCAATCCAATTATTCACAACCTTACCATCCTCAACCCCGATCGGGTTGGCATTGACCTGTTCAGTTCTTCATCGCCTCAAATTTTTGATCTCGTGATAACTCAAGCCGGCCGTGTGCTGCCTTTTCAAAGCGATTGGCGATATGGACTCGGATTATCTATTGGGTCAGGCTCAACTCCGGTAGTCATTGGCGCGACATTTACCGATCACCTCACACGGGCAGTCAATATTTGGGGTGGTTCTGGCGGGGTACTTCGTAACCTCGTAATGAGCAACATTAGTGGCTCAAGTTGGGCCATTTCTGCTGGCGTATGGGTCGAAGACAGTCAACCCTTGTTGGTGAATGTGAGCGTCGACAGAGCAGACCATGGTATAGTGGTTCGTCATATTGATGATAGCGGCTATACCCGTGCAGTTTTCCGAGATTGCACAGTTTCCAACTCAATGTACAGAGGCGTCTATGTTGACAAAGAAAATCACTCCAATTACACCAATTATGAAACCGCAGACTTCACCAATTTAACCGTCCGAGGAACCGGCGGACCTGGTGCTACAACTCCCAACATTGCCTACGCAGCAATCGACCTCAACGCAACCGGCGCTTGGTTCGAAAACACACTTGTTGAAAATTCAACTTCTACCGGTGTTCGGATGTATTATGCAGATTCTTCAACAACATTCCGTAACCTAACCATCCGAGATTCAGGTGAGGCGGGACAAGGTCCACACAAGGCTGGGTTAGCAATAACTTGGATTTTCACATCCGCTCCTGTCTTTGATGGACTTGAAATTTCAGGCTCGGTAGGACCCGGTATTCATTCATACAAGGCGGAATGGGTGGGAAATGATTTCTATTTACATAACAATTCTGAAGATGGAATGTTTCTTGATTTTTCGTCGGTAAATATTGACGGCTTACTCTTGGAAAACAACACTGAATCGGGTGCTCACCTCCTCGATAATATCGATACTGAACTCTCGAATTTATCAGCACATTTCAATGGTCTTTCAGCAACCGGTGAACAGAGCAAAGCCGGGCTGTTTTTCGACCGTTCAAAGATAGTCACACATCCTTTCCTTGATGTGGGCTGCACTTCGTGCAACATCTCAAATTCAGGCGGTTCTGGAATTCTTATCCGAGATTCTGCAGACTTGTGGTTGGATGATATTCAGTTGAGTAACAACAACCCTAGCCACGCCCCACTTGACATTGATAATTCTGGATTGAATTCCGGCCAACAAGGGGGCATCATCAATATTGAGGGGCTTGAAATTTATTTTGACCCAACCCCATTTTCCAACCCTGCAGCAGCTCTCAACATTTCTCAAGCAGCAGCAAGTATCCACAATCTCACCATGTTCGGAAATCATTCTGGAATCCACTGGGATGGTCAAAATCACAACAACTATCCTTCTGAAATCAGCAACAGCGTGTTCAGTGGTATTGGCAACTGTATGCTCTTGAGTAACCATTTCGCCCTTTCAGGTGTCGGTAACACAATCTCGACAGAATGTCTTGGCGACATCCGTTTTGTAAATAGTCAGGTCAATTGGTCGAATTTTGCTGATATGCAAAGTACCGGCAAAATTCTCCAACTGGATTCAAGCTCAAATTTACATTTGCATCAGCCAATAGACATCGACTTCAATCAGTCTTACCCTTCTATGGCATCAGGTGCTACAATTGATGTCGCTTACGACATCACTGTTTGGGTCATAAACAACAACAGTAACGGCATCCCATTGGCAAATGTCGACACAACTTTTTCTCAAATTGAACCTACGGTGCAAGAATATACCAACAGCTTGGGATATCTTGTTCTTGCTGATTTTATCGGTCAACGCTGGACCAACACTGGACCGTCAGAGTTTACCAATGCAACAATATCTTGCGGTTATGACAGTACCTCGAATTCGACCAATGTGACGCTCGACCAAAACCGCTTTGTCAATTGCGTCTTACCTCTTGAAAACCAACCTCCTTTCCTCATGTGGGCATCTCCTGCTCAATCTTCTGTTTTCTCTTCAAATTCAGAGGTTTTGTTTGATGCCAACGATTCTTGGGATTTAGACGACGATCCCTTGACATTCTCTTGGTCCAGTAGTCTTGATGGTGATATCTTGGCATCATGTACTGGACAAGGCGACCCTCAGTGGAGTCCGAGTACTGGAGCGTCGTTTACCGTCAATTCTAACGACTCTTGGGCTTGTCAGCTTTCGGATGGAATACATGTGATTACCTTGGAGGTTTGCGATGATGCAGGACATTGCGTAACAGATTCACGAACCATTGAACTTGCCAACCAAGCACCTACAATCGTCTTAGATGTCACTCCAGAACTGACTCCTTGGTCGGAGTTGATTATCCCCCGAACTCAAAGTGTTCTGTTCAACCTTTCTGGAACCTTTGACCCAGAAGACGATTCGATGACGTGCTGGATTGAGCGATCATATCAACAGAGTCAAGCACTACAGAACGGTTGTCCGTCCAATATTTGGATGAATCTTTCAATGGCTGAGTCGGTTCCTTCGACTTTTGATTTGGTAATTTATGCCTCTGATGGCATCAATAATCCGTCCACTTTCACTATTCCAGTCGAACTGTACAACGAGGTCCCTGAACCCGTTTTCATTCTGACTCGAAATGGAAATGCGAGTGAAAATGAAGTGACTCTCGACGGAACAGCAACAGTTGACCCAGAGGGTGACACGCTTGAAGTGGAGTACTGGTCAAACCTTGATGGTCAGTTGTCATGGAACAATACAGAGGCCGGGAAAATTTGGACAGGTTATCTCTCACGTGGCACTCATGTCCTCGAGATGCGAGTGGTTGATGTCAGGCCTGAACACATCAATTCGACTCGTGTTACAAGCATCTTGGTCGAGGTTGAAAATTCTCTACCGAAGGCAGCAATAGCCTCTCCACTCGATACTCGCACCTATCTTTCCTCTGAACAAATCACGTTTTCAGCGAACGGCTCTGGAGATTTTGATGCAGCATGCGCCACGTATCCAAGTGATGGGAATTGGCATTGTGCCCCTTTCTCCCCTTACGGAGGTTCAGAGTATCTTATCGTTGATTGGAGCAGTGATTTGGACGGACGCCTCACTCCTGAAGGTGAAGATTGGTTGATTTATGAAACGAGATTATCACCGGGAATGCACAATATTACGCTCAGTTTAGATGATGGAATACACAATCCAGTTGTCGTATCAAGAACTGTGGAGATTCTTCAATCTGCACCGGTTCTCGAACTCTCATCTCCTGATGATGGAGACGCTTATTCCTCAAGTTCTCTCATTGAATGGGATGCACGCGAGTCGGTTGACTACGATGGAGACACTTTCACAATGACTGTTCGCAGTGACTTATTGAATGAGCCATTGTTCGCAGATGTTTCACCTTCGATTGTTCACACATCGGCCCTTCCCGCTGGAGAGCATACCGTTCAGATAACACTCACGGATTCAACCGGCAAATCCGAAATCTCGACCATTGGGTTAAGTATCGGTCAATCGAACCCGGTAGTCTCGATGTTGCAACCTCAAAATTTAGCATCAATAGCAGCAGGTCAATCACTCATTCTTGAAGGCGAATCCTCGGATGCAGATGGTGATTTACAGAAGCGAGAGTGGAGAAGATGGTTGGTCACAGGAGGTTATGAAGTTCTTTCCACACTCAGCAGCGATGCTGTTGTTCTCCCTCCAGGTCAGCATCATATCTCTCTTTATGTTGAAGACAGCAGAGGAATGTTTGACCAAGCTCATGCCAACATCACAGTTCAATCGAGTCTTCCCACTCTTTCAAATCTCACGTTCTTACCGGATACATTGATTGCCCAGCAAAAAAACACATTCTCAGTACGGGTCATGATGAGTGATCCGGATGGAACCACTCAAAATGTCCAAGCCACAGTCGTGTTCAATGTCCAAACTTGGACATTCAATCTCTCTGATGAGGATGCCGATGGATACTGGGAGGGTTCGGTAGAAATGAATCCAGATTCAGCAGGACGGCCAAATCTGAAGGTTGTTGCTCGGGATGGTGAAGGAGACGAAGCCATGGTCGATATACTCAGTATCACGCTTTATGTTGAAGAAGCAGAGGGAGACAATCGTGTGGCGATGTTTATTGCAGCTGGCGTAGGATTTGTGGGTATACTTACTTTGATCGCCTTTGTCGCCTTGCGTCGTCAAAGAAAAGCAGAAATGGCAATGATTGATTCCTGGGATTCCTTTGGAGGCATTTCTTCACAGAACACTGAATCATCCAAGCCTATTACTCTTGAAGGAGGGGTTGTAGAAGGGGCGGTAGAAGTTCTTGCAGAGCAAGACAATTCCGAACCAGGAGTTGAAGACGAATCAATCTCTGAATCAAAACCTGTTGTCGGGATTGATTTGGATTGGGACGATGTTTGATGAATTCGGAAAACGATTTAATCACGAGCAGGATGAATGAATCATGGACACATCTCAGTTTCAAGTTTCCAACCCGGACTCTTATCTGCTTGCAGATGCCCCAACTGCTGCTCCAAGTGATTTTGATAGAGAGGAATCAAAACGTCGAGTCAAACAACTTACGAAACAGATTCAATTACTCCAAGAGAAGATGTGGGCTGGAAGGAAGCATCGACTTTTGGTAGTGCTGCAAGCAATTGATGCGGGCGGAAAGGACGGAACGGTGCGTTCGGTCTTTGGAAGAACAAATCCCCAAGGCGTCAAAGTGCACTCGTTTAAACGCCCCACAGAACAAGAACTGGCTCACGATTATCTTTGGCGAGTCCATCCTCATGTTCCCGGAAACGGAGAAATTACAGTTTTTAATCGCAGTCACTATGAAGATGTCTTGGTTGTCAAAGTACATGGCTATGCTCCGTTGGATGTCGTTGAGAAGCGATATCAACATATTCGCAACTTTGAACAAATGCTTGTCGATGAAGGAACCACAATTATCAAAATTTTTCTTCACATCTCCAAGGATGAACAAAAAAGGCGATTTGAAGCTCGCCTCAATCGCCCCGAAAAAAACTGGAAGTTCAAGAAAGGCGATATCAAAGAGCGAGCCTTTTGGGAACAGTACCACGAAGTTTTTGAGCAGATGCTTAAGAAAACAACAACCGATGATAGCCCATGGTACGTTGTTCCTGCAGACAACAAGAAATACCGTAACGAAATTATATCTTCTTTGATTTTAGAAACCTTGGAATCGTTCAAAATGCAGTGGCCTCAGCCTGAAGAGGATTTGAGTGACATCGTCATTGAGTGATTTACTTAGCCTGTTCAGGTAAATCTTTGTTCAATGAGTCCGGATTAGAGGAACGACCTCCCCATGGTGAAAGTGTTCGATGCAAACCTAGTCTTCGAGCGAACAGGAATTTGAAGTTCTTCCATCCGTCGCCCCATGTGTGAATCTCTGCTTCACCGACGCGAGGACGGTATGGGACTGATATTTCCACTGCCTTTTCTTTTCCAAGTACGCGGCGAGCAAGGATTTTCATTTCTTCCGAAAGCGGCATTCCGTCGTTTGTAGGGCGCATGGCATCGTTGTTGAAAATCGATTTTCTAAAGACCCACATTCCGGATTGAGAGTCTTTGATTCCGTATCCGAAAAGAAGCCTTGCAGTGAAAGAAAGTGCCCAGTTGCCAAATCCATGAATGCCGGGCATAGAACCTTCTTCAGCCAATGAAAGGCGATCACAAGTAATGAAATCGAGGTCGTCATCGAGCAATCGTTTCACCAGAGATGGAACCAATTCTGCTGGATAGGTGCAATCCGCATCCATGGTGACGATGATGTCGTTTTTGGCGACATCGAAACCGGTTCTGTATGCTCGGCCGTAGCCTTTTCTTGGTTCGAGGTGAACTCGAATTTTCTTTTCCAAAGCAATCTCTCGAGTACGGTCTGATGAATTGCCATCAACAATCATAATCTCAAGGTCTTTGCACCAACCTCGAGGAATGGCATCAAGAGTTGGACCCAACGCTTCTTCCTCATTCCGAGTGGGAAGTATTACGGTTACCGTAACAGGGAGTTTTTCGCCCATGACTCTCCGAGAATCCTCACCTCCTTGAAGGCATTGGATTCAAAAGTCTACTTTTTGTGAGTAATTATCGGTGACATTGAAACCACCTTCACCTGTCCCAAGTGTATGCACATCGCCATGGTGTCGGGAGAATATCCGCCCCGATGGGGTGGAATAGGTTCTGTCGTGTATCATTTAGCGGGACATTTGGCCGAGCGTGGTCATCGCGTGAGTATCATTACTCGAACGCACAAGGGCAGAGCACCTGCCCAACAGGGCGTATCCGTAATTGAAGTTCCTTGGCTCAAGGCCCCTATGGCCTTCACACGTTCGTACGGGAAAAATGCCTTGTCAGCACTGAAAATACTTCACGCGCGTGAACCAATTGATGTCGTTCATACTTTGCTCCCATTGGTGAGTTGGACAAAAAAGGATTTTCAGGCAGTTGAAAAGGACATTGCACCTGTCGTATCAGCATTGAATGGAAGTTGGATTGGGGAGCGAGAAGGCATGCGTCTTGCTGCCCGTCACAGAGAATCTGCAACCTGGAAAAATCCAAACGATCTCGCCATTTTAACGACTGCAAAGTGGTATGCAAAATATGAACGCGCAGGCGTTTACGAATCTTCAGCTTGTGTTGCAATCAGTCAGTCTACGAAACAAGAATTCGAACGTTGGTATTCGCCTCCGGATGACTGGAAATGTGAAACAGTGCTCTATGGCGTGGACCATCTTGTGTTTAGGCCTTTGAATACCGATGATGAAGAAGAACAATTGGAGCATGAAGCCCTGCGAAAAGAATACGATGCTGCCGATGAAGAAGCATTGTGTGGTAGGCCTTCACACGAGACGCCTTTACTTCTTGCTGTAGGCCGTCTCGTGGCCCGAAAAGGGTACCGGACTTTACTGCGTGCAATGCCATCCATTCTCGAACGGTTTCCCGGCGCTCGCTTATGCATCATTGGACGGGGGCACATGGGCAAAACATTGCTGCGACAAGCCCGAAAACTTGGCGTTGGTCATGCGGTTTTCATCCGACCAGGAATGTCTTTTGAAAAATTAGCCCAGCATTTCCGTAGCGCTGATTTGGTCGTCTATCCCTCCTATTATGAAGGTCAAGGTTTGATTCCTCTCGAATCTTTAGCCAGCGGAACTCCAGTGGTAACCGTTGACCAACCTCCACTTACTGAGATGATCGACTCAACCGTCGGCGAACTGTTTGAAACCGGAAATCCTGAGGATTTAGCTCGTGCCGTTTGCAAATCACTAGGAGACCCAAATGGTCGAACCGAACAGGCTGAAAGAGGTCGAAAAAGAGTGCTTAATCATTACACCTACGAACACAATGCAGAAGCGTATGAGAAGATTTACCTCGACCTCCTCCAAGTCTAATCGGCCATTATTATTCCCTCTTTTCCAACGCGGGTTTGTTGTCGTTGATGATGCGTTGTGTTCATAGGCATACGGCCTCTTGGATGTTCATGCTCGCGAGGCGACTGATGGCCCTTTGCCTCGCCGCGATGATGTTGTCAATGCTCCCTCCAGTTGCTGCGGATGACAACATCCAAAGTGCAAATCCACTCACGGATGGCGTCACATCAAACGGTTATGTTTGCGACCCTGACTGCGATGCTGGTAAGGATAAGCAGGACTTTTGGAAGATTGAGGTGCGTAAAGGAGACATTGTACAGGTTGCCTTTTCTGGATCCATGAACGGTCCTGCGTGGTGGTGTCCAAATGACGGATGGACTGGCCGCTTCTCACTTTTGGACGCTCAAGGCGGCACGATTGCCGATACGGCTGCTGATGATAATTCAGCATCTAAGGTACTCTCCACGACTGTAAACACCGCGAGTTTTGTCTACGTCAAAATCAAGGCTGAAGATTCATGGTGCAACGATGGATTCGATTACACGCTTACTCCATCTATCGATAAGGCGAATAGAGATACTGATGAAGACGGTTTCATCGATAATGACGACGACTGCGATGAATTTGTCGGTACCTCAACAAACGATCGCAAAGGTTGTGCGGACGCTGATGGAGATGGGTGGTCAGACCCTGACGCAGGCTGGGGTCCTCAAAACGGAGCAGATGCTTTTGTAAGCGATTCGAGTCAATGGATCGATAGCGACAATGACGGCTATGGCGATAATTTAGAAGGCTTCCAAGGTGACCATTGTCCTTTCCGACGCGGTTATTCCTTGCAAGACCGTTTTGGATGCCTTGACAGTGACGGTGATGGATATTCAGACGAAGATCCGGGCGGTCTGGATGGCGTTGTCCCTTGGTACTCGCATCCGGCAGGTTTTGCAGATGCATTCCCACTCGATGCAACCCAATGGAACGATACTGACGATGACGGATTTGGCGACAATTGGGAGGATGAGTCATGGAATATTTCCCGAGCGAATTGGGGCATAGGTACGTGGCTGTTTAACGCATCCACACCAGATGCTTGCCCTTTCATTTCAGGAACTTCGATAGGCGATCGATACGGCTGTACGGATTCTGATAGCGATGGATTCTCAGATGGAGACCTCAACTGGACCCAATCCGACGGAGCAGATGCATTCCCTGCCGAACCCTCTCAGTGGCGTGACAGAGACTATGATGGATGGGGTGATAACCAAACTGAAGGAGCTCTACTTATCGATGATTTCCCAGATAATCCAACCCAATGGAGGGACACAGATGAAGATGGATGGGGTGACAATCAGACCTATGGGGCATCTCAAGTCGACGACTTCCCATTCATCCCCTCACAATATCGTGATACCGATGGCGATGGTTATGGTGACAACCTCAATGGCTTTGAGGGCGACGTATGCGTCTTTTCAACAGCTGAAGAAGTGGAATCAAGCTGGATATCCTATGCAGACCGTCTTGGATGTCGTGATGTCGATCAGGACGGTTATTCAGATCCAACCGACGATTGGATTTCTCACCCTGACGGTTTTGCAGATGCGTTCCCGAACGATGAAAGTCAATGGTTCGATACTGACAACGATGGTTACGGCGATAATCTCGAGTATTTTGATGGTCAAATTTTCCGGCTCGCCTATCGCGGTGACGGTTGCAGAACCACTCTTGGGACATCGACGTTCGATCGCTGGGGATGTCCTGATAGCGACGAAGACGGTTGGTCAGACCCAACCAGTTCATGGTTGGCTAGTCCTGGTGGAAAAGGAGATGCATGGCCAATGGACCACACTCAATGGCATGATATCGACGGAGATGGTCGTGGCGATAACCCGCTAGGAACGACTGCAGATGTTTGCCCGAGTCAAGCTGGAACATCGGTAGGCCCCTCGATGGGCGGAGACCGTTGGGGATGCCCAGATACCGATGGCGATGGTTGGTCTGACTTGGGAGATTCATTCATTCACGAACCAACGCAATGGAGAGACACTGATGGTGACGGTTTTGGTGATGATGCCAATGGAAACCAAGGCGATGCCTGTCCTGAAGTTCGAGGAACATCAATCCTTGACCGCCTGGGATGTCGAGATACCGATGGCGATGGTTGGTCAGACCCTACAGACAGTTGGCCTGCCCACCCCTACGGTTCAGCAGACTCATTCCCAACCGAATCGCTTCAATGGCGTGATTCTGATGGTGATGGATTTGGCGACGTGCCCCTTGGAGCCCTACGTGACGATTGTCCAGATTCATCAGGCATCTCGAAGCGCGACACTCAAGGTTGTGTTGATTCAAATGGAGACGGTTGGTCGGATTCGTATGGAGAATTTGCTGCTGCAGTAGCAATCTTAGGTGAGGATCCAGCAGCTTCTTGGTTGACTTATTTGGTCATTGGCTTTGGCTTTATTTTGGGCGCAGCTCTTGCCCTTATTGTCCGTATGGGTCGAGATCAAGAGTTGATTGAAGACGAGTTGTTTGAATCCAAAGATACAGCCAATCTCGATTTACTAACGATGGACATGCCTCCACCAGAGGCGATGATTCCTCTCGCAGATTTACCTCCCCTGCCCATTCCCGCTGGTTTAGAACCGGTCGTGGAACAACAGATACAGGGTGGTGATTCCAATGGGTGATTCTTTACGAACGCTGCCCTTTGTTCTTGTAGCACTGCTCTTGGGTTGCCTCATGGTACCGGTTGGATTTGTTCAACATGCAGAAGCCGAATCGAGCGACGATGCTCTTGCGGCCGAAGGTTTGACTTTGGTGGCGCTGCGAAACGACACGATGGATTTGAATCAAGACGGTGAGCCTGATGCTATTCGAATCGTCGTTATTTTGAACACAACATCGGAATGGAGTGAGATTGAACTACGACTATTCGGTACTCACAAGGATAAAGAGGTTCGAGAAGACCGTTACATGGCTTTCACAGGTCAGTCAAACGCAAGCCTTGTCTATGATTCTTGGTCTGAAGGCGAGCATTCATTGCGTCTCGATTTCATCGACAAAGATGGGGATAAAATCACCAGTGTTGCTCTGCCAACATATGTCCTCAAACCTGCACTTCAAACACCTCAGATAACTCTAGATTTAGATGCTCCAAGTTGGATTGAGACCGGAGATGATTGCAATATAAATCGAATTTTTGCTGATGAAACCGGTCCAAGATATGATGCATCAGGAATCAGAACTTTTTCTGGAGCTCCATTCACGGTCTTGGATAACCAAACTATACTGGATTGCTCGCATTGGCCAGCAGGGGATTACTTGCTCAAAGAGGCATACAGGAATGATTTGGGGCAAGTTACTGAATCTTGGTTGAATCTCACAATCAATAATCGACCAGCACCTGCTTTTTCTCTCGATGTTTTCGGCAATCAGAACAACACCGATGAACCATGTTTGATTACGATGATTCCAAACATGATTGATGTCGACTTTACAACATTTGAGAAAATTTGGACAGTTCAAGGGACCGTACTGGATGGCAACAGCAGCACTTCCTTCGACTGTTCTGTTTTGCCCGCAGGTGTTCATTTGGTTACTTTGGAAGTCATCAATAATGAGAAAATACGCACTGTTCATGGCGTCAATTTAGTCCGATTACCAGGATTGGATTTGACCGATGAAGAGGCTGCTACCTTACCAAGTCGCTCATTTGGTGATGAAACACAAACCAAATCAGTTGGTTGGTTTTCAATCGGAACCCTCGGACTGGTGGTGAGTATTGTCGTGTTTGTCCTCCTGGTTAGGGTTAAGGATGAATCTGCTCCGGATGGTTTGCGAGACTTGGGTCCAACGCCAATGATCCTTGCTGACGGTTCACCCGATGCGCAGGGAATGCCAACTCTCACCGATGAGGAAGGCATTCTTTGGCGCCAACACCCAGACGGAACCACCGATTGGTGGGATTCACAATTACGAATCTGGCACAAGTGGTGATGTCGATGGAATCGCTGTTTCAGGTTTTGCTTCTTGGGAGTGTAATTTTCATTCTTCTTCCTTATGCAATTTGGTTTGTCCGTGTTCGTCCTCGTCGCCCTCAACTTGAGGCGCAATGGAACTCGGATTGTGAAATGATTACCACAGCAGAGATTGACGGGTCAAAAATTACTTTCCGCAACGTGCGAGACTTTTTCTGGCGAACGACCAGAGACAGAGATGAAAACTGGATTGATGAATTGGAAATTGATACAGAGGAATTGAAGGATATTTGGTTCATCGTCGATCATTTCCATTCCTTGCACGGCCTTGCACACACATATCTGACCTTTGAATTCAATGACGGCACATGCCTTTCCTTCTCATTTGAAGCCCGCAGGAGAGTCAAGCATCGTTACCACCCTTGGGATGGTCTTTGGAGAAACTATGAGTTGTATCTCCTGGTTGCTCTTGAAAGCGATATGACTGGATTACGAACCAACGCACGAGGTAACAAGGACTACATGTTCCGAGCAATTACTCCGCCGGAGAAAGACAAGCACATGCTGTTGCGGATGGCTGAAAAAGCCAACAACTTGGCTCAAAATCCCGAATGGTACCATTCGCTGCTCACTACATGCAACACATCGATTGTACGAATGGTAAATCGCGTGACTCCAGGTCGCGTACCATTTCTGTGGCGCAACTTTTTGCCAGGTTATACACCTCGCGCCGCACTCAAACTTGGCTTAATCGAGGATTGGGGTGGCTTAGAGGCCACATTGGAAAAAGCGCGAATTGATGTTGTTGCTCAGCAATGGGATGGCAAAGGGTCGTATTCAGAAATGCTTCGAAGGCATCTCCCTGCTTCAACGATTCAAGAAAAGCAGTAAGAGGCCCGATTTGTATTGAATTTCGAGACGATTTTCAGTTACAACGTTATGCAATCCATGGGTGCTAGGATGCATAGATTTGTTCTCCAAATTCCATTTGCATCCAGTAACTGAAAGCCCTTTCACTTCTCCAACTGCGAACAAGGAAAAGGTTGAGCCTTTGAGCAATGAGGTATTTTGATAACCTGATTTTTCAATCAATTCAACGGTTGATTTTGAGGTGTGAATACGGGCTGAGAATTGCACTTCACATAGAGCCATTATCGCTGCAAATTGATGGTCGATTTCTCCCCCTTCAACTCCAACAACATCAATATGCTCAGCACCATCTTCGATTGCCCACTTCATTGCCTTAACCAAATCGTTTTCATGTTGCCCTTCTTGAGTGATGAATTGAATGTCATTTCTCTGGTTCAATTGTGATTTGAATTTCTCAGATAAGCTATCCATGTCTCCAATAACGACATCGAATGGAATCTTCTCTTCGATGCACTGTTCGGCTGCACCGTCACAGGCGATAATTTTCGAAGAAGATTCTGTCAATGAACGCAATAATTCGATACCGGGCCAATCACCGTTGGCAACGATGAGGTATTGATGCTCGGCCATGGATGAACCAGCAGGTTCCTATTGACAAAACAATCGAATTTGTTAGAAATTTTCACCAACTGATTTTTGACCCCCTTAGGGGGTCAAGAGATACAATTGTCAAGAAGCGTTTTCAAGGAAGGCGGTCGACAAGGCTGTATGGCGGAGACGGCAAGTAGACCCTTTCCCGCTATTGCTCTGCTGCTGACTGCATTGTTTCTCATCCATTTGTTTTCTCCCTTGATTGAAAATCCTGCAGCTGAAGATTTTGATTTGAATGACTCAATTGTTCAATCCAGCAGCCCCTACGTCACCCTCCATGATGCTTATGGCCACGATTTTGCTGGCACTACTCTGTCTTTTGACGGCCTTGACAGTGCGACTGTACGTGAGGAATCCGCACTTGATTTTTGGATTTCACAAGTTTTTCCAACACTGACAAGCCAAACAATGGGTACTCCAGACCTTGTTATGAGAGCAGATGAAGGATTTGATGTCTGTTGGACCTCTGAAGAAGGTGGCGTCTATGTTGGTTCTTTTGATGGTGGCGACCTTTCAACTGTAGCAATTCAATCGGCTTGGACCATGTACCATGTGGACACCGTGGCGCCATCAAATTCTACCTCTCCACTGGTCGACTGTGCTCTTGGCGTAAATGAGAATGGCCGCCAGTATGTGCTTTACGCTGACGGCCCAAACATAAAATCAGCTCACATTGCTTTCCCAAATTCAGTTTACCCTGATTTGACTTGGCAAAAAATAACCATTCTATACGATGTTTACCCAACCCATTTAGAAATGGCCTTGTATCCTAGTCAACAACTTGAATATGCAGTTTTCAGGGACGTCAATGGCTCGTTATGGGAACTTAACTACAGTGGTAATTATTGGAGTCATTCACTGCTCGATTCTGGCCCTGTCGGCGAATCAATCGCAATGCAGATGGATGATCAGGAAACGGTTCATCTGTTGTATACGGCCAATGAAGAAGTTCGTTTGATCCGTTACGATGGGACGACCTATGACCGGAGGGTCTTGCTTAGAGATTCCAATCTCACCCATCATCTTGGAATGGGGCTTGACACAAATGCGGTTGAACAAATAGTAACATCCACTGAATCGAACGGCGAAACGACGCTTCAATTGCTGCGCAGTCTACTTGGACAGGACCAAGGTAGAATCAATCCGGTGCCTTTTGATTCGGTTGAAGCATCGGTGGGCTCCGATGAAGGTGTTTCGGAAATGGCCGACATAAACTCTGACGGTTACGACGATTTCATATTTTCAGACCCGGGATATTCTTCATCTTTGGAGGATGCAGGTCGCATCTCAGTAAAATTAGGTTCCGCAACCGGATTGACGTCTAGCGTTCAAACCCTCGAAGGAAATCAATCGGGACAGCGGTTTGGTAGCGGGCTTGCTGTTGCTGATTTCAACGCAGACGGGTATCCCGATGTTGCAGTTGGTTCCCCTGGATGGAATGCATCGTATGCGAACGGAACTGGTGACAATGGGATTGTAGAAATTTTCCTTGGAGGTCAGTCTGGTATTTCGCAGCAATCATGGTGGAATATATCCGGTAACGACGGTGATGGCTTTGGTTGGAAAGTCGAAGCAGTACCTGCAATGAACGGCGATGAATTCGCTGATTTGGCAGTTGTAGCCGGTAATTTTACCGAAGTTATTGCAACGACTCAGGCTGTTCACAAAGGGAAAATTTCGATTTTCAAGGGTAATTCCTCGCAAATGGATTTCATTCGAAACATTACTCAAGACCAACCCGCCACTCGTTTGGGACAGTCAATTAGCGGTACTGGCGATTTGAACGGTGATGGATTTGATGACCTGTTGGTTTCGAACACTGTAAATTTTGAATCCTTTACAGGCTATCCTGTGATTCAAATATACTTCGGGTCATCGTTTGGGGTCAACGGGAGTGCGGATCAGGAAATATCCTCGCTTGCACAGGGGCGAATGTTTGGTTATACGATTGATTACATCGGCGACGTAAACTCTGACGGTTTTGACGACATGATGTTCTCAGAACCGTTTAACGAAACGAACGGCTATCAATCCGGCAAAGTGTGGCTTTATCACGGTTCTTCGACCGGAATTTACTCGGCTGAACCAAATTGGACTCGTTCCGGTGAATCTGCAAACGATATGCTCGGTCGGATGTTTGCAAGTGCCGGTGATGTCAATGAAGATGGCTATGACGATGTGTTGCTAATGTATTTGCACGCATCTCGCTCAGGCAAAGTCGAACTCCATCTGGGTTCCCCCGCAGGGTTGACTGCAACTTCTGAGTTGTTAGCAACTGGCGGTTCTCAACAATACGTCGGCCTATCCATGTCAACGCTTGGAGATTTGGATGGCGATGGATTGAGTGAACTGAGTTTGAGTTCTCGAAGTTCTGTTGGACAAGAGTATCAGGTCTCTCATGATTTGTATTCGGAAAGGGATTGGGAGACAACATCTTTCACTTACAACGATGAATTGGAATTCCTCGAACTTTCAACCTCAAGCCGCGGCGAGGCAAGCATGCTGCTCTCTTTCTCCAACGATGAATCGCTGCATTTTATCGAGCATGTTGATGACGGAACAGCCACTGGAGTTTGGGCAGACAAAACTGTTGCTTCAAATTCTTCAAACGCTACAACATACGCCTATTCAGGCACCAGTTCTGGACGGCCGTTCATTCTTTCAACCGAAGGCGGCCACGGCCTCAAGGTACAAACAACATCCAGTTTTACAGCAGTTGAACAGAGTATCCTCTCTACCGGAACAATGGGTAAGTTCCTTGGCTCCGCACTTGACTCAGATGGACACCAGCATCTGGCACATGCAATCCCTACCGGAGCTTCAGGATACCAGATTTTTGCATCTCTTGAGGACGATAACGGTTGGAGCAATTCTCAGGTAACTACCAACGTCAATCTTGATTATGCTATTTCCGTCTTGACTGACAGCAATGATGCAACCACTCTCGTGTATCGAGATTCAACCGATAATCAATTGTCACTCGCACATTACGATGGGAGTTGGTCCATCTCCTCGGTAGGTAGTAGCGATTCTGTTTCTGAAGGATTCTCGGCCCTCTATCTTCCGAACGGAGATGTAGCTGTTGCATTAATCAGTGACTCAGAACCTGGTGTAGCACCTCCGTCTCTCGGACTTCACATCTACAACCGAACAACATCTTCAGTTACCAACTCAACAATGATTACCACTCTTACCGACCTTTCATCCAACATTTCCTTGGCTCAGGCCGATGATGGTGTGTTGATTGTGTCTACTCTCACCGCAACTGGAGTTTTGAATGTCTACGAGAGAGCGTGGAACCAGTCTTCTTGGGCTGAGAATTCATCTTGGGATGTCACCGCGAACCTTACTCAACCTACCGGAACTATCAACAGTTTTGATCTTGATTTATTGGGAGGCTCATCTCCTGCATTGGCAGTGCGTGCTGATTCGAGCAGCGATGTGCTGTATCTTCGTAACGGGCCCCTCAATTGGACTTCTTTCGGCCAACAACCTCCATCCACCGTTGATGGGGCATGGGACCTCTCAATCATGGACGAGCATGTCGTTCTCATGACAAGTGTAGGTCAATCCAATTTGCTGACATGGAACAGTCTTGACATCAATGAATCCTCGTACCACTGGAACAGTCTTACCTTCGGAGATGTAACCGCCACTGGAAGTGTCGGGTTGTATACCGATTCAAACGAAACGCTCCACCTCGCAATTCAAGACAGCATCGTATGGGATGTCGAAGTGTTGCGAATGTATCCGGATGCTGACCGTGACCTCGTCTTTGATTTGGTTGATGAATTGCCATATCTTGGAAATCAATGGTCGGATAATGATAGCGACGGTTACGGCGATAACGCATTGGGACCGCTAGCAGATTCTTGCCCCTCAGCAAATGGCCCATCATCGTTGTTCACCTACGGTTGCCTCGACTACGACAACGACGGATATGCCGATGTTGACGATGCTTGCAATGATGTTTCTGGAGTCTCTTGGATAGATCGGAAAGGCTGCAGAGATTACGATCAAGACGGTTGGTCAAACAACGATGTGAATTATCTAGATGGCGATGTCTTCATTTTCAATTGGAAACTTGCCCTTGATTCTGATGGTGATGGGTACGGTGACAATTCTGGCCCAGATTGCTGTGTTACCGAATACGACGACAGCGAAGAGAACGGTGATTTATTCCCTTACAATGCATTACAATACGCTGACTATGATGGTGACGGTTGGGGTGACAACTCCGCTGACCCAATACAAGGAGATGCTTGCAAGTTTGTTTATGGCGAATCTTGGCGAGACCGAAACGGTTGCGTCGATTCGGATAAAGACGGTTCATCCGACCCTTCGGTATTTGGCGGACTTACTTGGGATGCATCTCTTGGAGCAGACGCTTGGCCTAATGATGAAACGCAATGGGCAGATTCCGATGGTGATGGATACGGAGACAACAGTTCAGATGGAGCAACGAATCCTGACAAATTCCCAGCAGTCATTGGTGCTGCTGAAGATAATGATTCTGATGGTTATCCTGATAGGTGGACCGATTCATGGAACGGAACCTCAGATGACGACAACGACGGTGTCCTTAATTTCCAAGATTATTGCGGTGACAGCAATATCACAGACCCTTCATCTGTAGATGCCAATGGCTGTAATCCACCAGAATTACGCAATCAAAGTAAAACCCAGAATCCTGTTTTGAACAGTGGCAATCTCGTTTTGGATGGGTGCCCTGGAGTGTTTGGTAATTCGACTTCACCGAACCCCGGTTGTCCAGATACGGATGGCGACGGATGGATGGATTCACAAGACGCATTCCCGACTGAGTCAACTCAATGGCTCGACTTTGACGGCGATGGTTTCGGCGACAACTCTCAAGGATTCCAAGCAGATGAATGTCCAACAGTTGCCGGCGTCCTCAACGGTACAAGTCCTTTTGTTGATGGAACCGGAATTGGTTGTCGATTCATCGATGACTCGGACGAAGATGGAGATTTTGTTCCGGATGCTGAAGACCTTTGCCAAGGTACAGATGAAGGCCTTGAAGTGAATTCAGTTGGCTGTGCCGAGAATCAATTGGATGATGATGAAGACCTCATCAAGAACGATGCAGACCTCTGTCCGCAAACTCCACTTGCAGAAACGGTTGATTCGGATGGCTGCAGTGAGGCACAATTGTTGACCGATGATGATATGGATAATGTTGCGGGGCCATCAGACCTCTGCCCAAATACCTTGCCAGATGAACGAGATGATGTCGATGCCAACGGCTGTTCTGCTTCACAACGTGATACAGACAATGACGGTGTATCTGATTTGATTGATGCATGTCCTGACACGCCTGCAAATTACCCGGTGCTTTCTGATGGATGTACTGACGAAGATGCCTTTGAATTGGATTTGGATGGTGACGGCTTTGCTGGAACATACACATACACACTGAATCCAATCACGGGTCTGCGAGAGAATCAATCGGGAGACGAATTCCCTACCGACGGCACTCAGTGGTTTGACCAGGACGGAGATGGCTATGGAGACAATGCCCAGGGCAACCAGTCTGACGCATGTCCTACTGAAGCTGGGACCTCATTTGTGGATTACTTTGGTTGTCTAGATGACGGTGACGGCTATCGTGATGAATTTGAGCCTGCAGGGCTTGCTGGCAATCCTACACAATGGGAAGATGCAGATTACGATGGATTAGGTGACAACATCAGCGGGACCTCTCCAGATTTATGTCCTGATACACCCTATTCGCAAAAGGATTCTATCGATGAGAATGGATGTGTTCCGAGTCAGATTGATTCGGATGGTGATGGATACTTCGACAACATGGACATATGTCCGGATGAACCCGCTGGTGAAGATGGATTTACCGATGGTTGTCCGCGTAAATCTGCATCTACCGATGATGAAGCGTCCTCGATTCTTGAATCATCAGGTATACTCATTGGAGGAGCAGTTGTTCTCTTGGTACTGATTGTTGCTGTTGTACTCATTCGTAGACGAGGAAATGATTTCGGCCTAGACGATGATGATGAAGACGATGATTGGGAGTATGAGGACGATGATGAACAAGAAGATAATCTTTCATTCCTTAACACCAGAACCCAAACAACCCAACCACGAAGAAACCAAACTGCTCAGGCGACCAGTCCCGCATCTGGTCTACCCCAACGCGGCCCGACAGGTTCACCGAAGAGTGGGCCAAGTGGCGGTCCACCAAAGAGCGGCCCAGGTCGGGCAAAACCGCCGAGTGGCCCTACTCGAAGCACCCCCAAACCTCGGCCAGAACCATCCAAATCCACCTCGTTCAGTGAGGAGCCTGAACCATCTGCTGAACCAGATGGTTCAGCAAAGGTTCGTAAAGCGAAACTGAAAGTCGATTTGTCCATATTTGAGGATTGGCAAGCAGATGACCGAGAAGCTGCTGCTGACTGGGTTGAAGAATCTCTTGCTGATGGAGAAAATGAACGCACGATTTTAATGCAACTACAACAGACAGGTTGGTCTGCTCCTCAATCACGAGCAATATTCAATATAGGTAGGAGTCGCTAAGTGATGATGAATTTCACCAATCAGCATTTTGGAGCATCATACTCAAGAACACGATACAGTTGGGAGCAAAAAGGAGGGAGGAGTCATGTCGGAAAACGAACTTGAAGGGGCGTCATTGCCTACCGGAATTGATGTCGATGAAACTGCGGCATATTTCGGTATTATTGATTCGTCCGATATCGTTCACAGCCTCATGTCAATGGAACAATCAGAGGCTATGGAACAATTTTTCTCTATACTTTCGGACATCGTTCTTCAACCGGGGGATTTTGACTTTGAGGCTGCCAGTGAAAAGATACAGTGCGAAGGTGGAGAAATTTACTACTTAGTAGCGGGCCATCTTGGACTGATGAGTTTGCCAGATCCTCTTTTATCGTATCTGGGATTACCTGACTCTGCTGGAGAAGTGAGTGGTAATACTCCATCTATTCCATCGGATGCTCAAAAGAAATTAGCCACACTTGCAGACCCAATGAGGATTCTCAAATTATTGGCAATCGCATCAACAACCGGTTCAGCAGGTGAAGTTACACGATATCTCGATACCTTGAAGGGGCTTTTCGCTGACCCAGCATCTCACACTGAGACTCTTGTCAGTGTGGTGGATGAACTTGAAGCGTCGCTAGATGTAGCTGGCCATGCACTACCGATTCCTTCTTTGGCAAGTGGACAGGCATCGGCGGCAGTAATTGCTCCGTCATCTCCTGCTCCGAAACCCACTCCTGCCCCCGTTTCGGTTCAATTGCCTAAGGATGACGAAAAAGCAGTTCCTTTACCTTCAACTTCGGTACCACAAAAAGTTGCTCTGCCGGATTTACCAACACCCGCAGAAGTAAGTACTGCTGTTGAATTACCGCAATTTGAACCTGTAGAACCTGCTGAACCAGAAATTGACACGACCAATGAAAGAATGGTTGCCCGAGCAGAAGAAGATGCTTTCTCTGGTGCTTTCGGCATTGAATTAGGAATTGACGAACCCGTGCCAGAACCGGAACCAGAACCCGAACCCGAACCAGAGCCCGAGCCCGAGCCCGAGCCCGAGCCCGAGCCAGAACCGGAACCAGAACCTGAGCCAGAACCGGAACCCGAG
>CEQW01011848.1_pt1 | contig 23128 bp, 24 predicted proteins | sample 530891 | NCBI WGS metagenome assembly CEQW01 (sample SAMEA2621066, study PRJEB7988) | marine metagenome | biome: marine biome (ENVO:00000447); feature: surface water layer (ENVO:00002042); material: "saline water (ENVO:00002010), including plankton (ENVO:xxxxxxxx)" | depth 5 m
TTTGTTTAATCTACCATTTGACTGATAGTTGTAACAACTCTCTCACCGTCTAAAACCTTGTTAAGGGCATTGACAGATATTATCAGAGGGACATATTCTTGCCCATCACTTGTCACATATGTTTCACATTCAGTAAATGCATCGGTATTTATTGAAACTTTTACCGCGCCACCTGCATTGCTCTTTCTAACATATCCAACTAAGTTGGTTTTGTTCTCTACATCATTCATCATATCTTTTGCTGGTTTATTTTTAGCCATTTTTACACATCCGCTGCTTGTGCAGCAACTCTACCAATCGAATCAAAGGTTATCAAAGTCTTGATGTAGGGGCTGTGGAAAAACCATTCTCCTTATACGGTCGCGTTGGCTGGTGAGTTTATGCGAGCATTGGTGACTGGTGGTGCTGGGTTTATTGGCTCACATCTAATTGATGCTTTGATTGCATCTGGTTACAAGGTTAGAGTTATCGATAATCTTTCCAGTGGGAAACTAGAATTCATTAAAACACATATGGAAAGCGGCAGTCTAGAATTCCAAAAAGGCGATTTAACTTCATTATCTGATGTAAAAATTGCGACAAAAGATATTGATTGTGTGTTTCATCTAGCCGCAAATCCAGACATTAGACTTGGAACAAGAGTTACCGATACCGATCTAAAACAAGGAACAATTGCCACGTACAATTTATTAGAATCAATGAGAATAAACGACGTAAAGAAAATAGTTTTTGCATCATCTTCAGTTGTTTACGGCGAGGATGCACCTTTACCAACACCAGAAAGCTATGGTCCATGCTTACCAATTTCCCTCTATGGTGCAAGTAAATTAGCATGTGAAGGATTAATTACCAGCTGGGCTGGAACATTTGATTTTCAGGCATGGATTTTCCGGTTTGCCAACATTATTGGAGAAAGAGGAACCCATGGCGTGATCTTTGATTTCATTCACAAACTGAAAAATGACAACTCCCGACTTGAAGTATTAGGAAATGGGCTGCAAGAAAAATCATACATGGAAGTAAAAGAATGCGTAAACGCAATACTACATGTCTACAAAACTCAAAATAACCAAATAAATTTGTTTAATTTAGGTAGTCACGATACCTGTTCAGTGAAAAGAATTGCTGAGATTGTAACAGAAGAAACAGGTTACAAGGGTGCCAAAATAGAATACACTGGTGGCTCAAGAGGTTGGGCTGGAGATATACCCCGTGCGCGACTCGGAATAGAAAAAATGCTTTCAACAGGTTATGCTGTGGAATATACTAGCGAAGATGCGGTAAGGCATACTGCTAGGTCGCTAATAAAAGAAATAGGATTGTGAAGTTATGGAAGGAAAACTCAGAAAAGATTACCACGCCGGTGCAGTTGGCAGCGCAGGATTATCAGTTGCCTCGTTATTCTTCATCGCCATAATGATAATTGCATTTACCGCTAATCCAGTCGCTATTGGAACCGACGTTGGAGATAGAGCGCCCGATGTCGAGGGTAAAGCATACAATGGCACCACTTGGACAGGATTTGATTTTGACAGTTATTTCGATTTAACTTGGGAAGAAGGTAATACTTCAGGTCAGTGGGTGGCGATGATATTCATGGATACTGATTGTCCGTACTGTCAACAGTCTGCTAGCAACCAAGCAGACTGGGCTAACACATACACTACTAACAATCCAAATTGGAATGGTCCGCATGTAAACTTTATCGCTAGCGCAACAGAATTAGATATTCAAGGTCATGACTCCAGTAGAGCAGAAATACAAGAATTTAGAGCAGATTATGGGCACAATTTCCCTTATGTTGATGATATTGATCAGGATAATATGGATAAATGGGGTATTCCAGGAACTCCTGCCTACTTCCTAATCCAGCCAGACGGTATAGTTGCTTGGAATTCCGAAGACAATTCAAAGACTCTCGCTGGAGCCATTGAAGAACTCACACCCAAGGAAGGTGCTTAAGTGCTAGATAATTTACTGATTGGAGCTTACTTGATTCCGACATTATTCGGTCTATTCCTGCTTTCTCCAATGGGGCGCTCGGCCGCAGATTCTTTGTCAAGTCGATTTGAAATTTTATCGACTGTGCGCGGGCAAATTACTGCAGGTCTGCAGATTATCACCTTCTTCGGCTTTGCAGTTTCAGCTCAAACGTTTTGGATATCTTCCAAAATCAGCGAAGGAGGAAATTTCTGCACATCATCAACAGTCTTCTCTTGCGATGACTTGTTGGGTAATAATGATTTGAATGTTGATCCGTTCTTTGGATTCTCATGGGGCTTCATTGGAATGGTTGTCAACGCTTTTCTATTATTCATGGTGCTGGTCATCAAGAACGATCCAAATGGAGAGTATACTCAACGTTTCATTCAACTAGGAACCCTAATTACCGGAGCAGGTATTCTCGTTATATTGCTACTTGTTTCCTATGAGATTGAAGAAGGTAAAATTTGTCTTTATTGCACTACTGCCCATATTGCAAATATTGCCGCATTAATCGGTTTCCTTAGACTTAGGAAACTTCACGATGATAACGCTGCATGGAAAGCGACCTCAACTACATAACTGGTGATATTGTGAACTCGGAAACCAGGATCTGGTCGATAATCACTACCTTGTCACTAGCAGCAATATTGGTGTTGCTAGCCCAGCAATATGGCGGTGACTTGTTTAGTCAATCTGCGGATGAATCTTCAGAGAATGATGAAATTATACTAGATAGCACCGCTGATGACCCGGATCCTATTGCCCAAAACTGCCTAGACCATTCTGGTTTAGCAAGACATGACCATTCAAATCTCAACATATACATCAATGGAGTTGAAAAGGCTATTCCATCTTCAATTGGCATCAACACAGAAGTTTGCAACCAAGAAGGTGGCAATATGCATGCAGTCCATACTCATGACGCTTCAGGTAGACTACACATTGAATCAAACGAAGACATCGATATTCCAATTGGCGTTTTTTTTGATATCTGGGGTGTTCACTTTAACGAAACCGGCATTTTTGATTATCGAGTAAATTCAACCCATGAATTGATCATGACCATTGATGGAGTTGCAAACTACGACTTTGATGATTATCTACTAGTTGACGGTAGAGAGATTGCTGTTGTCTATCAAGAACGTGCTGTTTAAGGAACAAACATCCCTTCAAACAAGGCAGCATCGGTATTTCCAGAGGTTTGTTTCATCTTAACTACTGTAATGTCTATGCTTTCAACAGATGTACTGTACATCCGTCTAACCTCATGAAGTAGGCTTCTTTGAGCATCTTGCAAATCTTCGCCATACACTACAGTCATGTGGTGAAATTTTTCTTGGTTGACTACTGCGATATATTCAACATACCATTCTTTTAGAGGTTCATCCTCTTGCCACGAAACATCTTCCCATGATTCTTCCATGTTAATACATAGTCACGGTAGGTTATCAAGTATTTGGTCCAACGCTCATTAAAATTACCGTTATACGGTAATTATTAGCCGATTATAGGATTATTCAAGAAGTTTTACGTTCATAAATTGCCCATAATATCCCTATTGAAATCAGGGAAATAACTACTATTGAAAGATAATCATCGGTATCATCAATCGTGATGTCTCGGTAAGCAAATTCCACTAACCCTAAGTTTTCTCCTAGGGCAGAATTGTTTGCTAGTTCATTTTCGGTTGATTCATGAATCAATACTAAACTAAACTTCTCACTATTGTTAAACGTGACAGAAAAGTTACTTGAACAATTATCGCTACTTGCCGTAATGAAACCAAGACTTTGGGTTACGTTATTTTGCATCAAATTACACGTAGCAACTCCAGTTACTACCCTGTCTCGATAATCACCTGCAGGATTAATAAAGCCTTCAGGAACTTTTAGTTCATGTTTCATCAAGATGAATGTCACTTGAGTATTATATTCAACGGACACTGGATTAAAGTTGGTGATTTTTGCAGTGTATTGGTCTAAATTTTTATTTATGTTAAATCCTAACTGAGAATATTGTTGGTTTTCTGTTTCTTTCTTCAAGATGTCTTTTTGGACATCAGGCCATGAATTTGGACCTACTCTAACTTCCCCACCTTCCACCACAAAAGCGGGTGTTGACCCCAACTCGGGATTAATCATTTTCATACGGTTAATTCGATGGCTAGCAGCCTCAGGTTGAAAAGCGTCCTCGCCATCATTAGGGTGATAAGTTACGATGCTAATTCTAGATCCGTGTGAATCGGCAACTTGTTGTAAATAGGGGTCAATCTCGGCACAGCTAGTACACCATGTTGCACTCAATTCTTCAACTAGAATAGTTCGACCGCCTAGGACGTTAATTTCTCCTTCCCACTGACTTGGATGTTCTTTAATTACTGCGGTAACGTTTGAACTCTGCATGGATAGCGTGATTAGAACTGTGATAAGAACTGTCAAAGCCATGCGTTGGTTAAACATAGTTCCTGCTCCTTGACTCACCGTAGAAGGTCTTCCTCTTTCATTATATGTTCTGTTGTGTAGGCTAAGTTCATTTGTGAGATAGTTGAGCCGTAGCCGAGGGGAATTATGGCAGACCACTGGATTGAGAATCACAAAAGAGATTCTTGGAGGCGTCAAGCAAAGGCCAGTGGTTATCGTGCTAGGTCAGCATTTAAGTTACTACAAATTCAAGAAAAGTTCAAACTTATCAGAGAAGGTGATGTAGTGCTGGACGTCGGATGCCATCCAGGTGGATGGGCACAAGTAGCAGTTGAATTAGTCGGTGATGAGGGTACAGTAATCGGTATTGATTTGGAACCATGTCAGCCTGTTGAAGGTGCGTTGTTATTAGTTGGAGATATTACCGAAGAATCTACTCAACAAAGAATTCTTTCAGAGTTAGATGGCAGGGTGATCAATACAATAGTTTCCGATATATCTCCGGATATTACTGGTAATTGGGATGTAGATCAAGCAGTTGCTATGACTTTAGTTGCTGATGTCCTTGATTTTTCCCTAGATTTATTGGGCTACGGTGGTTGGTTTACGACAAAAATATTCCAAGGAGTGGGAATTGAAGAATTGATAGAGGCAATAAAACCATATTTTTCTGAAGTTCGAAGATTCTCCCCAATGGCATCGAGAAATTCTTCTTCAGAAGTATACTTAGTTTGTCGCAATCATATGCCTTGGAAACGTGGTACGACTGTCGTAAGAAAAACCTATGAAGAATTATTGGACAAAAAATTAAATCCGCCATCAAATGAAGTTGAAACTGAAGTATATTCGTCATTCAAAATACGCAAGAAAAAGTCTCCCAATTGATTTATCAACATTAATGACAATGTTCGGTTTATGAAGAAGAATAACAAACCAATTACCAAACCTAAAGTGTACAAAAAAGGGCGACAATTTGTTGCTGATCTAAGACCCAACAGGCCAGTTCGCCAATTAGATCTAATTATGCTAAGAATATACCCACGTAGACTAATTTATTCCGAATCTTACACCGGTCCTGTTGCCGCTGCTTGTGGCAGGGATGAAACTGGACTTGTTGGTTTGATATTGTGGAATGAACAAATAGATCAAATTAGAATTGGGGACATCGTTAGAATCGAATCAGGTTGGTGTCAAATGCGTGACGGGGAGTTAGTTGTCAGCACTGGTTCAACGGGTAAATTGAGAATAATTGACAGATAAATCTACTAATTTGTAGTGAATTTATATTTTGTAATCTCACGCAAGGATAAAGAAGGGAAGGTCGTGGGCAAGTTTGTTCCTGAGGCATATTCATGAGTGAGAAAGCAGTAAATTGTACATCATCTGGAGTTCCGTTAGTCGAGGAAGGGTCTACATCATTCCCCTGCCCTGGCTGTAATGAAGAATCAATCGGTAGAAGTCCTCGGTGCAGAAATCAAGGTGTTCTATACAACTGCACACAATGCGGATATCAAGGACCCTGAGGTGATACTATGGGACTAGTAGTAATGACTTACAAATTAAATCCAGATTCAGATGTAGAGGATGTAAATCCTGAAGACATAGCAGATTACATCAAAGGCTTAGCCAACGATGTTTATGATGTCCAACAAGTAGAAGTTAAGCCTCTAGCGTTTGGGCTTAAATTCGTTCAAGTTCATGTTGTTATGAATGATGGTCCAGGACTTACTGATGAATTTGAAGCTTTGATGTCTGCAAAACCAGGCGTCGGTGAAATAGAAGTTCTTTCAATGGGTCTTATTTGATCACAACTGATTCAACGGACATTGCATAAATTCTCTTAGTAGCGTTGTGGCATAACTTCCTGAGGATAATGTGAATCGAAATCTCAAACAAGCTCCTTCCGGATGCCATCTACTATTTTCCTTTGGCCCCTGTTGCCATTTTTCTCCCAATGATTCGTCTAGGGCAATAGGTACAACATCAACGAATAATTCTTGGTAACTTGTTACTAAAGCCCTTCGTGTGCCCTTTGATGATAAACGTGGTATTTCATCGACTTGCCAATCGATTTGATTCAGTCCATAATCGGTAATCGCTCCAAGTTCTATCTCTCCACTTTCTCCTGATGAAGTGTAGATTTCACTGCCAGGTAATGGGCCGGTGGTAACTAACCTGCCCAATTGGCAATTTCTAGTGATTCTAGGTAAAGTGCGTTCATCAACGGTAACACAACTGGCAACATCTAGTTGGCCTTTTTCATCAACCCTACCTACTAAATCGCCAGCAACTGGTGATGAAATTGGTAATCCAGCAGTTATTCTATGGTGTAGTGATTTATTGAAAATAATAGACTGAGCAGCGTGAATCGTCATCAATTGAAGGTTGTTAGGTAATTTTCTAAAAGCCCCAAGGTAATCATCAGGGTTGTCAATTAGGTGTTCAAGCATTCTTCTTTCAAAACCAAGCCATTTCGGGGCCAAATCTATCGCCTCTTTTACCGCACCATTCTCTCTAATGTAGGCTCTAAAATCAGCGACTTCAGTATTTTCTTCATATCCTTCCATTGACAGATAAGTTAGAGTTGCCTGTTTAAAATCACCATTTAATACATGCTTTCCAACTTCTGCAGTAACTGGCCTTCCAGATCCAAATCGTTGCGGACCAATCCAATTGGGAAATAATCCATCACCAACAGAATCAATTAATTTACTCCTTATATTTTCAACTTCTTCCATTGCTTCTTGCTCACTCATAGGCGTTCCATCTTGGTGGCAACATCCTCTAACAACAATAGTAAATCTATTTCCACGGTGGTTACCAAAACCTATTTTTTGATGGGTTCTACCTAAAATCTCAATCTCAACATCAGGAATCTCAACTTGAGCGACTTTGTTTTGTATTGAGTCTATTATGAATATTTGTTGAGTTATTGCTCTTTTGTCTTTTGTTCCAGCAAAAAATATTCGATTTCTTGAAATTCCTAAGCGCTTTGATAAATTATTACAAAATTTGTTGGTTTCCCAATTGGTCAGTGTTACTCTTGCAACAGTAAATCTGCCACGCGAATCATAGGTAATAGGTGTGGCCACTTCATCGACTCTAAAATCGGAAACACGAGCCTTTAGAACTCCGCCTATGCCATTAGATTTAGTAGCAAATCCTTCCAGTCCTATGGCTTTAGCCACAGGATCTAAACTAGACATTTATATCGCCTTCAAAGCTTTGCATCAGAAAATTCTTTAGCGATAGAACTAACTAAATCGTTCAAAACTTTATCTGCAGCCTTCTTTGATGCAGTTCTAATGTAGAATTCTGGATCATCCAATTCAGGGTGTCCAGGGAAGTAGTTTGCATACTCGATGTCTTTGTGTTTGTTTAATCGCTCTCTAAGCATTTGCAAACTGGTGTGGCTTTCACCGACAACTCTCAGTCTCAGCTCATTTTTTTCCTTGATAAGTACCTTAACTGGCATGACGAACACCCATCCGAAAAGCCATCTTGTTTTGAACCTTGTCCCATAAGAATCCCCGATTTTAAGCCTTTTAATAATCTAACAACCGCCTTGCTTTTTTACCTAATCTCTGTGGACACCATATGGACACCATGAAACTTGAGGAGTCCATGGCTGATTTTGCTGGCAGATTCAGAAAACTTTCTGCCCCCATAATTATTGGTACTTTGCTTATCACAGTTGTACTATTAGGTAACTTAGCAACCTCGCCGCCGAGCTTTAACACCGATTTAGATGCCTTTACTCCAGAGTCTGAAGCAAAAACTGCTCACGAACGAATTCACGAGAACTTTCCAAATGAGACCCGGCCGATGTTTATTGATGTAACATCTGATGATGGACAAAACATCCTATCTTTAGACAACATCAAACAAATGAATGTTCATTTAAGAGCAATCGAAAATTTGTCAACAGATTCAGATAACTCAGTTGTGGTTTGGACGACTACTCCAAGTATTCTGCAAACCGCGTTAGATGAAGAAGCCGATGGCGTGATACTTGACAATATTAGTTCTTGGAATGAATTGATTGACTTGATTGCGGCAGATGATGTTGAATGCAGGCTTACCAGTGATGATCAATTTCTCTCAGCCGCAACATATGCTTCGTCTGCATTACTCAATAAAGACCTCAATATCAATCCAACCTGTGACTATTTGTCCTCAGGTGAAGGGGATGGAACTCCTTTAGCATCTTCGACACTTTGGGTTTTGGAAATTGACCCCGAATTAAGTGAAGAAGAGAGAAAGGAAATACAAGTAGAAATTCGCAACTTGCTAGATGGAATCTCAGCAGAATCATCTATTGAGTATGGAGTTGTATCACTAGACTTATTGTCACATGATATCGATAGTAGGACACTGGATAACGTGGCTTTGCTGGTTGGGCTTGCTATGTTAGTGGTAGTAGTCTTACTAATTTTTACGTTTAGATCAGCACGTGACGTAACCTTCCCGCTTGTTGGATTGTCATGTGCATTGATTTGGACCTACGGTTTACTAAATCTGTTTGGAGTAGAATTTTCGGCTTTAGAGGTGGCAGTTGCACCTTTGGTTCTTGGTCTTGGAATTGATTATGCCATACATCTTCAAAGAGCCAATAGTGCTCTAAGGGAACAATACCCAGACCCAGCGGAATCCTGGCTTAGGGCTTGTGCTAAATTATCAGTCCCACTTTCTCTTGCGGTAATAACCACGGTAGCAGCGTTTTTGGCTAATATAATCTCTCCGCTCCCACCGCTGACAACCTTTGGTATTGCTTTAGCAATGGGTGTTGTATGCGCATTTATCACTTCAACAGTTGTTGTTGGCGCACTCCATGTATTCTTCAACAGTAAACCGAGGTCAAGTGAATCCCGTGCCTTCACAATGCCAACTTTAACAAATAACATAGTGAAAGTTCAGCAGAAACAACAAGTTGGTATTTTCCTAGTAGTAGTATTTCTTTCAGGTGCTTCTATATTTGGTGCAGCATCACTTGAGACCAATTTTGATCTCGGAGATTTCGTAGATCCAGAAATGGAAATAATGGACGTTAGAGATGACTTGTCTAATAATTATGATAGTGCTGGTTGGAAGTTAATCTATGTCCTATTCGAACCATCTGATGGTAATGATAAAATCACCGCTGATGCTGATTTGCTAACTGAATTAAGAGGGTTACATGGGGATTTAGAATCAAATCATGATGTTGTAGGTACGGATGGGACCTTCCCATCTCCATCATACGAGGGTCCTTATGTAATATTACGGGATGCGGTTCTAAGAGATTCAGCATTTGGTGATGTACATAATTTAGAGGTATTCCAGGATGGTGGTGTCTACGTAAAGGACTATGACTTCCCTTGCAATCTAGCAGCCGCATTTGATTCATTGTCAACTAACCAAACAATTGCTGATGCCCTCAGTGGGGAAACATGGGCAGATAGAATAAGTCACAGTGTTTATTTGGAAGATGGTGAAGTAGTTTATCTTAGAAATGAAATCAGAGTCGAAGCAACTACATCTACAGAGTCAGAAAAGGTAGTCAAGGAATTTGAAAACATGCTTGGGGATGTGGATAAATCAGGTACCTTAAGGTATAACCTCGCTAATAATGCCAATTTGTACGTAACTGGTGATTTAGCAATGCTTCAGTCTGTTTTAGACGGATTATCATCCTCGCAAATCGAATCAACATTAATTTCACTTGCTGTATCCTTTTTGGTGTTATTCTTACTAACTAGAAGGATTATGCCCGCCATAGTTATTCTATTCCCTGTCGGAATCGCGTCTCTTTGGGTGGTTGGTTCTATGGCGGCAATTGGACTAAAATGGAATGTACTAACTGTAATGGTAACCGCTCTTACATTGGGTATAGGTATCGATTATTCAATTCATATGTGGCGACGTTTTGAAGTTGAATTAAAGCGTAGAAACAATCACTGGGACGCACTAAGAGCTTCGATATCCACAACAGGGGTCGCTTTGATAATGAGTGCATTAACAACATCATTAGGATTTATGGTATTACTATTTTCACCGATGCCAATTATCCAAGATTTCGGTCTAATAACAGCAATCACAGTAGTATTTTCCTTACTACTTGCGTTGGTATTATTACCAGTACTCATGGAATTGTCTGCACGCAGTAAAGAAGAAGAAGTTATTGAGAAAGAATTTGAACCTCAACTCGATGATTTAGCTTGATAAAGCTGTAATAATTTGCTCCATTGCTAGATTCTGTTCTCTTGCAACCAGGGCTAGAGCTAACCAAACAGTGGCATAACCAAGCGCTTTTTGTTTACGCTCCGCTCTTCTTTCAATTTCTGCTACAGGAATCTTTGTTTGACGGGCAATATATTTCTTCAATCGGGCTGCCATCTTACTCCTAGGATCAGTTGACTGGTTTTCAGATAGCGCTTTGTTGGCGACTTTTACACTAGGTTTTGCAGTAGGAGTTTGAGAAATTGATTGATTTACTTCAACTTTTGGCGAATCGCCAAAATCAGCCGGTGAAATCAGTCTAGAAGGTCTAGGAAACCAACCAATTGGTGTCGAGATACCTTTGGTATCAAAACTAGGGCTCAACTCATCTCGATTGCCTTTTAGCCATCCAGTTTCCATTAATTTACTAACAACTTGTTCAGATTGTTCAGGGCTTAACCATTCCATATCAAATGATAATACACGTTCTAAGTCTATATCTGACATTTTTGATATGCCGCGGAAGCATATTGCTATGACTCGGCGAATATCATCATAATCTTCATCGGTCACATCCTTCACACAAATCAAAACCTTTTCAATCTAATTGTTCATAATTGGAGTAATTAATCAACAGGTTCATGTCTACAGTCACCTTGCACAGGTCGCAGGGGAGTTGTTGTGAGTAAAGAGTACATTGCAAGAGACCCCCGTACGGGAAAACCTCTCAATGTTTCTCGGTCCAAATCCAAGAAGCAGTATATCGAAACTGAGCAGGGTCCTTGGATGGCAATTCCAGATCTAGATATCATTCCCTTGGCCATCGGAGAAATAGAAGAATGTAAGATTCCTTGGCGTTCTAAAGAATATCATTTGACACGTAAAGATGGCATTATGGCACTGACTAGGATTAAGGGTGCAAGAGCCAATGAAGCACATAAAGCACTACTTCTAGGGCTTGAGGATGATGAACCTCAAATTCGTGTCGCTTCACTCAAAGCCCTTCCAGAGGTTGCCACTCAGAAATCTGATGAACTGTTTGATTGGTTGTCCGTTTTGCTTGATGATGATGATATTGCAGTAAGAACATCTGCTAGTGAAGCACTCTCAGTATCTGCTCCAGTGTTCCCATCAGGTGTCGATATAATTATTCACAATGAACTGAGGTCAGCCAATAAAAATAGAAGTAAAGCCGCATTTAAAGGCTTAGATTTGCTTTGTGAGGCTTGGCCAGAGGTTGCTTGTGACCACATTGATGAATTATTCCTCGAACCCGATGTGGAGTTAAGAACTAGAGGGGCTAAGTTACTAGGGAAAATTTTGACAAAAGGTGGTTCAGCTGGTTGGGACCTAATTTCATGGGCGTTAAATGATAACGAACCATCTGTTAGGCGAGCGGCAGCCAAAACACTTCCAAGGCTAGCAAAGGCTGATACTAGAATTGCTACAATACTTGCTGAAAGAGCCCTTTCAGACTCAGATTCGCAGGTAAGAGTTAGTGCTGTTAAAGCGATTAGATTACTAGACAAGGATAGTGGGCGAGCAAAGGAATTGATTCTCAAAGGTGCTTCATCAAGAGATCTGAATGTTAGAAAGGCATGTATTGATATGTTACCAATACTGTACGGCGAGGAAGTCCTGCGTGGTATTGCTATTGACTTGTTGAAGACGGAAACTGATTCGAAATTAATTAAATCACTAAATCAACTCGCAACAGATGATTCTCTCGAGGGTTCTGAAGCAACTAAAAACCGCTTCTTGGCCCCTGCTCCTGCAGTCCCTAAATTAGATCGTGAAGTCGCTGAAGCCGCGGGTAAAAGAATTGGTTTAGAACCTGTTTTGCCCGATAAGAAGGTTGAAGAAAACCTAGAACAACAACCTGCTGAATCAAATGCAAGCAAACCTAAGGTTTCGAGTTTATATCGTAGTGTCTCTCAAGATGAAATGATGGGTTATGACGATGATGAGTACTGATTGCCTGTTATTTAGTGTCGGCATTGTTAAGAAGGGGCCGTTGTTGGCCAAACTGCATAAGGTGTAGTTATGAGTGACACACAATTCAATGATAAGGCTGAACAATTCGACAGACTTTGGGATGGAATTACTCCAAAAGGTGTCAATAGAACGAAGTCTTTGAAATTTAGACAATACATCTTAGAGCATGTTCGTCAGACTCGCCGACCTTTGAATAGAGAGAATGCCCGTAAGTATTGGATGGGTATTCTTCAACAAGAAATAGCCGAGCAGGATAACTTTTGATTAAATGGAGGGCCGCCGCCGTCTGGTGGTCCATGAAATAAACTGGGCGGAGGTGAAAAAATGTTCACAAAACAAAGATTTGACAATTGGCCAATCAACCAATCAATTATTTCAGGATTAACTGAACTTGGATGGGAATTGGCAACTCAAGTACAAAAAGACACCATTCCAATGGCTCTAGAAGGTTCCAATGTGATTGGACAAGCACGAACTGGTTCAGGAAAAACTGGTGCTTTTGGTATTCCAATAATCCAAGCCTGCCAACCTAAAGGTGAGTTACAAGCCTTGATTCTTGCACCTACTAGAGAATTAGCTAACCAAGTGTCAATTGAAATGAATACCATTCAAGGAGATTTAGGTTTGACCATTATCACTGTATATGGTGGCACAGACTTGGAAAAACAAGCTCGACAATTAAGTGATGGAGTCGATATTATCGTTGGAACCCCTGGTCGTGTAATGGACATGACTAAAAGAAAGTATATTGATTTAGATAAGCCCTCTATTTTTTGTTTAGATGAGGCAGATAGAATGCTTGACATGGGTTTCTTTCCAGATATAAATTGGGTCATTGAGAGAATGAATAATAGAACTCAGACATTACTATTTTCTGCTACCTTTCCACAAGAAATCCTTGATGCAGCATACGAATTCATGGAAGACCCAGAATTTGTCTTAACCAATACTGAAGAATTAGACGTGCCGCCTATTGAAATGTTTAGCATTAATGTGGGGCGAGCAAACAAACTTTGGGCTCTTTCAAGATTACTTGGCAATATGAGTGAAAGCGATCAAACAATTGTATTTTGTAATACCAAAAGAATGGTTGATTTATCAGTGCAAAAACTATCAAGAGCCGGAATTGAGGTCAAAGGACTGCACGGAGATTTGTCACAAAATCAGCGTGAAAAGATTCTGAACACTTTCAAAGCTGGAGAAATTAACACCATTATAGCAACAGATGTTGCTGCTAGAGGTATAGATGTAGATGGTATCACTTTAGTGGTTAATTATGATGTTCCCGATGATATGGACAGTTTCATCCATCGAGTCGGAAGAACCGGTAGGATTGGTCGAGAAGGACAAGCATGGAGCCTAGTCTCGAAAAATGATTCAGGTCAATTATCTAGAATTATCGCCACATACGGGCTTGATATTAAGGAAGTTGAAGTACCTAAATTAGCCGATGGTATCTCAAAGGATGCGATCCAATACAAAGATGATTATCTTGAAACCGCAGATGTATTTGGCTTTGTACCAATCAAGATTACCTCAAGCAATGGTATTACTTCATCTAGCCGAAAAATTTCAATGTGGCTAGCAGAAAAGATGCGTTGTGATGAATTAGCCATTGGTCAAATTAAGTTGGTAGAAAACTATGCATTAGTCAGTGTCCACTCTTCAAAGGTATCATTGGCTATGAAGGCCTTTGAAAAGTATGAATTCTCAGGAGAAAAACTTACTGCTGTGATTTGATTACTCGCTTTCAATTATTTCTGAAGGCCAGTGCCCGTGAATGTTACGTTTTTCTATTTGAACAACGGTAACAGCACCAATCAGTAATCCAATGCCAGCTAGTGACCATGCAGTATTTATCGCATTGTCCCAGGTATTTTGGGCAGCGATGCATTGATTGGTAGATATACTAGAATAGGAACAAAAGTCTAGCGTTTCTTTTGCGTCCATTGCTTGTTCATTAGTGGTAACTGAGTATGCAGACGCTGCTAACATAATTAATACAAATCCTAATACTACAAAATTAATTTTGTTCCAAGATTTTCTTATGAAAATACGATATTTATCTCTGTCACCCGATGATTTAATTGCTCTTGCAGGACCTCCAACTTTCCAAAACCACACAAGCCACATTAGCACTAAGACCAACAAGAACCCCCAAGTGTAAACTGTTTCATGAAATTGCCACATTGAATTTAGGCATGCAGGGTTATTTGGGTCAATAGCACATGCATCTGCCGCTATGGGGTAAAATGCCACTAACCTCACGATGTTTAGTACGTATACAATTGAACACATTACGACTATGGAACGCAATTTTAATTTCTGAGAAACACCATCAGTCATGATTATCAGTGTTGAAATAAAGATCATTTCATGTATGCCTGCACACTCATCTGAGACATATAATGCCACAGTGTTTAACACTCCGGGGAAATTTTCATTCGATAAATTAACTTGCGTCATCCAACCATTATTAGTAGTCAGTGTTGCGGTTCCTTCACCATAAATGATGTTTGTTATACCGCTCCATATCCACGCCTCAGTGATTTGAATTGGAACTAATGTATTAGATGGTTGAGTAATGAACCAATAAATAGCTTCGACAAATAGTAGCGCAAGTGGGATTTTCAAGTAGGTTTTGGACAAACTCAAAACTTCTGACCAAGACAAATCTTGCTTATCCCCCAACTTAGCAGTGGACTTGGTCATAATCATGCCTGTAAGTCACTATTCATCAATATGCGGTATGAGTAGTTATCGAAAAACGCATGGTTTGTATACCAACAGCGTTTGGGTGAAACTGACACGATTATGTCTAGCAACGAGGTGTCTACAAAAGTGACCCATCATCTCGATGTCTTGGGTTTTTATTGCCCAGTGCCGTTACATGAAATGAAGAAAGGTTTAGAGCAACTAAAGTCTGGTGATGTTATGCAAGTTATTGCTGATGACCCCGAAACACTTCACGATATTCCAATGTACTTAGGACGTACTAACCATATTTTACACGACTTAATCAATTCATCAGGAGAATTCACATTTATCATAGAGGTTTCAAAATGAGCGAAATAAGGGAAGTCAAGGTTACTGGAGGAGAGATTCCTAGCCAAGCAAATTTACCGACAACCTTTGGTGATTTTTCCATCAGAGTTTTTCACGAAGATTCCACGGGTTTTGATCATGTTGCACTGACCTTAGGTGATATGAAAGGCCCAGATCCAGTTTTGATAAGGGTTCATTCAGAGTGTCTCACAGGTGACGCATTTGGTAGTTTGAGGTGTGATTGTGGGCCACAGTTACACGCAGCACTGGATGCAATTGTCGAAAGAGGATGGGGATGTTTGCTATACTTGCGACAGGAAGGTAGAGGTATTGGACTGCACGCTAAAATTCAAGCATACCATCTCCAAGATAAGGGAGCAGATACTCTAGATGCAAATCTTATGTTAGGTTATCCGGGTGATGCAAGAGATTACCAAATAGCTGCTAATATGCTGGCTAATCTCGGAATTTCCAAAGTATCCTTACTTTCGAATAATCCAAATAAATCAGAGCAATTAAGATCTTATGGAATCAACGTAGTTGATAATGTTCCTCTAGTCGTCGGAGTCGGGGATAAAAATCGCTCATACCTAGAGACTAAAGCAGACCGAATGGGCCATTCTATAGATAAAAAAGCACTTGATTAAAACTATGGGGCCGTGGCCGGGAATTGAACCCGGGCTGGGGGAACCACAATCCCCCGTGCTAACCCCTACACCACCACAGCCATCTAGGTTAGTTTAGCGTAATTAGTATGGTATTTCAATAATCCGATTACTAATAATGATTGATATATGGTGATAATTTAACACTAGTCACCCTTGCATTCAATAGTAAAATAGAATCTGCAAAGAGCATGGCGGACGGTGCGGCAAGAATTCCAGTTTTGACAGTACTAATCCTTTTGATGTGTTCAAGTATCATAGAGGCTGCAGCAAGGAGTGTACATTCTACAGAGGAAGTAGATATATTTCCACAGGGTCAAATATCTTCTAATGATAATTGGCTCATGGATGATAGTATTACCTTTACCAACGATAATGCCCTATACACTGAATCGATGGTGGAAGATAACAGGATAACTATACAACATTCACGACCAGATAATTTCCAAACTGTAACTATGTGGTCTTCAACCTCGCCCACAGATTCTACACTCGCAACTGGTTCAGCAGACCAACAATATTCCACTACTAATGGTCCGGTAATTCAAGTGACAGATTTTGATACATCATCACATGAAGAGTATGAGATAGTTGGTGTTAGTATAATCATGTCTTTTCATATTCCTGGCGCTTTACAACAAGATCAAGTTAGAATTACTATGAATTACGGCGGTAATTATGAAGAATTAGCAACATATGTCAACACACAGTCGGCAATTGATTACATGAATGGTAGCATTTGGCAGCAAAATGTTTCGCAATTATCATCATGGACATGGGATGATTTTACTGACATTATATTTACTTTAGATTATGTTTCACTAGGTGGTACTGATGATACACAACTTGATGTTGATGCAGTTGGCATTGCTGTCATTGTAAAGTATCCTTGGTATGGTACCGAGTGGGCTTCGGTCGAATCTACATCCATGAATTTCATGATGCCAATAATTGATGTATCATTAGAAGACGGAGATTTTACTAATTTACAAGTTTCAGAATGTGGCATAAAACCAGTTAATGATGGAGTATTTGGTACATGGATTAGTCCAATTATTGCATCAGAGCCAGGGCAAACAATAGGTCGCATTCATTACACTCATTCTGGTGATGAAAACAGTGATTTGTTGGTCGAGGTTTCATACTCAAATGATGGACAAAGTTTTTCTGAATATTATTCAGTACAATCAAATAATCTGGTTGATACCAATTATCTTAAAATTAAAGTTTCTACATCCAGTACTTGTTTAGAAACAATATCTTTGGATTATAACGACCCTAAAATTTCCTTAACCGGTAAGATATTTGGCTCAATTGACGGGCTTGCAACCGATTATTCTCGTTGGAAAGTATTTATCAACGACCAAGAAGCAACTTTTCAGTCGATTAACCAATTGGGTAATTTTACGGTAAATATCTCAATTGGCCAATATATGAGTTCTGGAATTAATGACTTGACAGTAAAAATTCAAGCATGGTTTAATTGGGATTCCAGCGGCCAATCTAGCACCACTTTACTAGAGATTTCTTCTATTTCTGTTTCTGGCGGCTTTGAGGTTCAATGGGATGAAGACCCAGTTTGTCAGACTATTGGCCCACAATATTTTGTTGAGGATGGACCAGGATTATTGGTTCCATTCTTGAATGCCTGTCAAGATGATAGAACTTCAAACCAAAACCTATCTGTTAGCTTATCAGTTGCAGATGAGTCATTGGTTTCTGCCAGCATAGTTCAAGAAGATATAAAGCTGGTTTTGATGCCTGAAACATTTGGTGTCACCACAATCACAGTGACTGTTTCTGATGAATCATCAAATTCTTGGATAGAGACTTTCTTGGTATATGTTGAGGAAGTTGATGATTTGCCAACACTTAACGAGTTTCCCTCCATTATTCCTGTTGAAACCGGTAAATCAACTACTATTGCTTTTTCATATTTTGACATTGATTCAACTGGCTTGACGGTAACCACTGACAAAACTTGGGCAGTGGTAGACCTTAGTACCTCGACAATTACTGTTAATCCACCATCATTATCTTCCTCAGTACCAATAATTGTAACTTTATGTGATCAATCTTCATGCGTTAATAGGACAATGTTGCTGGAAGTCCTCACTCTAGCTGAATTATCAATTGAACAAATAGTGATTACACCGGAGAGTGTTCGAGAAGGCGATTTAGTTGGAGTAAGAGTTTATGTTAGAAATTCAGGTCAACAAGAAGCCTCTAGTATTTCTGTAAGATGTCAGAATGGTAATAATTTGATCTCAATACGTTCGATTTCTATCTTACAACCTGGTGAATTGGGTGGAGTTACTTGTGATTGGTTGGTTTCTCAAAGTGGTCTTAACACCATTTCAGTGGAGGTCGACAGAGCAAATGAAGTCTCAGAAGGTGATGAAAATAATAATATTCAGTCAGTAAGTGTTGAAGTCCTTGATTCTAATAGTGATAAAACATCATCAAGTGATTCTATTGAATCAACTACTGTGTGGATTGCAACATTCATCGGTTTGGCCATAATAATTGGTCTTTTCACTGTTCTAGCACCAGGTAAAATCAAAAAGTTAGACTGATTTTTATTCGGGTATTGTATGTCGGATAATGTGTAATTGAGCCTATAATTTGATAACCAGTTCGTCAAAGGGCGCAATACTTTGAGACTGTGGGGGTCGTTCAACTTAGGTTGACAAAGTAGTATGTGGGAACATGTCTGAATTGAAAATTAGAATTGAAACTGAAGAGTATATTTACGAAGAATATGTACAAGCTTGATTACTCTTGCTTGGGCCATTGTGGCGGATAACGCTCATGTTCCATCAAGATCATTGCAGGTTTGCCGATTTCTCCAGACTCCATATTGGTCAATTCATCCGCAGAGTAATTCATTTTCACTACTCCAACTACTTCATTTTTAGAAGTAAAAACCGCTACTTCTTGGCCTTTAGATAATTTTGCATCAATTGATAATAGCCCTGGACGAAGCAAGGGGGCACCATGGCATAGTGCGCTTGCAGCACTATCCTTTACCACAATGTAGGGCATATCCATTAGTAATTTCTCAGTTGGATGAATAATCCTGCATAATGCTGCTGAATCTCCACATTCTTTCCACAGCCATATTGCATCCGCTACTTGTTGCAATGTTACACAATTTTCTAGATTAAAACGACCTGAGTTTTCTCTACGCAATTCCTTCAAATCTACCTTGAACCCTAGCATAAGACCCATATCTCTGGCAATAGTTCTGATGTAAGTACCAGCCTCACAGTGAATTTTAACGATAGCCTGTTTACCTTTCAATTCAATTAGTTCAAATGAATATATTTTTCTTGTACGAACTTGGACTTTTACTGCAGATATTTCAGGAGGTACATTGTAAATTCTACCCGTTAGTTTCCTTATCACATCATTTAATTTTTCTAAATCAGGTTCCTCTGCGAACTTTAGTACATTGATGTAAGTCTTATCAGATTTCAAAATACCTTTAGTTAATTTCATTGCTTTTCCAGTCATCAATGGTAAAACACCAGTCGCAAATGGATCTAATGTTCCCCCATGACCTAACCTTTCCAATCCTAGCATGTCCCTTACCCAAGCCGCTACTTGATGGGAGGTTGGTCCTGCTGCTTTATCGAGTAAAATGAAACCAGAGGCTAATCTTTGTTCTATTGAACATGTTTCAGGATTAAACCCGTGGGCAGAATCTATTTTGGTAGTTTTATCGATTACGATTCTTGTCATATCATTTCCCCTCTAAGATTTTTATTGCTTGGGCTAGGACTTCCTCTGCACTAATGTTCGAGGCTTCGATGATATGGGTATAAGCCAATGGGTCGCTAGGAGTAAGACCATACATGTTTTGATATCTTTGATTATCTATGGCCAAGCGTTGAGCGTTCGCTTCTAGAACATCCTCTAAACTACCACCCTCACGAGATATAACTCGATTGGCCCGTTCATGTTCGTTAACCTCTACCCATATTCTTACAGAGTCGGCTTGTAATCTATATGCCCACCATCCTGCCAAACGCGATTCAATGATTTCAACATCATCGCCTGAAATATGGTTTCGCAGTATTTCATCCAGTTCCTTGTCAACAGATTCATCCTCAACGCATAACTTACCAAATTCAGCTAATGTTAAACCTCGATTGCTAGCTTCATTACGGAAAATTTGACCACCATTGATAGATTGCCAATCAAAATGGTTAACCAGTCCACTAACCAAAGTTGTCGTGCCACTTCCAGGATATCCCGAAATGGTTACTTTTGCCATATTTACACCCATTGGTGTCGACAAACATCACACTTTTTCTTACGTGGTCCTGCTTTGCTAATCATATCGACACCACATTTTGGACAAGTTAATCCGTCAACACCGGAGTAGGTCTCAGTTTTGTTAGTTTTCTTACTTGTCGTGTTCTTAGGTGTGTCTGTGGAAGCCTTTTTCTTAGCCTGTGATTTGCTTTTTTGCCTACGTCGTTTAGCGTTTTTATCAACGGCTTTATCTTGATTTGCCACTAAATGAAGCAACGGTTCTTTCAATTTATCTCCTGATGAAACCACAGGATGGGTTCGATATCGGATTAGTTTGATGTGCCGGTCTACAACCCTTCCAAAGGGTGCGCTCATGCAAATGTAAGCACAAATCCAGGCTGGGAAAAAGAGGAATTTGTCGGTTAGTAAATTCCATTCTGATGCCCAAGGCAGTGACACATAGTCAACTCTAAATGTTTCAACTGTGGTAGTTAACCAAGAAAATACTGCAATAATAATTACCATCGTAAACATCATTGGTTTCATAGCACCCATTTGAACCTTTAATTGCTCGGGCATCATTTGTTGTTGCAAAACAGTTGCTTTTTCTTGCAGTATGGGATCTCTTGAAATCCTTGCATCATTCATCATTCTTCGGACTTGGCCTTGCCTATGTCCAATGTGAGCTTGTTCAATTGGGTCAAGGAAGAAACTTCTCAAAACAGTGTTCATTAACATAGACATAGTACCTAAAATGAGTACAGTAATGATGAAAAAGGATTCTTCTGGAAGTATTGGTGATAGAAGAGGGTCGGCAATCCCACCCATTGTTGTCCTTATTCCAGGGTTCATAATCAGTAATGTCATCAATACCATGACCATTAGCATCATCATCATTGAACCACCCGGCGGCGAAGGTGGAGGTGGATTATTGCCGTTTGCCATGGTAGTCTGAAATGAATGAAGGGCATGAAGGTTGGCATTGTTTGGGGCTTATCAGGGGCAAATCAGATATCAGTGATATTCAAACCATAAAGGGTATTAGGGGTCTTTATGCGCCGCAAAGAACCGTTAGAGGTGGAGTCTAATTGGAAACATCCTTTGCCAATGCCAATGCCATTTCAACCGGTATGTGTGACCGAACTGGAGGCTATTGAACAAGTAGCATTACTCGCAGTTCAGCCTAGGATATTTATGTGGACTGATTTTGAGCGTCGTTGTATCAATAACTGGGAATTTTTAGCCAGCGTTAGACAAGGGGTTCCTCCTCAAGGAATTGAAGCAGAGCTTAATGCTTGGATGGAACAATATCCAACAGCATGGCTTGCAGTAGATTTGCGAGATGGTGTGATGATGCCTTCAACTTCTAAGCCTATTGAGGAGTTCCTTGCTGAATTACCTAGGCCGGTAATGGTTATTGTGTCTAGGGATTCACAAAGTGAAATCTGGCCCAACTGGGTTCTACCACAATAATCAAGATTCAAAGGTCCATCCACATGATGCACAAGTAATTGCGTCTGCGGGAGTATTTGCGGAACATACAGGACAAACTTTCTCCTTAGATTCGTCAGTCTCTTCTGAGCCCGCTACTGCTTCAGCCGCTTCTTCAACTGCTTCTTCAGTGGAATCTGCAGTCCATGCTTTTGCTGCATCCTCAAGTTCTGCCTTCTTTAAATATCCATTATCATCATGGTCAAAATTAACGGCATGAGCAACAAAAGCATCACGATCATCTACACTTATTTCGTGAGATTTCATTACTCTAAGCAAAACATCTTCTCTCCATGTAACCTTTGGTGCCTCTTCTTCGGAAGATTCTGCATCTTCTTCAGCCTCTTCAGCAACCTCTTCTACATTAGTTTCTGGAAGTTCATCTGATTCGATTTCATCGCCAAAGTGTACTCCATGGAATTTGTTTAAGATGTCACCATCAACTTCTCCGCTTCCCTTGATTTCAAAACAAACTTCAATTCTTTCACCTTTGCCAACCATTGGGACCATCCAACTTGCTTGAACTCCAAGGTCGATATCTTCAGTGGTCATTTCACAGTCATCTCGCTTACCAGATGCACCTTTAATGTACCAATCTTTGATTTCAAAGTTAGTAGGTATTACATCGTTGATGTATATGTCTTGCAGAGCAGTATCCCCATTATTCTCGAACAAAATTAATACTTCATAGCGACCTTTACCGCCAAGTGGTATTGCTTGTTTACCAGCGGAGAAATCTCTTCTGTTGTGTATTACCTTGATAGATGGAGGTGATACACAATCTCGACCACATACAGGCCCAAATCTCTCGGCGCTAAATTCAGCTCTTAAAGGCGCTACAACTTTCTTGTTTTCCGGTGATGGGTCTGGAGCAATTAAGTCATAAGATATAGCAATTTTTTCTCCTGGCTCAAGACCCAAAGGTCCTCTTGTACCAATAGTCATGGTTAGTGTGTGACCGTCACCATCTGGTGACTTGTATTCTTTCTCAAGAGTTATTCCGCTACTAATTTCTGCTTTGTATTGATCTGCTTCCAAATCTTTTCCAGCAACTGATATTCTCATTGA
>CEQW01030185.1_pt1 | contig 23080 bp, 22 predicted proteins | sample 530891 | NCBI WGS metagenome assembly CEQW01 (sample SAMEA2621066, study PRJEB7988) | marine metagenome | biome: marine biome (ENVO:00000447); feature: surface water layer (ENVO:00002042); material: "saline water (ENVO:00002010), including plankton (ENVO:xxxxxxxx)" | depth 5 m
CGAGCCAATGACCAACCGTGTCACCTCTTGTTCATAACCGTTGGCCATCGAACGCTCTCGCACGTGTTTTGTTTTCATCTGTCAAACATACATCCCATGATTGAACAGGAGATGCAAAACCGCTCGTGCGCAAACGATTCATTGGTTCATGCAGGTCGAGGAGGCAATGAAGTGTTCGACTGCTTTCACAAGACCCTACGAATCAGATCGTTCATTGTATCTTGAGAGAAGGATTTGTTGCTGTTCAACGTCATCGTGCGACCAATTACGTTGCTACCAAGGAAGGAAAATTGGTGACGCATGGCCATGAGACAATGGGCCCCACCTCCACCGCTATGGGTTGCTAACAAGACCGTTCGATTGTTGAACAATCGTCGAAAATCATCGCTTTGTACGGAAAGCCATGCAATGGTGTTGTTGAGTGAAGGAGGCATAACTCCGTTGTATTCTGGAGCACAAACCACCAATGCTTCGGAATTGAGAATCAATCCCGATAGCTCTGCAGTATCGGGTGTACGCTCTGCATCTCTTTCGAGTTCAGGGGTGTAAACTGGCCATTCCAGTGTTGTCAGATTCACCAACTTTGTCGGCATACCCTGCTCACCAAACGAGCGACAGAAGTGTTCTGCCAAGGTGAGATTTTTTCCAGAGGATGCAGCAAGGACCATCACGTATGAAACCATGAATGCAACTACGGGCTTATGTATTTCAATCGTTGGTTGCAAAAACAAAACCATGAATTGAAATAGGTCGTTTCAGACGTTTTCCCATGTTCACGGATATGCTCGAACAGCATCAGGGGAACTTCCTTGTCTTTACTGGTCGGTTTTGCGGATATTGTACCGCTGCTAAGCGACTCCTCACTCAGAAAAAATTACCTTTTGTTGAAATTTCATTCGAGGAGCATCCTCCTGCACTTCGGGATGAAGTCGTTGCAGCGACCAGACATAGGACCGTTCCAGTCATCTTCGATGTTCGCGGGGATGAGCGTATATTCATTGGCGGTTTTGACGAGTTAAGTCGATATCCACTCAATGGGTGAAATCTTCAAGCCAATCTTTGAGCACATCATGATGTTCCGTTGGAATCATGTGTCCTTTTTGATGTTCAACCAGTTCCACACTCCACCCTGCAGCCTCAAACAAATGAGCAACGGCCCACCCGTCCTCAAGAGGCACACGAACGTCACGAACACCATGCATCCAGAACATTCGCTTCTTATCCAACTCTTCGAGGCGCATCCGAAGTTCCATTGGGCGGACCAGTCGAGTGCCAAGAGCAACGATTCCAACAATACGATCAGCCATTGGAAGTTGAAGCATCTCTTGGGCCATTGCCCCTCCTTGCGAAAATCCTCCTACGACGAGAGGGCCCAAAGGCGCTTCTTCTGCAATCAGTTTCTCGAGTTGAGAGAGGGATGAATCAACATCCATCAATTCTCGTCTTGAGAGTTGCAATCTCCGAGTCACATCTGGGTCTTCATCCTCGTACCTCCACCACGTCTTTCCCCGGCGGGGATGATCGAATCGAGCATTCGGTACAAGCAATGTCCACCCCTCAGGAAGGATCTTTTCTGCAAATGGTCTCATCATTTCTGACGTACCTGTCATCCCGTGCATCATAATCAAGGTCGGCACTTTCACCACCTCAGAGCGTCCATTGGAACACAAGAGCGCCTGCAACCTTGAGATGGATGTAGGACGATTGACCTCGAACTGTCACGGTGAGTGAATAGTCTCCAGAGTTCGATGGGATGGTTCCAATTGCACCCTTTTCGGTTGCACCTGAGCCCCAAGCACGCGTGAGCGGTGATGCGCCTGCGTGATCTTTCATCGAGAGTGAACCCGACCCACCGGCACCTGAAGCAATTTCGACATCAAGATACCAAACCAGAGTATCCCAATCGCCTTCTGATGGATGACCGGAATCAAAGAACGAATCGTAAATCTCTTGATCGTTCTCTTCGTACAAACTGTCGAGGAGATCTCGTGCCCGATAGAAGAAGACGTCTCCATTGTAGGATGAGCGAGCGATGTTCAAATCCATACGCAATTGGATTTGCCCATCTGCATTTCGCCACACAAGTCGCTCGAGGAAGCCTTTGCTTCCACTGAACGTGTACGACAATTCATGCCCTTCGGAGGACTCTGCTTCGACACGTGCGTTCCCGTTGTCGAGAGATTGGGTTTCAGCATCCCATTCTTGCCCGAGGAGTGTGAAAGACCACTCATCTCCAACAGTCCATGGGAACGAAAAGACCGACTGAGGCTCCCCGTTTTCATACACAGCCAATTCATCGATGGTCATACGTCCAAGGAATGGATTGTGATTGATGACTGCATGCCGTTGTGCTTCACGCTCTGAAGAGATGCCGAGGATGTATTCTCCAGTTCCGTTGTCAATTTCTGCTACGACAAGACGTGCACTGTCTTCACCGAATTGAGGCGTGATGAAGGTGTAAAGCCAATTCTGACCAACGCTCCATTCTGGAAGTTGCTTTTCCTCTTCCGTCATGCTGTTCGCATTCGACGAAGACGTGTCATTGCTGGTACAACCAGCAAGGCTCATGCAAAGCAACAAGGCAACCAAAAACAGGCCACGATGCGTTGCATGCATGACTTGGCCTATCGGCCCCTGTTCAAGAGGCTAACGCTCGAACGTCTCAGAGAAGTCCGTTGTCAGTGAGCTTGCCAGTACCGGCAAGAACGACTGCCACAATGGACATCAATTTGATGAGAATGTTGAGCGATGGCCCAGAGGTGTCCTTGAATGGGTCACCGATGGTGTCACCGATAACAGCAGCATCGTGAGCGTCGTCACCCTTCTTTGCACCAGGGATGTGATCTTGCTCAATTGCTTTCTTGGCGTTGTCCCAAGCACCACCGGCGTTGGCCATGAAGAGCGCCATCAGTACACCTGTGACGAGGGAACCTGCAAGCATTCCACCGAGTGCAGCGGTACCGAGTCCAAATCCGATAATGACTGGAGCAACAACTGCGACGACACCTGGGCCAACCATTTCACGGAGAGCAGCCTTGGTCGAGATGTCGACACACGTTTGAGAATCCGGCTTCACGCCTTCCTTTCCTTCGAGGAGTCCAGGGATTTCCTTGAATTGGCGTCGAATCTCAACAACCATGTCACCTGCAGCTTTTCCTACGGAGGTCATGGTCATTGCAGCGACGACGAACGGGAGTCCACCACCGATGAGAAGGCCGATGACAACCATTGGCTCGGTCAAATCAAGGTTCACTCCACCAACAGATGTTGTGTAAGCAGCGAAGAGTGCGAGTGCTGTCAAGGCAGCGGATCCGATGGCGAACCCTTTACCGACCGCAGCAGTCGTGTTTCCAATCGAGTCAAGTTCATCAGTGATAGCACGAACATCGTCTCCAAGTCCACTCATCTCTGCGATTCCACCTGCGTTGTCGGCAACTGGTCCATATGCGTCGACCGTCATCGTTACACCAACGGTTGCAAGCATTCCCATGGCCGCCATAGCAATGCAGTAAAGACCGTATTTGTCTCCACCGAATTCATTCGCTCCGAGGATACCAAGGGCAATGAGGACAACTGGGATGAAGGTGGACATCATTCCAACAGAGAGACCTGCGATAGCGTTGGTTGCAGGACCGGTCTTTGACATTTCACCGATGTGAGGAATTGCCTTTGTTTTGATTCCAAAGACGGGTTCGATGCCCGTGTAGTATTCTGTGACGAGACCGATGAGAATTCCGACAACGCTACCGAGTACGACGGAGTGCATGATGCCGTATTCCACGTTGATTAGACCTTGCTGAATGGCCATGTAACCACCTGCCCAAAAGAGAACCGCAGCGATGAAGGTCGTGTTTCGTAGAGCTGCTGCAGGGTCTTTTCCGTTCTTGAGGAAAGCCATTGAGAAGACACCGATAATGGAAGCAGCGTATCCGATGAATCCGAGGAGAATCGGCATCAGAACATAGTCAACACCCATTGGATCTGTTGTGTCGCTTGCAATGATCATCGCAGCAATGATTGAACCAACAAAGGATTCGAAGATGTCTGCACCCATTCCAGCGACGTCGCCGACGTTGTCACCAACGTTGTCAGCGATAACACCAGGATTTCGTGGGTCGTCTTCTGGAATGCCTGCTTCGACCTTGCCAACAAGGTCGGCACCAACGTCCGCAGCCTTGGTGTAAATTCCACCACCAACACGGGCAAACAGTGCAATGGATGAAGCACCCATACCGAATCCTGCTGCAGCTGAGAGGGTTTTCCCCTCTTCGGCACCAAGCCAGAATGCGATGAGGGAGATACCGAGCAGGCCAAGTCCACCCACGGACAATCCCATAACGGCTCCACCGTTGTAGGATACTGCAAGCGCACCTGCTTGACCGTCATTCTTAGCAGCCATTGCAGTTCGGCCGTTTGCCGAAGTTGCAGAGCGCATGCCTGAGAATCCTGCCAGAACTGATGCGATGGCACCGGCGAAGAATGCGATAGCAGTGTCTAAATCGTTGAGGTAAGCAAGAACAGCGCCGACCACGACAACAAAGATCGTGAGAATGCGATATTCTGCGAACAGGAACGCCATTGCTCCCTTCTGAATTTCGTCCGTGATATCTGCGACAACTTCATTGTCAATCTTTACTTTCGTTACTTGTTTGTAGAGGTAGAAGGCAATCAAAAGTCCTACGGCTCCTGCGCCTGCTGCAATCAATGGTATGTTGTCCATCATAGTGTACACCTGTGCTTTGCCCGACCTAAGAACCCCTCATAAGAGATTCCCCGCATCGACTGGCTTCTAGGGCTAGTTTCTGGCCTCTATTCCTAACGCCGGGGTATATTCCATCCAATCGTTGAAAGAGGTGGACTACATCGGAGTACCATGAGCATTAGTGCTGAGGAGATTCTCGCTGAGATCGGCCCAGTTCAGGAAATACTCGACGCTCACGATGGAGTTGTTACGGTCCTTGATACCAGTGAAGGCAACATCATGTTGTCCCTCGATGGGGGGTGCAATGGTTGTTCATCAACACCGATGACAGCAATGCAAATTTACTATTCGTTGAAAAAACTCGATACCGTCAATGACGTGATCTTCGTGAACGGTGAGCTTCCCGAGTACATGCGCACCTTCATCAATCAGAAAATGGAGAAAGAAGCAGCAGAATCAACAGACAAAGGGCCCGGAGAGGTCATTTGATTACTCCTCTTCTGGATTTCGGCCAATGCTGTGTGGATTTGCACCAAAAGAGACATTCTCACCTTTGATGTTCATTCTTGCTGCGATTGCAAGGATGATGCAAACGATGGATAGAGGACGCGGAAGGTAATTTGACCCCCAAAGAGAACCACCTGCGAGAGAGAGCCACCACAACGATGCTGCGGCTAGAATGAGCGTCGAGAAAATGATGTTTTGAACAAGAAGTTCGGCTCTCTCTGAACGTGAGAAGGTAGCAACAAACATGAATAAAATTGCAGAGGTTCCACAGAAGATTTGAACGAGGATAGAAATGACTTCCACCTCGACCATGACACCACCAAACAGTGGAGGTTTTTGAAACAACCACTTGCCATCCTTTTTGTGTTGTGGGCACCCCAAACCACCATGGCAGGCAATGCGTTCACGCTCCCAAAGGCACGGTCAAGCGGGGCACCGTATTTCTCACGCAACAAAGTTGCTGCCGTTCTTCATCAGGTTGCTGTTTTGCTCGAGTTGCAAGGAGCCAATGTGTTCCGAGTTCGTTCCTACCAAAATGGAAGTCGGCTGATTGGGACCCTCACAGAGGACTTGCATGAATTGGTTGTTACTGGACGACTTTTTGAGATGAAAGGCATCGGCAAAGGACTTGGCTCTGCGCTTTCGCAAGCCATTCTTGAAGGTACTTGGCCCGAGGACTGGATCCGTTTGCATGAAGATACGCCTCAAGGATTGATCGAAATGCTTGGCATACCCGGTCTCGGGCCAAAACGAATTAAGCTGATGCATGAGGAACTAGGTGTTGATTCCATTGCACGTCTCAAAGAGGCAGCAGAACAAGGCCGTATCGCACCAATGAAGGGTTTTGGAAAGAAATCAGAGCAGCGTATGTTGGATGGAATTGAACTGTTGTCCCGCTTCCGGGCACGTCGCCGATTGGACATTGGACTCAAATATGGAACCGCCTTTGAACAACGAATTTCAACAATTCCCGGAGTTGAACGTGTCGCCCTAGCAGGTAGTGCTCGGCGACGAAAGGAAACCATTGGGGATCTGGATGTTGTCGTGGGAGTGCAACCTGAGCACCACGATGCAGTTGCAAAAAGCATCCTCGAGTTGCAGGGCATTGCCGATGTGAAAGGTGCTGGTGATTCAAAGATTAGCCTGATTCTAGAAGCGGGTATTTTCGAAGACGGATTTTCATTGGGTCACATCGACACCAAAGTACTCGAAGCAATCGGAGGTGAGGATTACGAACAACTGGAAAGCGCAGGAACCATCGATGCTCAGGTTCGTTTGGTTCCTCCTGAAATGTTTGCCTTCACTTTGGCCTATTTCACAGGAAGTAAGGAGCACAACATTGCAATGCGCCAACGAGCAATCGATCGAGGACTCCGTCTGAACGAGTTTGGTCTGATTCCTGAAGCAAAGGCTGGAGCGTTGAAGGGCATCGAAGCAGCCAAGTATTCGCTCCCTGCTATGACGGAACAAGAAATCTATTCACACCTCGATTTGCAGTGGGTCCCTCCTGAGCTGCGCGAAGATACCGGTGAAATTCAGTCTGGAAGCGAGCATGCACTTCCGAATCTTTTGGAACTCGATGCAATTCACGGTGCACTTCACAATCACACGGTTGCCTCAGACGGTGAAGGTACGCTAGAACAGATGGCGGATGCTGCGCAAGCGCTGGGTTGGTCATGGCTCGGGATTTCCGATCATTCACAATCGTTGAAGATCGCGAACGGAATGCCTGTTGAACGTATGCTTGAACAAGGTCAAACAATTCGAAAATACAATCAAAAGTGGCAGGATGAAGGGGTAAATTTCAGATTGTTTCACGGTGTTGAATCTGACATCCTTGCAGGTGGAACACTTGATTATCCAGATGACATTTTGAGTCAGTTGGATTATGTTGTAGCTTCTGTACACGCAATGACCAAATGGCGGGGCAGAGACGAAAGTGAGAATACTGAGGAATTGCTCACTGCGATTGAACACCCTGCAACGAAAGTTTTGGGACACCCAACCGGTCGTATTTTGCAAGGACGAGAAGGATACGAAGTCGACGTTCACAAACTCATTGATGCGATGGCTGAACACATCAATGATGGACAATTCAAAGCCATTGAGTTGAACGCAAGCCCGTATCGTTTGGACATCGATTACCGTTTGTGCAAATACGCGAAATTGATGGGAGTTCCAGTGGCCATCAGTCCAGATGCGCACTCCATGCGCGGGTTGACCGATGTTCAGTACGGTGTCATGACTGCACGAAAGGGATGGCTCGAACGAGGAGATGTCATCAACTCGATGAGTGCTGATGCATTGGCCCAACAATTCGCACTTCAATGAAGCAACAGTTCTTGAATGAGGGCAAGGTGGTCAAGCCATGCGACTAACGAGGACACTGATCATGGGAGCACTCATGGTAATACCTGGACTCTTTCTTGGTCTGTTGCTGTGGATTCTTGTAGGCCAGCCACAGGATGGGGAGTCTCCAGTCGTGGAAGCACTCGTATGCAATGCAATTCCACTCGCTAGTATCCTCTCTGGAATTTTCTTTGGCTGGGTCACTGGGTCAGAGTATGCTGAATAGGTGGGAATATGAAGCGCAAGGAAAAGGCTGAGCGCATTCAAGCCATGCTTGAAGAATTGTATCCTGAAACACCCGTTCCACTCGACCACGAATCACCGTTCCAACTCCTCATAGCAGTACTGATGAGTGCGCAGACAACGGACTTGAAAGTGAATCAAGTGACTCCAGAACTGTTCAAAAAAGGACCAACACCTGAAAAAATGGCGGTTCTTGAAGTATCGACAATCCAGTCACTCATCCGTGAAGTTGGACTTGCTCCGACCAAAGCCAAGAACATCAAACGCTTGTCTGAACTTCTCATTGAACGGCACCAAGGTGATATTCCAAGTACGTTTGAACAATTGGAAGCACTTCCAGGCGTCGGCCATAAAACTGCAGGCGTGGTTCTTGCACAGGCCTTCGGAATTCCTGCATTCCCAATTGACACACATATTCACAGACTTGCTGCACGATGGGGGCTTTCAAATGGAAAGAACGTCGATCAAACCGAAAAAGACCTCAAAGCGGTTTTCCCGAAGGAAGCATGGAATGACCTCCATTTGCAAATTATCTTCTTTGGACGTGAATACTGTCCTGCGAGGTATCATGACCTGTCTCAATGTCCAATTTGCTCATGGGCTGCAACGAAGAAAAGAATAGCAGCAGAAGCAAAAATGAACAAACCAAAGCGGTCAAAGTGAAACGGTCAGGTTGAATCCTGAACCAAGAAGTTGCAAGAGCATGATGGTACCCAAAATCAGCAACGTGATTCGAAGAGCTGGTGTTGTTGTATCTTCATCGTACGCTTCACGAACAAAGGCATAACCGATGAGGCCAACACCAACCATTCCGATAATGGTTGCAAAGGTATCCATTAAACGTTCAAAGTCGTCGTAGGACTCAACGTCCTCAGCCTTCGCATCATCTCCCGGTGGTCCCGAAAAGTCAGGAAGAACACTTACCAAACCTGCGATCAGGATAAGGATGACACCAATCATCAAAAATTTGTGAAGCGAAAACAATCCACCGCCCATCATAGCTTGCTGAGGAGGGTGATACATGTTCGTCGCAGGCGTTGTTGGTTGCTGTGCAGGTGGTTGCATGCTTGTGCCATCACCAACCAAGCATATACTCTTTTTCTACACTCCAAAGAAGGAGGAAGCACCTTCGAGAAGAACCGCTGTGATCCACGATGTAATTCCAGCAATCCACAGCAGTTGAATGGCTTGGCCTGCTGCACTCGTCTTCCCACCGCCACGAAGACGGGTTGCAATCGCTGAAACAGCGACAATTTGTCCAATAACAAGAATTGATACAATAATCTTGAACATTCGAATGTTGTCATCAACGGACGAAGCATCTTCCATTACCGGCAATGCAATTCCACTTCCAAAGTCTTGGAGTGATCCGACATCGGTTGATGCGAGTCCGCTCGCAACTCCAGCGATTGCTTCTCCAAGTTGTAAGACAATCGAAATCGTAACGTTGAGTGATGTAACACTCGCAATGAGAAGTCCAAGCGCAACGCCCCACATTGTGTTTGCAGAAAGTGCACGGCGGCGGCGTAACGACAGAAGATTTCCAACAGAACGCGAGACCATCTCGGCTGTTTCGGCAGGCTTACCTGAGGATTGAGATCCCTCAATGTAAATTCGTGTGTACCGTGAAATTACAGCGGAGTTTGTGTCCGCATTGAAGTAATCCCATGCTCGATCGGAATCAATACGAGTCGCAAGTCGGCGTTCCAATCGGTCAATGGATCCATCGAGCATACCAAAATCGACTCCACGCAATGCTTTGATCGTCGCTGATGGCTCTGCAGAACGTGCTTGTGCTGTACCACCCAGTGCGCGTATAAAGTCAGGATAAGCCCCATCTCGTCGCTGTACATTGGTTTCCTCACGACGGATGAGCCATGCTGGAATGAGCATAGGAGAGAGAGGTGCTGCAAGAAGGATGAGTCCATAACGGTCCCACTGTGAACTGATTTCCTCCCATGTTGAAATGACGACAACAATCGTGATAAGAAGTAGAATCAAGGAAACAGCCCCGGCTGAGAGAACTGAACGTGTAAAGTTGATTCGGAATGGCGTATCCAATTCATCTCGAGCAAAAATAAGATCACGTGGAATTGTAGCCCTGAACGCCATCATCGCACCAACTTGAATGATGATGAACAACATCGAAGCCAGCAAAAGGAATCTGAGGCGGGATGCAACTTCAATTGGAGTATCGTTGCTCCCTCCAACTTCAAACAGAACCAGATGGATACCGGCAATGACAAGACCAAACAATCCAGCCGTTACCAACGAGACATAGATTTCTTGCATCGTATCAACACTCTCCAATCGGGTGTCGTAGAGGGTATTGTATTGCTCAGCTACCGTTTCTTGCTCCGAGCGCATGAACTCATCAATCGGTTGGCCCGCTTCAATCGAGAACGCCATTCGGTCGAGGAAATCGGTCCACAGAGGGCTCGGGCTTTGTTGTGCTACAATTCGAGCCGCTTCAGGCAAGGAGGTATGCCATTTGTCGACGAGGGTTTCAATTCGCTGAACTTCGGTTGCAAGCTCACCATAATCCCGCATTTGCTTGAGGATATCGAAAATAGATTGTGCACCCACTTCACCCAACGATAGAATTCCCATTCGAGTGATGAACATGTGCATTTCACGTTCGATTAGATTTGCAGAACGGCTCACTTCAAGCAGTGGGAAGGCCATTGCGCCTGCTGATGCAAGAATTGGAAGAAGGAAGAGCAGGAGGATTCCAGAGAGCCCTGCAAACAACGCTCCGTCAGCAAAGCCTCCTGTGAGGAAAATAATCAGAAGTGATGCGAGTAGTCCACCGGCAAAGGCTCCACCAACATAGAGTGTGATGAAACGACCTACCGGCATCTCAAGCCGACGGATGGCAATTTGCCACATCGGCATTCGTTCCAACGTTCATTCCCTCCTCACTTATGGTTAACGCCAACCCAAGAGTCAACGGCGCTGTCAAAATATTCCCAACCACTGTTGTAGTAAATGTTGAGGAGATCAAACACATCATCGTAATGCGTAAGGTCTCTGTCTGCCATTCGCTCGATGGCAGCAGCACGTCGTAGCATTTCATCGTAAATATCACGCTTGTTGGCAAAACCAGCCATGGCCGCAATCTTGTTTTCCAGAAGGTGGGATTGGAACATACCACGGAAGTAGTGCTTGTCTTTGACCGGATCCCATTCGAACATACCTCTTGTGAGGACACCATCGCTGTGTTTGTTGTATCCAATGACCTCATCGATACCAGTAATTCTACGAGCAATTCCGCCACCTGGTGCTTCGACAACCTCTTGGAAAATTGCAAAGTTCAGGTTATCGAAAAACCGAATTGGAACGTTGATTGGGTCACCAGTAAAACGTTGAATCATCTTGACGATGGAGGATGCGTGGAATGTGGCAATAACAGGGTGACCTGTTTGCATTGCTTGGAAGGCTGTTGCACCCTCCACACCACGTATTTCACCAATGATGATGTAACGTGGACGAGAACGCAAAGCTGCTTTGAGAAGATCGAACATTTCAACACGAGAATCCTCGTTCTTTGAATCACGGGTAACAAGGCGTTGCCAAATCTTGTGACGAACCTTGACTTCAGGCGTATCCTCTGCAGAGTAAATCTTGACGTTGTGGTCAATGAATGGAAGAATCGCATTGAGCGTCGTGGTCTTACCAGACGCTGTTTCTCCGGATACCAAAACGGACATACCGTATTCAAGGCAAATCCAGATGTATGCTGCTTGTTGAGCGCTCATGGTCCCCCATTTGATGAGCTGAATAACGGAGATTGTTTCCTCTGCGAATTTACGTATGGTAAACGACGGACCCAACATCGAAACGTCGTCAGAGAAAATGATGTTAATACGTGAACCGTCAAGCAACGCTCCATCGATGATCGGTTTGTTGTCCGATACTGGACGGCCTATTCGCTCCGACATTGCACGGAGATATCGAGAAAGAATCTCTCGTTCTCTGAATCTGATGTTTGATGTTACCATTCCAAACACCTTGTGATCCATGTGAATGTGCTTTAATCCAACCGAGTGAATATCTTCAAGCATTTCATCTGAGAGAAGTGTTTCAAGCGGACCGTTTCGAATCAAGTCACGGATGACAATGTAGCGCAATCGTTCGCGTTGTGCTTCACTCACAACAATTCGTTTGTCGTCCATACCGACGAGTTCCCAAATACGACCACGACGCCTGGAGACGATACTCGCTTCGGCTTGCGAGATCGTGTATCGGTCAATCATTTGACCAAGGATGGTCTCGAATTCTGAGTCCGTGGTGAATGACGGTGCCGAAGGTGCTTCTTGGAGGAGTGTTTCAACCAAATCACGTCGAATGTTTTCTTCCTCTTCGTTCAATTGGGGCTCCAACCCAAACCAGAGGATTTGTCCTCCTCCGTCTTCATCACTTGGAGGTTCGTAAATATGTACGAAGACCGGTTCTTTGGTAATGTAAATCAAATTGAGTGGACGTTGTTTCTTTGCATCTCGATCGAGTGGCCCATAATAAATCGGGCGAGTACCGTATCGCTTCTCGAAGTCACGGACCCAATCTCCAACGTGAGTGTGCGCAGCCATGACGCCTGCAAGGTCACCTCGTTGGAATTTGAGTTCTTCATCTGCCATTTACTCACCTCAACTTACCGCTGTAATATCGACAATGAAGCCCATACCTGGCTCAACACGCCATCCGACGGATGATTGAACAGGCCCTGCCGCTCGAAGGTATCGAGTGACGAGCAATGTGCGCTTGAGTTCCCCACCGATCAAATTGGTCGAGAGGTCGAGAACAACTTCAGCGCTTGCACGGAGTGAGTGCAGTAGTTTTGCGTCCATTTCGTCCTTATCGACCATCAGCATCAGACTACGTCCAGTCGATGCAATCTTTCGTAAGCGTTGAATCATATTGAAGCGTGCTTGATCGTCCATGCCATCTGGCATCAATGAACTTGCAGAATCTATGACAACAATGTCTGCTTCTTCGATTGCTTCACTGTTTAGCACTTCGTCGAGACCCACATTTGGAATGGGTTCGGCAACGGTACCAAATCGTGAGAAAATCATCAAGTTACCATTGGTCAATGCATCAGTTACGCCATAGCCAATGGATTCCATTTGCTCAATCCATCCACGAGTAGTCAACTCTGTCGTGATCACGAGAACCTTGACTTCGTTGTGTAGGAGTCCATGAACGAGTCGTTGACTTACGAGCGATTTACCAGAACCAACCTCGCCTTGGAGCATAATCAAGCTACGGTTCGGCAAGCGCAGGCCAAGTGAATCGGCCAAACTGTCTGTTTCAACATCGTACGGGAAACCATCCTCGATTGGTTTCGGCATTTCATCAAGTCGCTCAACCATGCAATCGCACCTCCACAGACATCGAATCTGAACCTCGATAACCGTTGGTTACCTCTGAAGATACAACGGCCGTAATCGAAACATCATCACCTGATTGGTACGTCCAGCTGTTGCTGCTTACAGTGACCTCAAGGAGGTGGGCTTCGTCCCAATCTCCTGTTGCAGGGACAAGTGTGGATGTGATTGATGAGGTTACGGTTTGACCATCAACAAGAACGACAAGCGTGGACGTATCCAACAATGTTGTTCCCGTATTTTGCAGGTAGAACGTAATCTCATCCGGCGTAGCGCTGGTGTTGAGGGCAACCATCATTGGGTCGCCAGCAAAGTCAACACTTGTCGCTTCTTGGACTTCCAATGCTGCTGTTTCTTGCGCAGTGATTTGAGCCATATCGCCCCATTGGTTGATCAAAACAACACTTACCAAACCTGAGACCAACAATGCAGTCGTCAGGAAAATGAAAGATGATGCTCCACCGTCAGCCATTTCTTCACCTCATGCAAGTGTGTGAGCTACTGAAACTCCACCCGCTGTTAACGTGATCCGCTCATAGGATGTCGGTCCATCTTCAGACCAATCGAGAGCTATCGTTTCACCAGGATACCAATTCGTGCTACCAATGCCCGGCGTGTACGCCGAACCTAAGTTGGTTGGTTCTTGTGCTGTTCCGCCATCGAGGAAAAGCCATCCTTCCCGAAGAGGAAGTGTTACAGAGCCCGTATTCGTCAAATTTGCGTAAATGTGATTGCCAGCAGTCGAACTGAATGTTGCAGTACTGGTTGGTGATTGCCCGGAAGCATCAACGGCGATGGTCGGAGGGGACGAGTAATTGCCGCGACTGGTGATTGTCACGGTTTCTATTCCTCCTGCAGCATCGACGGTAAAAGTTCCCGAAAATCCACTTCCAGTTCCTGTTGCAACTAGGTTTCCATCAACGTATCCGCTCCCATTACTGTTCACGGTTACGGTCAAAACGGCGCCTTCCCATAGGGTAGCATCGTCAATTTGGAATGTTGGCAAAGGGTCTCCAGCATCATCGATAATCTCAAGACTGGCATCCAAGCGATTGTCAAGTGTTTGCACTGCAAGTGCAAAAATCAACAACAACGAGGTACCAACCACGAGAGCACCAACACCTACTGAAGCGCCCATTCATCATTCCTCCGATTTCGATGTTTGGGAACGCCAGGATTCAACGATCGCAGAAAAGGTAAGCAATTTGCGATGCGAGAGATGATCATTCAATGCAGATTCAGCTTCTCCAGGAGCAGCAAGTTGTACGATTGCAAGGACTGCGCGCCCTTCATCTTCAGACAACATACCGCTCTGAACAGCTTTTTGAGCGAAACTCACCGCTGCCATGCCGGAGAGATTGTCCAGCAAGAGAGCAGCAACCATCGCTGCACCAACACCATCGTTCGCAGCTTCCTCATAGGATCCCTTCGCTAAGAAAGGATTCGCTGCAAGGGCTTGTGCTTCATACAATTCAACGAGGCGTGCCTCATCAGAATGTCGGAGTCGATCTACGCCATCGCCCACTGGGAGTACTTCTCCATCAGCGGTAACGATGGTGTCGCCTACGGCTCCATCCACAGAGGCAACGTCATCATCGTCGTCATGAGAGGGTTCTTCACCCTCGACTGCTGCAACAACGTTTCCTTGTTCCATCTTGTGTGAAATCAGTCCAAGCACATCTTCGACCATATCGAGACGGCTGCTGATCATACGTTCCAGTCCAGACGTATCCACCTGAGCATTGACGGGTGCCGCCGGTTGGGGGGCAAGCGTCGCAGCAACAGATGGTACAGATCCAATACTGTTCAATCGTGCTCGAGTCGGACCGGGGGATATGGTCCATGCATCCTCTTCACTCAACTCTCCCTGTTCAGGGAGTGGCACTTGTTCAATGGCCACATTGGCCATTATCTTCAAGCGCTCTTCTGCGAGTTCAGCGTCTGCGTCCCGGTCGTTCCCTGCACTGCCAAATGGCCATGCCATGGTACAACCTCCTGCGTGTGACCTGCTTGAGGCAGATCAATACGCAGGGAGACTCAGACCACCACTGCTCCAGGGGAATCGTCGTTGACCTTGAGAACGTCGTACGTTGTTCCACCACCAACGACGTGGAGGTAGAGTGTAGCCTTGACGTTGTTCGTGAACAATGCGTTTGGACCGCAGTCTGCACCAGCACCATCGTCACCCTCGATTGTTGTTCGATACCCAACACCGGACTCAACCCTAGTTACCGGGTTAGCACCGTCCGAGAGTGGATCGATGTTCGAATCGCTGAAATCACCAGAAATTCGGTCCATACCGCCGCCACCATCATCACAGAAAATCTGGAAGAGAATGTCGACGTCTTCTGTATCATCTGAACCAGCAGCGAGACGGAAGTAGACTTCGAAGTCATCTGCGTCCGAAACGAAGACGTTGAGGACTTGGACCTTACCAGACATTTCGTCAGTAGTATCGTCACCAGTCGATTGTGCGTTCTGTTGAAGCTTCTCTGCAGTCTGGATAATGACCGCAGCAGCAACAGCAGCAACAAGAATCAATGCAATGAAAACAATCATTGCACCGATACCGATTGCGGCTAGGTTATCGTTTTTCATGTTCTTTACTTGTGTGTTCTTCATTTTCAATCACCTCAGACTACTACGTCTCCCACAGCAGGAGCGCTACCGTATTGGAGTTCTTCGTATGTGGACCCGCCACCAGTAACAGAGATCACGAGGATGTGATCTGTGTTCGCTTCTGGACCGCATGTTGGAATATCAATGACAACAACATACGTCGTTCCGGGATTCAATGTGATGATAGGGTTCGCGAGTGTTTCACCGTTGTCATCGTGTAAAGTTGCTTCACTGAAATCACCATCATCAAAGGCAGCGGTAGGTGTGGCTGGCGCTACAGCACCATCATCACAAATGACAGTAAATGCGATATCATCACCTTGAATCGGTTCTGAACCTGGCGCCAACTCGAAGGTGGAGAAGAGTTCTTCTCCAGCTGCGGTCATGTCATTAATGACTGTCGAGAGCAGAATGACCTTTGTGGACATCTGCTCTTGGGTGTCATCACCACTGGCTTGTGCGTTCTGTTGCAGCTTTTCTGCGGTCTGAATGATGACCGCTGCCGCTACTGCCGCAACCAGAATCAATGCAATGAATACAATCATCGCACCAATACCGATCGCAGCAAGTTCGTCTTGCTTCGTATCTTTTTCGGTTTTCATTTTTTTCACCTTTTTTTACTCGTCCTCCCTCATGTGAGGGTGGAATTGGATGCGGGTCAAAGAGCACCTCCATGACCCAAGTCTATGCGGAGTGGCATACGGATGACAGCCACTTCATCAGGCGTTAGCCTGCTAATGAATGGAACTTTATCGGATGTGAAGCCCGGAGGCATCCATGGTTGAATAAGAACATCAACAAGTGGTTCCATCGAACGATTTTGAGCACGAATGGTTACTTTCACGTTACCGTTTCGCATTTCATACCCGGTCGCAATTGAAAGTTTTCGTGAGAGAGGAATCTCGTCTGCACCGTGTCTGCGGTCAGCATGGATTTCGAATCGAACCGGCAAATTGCCACCCGGGCCAATCACAGGGACATCGATGAAGGAGGGTTTCGCATCCCATCCTTCAGGAACGGGAGGAGCAAGTCGCATCATTGGAAGAGGGATATCACCGTCGTTGATAATTCGAACAAGAAGGATTCCTGTCTCTCCACCTGCAGGCCATCGAGTATCAACTGAAAGCCAGAAGTGGCGGAAAAGGAACGGATTGAGCGTGGACGAGTTGCCTCCAATGAGATCGTCGACAAGGTATTCCACTTCGGTTGCAGCATATCCAACATCTCCAATCTCAGCGGCTCCTGTAGCGTTCCGCAATCGTCGCAATACATTTTCGACCTCTTCCTCAGCAAGCGCCTTTTCTTTGAGCAGACGATGCAGCATTGCGATGCTACGTCGGAGATACAGAACATCCTCCTCAAGAACATCCAGCGCTTTCTCTGCTCGACGCACACTCTTTCTTGCTCGTCGCAAACGGTGCGTTTCCAAGAACGTCTTTGCTTGCAACAAATCAAGTTCGGTGGTTGCGAGCGAATTGACCTCATCACTCACAACATTCTGAACGAGAGATTCGAGTTCGCGACTGGCTTGAATCAAGCGTTGCGCACTCTCATTCGATGCTGCCATAGTTGCTTGTGCATCGGTGAGATCGCCTTCGCCCAGTTCGGAGTCCATGATGAATTCATCTGCGTCAAGCTTGCTCTTCGCCATTCGAAATCACCTCCTCCAAATCTCCACTGTTTTGCGGATCAGAAATCGTAACCGATTGCGGTGTTTCAAGGATGGCGGAAAGATCGAGCCCATCCATAGCCAAATCATTGAGAAGGCGTGCTGGGTCGCCAAGATCTCGTTCGATTCGTGTCGCCTTGACTTCAATGTCTGTGAGTTTTCCATAAAGTGTACCGTATTGCTTGTTGACTCGACGAAGCACGGCCCAAACAACCATGGTCGAGAGCAAAACATAGCCAACGAGTAGAATCAGATTTGTTTGATCTGGTGTCATTTGCGGCGGTAGGCCAAGGACAACAGCGATGAACCCAAGCAACGGCAGACTGAGGATGATGGTCAGTTGACGTCGTGAGTCTGTGAGGGCTTGGAAATGATCGGCATAGATTGTCGAAATTCCCTTGCGAGCTCGTTGATAATCTTCGTGAATGTAACGGAATTCTTCACTGCTGCGCCAAGCCATGCGCCACACCCACAACGCTGCGAATGCAATAACGGCTGGACCCCACCACGTTGCATCGTACAAATGGAACAGGAACCCAAGCATGATAACACCGGAGTAAACTGCGCCCAAGCGATACTTCTCGTTTTGATTGGTTAAACCGAGCAGACCGATCGTTACGATGAGCGCAATGCCAAATCCAGCGAATGAAGTCAGTGTCGAGGGCGCACTTGAATCGACCTTCTGAACAAACACGACTTCATCGTTCTCCACGACGTTGTTTAGTGCGTAATCTGAAAGAATCCTCACGGTACATTCCGCGTCTCGGCTCTGCTCCCACCAGTCGAGTGTCTCGCCGGTGATTTTCCAACGCAATGTTTCGACACTTCTGTCTGAGAGCAATGGTACGAACGCAGGGGAGTTCTCGATGACGAGTCCTTCGCAGACGAGTTGAGAACTGATTCCAAGGGCGAGTGCAGTCCCTTCGTTTTTCAAGTCGAATTCAATGTAAGTTGTTTGGCCTTCCATGATGAAGTCGAGTTCCTTGCCTGAAGCATCGACAATGCGCTGAGAGTCGGGGTCAATCATTGGGTCTGCGTAGACATTCAACGCAAAGCGGAAGGTTTCTTCCGTCACAGGTTCATTCGGATCGGGATGGTGGAGGCGCATCGTGATGTCGTAACCGTCCCCAGGGAGAATGTTTGGCCGATCTGGAACTTTAACATTGAAAATGAGATTTGGTGAGAGAACATAAGCTGGACGTTCCGGTAGCTCAATCAGTTCAGAACCAGGGACACAAGGTGCTGTGAGGTTGATGTAATGAACGCTTTCTGGACCTTCAAGATTGGTCAACGAAATGTTCCATTCATAGTCATCCTCGTCGAGTCCGAGTCCCTCAATGTCCAAAATGCGCTCGACACCACAGAATTCAATGGAATAAGCCGCAGGTGCATCGTTGAGGTAGGGTATGTGTGAATATTCCACTTGGATGGTCACTGGTTCATCATTTGCAGGAGCCCTCAAATCGTCTGCAATTCCGGTGTCGAACAGGCGCTTCATCTTCAACGAGGTCATGAGTTCACCACTTCCATCGACATCGATATCGATAGGAACCAATGTGACACGCAAATCCGCTGCGGTTGTTAGCGACGTACTGCTGCTCCCTGCGGCATTTTTATCGACGCTCACGGTCAAGTCCACAGGTACATTTCTGGGAAGGAAAAGCTGGTTTGGTGACGCTGAGTTAACGATCCAATCGTTGCTTGGAGTGGTCAGCCCTGGAGCTCTGACTTCGTAACCAAGATCGACATAGACATCCTTGTTTCCGGTGTTGGTAATTTGAGCGGTCCAGACTCTGTTGGATCCTTCATGGAAGAAGTATTCGGTTTCCCATCCTTCGATGGTATAGGTGAACACCGGTGCGACAAGCAATTCCACCTTCTGGAGAACATACACCTCATCGGAGACCGGATCATAAACGGTTAGGTTCGCAACATGGATAGCACCGTCAAGGAGATTGTCAGAGCCATCGAGAGCAGGAATATCGATCTCGAATAATCCGTTTGATTCGCCGTTGATTGGAACAGTGAACGATTGAACAGTTGGGGTTGTGGTCCAGCCGCCATCAACGGTGATGTTGATGTTCACAGTTTCAACGAGGTTGCCTGTGTTGAGTAGACTGAACGGTAAGTTAACAACCGTGCCCGGGACTGCAACTAAGGTGTCTGGAGCGGTAAGTTGAACGTCATGTACTTCCGACACGTTTGCAACAATGTTCGCGTACAGCTCAACCAACTGGCCATTCTCATCGAGCATTGATACGGTGAGGTTGGCCATGTAAAATTCATCAGCACTTGCTTGCAGTGTGGGAATAATGTTGATGCGAACTGAAGATTCGTAACCTGCGGCAATAGTGACGCTGGATTCGGTATCGAGCACAAAGGAGACATCGTCGTATCCGCCATCGTCGAGTGCGAGTGAAAATGTGGTAGGCGCGTTGCCTGTGTTCTCGATGTTGACGAATGCAGAGAGTTGTTCATAGGGCGTGATGTCAATCGATTGATTTGTTGGACTGAGCGATGCGTTGATGGTTTCACCCACTCGGATGTCCATGGTTTGTTGTCCGATGTAGGCCCCTGTATCAAGATCATAGTACCGGACCGTCAGCGGTTGAAGAAGTCCCGACGGAGCGAGTGGGTCCGTCTTTACGGTCAGTGTTACTAAGCTGAGGTGCCCTCCGCTTACAGCTGGGTAGTCTTCGAAATCGCTCGCCAAGTCGAGGATGGTGTTGTCTGGACCCGTTGTGGTTAAGTTAGCATACCAACCAGTTGGGAGGTTTTCGACAATCTCAAGTCGGTAAGAGGAACGGTCGTTTCCAGTGTTGCCGAAAGCAAACATGAAATCGGTATCCACGCCAACGTTCGCATCCAATGGGCCGGTTTCAGTAATCTCACCGTCGATCACCTTTGGCACGACGATCGAAAGGTTTTGTTCAAGGGGAGCTGCAAATACTGCAGATGAGGTGTGTACGCTTCCAAGCGTCGGCGTGGTCGTAATCGGTATCCGAACAGTACCCGCCAAAGGAAGTTGTCCCGATCGGCTGTTGATGCCGAGTGAGGCGGGGAAGGATTCACCGAGTATGAGGCCAGTTGCCTCCCCGGGACTGACCGTGGCGTTCCAACGGTCGGCTTCGTTAAATCCACCCGATGTGAGTGCTTCGAAAGTGATGTTTCCTACCGTAATGTTGGCATCGATGGTCTCAGCCAGATCCGACGCTGACTTGAGATTGTGACGTACTTGAACATCTAACGCAAGTATCGCATTGACATCTGTCGTGAAGCTCGCGCCCAACACGTCGCTTTCTGACAAGACAATGCTGTCAACAGGGAGACCTGGGTCAACAACGATTGCAGGACGTACCTCTAGTTGGCCAGAGTCTGTGGTTGGAATGCTTCCACCAATCTCCTGGGCGATGATGAATACACTGAGGCTATCACCTGCGGCGTTCTGTTCATCATCCTCCAATGGGAATTGTATCGGAGGGACCTCAACTCGAATGAATCCTGATACAGATTCTCCAACCTTCAATTCGCCAGTATTTTCGATCGAGAGGTTGTATTTCCAATTGAGTGCATTGGGAGAAAGGCCAACCGTGAGACCAAAGAAACCGTCTGCATTTCCAGTGTTCGTAACATTGAAGGCGACGGTGTCCGTCGAGTCTGGAAGGACATACGTCGTATCATTTGTAATATCGATCGTGGCTTCGTGGAACTCCCCTGCCATGACGCGTGAGGTGTGTGTTAAAGGCAATCCACTTCCAGCGGAGGTGATCGACAAGGTGATGATGTCCACATCCGAAAGCCCGGCGTTTTGTGGCACGTTAACAACAACCGAGATGGTCGTAGTTTGGTCGCCTGACAGAGGTGTTGTCGAGGTACCGTCCAGCGACGTATCCGCCCAACCAAAAGGCCCGCTGCTCACACTAATCGTGAAGATGTCGGTCGTTGATCCAATGTTTTTGATGATGTAATACAGCGTTACTGACTCGCCAGGGGCTGTGGTACGATCCGACGGACCAATCATCTCCGCGATATAGTCGCTGAAGATAACATCGAGTTGGTCGTAAGTGGACAATAGGTTTCCAGATGAGCTGTTTACCCAAACAACAACGGAGACATTCCACAAGCCAGTAAGAGAAGATGCTGAGAAACCACCGCTGAGGAGAACTTGCGTAGAAGGAGAGAATTCGGATCCGGGTTCAAGTGTTTCAGTGTTTGAATCTTGCCAGTATTCCACAGTGGTACCAGTCGCTGAATCGAATAAGACTAGGCCCATAACCGAGGAGAAAGTTACAACTCCATCGTTCTTCATTGATACATTGAACGTGTGTTGTTGGTGGTCGAGGAAAGCGTAGGTGTTGCCAGGAGAAGGTTCCGGCAAATCGTCTGCAATGATGTTCGCGTCTTGGTAGTTATCAACATCGAAATCTCGTCGGAATTCGTTGTTTGCAGTGTTTCCATCGTTTGCGCCGCTCACTCGGGCGAAAAGCGTTTGAGAAGGTCCTGTGGTGGCTGTCCAGCTGATGAGGTAGGTGGAGGTCCCTGATTGGGCATTCATGGTGCCAAGGTCGACGGTATCAACAATCTGTTCAGCAGCGTTCGGAGAGCCCTTGTGAACGAGCGAAAGGAAAGCATTACCATTGGATGTTCCGACGTTCTCGACATCGACACGAACAGTGTGTGTATCGGGTGCGAGTACAAAGCCGGTGCCAGTAGCTACCGAACCAGCGCCATCAAATTCTACGCTTGTGACTCGGAAATCAGGACCTGCTCGGCCACTCGTTGATGTGGCATCTGCGAATGGTAGAGCCAAGTGACCAACCAAAAGCAGAACCAACAAGAGAGGGAGGGTTTTTTGCCTAAACATCAGCATTACCTCCTGCTTTCTCAAACCGTTGAATCGTGACCGACTTGCCTTGGGATTTCCAAATTTCAAGCAACTGGACCAGAAGTCGGTCATGTTCGTCGTCAGAGATACCCAGTCTCCTTCGTTCTTCCCACAGCAACAACTGTTCTGTACGAGTCAGTAGTGCGTCACGAAGATACAATTCAAGTGTTCGACGGTACGCATCCCGGTCAGATACTGCATAAACAATTGAATTGCCAGGCAGTTGATCTGCTCGGTTTTGTATGAAGTTGCCCAGATTGAGGGCTTCATCGTAGGAAAGGTTTCGTCGATCAAGATCGCTTTGAATTGATGAGGCGATGCTTTGCAAGTCATAGCGTGTTTTCGCACGTTGAATTTTCTTGAAGTACTTGCGGCTTCGTCGCGTCATGCTTGGAGCCGCCATATTGTGTCTTCCATACTGGCAGTTTATCAAACAATTGGCCGAAAAACATGGTTTTATTCATATAGCATTGAATTTTATGCAAAATACATTATAACAAGAACGTACTTTCATGCGAAGGAAACCAAGCATTCTTGATGTAAGTCGACACGGCATCATCATGACCTCCCCTGTAACCCTTGAGATTGGAACAAAAAGCCCTCTTTTTTCGTGTCAAGATTCCGCTGGCAACATGCATGACCTCCAAACCTACATAAGTCAAGGCAAGACTGTAATACTCTACTTCTATCCTCGAGATTCAACACCTGGTTGCACCAAA